>Ga0326728_10022982_pt1 | contig 11495 bp, 8 predicted proteins | sample MB3enrmetagenome_FD_207602 | JGI IMG/M metagenome (GOLD analysis project Ga0326728, IMG submission 207602) | Lab enriched peat soil microbial communities from McLean, Ithaca, NY, United States - MB31MN | ecosystem: Environmental > Terrestrial > Soil > Wetlands > Peat | place: USA: New York... | reverse complement strand
ACATCGTGGCCGCCGGCCTGGCCAGCCGCGCCGAGGTCCAGCTTGCCTACGCCATCGGCGTCGCCGAGCCGGTCAGCGTCCTGGTTGACACCTTCGGCACCGGCAAGCTCAGCGCGGCCAAATTGACCGAGCTGATCCGCAGGAACTTCGCGCTCAAGCCCAAGGAGATTATCGAGAGCCTGAACCTGCGCCGCCCCATCTATCAGAAGACCGCCGCCTACGGCCACTTCGGCCGCTCGGAGCCCGAGTTCACCTGGGAGCTCACCGACAAGGCCGCCACACTCGCCGAGCAGGCCGGACTGAAGGCCGTAGCAAAGTAAACCCCACCGCAGCACCCTCGCAACACCATGGGACCCTTCGCCAGGAGGGTCCCTTGTTGCAGGAGTGCTGTTTCCGGTTAGGCCGTGGACACGCTCAGAGCCCGGAAATCCCGCGAAGCAGCCGGGAAGAGGTCAAGGTTTCATTGGCAGAGTGCCAGACCAGCTTCGAGACATGCTCGTACATCCCTACTGAACCGTTAACGCCACCGTTCCAACGGTAGAGTTGATCCCGGTTGAAGCGCCTGTTACGGTGATTTTGTAGGTTCCGAGCGTTGTGCCGGAGTTAGCACCGCCGCCTCCTCCGTTTCCGCTGCCTCCCCCACTGCCGCCTCCACAGGCCGACATTCCCGCGCTTACAAAAAGCACGAACAGCCCAAGGATGGCCCACCTCGCGCGCCGCCGCCTGAACCCGCCCAAGAACAACGTCAATGCCAGTGCGGTCCCCCCTCGCGAAACCCAGAATAAAATCCTTGTTCGATTCTCCGCGCTGGACGCCGCGGTGGTAGTGACTGTCAGCGTCGAGGTCTGGGCAGCAAGGCCGCCGATCGTGACTGAAACTGGATTCAAACTGCAAGTAGGCATATTATTGACGGTCGTCATAGCCGTAGTCACACTGCATGTCAGGTTCACCGTGCCGCTGAACCCGTTCGTTCCCACCACGCTAACCGTTCCCGTATTACCGGAGGTCGAGCCCGGCGTTACCGTCATGGATGTGGTTGCGCCGGGACCGGTCGTAAAGCCCGGCTGTGAAAGGTTGATCGTGTAAGCGGCGGATACCACATTACTGGGAGAGTAGCCTGCGGCCACGGCAACTGTACTGATCGTTTCGCTTGCATTGACCGGGATCGTATATCCAGCGTAGAACTGCGGTGAAACACCCGGCACCGGAGTGCTGCCGTCCGTTGTGTAGTAAATAACGGCATTGGTATTAGAGTCGCTCAAAGTCACTTGTTGTGTGGCGGCGTAACTGCCGGCTGGCGGAGCGAAGACAGGTGTCGGGGTCGTTCCCAGAGGGGTAATGGTGACATTGACCGTACCGCGGCTCACGGCGTAGCCGGTAATGGATGGGGAAGCGGCCCAGATGGTAGTGGTCCCCACCGGCAGCGATGATTCGGTCCATGTGCCCTGGCCGTTGCTGTTCAGAGACACATAGCCATAGCTGGATTCGGCAGTACCCTGGACTGGCTTGCCGTATTGATCGACCGCGGTGATCGTAAACGTGAGGCTGGTGCCGTATGGAACATTGTTCGCGCTTGACGTCACGGTCGTCGTCGTCGCAATATCCGTGAGCGCCTGCGTCATCGTTCCCGTAGCCGCGGCGTTGTTTGCGTCGCCAAGGTAGAACGCATTCACCGGAGTTTGAAGAGCCTGTAGACCCGAGGTGGTGAACGTGGCTACTCCAGACCCATTCACCGCGACAGTAGTCCACGGGCCGAAGCCAACTTGTAATCCTTCATCATCGCTCGCCTCCAGCTGAAAAAAGTTGAAGCCGACATATCCCGTAGGCGTGTTGTTACCGGAGGCAGGCTGCACGGTTGCCGTAAATGTCACAGGCTGACCGAAGAGCACCGAGCTGGTATTGGATGTAAGCGTGACCGTAGGAATAGGCAGCGTCTTCATCTCGCTGCCATTGAATTCCGTAACAAACGCCTTCTCCGACGGGCCGGTGAATGCGGTTTCGACCACGCCGGCCGTGACCGGAAAATCGACCGAGAGCGTGTAGCCGGCAAGATAGACGTTGCCCGACGGGTCGATTGCCAAGCCGTTGGCTTGCTCCCCAAAGTAGTCATCGTCGGGGTCGGTGTCCCCTGTCCCACCAATGAAGGTGGAGTAAAGAAGCGGCGTGTTGGGCGCCGGGTTCATTTTGGTAAGAAAAGCCGTACACTCGCCACCGATCTCCTCGTCCAGGTTTTGGGTCTCAAACGCTCCTGCTGTGACCGGATAATCGAGGGTACACGCCATTCCGGTCAGATACACCATCCCTTGTCCATCTACTGCAATCCCGGTAGCCTCATCGCCGAAGTCGGTAACCCCACCAGGAACCGTAACCCCTCCCAGAAACGTGGAATAGACAAGGGACGTACCGGAGCTGTTCAACTCGCTGACAAATGCATCTATATGCTGTACATTGTCAGGTCCAATGATGGACTGAAAGGCCCCGGAAGTGACGGGAAAGTCCGCTGAATCCGTACTTCCGGCGGCATACGCATTCCCTTCTGAATCCAGAGCGATCGAGTTGAGAGTGTCAAAGGCCCTCCCGCCCAGGTAGGTCGAGTACACCGGTGCGGATCCCGATTCATTCAACTTAGTAACGAATCCTGTCTGCCAGTTACTCGCTTCTCTCGCGCTCTGAAAAACCCCCGAAGTCACTGGAAAATCATTCGATGATGTGTTCCCGCCAACGTAGGCTTCTCCGGCGCTGTCCACGGCGATTGCAGACGCATAATCCGCCATGCTACCGCCCAGGTAGGTGGAATAATCCAGTGTCGTTCCAGCCGGGTTTAGCTTGGTAATGAAAGCAGAGGTCGCACCGGAGGCCGTCTTGGTGATCGTTGGCTTGTAAGCTCCTGGAGTCGTGGGAAAATTAGTATCCCGGGTGCTTCCCGTAACATATGCGTTGCCCGACCTATCGATCGCAACTCCATTGACGGAGGTCGAAGTGCTGCCGCCAAGATAGGTCGAATAAAGAAGGGACGAACCGGTGCTGTTAAGCTCCGTAACGAAGCCGGTTGTATCGCTTGCGTTGTTTTTTGTTTGGAATGCGCCGGTCGTGACGGGAAAATCCGTCGAACCTGTGCTGCCCACGACAAAAGCATCTCCGTTGGCGTCCAACGCAATCCCGTTTGCAGTTTCGTCGTTGATTCCGCTCCCTGTCAGAAACGTGGAGTACAGCAGGGCTGTCCCCGTGCTGTTGAACTTTGCCACGAACGGGCAGGTAACCGCGGCCGAGCATTGAGTAGATCCCGATTGATAGCTGCCTGGCGTGGTGGGAAATTCCATGCCTGTTAAGCCCGTAACGTAGGCCTCTCCGTTCCGATCCACGGCAATCGCCGATGCTTTGGCGTACCCGCCAATGTACGTCGAGTAATTGAGGATGGGATCGATGATCAGCGGTCTGGCGCGGTCATATCTTGCGACAGCGAATCTTACCGTATCCTTTTGAAGAATCCTAAAATTACCTGCGACGAGGTCTTTCCGGCCGCCTTCGGCTGGCTGATAGATCACTGGCTTATGAAAGCTGATGTTTCCGTCATTTGCCGTTACGATCAGATCGCCCTTGCCGTCAATTCTGAGACTTCGCGCACCCTCAAAGCGCATTTGAATCTGGCTCGGAGCGGCTCCCGGAGACAGTCGAAAATCGTATTCCAGGCTTCCTTTGTTGCCGTAATAAATCAGGTCCGTTCCTGGGTAAACATTTGTATAACGCAAGCACTCAAAGGTTGGCAGTCCGGTATGCCATTTTTCAGGATCGTTTCCGATGAAGTAATTCACGGTTCCCGGCAAGCGCTTCTCCCCTGAAACTGCCGCATTCTTAGACGCCTTGAGGAGCGTCACGCGCAAAAGACCATTCATGGCGGTATGGCCGGTGAACAGAAAATCCGCCTCGTTCTCTTTGAAAAGCGCGGAGAATCCCCGGCCTTGAGCAAGGAACTTTGCATCCGAGCTGGATTGTCCCTGATTGGGTTCAAACCTTAATGGCAGAAGATCGAATTTTCTTTCGATGATCTTCCGTTCGGCCTCGGACGGCCTATCGGACGGCTGAGACATGAGCAGTGCCGATGCGCCTGACATTACACAAATACACCACAAAGCCGCGCGGAGGACCTCGCATCGCGGGCGGGAGCAAGAAGAAAGCATCTTCATAACCAGGATTACCTATGCTGAATTTACATCCATAGTACACCGGGTGAGCTGTCTTCAACTTGAAACGGCGACACCCGTTTTTTGCAGATAATTACGATCCGGTAGCGCAGAATAATCGTATGTCCAACCTCCGCCTCCATCCTCCCGATTCAATCTGCCAGGGATGTGCCCGGTCCGTACCAGGGCAAAATACCCCACCCCTCCCCCTGTTTTTGCTCCAACCCCATGAAACCAGGCATGTTATCTAGAAAACGGCCATTTCACCACACCGAAACAAAGGACTTACGTGTTCCGAAAGCTCGGAAAACCGGACCCGCATAGCTTTCTGCCTCTCCTTTTCCCGCCAGTCGCGTCGATAGACGAGACCCATTCGGCATCGGGGCACAGCCCTCCCGCAAATGCCTTAGAATTCTCTCTGGCGCGTTGCGCGTCCATTCTGTCAAGGAGCAATCGATGCGTTATTCCGCACTTGCCGCTTTAGCATTGGGCGTGGCTGCAATGTCTGTCGCGCAAGCCGCCGCGCAAACCTCCACCCCCTGGGATTACGAGGGCAAGCGCGGCGCGCTCGCATGGGGCAAGCTCGATCCTGCTTACAGGGCCTGCTCGCAGGGCCGCGAGCAGTCGCCCCTCGACATCCGCGGCGCCCGCCTGAACAAGGCGCTTCAGCCCATCGAATTCCACTACATCGCTGGCGCGGTTACGTTGAAGAACAACGGCCACGCCATCGAGGGCCGCATGGGCGCTGGCAGCTATATCGTGGCCGGCGGCGTGCGCTACAACCTGGTCGGGTTCGACTTCCACCACCCCAGCGAGACCACTGTGCGGGGCAAGTTCGCCGACATGGAGATTCACATCTATCACGCCAGCGCCGACGGCAAAATGGCCGTTGTGGCCGTGCGCCTGGTGGAGGACGCCGGCAATCCCAACGCCGTGCTGGCCGCCCTGTGGCCCCACCTGCCCGCGACCCCCGGCGCTAGCGAAAAGGTGCCGGAAGAGGTGAATCTTGGCGGCCTGCTGCCCGCCGACCGTGGCTACTGGACCTACATGGGTTCGCTGACCACCCCGCCCTGCACCGAGGGCGTGCGCTGGTTCGTCTTCGAGCAGGAGATGAGCCTCAGCCGCGGCCAGTTGCGCGCCTTCGCGGCCATCTTCAAGGTGAACACGCGCCCCATCCAGGACCCGCATGGCCGCCGCATCGAAGCTAACGAATAGAGCATTTTCACGAATAGTGTAATGTTGCCCCGTGCCCCATCCTTTTCGTGTTCAGTGCGGAAATGGTGGGAAGCCGGAAAGCTCCCTCTGCGGAAATTGTGAAAATGCTATAAAACCCCAACTGCGCCGCCCTCGACCTAGTCCTTTCCCGGCACACACAGTAAAAAAACGGCGGCAAGAGGATTGCCCCCTGCCGCCATCGGTCATAACGTCAACCGTATTTGCTCTCTGCCTGAAACTTGTCTTGCAAAACCTGGTTACAGGAGCGTTCCGTCTCCAATGTCCCCGGATTCCTCAGGACCGGCGCCGCCGTCAACCCGGCTTTGCGGTCCCACGCCTTGCGGCGCGGATGCCGGCGCCGGCGATTGAGGCGGAGGCGGAGGCGCCTGCTGGCGGAACTGCCTGTTGCGGTATTGGTACTGGCGGCCCTGTCCCTGGCCGTCCCGTCCTTGGCCGCCGCGTTGCTGCCAGCCGCGCTGACCCTGTTGCCGGTTGGTCCGAATGGCCTGCACCTGCGTCCACTGCTCCGGCGTCAATTTACCGCGAAGCTCAAATAGAAAGTGGGCATTTGCTTTCTCCAGTTCCGCGCGCGCCTGGGCCACCTTGTCGATCTGCTCCGCAATCTGCTTCTCGTTGGGCTTGTCGTCGCGCATCAGCGGCTCCATCTCCAACTCCGCCTTCTGCACCGCGCCCCGCAGGTCCACCAGCTTCTCGCGATGATGGTAGAAAATCTCGTCCATCGACTTGCGCTGCTCGTCGGTCAGCTTCAAATCCGCGACCATCTTCGGATTGTTCCACCAGCGGCCCTGGCTGCCCTGTGCCCCGAGCGCCCTTTCCATGGGAGGCCGATGCCCCCCGAATCCCGGCCCGCCCATCGCTCCCGGCCCGCCCCCCGGACCCTGTGCCAGCGCCGACCCGGCCATCACAAGTCCGGCCATCGCCAGACTCAAACGTGCTGCCATCCATCCTTTCATTGCCTTCTCCTCCCCCTCGTTGTGCTCAATGCCTCTTTGTGCTCAATGCCTTGCTTTTTCTGTCTTCCCTTATTAAGGTTCTTCGTCCTCCGCCATCAGTTGAGCCAGCGGCTCCATGGCGCTCGGAACTTCCTGCGACACGTCGCTGTCCACCTTGGCCAGCAACTCATCTTCTTCCCTGGCGCGCTGCTCGGCCGCCAGCCGCTGTTGCTCGGCCACTCGCGCCGCCGCAATCCTTGCCTGCTCCTGCCGGTGATGGCGTTCGTACATCCCTCCCGAAAAGCTACCGGCAACTAACACGCATCCCAGCGCCCATCCCGTCGCCAGACGCCAACTCCGGCGCCGCGCCGTCAACTCCACCGCCCGCGGCCTGGCGTACTCGGCATCGCTCCAGGCGCGAACGCTGGCGCGGAAGTCGCTCAACGCCTCTTCCAGTTGCGGAGTCTCAAGGGACAGGCCTTCGTCGCTGCGGTGAAGCGTTTCCAGCTTGCTATTCCCGCCAACTCCGCCGTCTCTCGCCCTCATCGCCTTCCCCCCAGCTCCGCGCGCACCTTGGCCAGCGCCCGCGAAAGATGCGCCTTCACCGTGCCTTCGCTCAACCCGGCGGCCCGCGCAATCTCGCTCAACTCCTGCTCTTCCACGTAGCGCAGCAGAAAAACCGTCCGCTGCCGCTCGCTCAGGCCCTCCACCGCCTTCCACACCCGGCCCACCTGCTCCCGCGCCAGCATCTTCTGCTCCGCTGACCGCTCCCCGCTCGGCAGCCACTCGCTGGCCTCGTCCAGGTCCACCGCGTTGGTCCGCGTCCGCCGCCAGAACTGCATCCGCCGGTTCCGCCAGTGGTCCTTCTGCAGGTTGATCGCGATCCGCATCAACCACGTCATGGCGCTCGACTCGCCCCGGAAGCGCCCCCAGTTCCGGTGCGCCTTCAGGAAGCACTCCTGCGTCAGCGTCTCGGCCAGGTCCACGTCCCGCGTCGATGCCAGCAGAAACCGGAAGATCTGCGCCCGGTGCGCCGTCACGACCGCCGAAAACTCCTCGGCAGCCGTCTCCTGCTCTCCCCCGGCGCGCTTCTCCAGGCCTTGCCCGGCACTCCCTTTCGCCGTGGCCCTGGCCCGGGGTTCCACTGCTGTACCGGCTGCCATCATTCAGGTAGACGCCCCCCCTGCGCGCAAGTTTACAGCGCCACCGGCATTTCTGCTATAAAGCCGCGTTCTTCCGATCGACGCCGGACGACCCGGAATGATCGCCTAAAAGGTGCGTCGCACCCGCGAAATGTTCGCCTGGAGGGTTGCGTTTATAGGTCAAATGTTCGTCCAGATGGTTGCGAATCTTTGAGGGGTTAACCTTTTTAGCTGCCCGATTCTGCGAATAGGCCGCTGGAAAGGTGCGGAATCAAGAGAAAGGGTTGTATAGAATTACCCGGTGATTCTGTGGAAGGGGTTTAATCAGATCAGGAAACAAGCGTAACGCGATGAAATTGCAGTGTTTTTCCGCGTTATTCGTGACTGTAGGGTTGCGCTCGGGAATGGGGACTAGGGACCAGGGACTAGGGACTAGGGAATAGGGAATAGGGAATAGCAAGTCAGCGAGTCGGTAACATGGAGGGAGCAGGGGCCAGAGATCAGGGATTAGGGAATAGGGAATAGGGAGTAGCGGGTCAGCAAGCCGGCAAATCGGCAAGACGATAAGTCGGAGGGAGCAGGAGCCTTCAGGCTCCTGAACGCAAGCTTACAATCAAAGGGTCTGGTAGGGATGGGTTTCAACCCATCCATTCATCCACGGAGGAAGGGTACGGGCTTCAGCCCGTACATCAACAAGCCTCATGAAGTGTGGGCTTTAACCCCAAACTAGAAGGTCTGTCTAGGAGGCGGAGTCGCGATGCCGACAATTTACAGGGTGACTGAGATTTGGGAATGCCATCCTTACCGCGCCTTCCTTCCAGTGGCCGGCTCAGACATCCTCCGGGTAGTACTTCCTTCGGCGGCCTCTGATCTCCTCAAGGCTTGGCTTCAATTCAATTGAAGAGGCAAGCTCATTCGTGACCTCAAGGTCGCTTTGCGTGAAAAGCCTTCGGACAACACTCACATACGCATCAACCGCATCGGCTGCATGACCCGAGTTCGGGGCTCTTCGATGCTTCGGCGGTGCTTGGCGCTTCACATCCATCACGAAGTGCAACATTGTGTATTCTCCGCCCGTCCAGTTCCTCTTGAAAGCGAAGGTTGTGATCCCTTTTTCGGCATCCACATACCAGTCGGTCTCTAGCAGCAGGCCAGCCAGAACCTTCGGCACACCGAGCTTGAAGAAATCCTCGAAGTGGTCCGATTGAAGGGTGGCGACGTTCGCCGCACCTGTCCGCTGAAGTAGAACGTCTTCAAGGTCTGGATGGGATGCGATGTTCTGCTCTAAATAGCTCCTAAGCATATCAGTGTATTCCTCGCTGATATTCGGCGGTCCGATTTGGGTCGTAAACATCAGCGTGAAGCTGTCAAGATACACCGACTTGGTCGGACGTTTCGGCCACGCGTAAAGCGGGGCCTTCTGCCACTCGAATAGCTTCCGCAGGGCGTTGATCACTTTCCCAGGGAAGGGGTCGTTTGGCTTAAAGGCAAACTCTTCGAGGTCGAGATTCACAATATCAAATGGAAACTCCCTGATGAAATTCCCACGTTGTGCAAGGATCCGCTGGTCTCTCCGGGTTGTGGTTGTGTCTTCGCGCTCTGAAGGTGGCGCCAGGTAGTCTTGGTCCTCTGTGAGGCTTGCCGCGGGGCCATTTGCAAGAACAACATCGGTGAAATTGCCCGGGAAGCCTATCGCTCCGGGGATCCGCTTCTGCGTCTCAAGAACTGCGTCGGGATCCAAGTCAAAGAACACAACTGTATCAAACTTGTCCTCCCGTGAAGGAGAGATGATCTTCGCTACATTCAGCATGAGGACATCTATCGCCCCTATCGCGCAAAAGGTAAAATAGCGTAGCCTTCGCTGCTCAGAAGGCTCCAGGTCTGCGTTAGCCCTCTTGCGGGCTTTGCAATGAGGGAGCCAGCCCTTTACGCGAACGTAATGCTTCAATGGGCAGTCCTCAAATGCAAATCCCTGTGCAGCCATCTAGTTCACCATTTCGAGAGGAGTGAAAGCAGCGAACGCCGGAACACCTCCCGCCTCCGCGTGTCGTCCGGTTCATTCATGGCCACCTCAAAGAGGGCTAGTATAGAGGCCGCGAGTTGTCGATTGGATTTCTTCGTCGCGATGCCCGCTTCGTCCGGGACGGCTACCTTAAGCTTCCTGCGCTCCTTCTTTAATGAAACTTGCGACGATTTGGCAGCCCTACTTACCGAGACTGTCGTCTCCGCTGCGTCCGTCAGAACCTGCTTCAGATGGCTGGTTCGCGCCCGACGTTTCGTCTGCGCGCGAGCAGCGGAGCGTACCTCAATCTGTTTGTAGACTTCTGGAAAGAGATTTCCGCGCAGTATTGAGTGCACGTACTCCTGGATCGCCCGAAATTGCGGATGGAATCGGTTGAAGCTATCGCGATCGATGTTTAGTGCGTCCTCCAGGCCTTCAGTGGAATAGATTTCGCCGGTGAGCCATCGGCTTCTCGGCCCCTCGTTAAACCTGTAGTCCAACATCGTTGGGTCGTAATACCCGATTGCAACATTCTTAATCCTGATAAGCAGGCCCCTGAGTTCGTCCGGCTTGAGCTGAGTGCCTTCTTGCACAATAATGTACCCGTGAAAGCAGAGGCTTTTTCCGTATAGAGTTAGGTGCCGAGGGTGAATCCGCCGGATGGTATATCCTGCCGGATTCCCGGCTAGATGGACAGGCTTCTTCAGTTCGAGGGAGTCGACAAAGACCTTGAAATTATAGGACTCTAGAATCTTCTGCTCCGTCGAAATCAGCTTTTCAGGCAGGCAGCTTCCTGAAACATAAGGGATCGGGCATGAGGCGGCCAATTCCCAGAGTAGGCGCCAATAGTCTCCTAACTCCTGGATCGAATGGACGCCGGAGACGATATCGATGGCCTTTTGCCATTGTGATGGTGGTTTTCGAAACTTTGGAGACTTAAGCGATTGCTGAAACGCCCGCACGAAAGTAGGATGAACATCCTCCGTCATAATCGTGGTGCCGAACTTGGCCCGACTCAAATCATACTGATCTTCAAAGTCGTAGGTTCCAACATCAACTTCCGAGAATCCCTTGTCAGAGGACGGGGTTACAACGCTCGAATCATCGCTGTCCAGCTTCTCCTTCAGAAGGTCATAAAGATTGACTTTTGCACGAAAGCCTTTTCCATCTTTCATCTTGGACGTGACAGTGAACGATCCACAAATCTGGGCGATGCCCAGCATACCGATCCCAAGGCGGCCGATTATTGGCCTGCCGTATTTCATTGCCTTTGCCGTAGGTCTCTTTTCGCTATTACCGATCCCCCCACCCATCAGGCGGGCAAACTCTTCCGCAGAAAAACCGTCTCCGTTATCTTCTACCGCTAATTGATAGAAATTCGGATAGTTTGTGCTAATACGAACAGTCGTCGCATTCGCATCCCAACCGTTGCTCACGAGCTCTCGAAGCGCGCTGGCCGGACTTCGATAGAGGCCGCGGCTCAGGTGTGCCAGTGCTTTTTCGTGGACGCGGATATTTGGCACGATCTCTAAGCTCCCTTCCGCATGATGAGAATGTTTTCCACTATAACCTTTGATGCACTCCTTGAAGTGCGATCTCGCCAATGCCGAATCTCAACCGGCTCATACCCAACCTCGACCGCGAGCGCCGAAAGGATGCGAGCCGTGTTGATCGGCACCTGAAGATAGCTTGATTGGTCCCCTACCACATACGCAAGGATCGCGCCGTCACGTAGGAAAGGACGGAGGCTCGCCAAATGCCTCTTCATCCCTCCAAAATACTCCATGGTGACCCTTGAATAAAGCCTAGCGAAACCGTATGTCTTAGACGCCGCTGCACGATCGATCCTCCGGACTATTCCCGCCAACGCTACGTGGCCAGCCACGAGGTCGGAATCGTCATCCTCTTTATATATTCCCTTCGTATGGGACCGCACCATCCGTTTCTTGATTACCCGTAAAGACTCTCTGTCTCTGACCTTTTCAAGAAAAGCGAGTTCCAG
>Ga0326728_10022981_pt1 | contig 11495 bp, 9 predicted proteins | sample MB3enrmetagenome_FD_207602 | JGI IMG/M metagenome (GOLD analysis project Ga0326728, IMG submission 207602) | Lab enriched peat soil microbial communities from McLean, Ithaca, NY, United States - MB31MN | ecosystem: Environmental > Terrestrial > Soil > Wetlands > Peat | place: USA: New York... | reverse complement strand
CGAGGGCTTCGATGAATACCCGGAGTTGCTCGTATCCTGCGGGGACGTTCCCGTCCCGGAACTCGGAGTGGAGGACGAATCCCTGCTCGGCCCACCAGAGGTTGTGCGGCTGATACGCTTTATAACCCTTGTAGGAGAAGAGGGCCTCCTCTTTCTGCGTTTCCGCGACGGTGGCATCGGCATCGAGGGTCGCTTCCTTTTTCGGCCGACACCTCTGGATGGAGGCGACGAGGTCCCGGTTTACCCTGATGAGCCCCTGGAGGTGCTCGTTTGGCGCAGGGATGAATGCCTTACCCTTCTCGCGCTTCTTCTCTTCCTCCGGGTCGTGAAAGGCTGCCAGGTACCGGAAGATGACGGAAGGGGAAGGAACCGAACGGTGCTGCTCTTTCTTCCACCGTCGCTCCTGCTCCCTTCGCTGCCGGCGGGAGAGTCCCTTGGTTTCTACCCGGCCGAGGATTGTGCAGAAGCCCTCGTCCTTGTCGAGAATCCTGATGTCGTCGACCGAGTCTCCTCCCGCAAGGTTGAGCAGGACCAGGGACGTCACGATCTGCTCGTCCGTCCACCCCTGGGCCTTCACGTGCAGGTGGGCACGGATATGATCCCCGAGGCCGAGGACAAAGGCGAGGTCGAGGTAGACGGGGAGGCCGGCGAGGGCGGTCAGCCCGCTTGCCGATTTTTCTTCTTCATACTTGTACGGGAGGATACCTTGTGGCATAATCGAAGCACCTCGTTGGTGATGGAATTGGTTCGACGACCGTATTCTATCATCCTGATTTCTCAGGGCCAACGAGGTTTTGCATTATTTTTGATGGTGGATCTAGGAGATCGGCTCGCCCATCAGGCACCGCCCCTTTTTGTTCGATAGGGACTAACTTTACCTGAGCCCGTAGCGTGACTCCTGCCCGTAGCGACCGGTTGCGGCACATTCGGAGGGACGGCCCATCTTTCGAACCCTTACGAAATCCTCGCCTCCGATGCACGGCGTACCCAAAGTCCCCTTGCGCTCCACGCAAGGGCGGCAAGAAGAATAATGGTCAGGAGTAGGGCAGGCACGACTCCGGTAGCCAGACATAAATATGAGAATCCGATGACGGGGAATAGTGCGATGCGCACAACTGCCTTGAGGGGTTCACTCTGCCGTATTGCGTCGGCATAGCCGGGCGAGGTTGCATAGTACCAGGCCACGAATGCCTTGCCGGGTCTGTTCGTGAGGAGGAAAGTGTCCCTGAAGGACCTGAGCACGGCTACGTGAGGATCCAGATAAGAGCCGAAGGCCGCGGTGGCAATGAAACAGCCGCCTCCCCCACCGCCTCCCCCACCGGAACTACTCGCCATGTTTACGGTCGCGTCGCCGGTCACCGTGTAAACGAGCTCGTTCGAGTAGCCGCTCTCGTCTCCGTAATTGTCGTAAGCTGTTGCGGCGATGTAGTAGGTGGTACCGACCACAAGGTCCGGTATGGTACAGGTCGTGGCGTTCCCCGCGTCGACCACATCTGGGTAGTTGCCGCTCTGTGTGCCGTAGTAGATTTTGTATCCCGTCACTCCTGCGCTCCCGCTCGGATCCCAGATGAGGGAGAGCTGAGCCGCACAGGCGGGTTTATTCACGAGTAGCGCCAAGAGGATCGCCGCTATGAGGGACAAAAACATGGCACCCTGACCGCTGTGCCCACGTCTCTGTTTCTTCACGCTATCCGCTGATGACGCCGCATTCATGGTGTTACCAAATGCCCCCTTATTGCCCTCTAGACTCGCATCGCGCTCTCGAATCTGCCGCGGAGTCGGGGAGTTGCTCATGGACCCGATTCTCCAAAGCCGGCGCGTATGGGCCGCTTATTCTTATCGCGTGCTCTTCGGAAAACCTAAGCGCTGTTCTATGAAGCGAGTGGAAGGTGTGCGCGTTCTTCTCATCCCAAACGTTACTTTGCGCTATGTCAGTTTTTGGACGATTGTCACACCGCGGTACGATAGTGCAGATCCGTAAACCTGGGTTTGGATGCCGAGGCCACCCGGTTGCCGGCCACGGTAATGATTGAGCCCGTGGCGCGAGGCGGTCACAGCTCGATCCTTCCGCTAGTATGCCGTGTTTGCCGAGGTCAGTACGCCGCAATCCTCTCACTCTTGATAGCCCGACATGAATAGAGCTTAGGTCGAAGTCAGCCGAGCATTGCCGTCCGGTCATATGCATATAGCCATTCTCGGAGCCCTCAGGCCCTCCTATCGGGACGGGGCGGTACGGCGCGTCGACGAAAGTCAATCTATACCGCTTCAAGCAAAACCTCAAGTCCAATCTCGCGCGCTCCGTCACGTTTCCGTTCCGATACAATTCATCTCCTATCACCGGTATTTCCTCGTGAAAGCCGCCTTGATGGTGTGGCTTGCCGTCACGTTGCTGAAGGTGTAGGAACTCAGTCTGCCCATCGAGCTTCCGTCAACGGTCACGCCGCTGATCGCATAACCGGATTTCGCCGTGATCGAGAAGGTCTGGCTCGCTCCATAGTTCACCGAGACAGAGCCTGTCGGGGATATGGTACCACCCGTGCCCGCTGATGCGGTGATGATCGGGTCCAGTGCGGCGAAAGCGGCACCGACACTCACGTTGCCGTTGATGGTCACCGTGCAGGTCTGGCTCGTGCCGGAGCAGGCTCCGGACCATCCGGTGAAGGTAGAGCCTGCGCTGGCGGTCGCCGTGAGGGTCACGGACGTTCCAGAGGTGAAAGTCGTGCCGCTAGGGTTCGTGGCGACCGAACCTGTCCCAGTCCCTGTTTCCGTCACGGTGAGGGTATACGTAGCTGCGCTGAAGCTCGCCGCTATCGTATGGTTCCCCGTGACGTTGCTGAACGTGTAGGAAGTGACTGCCCCCACCGAGGCGCCATCCACCGTCACGCCTGCCACGGTGTAGCCGCTGTTGGCCGTGATCGAGAACGTCTGGCTTGCTCCGTAGTTCACCGAAACAGAGCCTGTCGGGGATATGGTACCGCCCGTCCCGGCCGAAGCCGTGATGGTCTCAGTCTGGACGCTGAAGCTCGCCGCTATTGTATGGTTCCCCGTGACGTTGCTGAAGGTGTAGGAAGTGACTGCCCCCACCGAGGCGCCATCCACCGTCACGCCTGCGATCGTATACCCCGAGGCCGGTGCGATGCTGAACGTCTGGCTTGCCCCGTAGTTCACCGAGACGGAGCCTGTCGGAGATATGGTGCCGCCCGTGCCCGCTGATGCGGTAATGGTCTCGTTTTGCACGGTGAAGGCGGCGCCTACGCTCGTGTTGCCGTTCATGGTCACCGTGCAGGTCTGGCTCGTGCCTGAGCAGGCCCCAGACCATCCGGCAAAGCTTGAGCCTGCGCTGGCGGTCGCTGTGAGAGTCACGGACGTTCCAGAGGTGAAAGTCGTGCCGCTAGGGTTCGTGGCGACCGAACCCGTCCCTGTCCCGGTTTTCGTCACGGTGAGGGTATAGGTAACTGCGCTGAAGCTCGCCGCTATCGTATGGTTCCCCGTGACGTTGCTGAACGTGTAGGAAGTGACTGCCCCCACCGAGGCGCCGTCTACCGTCACGCCGCTCACCTGGTAGCCTGAGGCCGGTGCGATGGTGAATGTCTGGCTTGCCCCGTAGTTCACCGAGACGGAGCCTGTCGGGGATATGGTGCCGCCCGTCCCGGCCGAAGCCGTGATGGTCTCAGTCTGGGCAGTGAAGCTCGCCGCTACCGTGTGGTTCCCCGTGACGTTGCTGAACGTGTAAGAAGTGACTGCCCCCACCGAGGCGCCATCTACCGTCACGCCTCCCACGGTGTAGCCGCTGTTGGGCGTGATCGAGAACGTCTGGCTCGCCCCATAGTTCACCGAGACAGAGCCTGTCGGCGATATGGTACCACCCGTGCCGGCCGAAGCCGTGATGGTCTCAGTCTGGACACCCGCTTCTGTCACCGTGAACGCGAGACCTGCGACGCTTGAGGCCGCCGTCTGCGACGATGTGCCTGTGTTGGCGGCCACCGAATAGTTCATGGTACCGCTTCCGGTCCCGCTTGCGCCTGAGGTGATCGACATCCATGATGCCGCGCTGCTCGCGGTCCAGGCACATCCACTTTGCGTCGTCACGCTTACGCTCCCCGTGCCTCCGCTGGAGGTGAAGGATGCGCTCGTCGGAGAGATGGAATAGGTGCAGGCGGATGGAACGGTATAGCTCAGCACGTTGGAATCACCGCTCTGATCGCCGGAGCTGTCATAGGCAGTGGCTGCGAAATAGTATGTGGTGCCGGGTGAAAGACCGGTCATGGTGTAGCTCGTGACATTACCTACGTTTATGCTGTTCCCAAGGCTCGTGCTCGTGGTGCCGTAATAGAGGTTGTAGCCCGCCACATTCGAGCTGGTGCTTGCGTCCCAGGTCAGGGTGACCTGGGCGTGGGCATTGCTGCCGGTGAGGAGCAGGGCGGGGACAGAAAGGAAGAGAAGAAGGAGGAAAATCAGGCCCATAAAAGGACAGGCGGAACCTGGTTCACTACTTCTTGATCGATATACACTCACAGTGCTACCTCCGGTTGATTTCCTTGGCTCTGAGAGATCGGGCTTGAAGAGGCGCTGCATTCGCAGGACAACCCGGCAACGATCTCCGCACAAGTCCTGGCTGATGACTTTAGACGAATGATTCTGCGTCCCGCCTTTTCGGACGGTTTGCCCTTTTCAAGGCGGACCGCTGCGGGGTCATGAGGCGTCAGAACCATGCTATTTTCCCTGCCTGTTACTGTGAATTCGTCCATCACGGACGTCGGAAAGCAACTACCGTGCCAGTTGTTTAATGACGAAGAAGAACCGTTGGATTTCCATTCATTCACAAAGGAATCGTATCTTTTGCGGCTGTCAGAAAGGCTTGTTATGAAGAGACCTAGGTGAGCGGTTTTGGCCCCCAGCTTCGTGTATCCACGGCAAACGCCATTGGGGAAAGGGAGGTGAGCGCTACTGTCCGGAAATACCAGAAGCGCACACCAAATTCGCAGAGCAGCATGGCAGATCTAGTCTTTTGCAGGCCGGTGATTGCCGAATCGTGTTCGCATTTCCCGGATAGACTGAAGGATTTTGCGGACGCTCCGGCGGGTGTGAAATCGCGGGGAGTGGCACACCCGCTTGCAACGGGTCGTGATCTGCCCTATTCTTTCTCACATGGCGACGTGGCGCATACTTGTTGCCGGCCTCTGTCTGGCTGTGCTTTACCTTTTGGCTCCCAGGCCCTCAACGGGTGAGCCTTTTCTCATATCCGACCCCTATCCGAACAATGCGGATCAGCCCACGCGGTTCGCTATCGTTGTGGGAAAGCTTACGTATTCCGTCCCGGCGCAGAAGCTGCCGGACGGGAGCGTGCGCCTTAAATTCGACGTTTCTCTGCTTCCGGACGGCGAGCACACGATGAATGTCACGGCGATAGACGACCGCAACCATGGGAAATCAGATTCAATACGGTTGAAGCTTGTAAAGACCGGGAAGAAGGTTGCGGTCCTTACGCCGCCGAAAGAGGTAGAACCACCTGCGCCCCCGGAAAAACAGCAAAAGGGGAAGGTTCCACCATCGAGAATCCCCAGGGGTCTGCTCAGACCGCCGGAACCATGATTCCGGCACATTCTCCTAACCGGGGCAGTGCGGTCAGGCTCAAGAAACCTTTCGCGACGGTGCTTTTCTTCTGAGGACCAGCTTACACACCACGGATGCGGTTGGCACCAGACCCATGGGTCAATGAAATGTCCGGTTTCGTTTCGGTTTAGGCTGTTGCTCGAATAAAAACGGCTGTTACCTCGTCCCGAGCGAGTCCATCACGCGCAACGTCCTCATCCGCGTTAGCCCCTTTTACTCTGGACTGAGCTCAGGCGTTGGGATGAAGTCCATGGAAAGGAGAATGAAAGCCTTGTCGCAGGTGGCAAAGCCATGTGCAACGCCATCGATGAAGAGTACGCATTTCACAACCAATCAAGCAGCGTGTTGCTTGGGAGGTGTTTTTGAGGGGCCGTGAGATTGCGGCCAGACATAATCGAGCGTTTATCCCTTTATGGATTAGGCAAACATTACAGTTCGTAGCGAGCACCGGCTTCAACGCTGGCTCCTTCCGCACTCCCGATCTTACCTGCCCATCTGGCGAAAAGAATGAGAGTCTGACCCGCTGGCGTGAGATTCATCATGTTGTCGTCCGGCTTATCCGTCTCCACAGCGGGCCACTTGCTCAAGTACGATGAAGCCCCGTTGCTGCACCGCCACCATCTGACGTCGGCAGCAGACGTGACGGATCATGTGTGGGATGTCACGGATATCTTAGAGGGATGACCTCGGAGCCTTTCGTTTTCCTCTATGAGCCTATTTGGGTAAGATTTATTCGCCGCGATAAACATACTCATGGCGCATATACCGCATAGAAAACCGGCCCAAAACCCACCGATCACCCACCAGATCATAGTTTCCCCCTCTCTCTAATCGCTATTCCGTATACCCACCTCCAGAGCTTCCGCCGACCCTCGCCTATCCCTTAACCCTTCCGTAAGTCGCCATTATCAAATAGTCTGCCCTGATAGGAGGCTGGCCTTTCCGCAAACTGAACACTGGTTGCAAACCTCCTAATCATTTCGGCTTCGGGACCAGTAAACAGCAGCCTCCCATCCCGGAATCGATGGCCTGCGGGAATCTGCCCCTTTTGCCTCCAGCGCCAAAATGTCTGGCGTGATACCCTTATCTCATGCAAAAGCTGAGCCGCCCAATAGTACTCGACCCCGTTTATCGTCAAGGCCGCCATAGAATATCCTGTTGTGGTTGCAGGGCGTTAAACCCTGTAACATCCTGTTGCCTTCTATCACGTCCTGTAACAATTGTCAACGTAATTTGCCTTTGACAACAATATGGGTGATTCAGCGCGGTTCTGAATGCGCCGTTACTCGCTCTCGCTTTCAAATCGTAATGTTTCTATTGAATGACTTTTCGGTTCGCACCTCGCCCCGAGGCCGATCCTATCGATCTTGTCTTGTCCGGATGCGTGACACAGATCTCGAATTTCGAAGCAGTCGAGGTTCTGCAGCAGGGCTTATCCTTCTGAAGCGCCGTCCATAGAGACGCCCAGAGGTTTTAGTAAGGTCTTGCACTCAGGCACCGAGACCTTTTGCTTTGTGTCTCCTCCAAAGCCCCAGTGGAGCTCACTCTTCGGGAGTATCTGTAGAACCTGACCGAATATGCTGCTAAACTAGCTTATGGGCCCCCCTCAAGTTCTACTTGTTCTGCCAATCAAATTTTCCTTGTTCGGGGCTGCCCTCTCAAAGTTATTTTTGACGGATGTGATTTGTAATGGGGGTTTACGGTTGGAGGAGGGGTACGCGGCTCGGCCTGACAATAGCAACATAGGCTCTCTCGGCGTACGGAGGTAAGTTATGGCCGGAAACCGAACCGGTATTCGGAAGCACTTTCTTTTTTACGTTGCTCTTCTCGCTTGCCTCTCGATTTCGAGTTGTGCTCTTCTAGAAGGCCGGCGGGTCGAGAACATGGTCTCTGAGCAGGGGGCGCGAGAACATCTTACAAGAGGACAAAAGGCCCTAGCCCAACACGACTATCAGGCCTCGCTCCAGGAATTCGAGGCTGCATTGTCCCTTTCAGGCAACAAGCCCCCGGGGGACGAGGCCCTCTTGTACATAGGCATGGTTTATGGCGATCCTGAGAACCCGAAGCGGGATTACCGCAAATCCATCGCGGCCTTTCAAAGGCTTGCACAGGAGTATTCCGAGAGCAATTGGGCGGAGCCGTCGAGGATCTGGATGGAGAGCCTCGAGGAGCGTGAGAGGTTGAAGCACACAATGTTAGAGACTCTCCAGGACAACGAGAGGGTAGAGCGGTTGTGGAACGAGGCCCTCCAGGAGAACGAGAGGCTGAAGCGGCTCTCCAATGAGACTGCTCAGGAGAACCAGAAGCTGAAGCGTCTTTCCAACGAGACTGCTCAGGAGAATCAAAAGCTGAAACAGCTCTCCAATGAGACCGCCCAGGAGAACAAGAAGCTGAAAGAGATGATGGAGCAATCAAAGGCGGTGGACGTCGAGGTAGAAGAAAAGAAAAAGGGCCAGGGGGAGTGAGGGTTGCGGCGGCATCGTTCTTGCTTCGCGTTGGCTGATGAAGATAGCTCATCCTCGCGGCGGATCCGCGCCTTAGTGCCAGACTGGCGCAAGCGCGCAGAGCGCGGGGAGAAAATGGCATGGCCGATGGAGTGGAGGACGATAAATAATTTGATTTCAAAACGAGGCATATCGGTTATAATCATGGTGAGGCGGATAAGGTGTGCACCCCCTTAAGATCCGCGAAGTTTCAGCAAGAATGGCCGGCGTTTGCGGAGCGTCGACCTAAAGAGGAGCGCCAGGAGTGCTGCCATTACGGATTAGGTTCGCAGACTCACTGTCGTATGAGGGGGACGAATTGGAGGGGACTTCATGGCAGGCGAACGCATTCTCGTGGTCGATGACGAGGAGGACATCAGACGGGTCTTTCAAGACTTTTTCACTATGCTCGGCTATCAAGTGGTGACAGCGGAGAGCGGGAGCGACGCTTTGAAGAAGTTCGTTCCCGGTGAGTTCGACTGCGTGCTCTGCGATCTTGTCATGCCGGAGATGAACGGCATGGAATTCCTGCGGGAACTTAGGGCCCTGGACGAAAGAGTGGCCTTTTTTATGATGACCGGCCATCCAAGCGTAGAAACTGCGCTCGACGCGATAAAGGCGGGCGCGTATGATTACATAACAAAGCCGGTCAGTCTGGAGGACGTTCGGTTCAAGATCGAGAGGGCCACGCGGATGCGAGGCGTTGAAAAGTCGTTGAAGACGGTAAATGGGCTTTTGTGGGCAGTAATCATATCCATACCGGTGTGGTTAGCCCTTGGCATAATACTCGGGATCGTGTGGAAAAGGATCTAGGATAGACTAACGTGTGGAGAGCGCAAAAACGCCATGATGTTCGACCTGATCGGCTGGTTCTTAGCCCTTTTTGTCATACAAATGTCATCTGCTTATCTTTTCTCGCGCGATTGGCCTTTTGGTGACATTCTCGTCAGGAAACGCCCTGACGGAGTAATTGGCGCTTTCAGAGTACATGAAGGTGTTTGGGGTCTTAGCTGGGACAATAGAGGACATTAAGGGACAATTGTATTGGAATCGTCCTGCCCGGTGCCGTATAATAACGTCAGACAATCCATTATGAATGAGATTGTACAACCTGTCAAAGGGGGTTGGTACGGAGTTTCAGGATCTGCCGCATAAGACACTTCTCAGGCCGGACGAGGTGGCAATCTTCTTGAGCGTATCCCTGAAGACGGTATACCGGTGGTATCGTGCCGGACTGATCGACGGGACGAAGGTCAAGAGGTCGCTGAGGATCTACAGGGACTCAATCCTGAAACTGATGAGCGATGGAAACGGATCTCTTGCCGATCAGTAGGATGGTCTTGCGTTGATACGTTTCTTAGGCGGCTTCGGGGACGATCCATGTGAGACCTTTCGGGATGGTTCGTAAGCGTTAACGAACTGCGGCGTTGCATTTTGAGCGGAGACTGTGGACGGGATCATTGGAGATGTGGGGTCAAATGGCGGTAGCTTATGTCTGTTTTTCAGAAATGTGCTTGGTCTCCCAGGTTCGAGGAACTCGGTGCAACAGGCAGGTTTCAAAAGATGCACAGCTCGAAATGGCTCTAAACAGTAAAGGTTTTTTCTAGGCCGGCGATAACCTTGGAGACACCCGGAAAGCGCGTTGGCACGGTTCTTCCAAGAAAAAGGGGACCATGCGCCTAGAAAGATGATCGGTGGGCGCGAATCGACGTGCGTGAAGATGATGCTCGGGCGAATAGGCGATAGCGAAAAGTTTGGGCCACGGATTGTGGAGAGGCGGTAGCCTGCAATAATGATAGCGGATGTATTATTGCTTATACTTTCTAGTAGTGTCACTGACAATCGGCAGAGGCTTTTGATCGTTGGCAAATGGTGTCTTTCGGTCTCCGAAGTGATTGTGCCTGAGTCGAAGTGATCGCGGTACCGTTTTTTGCGGGGACCGGCAATCGCCGTGGTCTTTGCGCAGCAAATAAACTGGAGGGTGGGACGATGGAACTGAGAAGATGGAAAGTTGTGGGGATTCTCGTAATGGTGGTGAGTCTGGCAGCGTGCGCTCCGAACGCTCTTGTCGTAAAACCCGCCCCGCTAGGCCAGTTGCAACAACAGACGGCGGCCTATCAGGAAAAGGAGTACGTGATAGCTCCGGGAGACGTCCTTGACGTCAAGTTTATGTATAACCCTGAATTCAACGAACTGGCGATGCCCGTCAGACCCGACGGCCGCATTTCTCTTCAGCTGGCCCACGACATCAAGGCCGCGGGCTTGACCGCAAGTCAGCTAAGGGAATTGCTGAGCGAGAAGTACGCCACGGAATTGAAGACGCCGGAGGTGGCCGTCATCGTTCGCTCCTTTGCGGAGAACAGGGTTTTCGTGGACGGTGAGGTCGTGACCCCCGGCTTTGCCGATCTAGGTCCGCGCATGACGGTGATGAGGGCCATTGACCTCAAAGGAGGGATGCGAGAAACGGCCCGACTCAGCCAGGTGATAATTATCCGCAAGGACTTTGAGGGACAGCCCAAGGCAACGGTAGTCGACTTGAGAAAGGTGATAGACGGAAGTGACTTAAGCCAGGACATCAAGCTGATGCCTTACGACATAGTTTACGTGCCCAAGTCGAACATAGCGCGAGTCGACAAGTTCGTATTGGAGTACATAACCAACGTTGTTCCGGCATTTGTCAACATGAACCCTTACAACGTTCTGTATACTACGCCTCTGGCGCCTAGGAACGTTGGAGTCGGAGCACGATAACTGAGCGAGGTTTATCTCAATGATAGAAGAGAATTATCAGCACATCGATTATACGAGCGTACGCGACCTTCTTACCGCGGTCTTCAAGCATAAGTACAAGATCCTGGTTGCCTTTCTCGTCATCTTTGCTGCTGCCCTTGCCTTTGCTTCTCAGATTCGCGAAACCTACGAAGCGAAATCCGTGCTGCTTATCAAACTCGGAAGGGAGTTCGCTAATCAATCCCTGGCCGGAGGCCCCGCCCAGCCCGGAAATTCCACCCTACCCCTCGACGCGGTCACGAAGGGAGAGATAAGCATCCTGACCGGCCACGACCTTTCGAAGAAAGTAGTCGGAGCCTTGGGACCCGTGACACTCTATCCGGAGCTCAGCACGATGACGAAAGGCGCCGATCTGGAAGGTGCCGCCATGGCCGCGTTCGAGAAAGACCTCTCGGTGTCGACGATAGGTTCGAGCCTGGTCGAGATCAGGTTCGCAAACAGCAATCCCAAAGTGGTGGCACAGGCGGTGAACATGCTTGTGGATGCCTTCAAAGACAGGCACCTTGAGGTTTTTGGCGGCAAGAGTACGGAGTTTCTTGAGAGCCAGAAGCAGGTCTTCGAACAAAAGCTAAAGGAATCGGAAAACAGACTAGCCGGTTTTAAGGAGAG
>Ga0326728_10022980_pt1 | contig 11496 bp, 8 predicted proteins | sample MB3enrmetagenome_FD_207602 | JGI IMG/M metagenome (GOLD analysis project Ga0326728, IMG submission 207602) | Lab enriched peat soil microbial communities from McLean, Ithaca, NY, United States - MB31MN | ecosystem: Environmental > Terrestrial > Soil > Wetlands > Peat | place: USA: New York... | reverse complement strand
TCGTTCGCGCCCATGTTGGAGTTGGCCAGCGCCCGCACGGTGTTGCAGCGCTGCTCGGCGGAAATGCCGGTGGTCATGCCGTGGCGGACGTCGGCGGAGACGGTGAAGGCGGTGCCGAGCGGCGCGTCGTTGATCGCCGCCATCGGCGCCAGGTGCAGGCGCCGCGCCTCGTCGCCGGTCAAGGGCGCGCAGACGATGCCGCAGCAATTGCGGATGATGAACGCCATCATCTCCGTGGTGCACAGCGCCGCGGAAGCGATGAGGTCGCCCTCGTTCTCGCGATCGTCGTCGTCGGTGACGACGACGATCTCGCCGCGCGCGATCGCCTTGATCGCCTGAGTGACTTGATGCGACATGGGACCTCCCCACTCCGTTAGAACCGCGCCGACGAGAAAATCGTTGGGGGTGACGGCGCCGCGCGTCTCGGCGACGATGCGCTGGGCCGTTTCGCGCGACAGCCAGGGGCCGTCGTCGCGGCAGATTTGCGTCACCGCGCCAGGCGAGACGCCGATGCGCCGCGCGAAATCGCCGCGCTTGACGCCGCTCCGGGCGAGCCACTCTGCGAGCTTCATGCCGCCCAGATAGGTGGTCCGACGCTTTAGCGCAACTCAAATGTAGCTGTAAACTTAGCAGCGCTAAAATCCGTGGACGCGCCTCGCCGGCGCAAGCGTCCCGCTCTTGCCTCTGCGGAGACGCAACCGCCCGGCGGCGCGCCGCCGCCCGACCGACGCGAGCGCCGCGCTGATCGTCTTCGCGCCGGCGCTTCCCGAGCGCGCACAATTCCCACCGCGCCGGAGACGACCGCAACCTTCCGTTAACCCAAGGCGTTCATTGTGGATTAGACGGGTCGCCGCGCCTTTTGGCGGCCGGCGAAGGCATGAGGCCGTCCCGTCGCGTCGGCCGCGCCGACATGTCCTTCTTCACCGTCTTGGAGCGGCTTGGCGCCCCCCTGGGGGCGGGGGTTCGGTCCGGCCGGCTCGTCGCCCCGCCCGCGCGCGGCGCGCAAGCTGATGGATCGTCCCGACGTCGGGCTAGGAACACAGGGGACTATCGCGATGTTTCATCCGGACTTCGGCGGCGACGCCAAACGCGTTCTCGCCGCGCTGAGCCGCCAGATTCAGGCCGTGGAGTTTGCGCCCGACGGGACGTTATTGTCGGTGAACGACGTCTATTGCGCTTTCCTCGAGCGCGATCGCGACTCGATCGTCGGCAAGCACCACAGCGTGGTGGTCAGCCCCGAGGTCGCCAAGAGCCCGGAATACAAGGAGTTCCTCGCCAAGATCGCGCGCGGCGAAAGCTTCTCGCAGGAGGCCAAGCGGGTCGACAAGAACGGGCGCGAGAAGTGGGTGCAGGCCTATTACAGCCCGGTCGTCGCGCACGGCAAGCTGCGCAAGGTGGCCGCCGTCGGCGTCGACGTCACCGCAATCAAGCTGCAGGCGGCGGAGAACGCCGCCATGATCGAGGCGATCTCCCGCGTGCAAGCGATGGTCGAGTTCTCGGTCGACGGCGTGGTGCTCAGCGCCAACGACAACTTCCTCAAGGCGCTGGGCTATCGCCTGGAGGAGATCCAGGGCAAGCATCACAGCATGTTCGTCGATCCAGCCTACGCCAAGTCGGCCGAGTACCAGGAATTCTGGCGCCGCCTCAACCGCGGCGAGTTCATCGCCGAAGAGTTCAAGCGCGTCGCCAAGGGAGGCGGGGAGGTGTGGATCCAGGCCTCCTACAACCCGATCTTCGACCTCGATCACCGCGTCGTCAAAATCGTCAAGTTCGCCACCGACGTCACTGGCCGCGTCGTCGCGGTCAACAAGATCGCCGAGACCCTCAGCCGCCTCGCCGAAGGCGACCTTGCGCAGCGCATGGATACGGCGCTCATTCCGACCGTCGAGCCGCTGCGGCACGACTTGAACAGGTCGCTCGAGGCGCTGGACAAAACGTCGACGGCGATCATCGCCAGCTCCTCGTCGATTCAGTCGGGCGCGGGCGAGATCTCGGCGGCGGCGGACGATCTTTCGCGCCGCACCGAGCAGCAGGCCTCCAGCCTCGAGGAGACCGCCGCGGCGCTGGAGGAGATCACCGCCACGGTGAAGAAGACCGCCGAGGGCGCCAAGCACGCCCGCGACGTGGTCGCCAACGCCAAGGTCGACGCCGACAAGAGCGGCGCGGTGGTGCGCGAGGCGATGGCGGCGATGACCGGCATCGACAAGTCGTCGAAGCAGATCAGCCAGATCATCGGCGTCATCGACGAGATCGCCTTCCAGACCAACCTGCTCGCGCTCAACGCCGGCGTCGAGGCGGCCCGCGCCGGCGAGGCCGGCCGCGGCTTCGCCGTGGTCGCTTCCGAGGTGCGGGCGCTGGCCCAGCGCTCGGCCGAGGCGGCCAAGGAGATCAAGGGCCTGATCTCGACCTCGACCGCCCAGGTCGACCAGGGCGTGCTGCTGGTCACCCAAACCGGCCAGGCGCTCGAACGCATCGTCGCCCAGGTGATGGAGATCAACGACGTCATCGTCAACATCGCCGCCAGCGCCGGCGAGCAGGCGACCGGCCTGCAACAGGTCAACACCGCGGTCGCCGACATGGACCAGGTGACGCAGAAGAACGCGGCGATGGTCGAGGAGACCACCGCCGCCTCGCACGCGCTGGTCGGCGAAGCCGGCGAGCTGGGCAAGCTGATGGCCCACTTCCACACCACCAGCCAGGGGGCGGAGGATCCGCTGCGCCGCGAGCTGAAGAAGGCGGCGCCGCATGTCTTCCGCGAGCCGGCGAAGGCGGCGGCGAAGGAGGAGCCGGCGCGCCGGCCGGCGCTCAAGGCCGCCGGCGGCGCCCGCGCCGCGCCGGCCGCCGCCGACGACTGGAAGGAGTTCTAAAATCGCCCACGACGCCCGCGGGTCGGCTCGCCAAGACCCGCGCTCGTCGCAAGCGATTGGCTTTAACGACCTCAATCTCGCAACAGGCGCCGCCATGAACGACAGGACGAAAATCGGATCCGGCAAAGGCAGCGAGCTGATCGCCTTCAACATCGGCTCGCAGGAATTCTGCCTCGGCACCACTTCGGTGCGGGAGATCCGCGGCTGGACCCCGGCCACCGCGCTGCCGCACGCGCCGATGTTCGTGCTCGGCGTGGTCAACCTGCGCGGCGTGGTGCTGCCGATCATCGACCTGGCGGTCCGGCTGGGCTTCCCCCCCACCGAGCCGACCGCCCGCCACGTCATCATCGTCGCCGAAGCCGGCAGCCAGGTCGCCGGCCTGCTGGTCGACGGCGTGTCCGACATCTTCACCGCCGACGAAGAGCAGATCCAGCCGACCCCCGACGTCGCCGCCGAGACCGCCAAGCTCTATCTGCGCGGCGTCATCGCCATGGAAGGCCGCCTCATCGGCGTCATCGACATCGCCAACCTCTTCCCCTCCAGCGACCAGCTCGCCGCCGCGTGAGCGGCGGCGCGACCCGGCGCGATCCGATTCGACTTCCCGCCGGGGAGGCGGTCTACTGCGGCGCGAAAGGCAGAGAACGCCATGTCGGTGCATGTCTACGATCACGTCCGCGACCCGAAGACCGGCGCGGTGCGAGAATTCGCCTTCGCCGTCGTCCTCGACTCGGCGACGCTCTCCGGGTCGATCGAGATCAAGCCGGGACTGTTCGAGGCGTCGCAGAACGAAGCGATCCGCGCCGCGATCATGCGGCTCGGCAACGCGATGGCGAGCGCAGCGCTGAGCGCGCGCGCCTTCGTCGACAAGCCTCCTTCCGCGCCGAAGTTCTGAAATAGGCGTCGAACCTCGCGGTTGTCGGCGCGGCGCGCTAAGATGCGGCTCATGACCGCCCGCGACCCGTTCGATCTCGCCCGCTTCGTCAACGCGCAAGCGCACGTCTTCGACCAGGCGCTCGCCGAGCTTCGCGCCGGCGCGAAACGCTCCCATTGGATGTTGTTCGTCTTCCCGCAGATGCGCGGCCTCGGGCGCTCGTCGATGGCCGAGGCCTACGGCGTAAGCTCGCTCGCCGAGGCGCGCGCCTACCTCGCCCACCCGGCGCTCGGGCCGCGGCTGATCGCCTGCGTGGAGGCGACGCTGGCGCTCGAGGGCCGGCCGCTCGGCGCGATCTTCCCCTCGCCCGACGACATGAAGTTCCGCTCGTCGATGACGCTGTTCGCGCGCGCCGCCGGCGACGCCGACAGCGTCTTCGCCCGCGCGCTGCGCCGCTTCTGCGACGGCCGCGAGGACCCCCACACGCTCGACCTCCTCGACGCCGCCGGGCGATAAGGCGAGAGCGAGCCGTCGGAGGCGGCCGCGCCCGGCGCGATTTGAGCTGCGTCAAGTCCGGCCATGGCGGCTATGCTCAGCTCGATCCGCCGGGCGGCCGGACGCCGGCCCGGCGAGTCGCGGCCAACGCCGGACGCCGATCATGCCGAAGCCCGTCCGCATCCTCCTCGCCCTGCTGGTCGTCGCGGCGCTCGGAGGCGGCGCCTGGTTCTATCTCCATCGCCAAGCCGGCGACGGCGCCGAGACGCTCACCCTTTACGGCGACGTCGACATCCGCGAGGTCCAGCCCGCCTTCAACGCTTCCGGCGTCGTCGTCTCGATCAAGGTTGAGGAAGGCTCGCCTGTCAAACCCGGCGACCTGCTCGCGACCCTCGACGACTCGCGCTACCAGGCGGCGCTCGACCAGGCCAAGGGGACGCGCGACAATCTGCGCCAGACGCTCGCCAAGCTCGAAGCGGGCTCGCGCCCCGAGGAGATCGCCCAGGCGAAAGCGACCATGGAAGCGATCGAGATCACCTACCGCAACGACGACGCGACCTACAAGCGCTTCGCCGACCTTGTCGCCAGCAATTCCGGGACGATCCAGCAGCGCGACGACGCCAAGGCGGCTTTCGAGGCGGCACGCCATCAGTACGAAGCCGCCAAACAGGCCTACGCGCTGGCGGTGGAGGGGCCGCGCGTCGAGGACGTCGCCGCGGCGCGCGCCGCCTGTCAGGCGGCCGAGGCGGCGGTCGCGCTGGCGCAGCGCCAGCTCGACGACACCCGCCTCTATGCGCAATACGACGGCGTGGTGGAGGACCGCATCCTCGAGCCGGGCGACATGGCCTCGCCCGCCACGCCGGCGCTCACCATCGCGCTGTCGAGCCCCTTGTGGGTGCGCGCCTACGCGCCGGAGAGCGCGCTCGGCCGCATCCGCCTCGGCCTGCGCGCGACCGTGACCTCCGACAGCTACCCCGACCATCGCTACGACGGCTGGGTCGGCTATCTCTCGCCCACCGCCGAGTTTACGCCGAAGACGGTCGAGACGCCCGAGCTGCGCGCCGCCCTCGTCTACCAGCTGCGGGTCTACGTCTGCGACGCGAAGGGGGAGCTCAGGCTGGGCATGCCCGCCACCGTCCACATCGACTTCGCCTCCCAGGCGAGCGCGCCGCCGCCCGGCTGCGTTCCCGACGATGCCGCCCTCCGCTGAGAGCGCGCCGGCGCTGCGGCTCACCGACGTCCGCCGGGTCTTCCGCGCCGGCAAGCGGGTCATCGCCGCGCTCGACGGCGTATCGGCGGAAGCGGCGCGCGGCGCGGTGACGGGCCTGATCGGCCCCGACGGCGCCGGCAAGACCACGCTGATGCGGCTTGTCGCCGGCCTTCTGCGCCCCGACGCGGGGAGGATCGAAGCGCTCGGAATCGACGTCGGGCGCGACCCGCTCGCCGCGCAGGCGCGCGTCGGCTACATGCCGCAGCGCTTCGGCCTCTACGAGGACCTCAGCGTCCGGCAGAACCTCGATCTCTACGCCGACTTGCAGGGCGTCGCCGCCGCCGAGCGGCCGGCGCGCTACGCCGAGCTCCTGCGCATGACCGCGCTCGGGCCGTTCGCCGACCGGCGCGCCGGGCGGCTGTCGGGCGGGATGAAGCAGAAGCTCGGCCTCGCCTGCACGCTGGTGCGCGCCCCGGAGCTGCTGCTGCTCGACGAGCCGACGGTCGGCGTCGATCCGGTGTCGCGCCGCGAGCTGTGGCGGATCATCGACCACCTGACGCGCGAGACGCGCACAAGCGTGCTCTTCTCCACCGCCTATCTCGACGAGGCCGAGCGCTGCGAGACGGTGCTGCTGCTTTACGAAGGCCGGCTGATCGACCGCGGCCCGCCGGGCGCCTTCGCCGCCCGCTCCGCGGGGCGCAGCTACTACGCCTCCGCCGCGGTCGACCGGCGACGGTTGCAGGAGCGCCTGGCGCGCGCGCCGGGCGTCATCGATTCGGTGATCCAGGGCAGCCGGGTGCGGGTGGTGACGGCGGAGGCGAAGCCGCCCGACGCGGCGACGCTGGTTTCCGACCTGCCAGGGCTCGCCTTCGCGCCGACGCCGCCGCGCTTCGAGGACAGCTTCGTCGCCGAGCTCAGCGACGGCGGCGCCCGCGAGCGCGCCGCCGCCGCGCCGCGGCCGCCGACGCGTCCCCCCGCGCCGCGCGAGGACGTCATCGCGGTCGACCATCTCAGCCGCCGCTTCGGCGATTTCGTCGCCGTCGACGCAATCAGCTTCCGCGTCGCGCGTGGCGAGATCTTCGGCCTGCTCGGCGCCAACGGCGCCGGCAAGTCGACCACCTTCCGCATGCTGTGCGGCCTGCTGCCGCCCAGCGGCGGCGCGCTGAAGGTCGCCGGCTTCGACCTGCGCAAGGCCGCCGCGCCGGCGCGCGCGCGCATCGGCTACATGGCGCAGAAGTTCTCGCTCTACGGCGACCTCTCGGTCGAGCGCAACCTGCGCTTCTTCTCCAGCGTCTACGGGCTTTACGGCCAGCGCCAGCGCGCGCGCCTCGATTGGGCGATCGAGGAGTTCGGCTTCGCCGACCGCCTCGCGGCCAACGCGCGCGACCTGCCCCTCGGCTTCAAGCAGCGCCTCGCGCTCGCCTGCGCGCTGATGCACGAGCCGGAGATCCTTTTCCTCGACGAGCCGACCTCGGGCGTCGATCCGCTCGCGCGGCGTGAATTCTGGCGGCGCATCAACGCGCTCGCCGAGCGGGGGGTCACCGCGCTGGTGACCACCCACTTCATGGAGGAGGCGGAGTACTGCGACCGCCTCGCCATCATGGCCCAGGGCGCGGTGCTCGCCGAAGGCGCGCCCGACGCGATCAAGGCCGCCGCGCGGACGCTCGATCGGCCCGACCCGACCATGGAGGAGGCGTTCATCGCCATGATCGAGGCGGCCGCCCAGCCGACGCCGGCGTCATGAGCGGCGACGCGCTTCGCCGCCTGCGCGGGCTCTTGCGCAAGGAGTTCGTGCAGATCTGGCGCGACCCTTCGGCGATCGCCATCGCCTTCCTGGTGCCGGCGCTGCTGCTGCTTCTCTGCGGTTACGGCATCTCGCTCGACGCCGCCGACGTGCCGCTGGCGGTGACGACCGCGCGGCCGACCGCGCTCGCTCAGAGTTTCGCCGGCGCCTTCGCGCAGTCGCCCTATTTCGAGCCGCGACGCTTCCTCGCCGCGCAGGAGGCCGAGCGCGCGATGCGCGCGCGCGAGGCGCAGGGCCTGCTCTGGCTGCCGAGCGACTTCGCGCGCCGCGCCCTCTCGCAGGGCCAGTCGCCGATCGGCGTCATCGTCAACGGCGTCGACGCCAACAACGCCCGCATCGTCGAGGGCTACGTGCAGCAGACGTGGACGGGCTGGCTCGCGGCGGAAGCGCGCGAGAACGGCCGGCCGTCGCCGACGCTGATCGACGTCGAGCCGCAGATGCGCTTCAACCCGGCGGCGAACAGCCGCGACTTCATCGTCCCCGGTCTGATCGCGGTGATCATGACCTTGACCGGCGCGATGCTCACCGCCCTGGTGGTGGCGCGCGAATGGGAGCGCGGCACCATGGAGGCGCTGCTGGTCACGCGCGTCGCCATCCACGAGATCATCCTCTCCAAGCTCGTCCCCTACTTCGTCCTGGGGATGGGCGGCATGGCGGCGTCGGTGGCGATCGCCATGGGGCTGTTCGACGTGCCGTTGCGCGGCTCGCTCGCGACCCTGACCGGCGCCTCGGCGCTGTTCATGCTCGCCGCGCTCGGCATGGGGCTGTTCATTTCGACCTTCGCCCGCAACCAGTTCGTCGCCTGCCAGGTGGCGATCCTCGCCACCTTCCTGCCGGCGCTGATCCTCTCCGGCCTCATCTTCGACATCAACTCGATGCCGCCGGCGATCCAGATCGTCACCTGCCTGGTCGCCGCGCGCTACTTCGTCGCCATCCTGCAGACCGCCTTCCTCGCCGGCGACGTGTGGAGCGTCATCCTGCCCAACGCGCTCGCGCTGATCGTGATGGCGGCGGCGTTCCTCGGCGCGGCGCGCGCGCTGGCGCGCAAGCGGCTGGATTGACCGCGATGTGGCGCCGCGTCCTCGCCCTCGTCGTCAAGGAGCTGCTCGCGGTGATGCGCGACCGCAAGAGCCGCACCGTGCTGATCCTGCCGCCGCTGGTGCAGCTTGTCATCTTCGGCTACGCGGCGACCTACGACCTCGACCGGGCGCCGATCGCCATCTACGACCAGGACGCGAGCGAGGCCTCGCGCGACCTGGTCGCGCGCTTCGTCGGCTCGCCGACCTTCCATCTCGCGGCGACGCTGAACAGCGCCGAAGAGATCGACGCGCTGATCGACTCGCGCCAAATCGCGCTGGCGCTGACCATCGACCGCCGCTTCACCCGCGATCTCCTCACCGGCCGGCCGGCCCCGGTGCAGGTGATCGTCGACGGCCGCAATTCCAACACCGCGCTGCTGATCGAAGGCTACGTCGGCTCGATCGTCGCCGACTTCTCGCTCGCCTGGGCCGCCGCCCACGGCGGCCGGGCGCCGCCCGCCGCGCTCGAGATGCGCGCGCGCTACAACCCGACCTTGAGCTCGCGCTGGTTCTTTCTGCCCAGCATCGTCGGCCTGCTCACCCAGATCGTCACGCTTTTGGTGGTGTCGCTGTCGGTGGCGCGCGAGCGCGAGACCGGCACCTTCGACCAGTTGCTGGTGACGCCGCTGAGGCAGGTCGACATCCTGATCGGCAAGGGCCTGCCAGGCCTGCTGATCGGCTTGGTCGAGGCCTCCGTGATCGTCGCCGCGGCGGTGTGGTGGTTCGACGTGCCGCTGCGCGGCGGCCTCATCGCCCTCTATCTCGGCCTCTTCCTGTTCGTCGTCGCCGTCGCCGGCGTCGGGCTCATGATCTCCTCGCTCGCGGCGACGCAGCAGCAGGCGCTGCTCGGCGTGTTCCTGTTCATGGTGCCGTCGATCATCCTCTCCGGCTTCGCCACCCCGATCGCCAACATGCCGGTCTGGGAGCAGCAGCTGACGCTGATCAACCCGATGCGCTACTTCTTGGTGGTGGCGCGCACGGTGTTCCTAGAAGGCGCCGACGTCGCTTCGCTCGTCCCGCAATATTGGCCGATGGCGGCGATCGGCGTCGTGACGCTGGCCGCGGCGGCGTGGCTGTTCAGACGCCGGACGACGTGAGGGTATGCGGGATCGCCCGCCCTCCGCCGTCATGGCCGGGCTTGCCCCCCCGGCTGTCCGGTCCGTATGCGGCGCCAATGGACCGGCGGCACCGGGCGAACCGGACTGGAGCGCCGCGCGAGCGGATGCGACCGGGCCGACGCGCGGCGGCCGCGCGCGGAACGGACCTCGCCGTCGATCTCTTGGAGAGCGTCGCTGTTCCAAACCGGAGAGGCTGTCAATGACGCGCCCTTCGGGCGCGCCGCCGAAGGCGGTGACCGAAGGCCATCATTGACAGCCTCTCCGGTTTGGAATTTTCGCAACCAAGAGATCGACGGCGAGGTCCGTTCCGCGCGCTCCGGTGCCTATTCGCATTGCGCGATCTAGTTGGGGATTGAGTAAGCTGTCGCGGTAACTCCGAGAGCGCAGATACGCCGCAGTGGGTGAGGAGTTGTTCATCCTGACATGAGGAGGTAGCAGGAGAAATGTCACAGATTTTTGATGTCGACAACGCTAAGGACTTGTTCGATATGGTCGAAAAATGGTTCAAGAAGTATTGTGACGATTCGGAAAAGAGGACCGAAGATATCATTGCTATCATTATGATTGTCAACCATCTACGGGAATGGATTTCTCCAGGATTTGGTCCGGATTCGAGCAAAAATTGGCCTGTAGCGAAGACCCCAGCGGATGACGTCTCAAGAAAGGTGTACGAACATCCAATGTTTTCAACGATACGTAAACTGTGCAACGGAACGAAGCACGCAAAGAAGGTGCCCGTAACCGCCACGGCATATGAGACAGACGTATACAAATGGTCAAACGTTTATGATGTAAAAGATGTATACAAGGGTAGTCCATGTCGTCACCTAGTTGACTGCCGGCCAGTGGAGACGTTCATTGAGCCAATTATGGAATTGTATCGAGCATGGTTTTGACGCCATAAGCCCGGGGTTCCGGGCTTCCGGCGGGGATTCCGATGACACTGCAATTAACTGACGCCTCCGTCCATCGTTCGCAGCCTTGCCGCTGTGTCCCGTCTTGTCCGTGTGGTCATCCCCGCCTTGCCGCAATCGCATTAAGCGCACTGTCAACGTATAACCCAAGAAGGCGCTTGACCCAGGACACGGCCCCTAGCAGGGTGTTGAAAAGGTCCGCCGCGCGGGGGCGAAAGCGTGAACACAACGGACTCCAACGGAGTCCGAAACAGAATCAAACTGCGGCGGAAATGAGTTTTTCAACAGCCTGCTAGATTCCGGATCGGCCGCCGCGCAGCCGCCGGGAATGACGCGGGCGCACAGCGGCGCCCCCCTCCCCCTAGCCCGCGCGCCCGTTCCGCCTTATGGCCTTGCCCATGGCCTTCCTCTTCACCCTCGGCGCGCGCGGCTCGCCGCTCGCCCTCGCTCAGGCCGATGAGGCGCGCCGCCGGCTCGCCGCGGCGTTTCGTTGCGAGGAAGCGGCGATCGGCGTCGAGGCGATCCGCACCGCCGGCGACCTCATCCGCGACCGGCCGCTCGCCGAGGCGGGCGGCAAGGGCCTGTTCACCAAGGAGATCGACGCGGCGCTGGTCGCCGGTCGAATCGACTTCGCCGTCCATTCGGCCAAGGACCTGCCGACCGACCTGCCCGACGGGGTGACGATCGCCGGCTACCTGCCGCGCGAGGACGCGCGCGACGCCTTCGTTTCGGCCGTCGCCGGCGCCTTCGCCGCCCTGCCGCCGGGCGCGCGGCTCGGCGCCGCCTCGCTGCGCCGCCAGGCGCAGGCGCGGCGCTTGAGGCCCGACCTCAAGGTCGAGCTGCTGCGCGGCAACGTCGAGACCCGCCTTCGCAAGGCGGAGACGCGCGCGGTCGACGCGACGCTGCTCGCGCTCGCCGGCTTGAAGCGCCTCGGCCTCGCCGATCGCGCCCGCGCCGCGCTCGACCTCGAGACGTTCCTGCCCGCGGTCGGCCAGGGCGCGATCGCGCTCACCGCCCGCCGCGACGACGCGCGCACGCTCGCCGCCCTCGCCGCCATCTCCGACGCCGCGACGGCGACGGCGCTCTCCGCCGAGCGCGCCTTCCTCGCCGCGCTCGGCGGCTCCTGCCGCGCTCCCAT
>Ga0326728_10022979_pt1 | contig 11496 bp, 7 predicted proteins | sample MB3enrmetagenome_FD_207602 | JGI IMG/M metagenome (GOLD analysis project Ga0326728, IMG submission 207602) | Lab enriched peat soil microbial communities from McLean, Ithaca, NY, United States - MB31MN | ecosystem: Environmental > Terrestrial > Soil > Wetlands > Peat | place: USA: New York... | reverse complement strand
TGGCCCATGACTTCAACAACATTCTTTCGGTCATCCTCGGTTACAGCGATTTGCTGGCGGAGGGGCTCGGACCGGAAAATTCCCTCCAAGAATATTCCAAGGAGATTCGGCACGCGGCCGACCGCGCCGCCCGGTTGACGCAGCAACTGCTCGTGTTTAGCCGCAGGCAAACGGTGCAACCGGTCGTCCTGGACCTCAATGTGGTGGTGCACGACATGGAAAAGATGCTGCGGCGGCTCATTGATGAGCACATCGAGCTGACCATTGTTTCCGAAGAGCACCTGGGCCACATCAAGGCCGACGCCGGCCATCTCGGACAGGTGCTGATGAATCTGGTCATCAACGCCCGGGATGCGATGCCCAACGGCGGCCGGCTCACCATAACCACCGGTAATGTCACGCTCCATGAAAGCCACGCGAGCACACACAAGAACGCCAAACCAGGCAACTATGTGCTGCTCAGCGTCCAGGACACCGGCGTGGGCATGACTGATGAAATCAAAGGGCACTTGTTTGAGGCGTTTTATACCACGAAGCCATCGGGCAAGGGTACCGGGCTGGGTCTGGCCACCTGCCAGGCCATCGTCGAACAATGCGTCGGTCACATCAGCTTTTCCAGCGAGGTCGGCAAAGGCTCCACTTTCCGGGTGTACATTCCGCGAGTGGATGAACCGCTGGACTCCGATACGCATTTTATCAAAGCCGGGCCGTTGCCGCGCGGGACGGAAACCTTGCTGGTCGTGGAAGATGATCAGTCCGTGAGGCATTTGGCTCGCGGGGTGTTGGAAGCCCAGGGCTATCAGGTGCTCTCGGCGGTGAACGGCCAGGATGCGTTGCGCGTGGTGCACGAACATAAGGGACCGCCCATTTCTCTGGCGGTCACTGACGTCATGATGCCGCTCATGGGCGGCAAAGCGATGGCGGAATGGTTGAAAGCCACTTATCCCGCCCTCAAAATCCTGTTCACGTCGGGTTACACGGACAACACCATCGCGCCCCAAGGCATGCTGGACGCCGGCGTGGAATTTTTGGCCAAACCTTACACGCCCGCGACGCTGGCCCGCAAAGTGCGCGAACTGCTGGATCGTTGAATCGCAAGGCAGAAATGAAAACCCCACCTTCACCGGCTGAAGAGGAACGGCTGAAAGCATTGTCTCGTTGCGCAATCCTTGAGGCTGAACTGCGCCGCACCCTGGATGAACTCCAGCGCGTGAAAGAGGAGTTGAGCTGGAAAACGGCATTCCTCGAGGCCGAAGCGAACGCTTCCATTGATGGCATCATTGTCGTGGACCAGCAGGGCCGGAAGATTCTACAGAACCAGCGGACCACCGACCTGCTCAAAATCCCACGGCACATCGCGGACGACAAAGACGACGGGAAACAGGTTCAGTGGGTCAGGGACATGACCAAAAATCCAGGCCAGTTCATGGAAAAAGTCGCCCGACTTTACGCACACCCGGATGAAATCAGCCGCGATGAGATTGAGCTTAAGGATGGAACGATGTTGGACCGCCACTCGGCTCCCGTGGTTGGAAAAGACGGAGAATACTACGGACGAATCTGGACCTTTCGCGATATCACCGAGCGCAAACAGTTGGAAGAATCGTTGCGGTTGTTGGGCTCCGCCGTGCAACAGTCCAAGGAGTCCATTGTGATCACCGATGCGGAACTGGACTTGCCCGGGCACGGCGGAGGATGCCATCGGGAAGACACCCCGGATGTTACAGGGGCCGCTTACGGACAAAACCGTGTTAAGCCGACTCCGGCGCAACCTCGAAAGCGGCGAAGCGTTCGCCGGCGAGGCCATCAATTACCGCAAGGATGGCGTCCCCTTTAACTTGGAATGGCAAGTCGCCCCCATTCGTGATGCCAGTGGAAAGGTGACGCACTTCGTGGCCATCCAACACGATATCACGGCGCGCAAAGAAACCGAGAACGCACTGCGCGAGAGTAACGGAAAATTCCAGCAATTAGTGGATAATATCACCGACGCCTTCTGGATCCGTTCGCCCGACCTGAGTGAAATCCACTATGTCAGTCCGGCCTTTGAGCGAATTTGGGGTCGTTCGGTGGCCAGCCTGTATGCCCAGCCACTTGCGTGGGTCGACTTTATTCTGCCGGAGGATCGCCAGCGGGTGGTGGGCGCCTTCGCGGCACTCCAGGGAGACTCGCGCACTTTGGACATTGAATATCGCATCGTGCGACCCGATGGTGAGGTCCGTTGGGTTCGGGTGCGGGGCTTTCAAGTCCGGGATGCCGCCGATAAACTGATTCGGCACACCGGGATTGTCACGGACATTACAAAAATGAAGCAGACCGAGGCGTCCCTGGTGGAAACCAGCGGGCTGCTGCTGGCGCTGTTGGAAAACACGAACGATCTGATTTACTTCAAGGATCGGGAGTCCCGCTTTGTTCAATTCAGCCGGGAGATGCTGAATCGTTTCCACCTGACCCGCCCCGATGAACTGAAGGGCAGGACCGATTTTGATTTCTTTTCCGAGGAACATGCGCGGCCGGCCTTTGCAGCCGAGCAGGAGATCATCCGCACCGGCAAAGCCGCCTTGAATCTGGAAGAAAAGGAAACCCACCTGGACGGCCGAGTCACCTGGGCTTTGACTTCCAAAATGCCCCGGCGTGACGCGGCAGGGATCGTCATCGGCACCATGGGAATCTCGCGGGACATCACCGAGCGCAAATGCGCGGAGATGGCGCTGCGGGAATCCGAGGAACGCCTTCGTAGTCTTATCGAGAACGCGCGCGACGGAATTTTCACGATCGCGGCGGATGGCACGTTCACCTCGTTGAATCCGGCCGTCGCCGCCATCTCCGGAATAATTCGCGCCGAGTGGATCGGCAAATCGTTCGCCCCGCTGCTGCATCCCGACGACGTGCCGCTGGCCCGGGAAATGTTCGAGTGCGTTTTGCAAGGGGGTCAGGCACCGGTTCATGAGTTGCGCGGCAATCCCGGCTTGAACCGGCCGGCCCTCGTGGAAGTGACGCTCACCGCCCAGAAGAACCAGGCCGGGAAGACGATTGGCGTGTTGGGCATCGGCCGCGACATCACCGACCGGAAACGGCTGGAAGCCCGGTTGTTCCAATCGCAGAAATTGGAGACCGTCGGCAAACTGGCCGGCGGCATCGCGCATGAGTTCAACAGCATCCTGACCGCCATCATCGGCCAGAGTGAATTGCTGCTTGCAGATCTGCCCGCCGGCGGCTCGCTGGCCCGAAGTGTGGGCGAAATCAGCAAGGCCGCCCTGCGCGCCGCCGTGCTCACCCGGCAACTCCTCGCTTATGGGCGCAAGCAAATGCTCCAGCCGGAAGCCCTGGATCTCAACCGGATCCTGGCTGGCATGGACAGCATGTTGCGCCATCTGATGGCCGGCGACGCAGTGGATGTGAGGATAGTCCCAACGGCCGCCCTGCGCCTGGTGAAGGCAGACACCGGACAGATTGAACAAGTGATCATCAACCTGGCCATGAACGCGCACGACGCCATGCCCAACGGCGGCAAACTGACGCTGGAGACCGCCAACGTCTCGTTCGATCTGGACAGCGTGGGCCGCTATCCGGATTTGAAACCAGGCGAATACGTGATGCTGGCCATCTCGGACACCGGCAAGGGAATGACCGAAACTGTGAAGGCGCGCGCCTTTGAGCCGTTTTTTACGACCAAGGATGTCGGTCAGGGGACGGGTTTGGGCTTGTCCACGTGTTACGGCATCATCAAGCAAAGCGGCGGCCACATCGGCGTTTACAGTGAGCCTGGCCAGGGCACGACCTTTAAGATTTACCTGCCGCAGGTGTCCGAGTCAGCCAAGCCAACGGTCCAGCCTCTGGAGGCGCCTGATTTGCCGCGCGGGACGGAAACCGTCCTGTTGGTGGAAGATGATCCCGCCTTGCGCGAAATGGCGGCCACCTTGTTAAGGCGTTTGGGTTACACGGTTTTGGCCGCCGCCAATGGGGTCGAGGCCTTGAGCCTGTGCCATGAGCGGGGGACCGGGCGCATTGATATGTTGTTCACGGATGTGGTGATGCCCCACATGAGCGGCAAGGAACTGGCCGATCGCATGCGGGCATTGTATCCGCACACCCGGATTCTGTTCACCTCCGCCTACACCGAAACGGCGATTGTCCATCAAGGCGTACTGGACCAGGGCGTGGCGCTGCTGCAAAAACCATATTCTCCCTCGGCGCTGGCGCAGAGCTTGCGCGCCGGGTTGGATCAGGGGCCAATGAACCCATGATGTCAATATTCCTGAAGCATTGGATGCAGCGCCAAGAACTGACCACGTTCACGCGCGTGGTGCTGCTCATTGCGCTTTATTTTATTGGCGGACTGGTGGGCAAGGAAACCTCCTTTCTTTCCGGCAGCGTGGCGCTGGTCTGGCCCCCGGCGGGCATCGCGCTCGCCGCCATTCTGCTGTTTGGCTACCGGTTCTGGCCGGGCGTGGCCCTGGGCGCGGTGCTGTTTTCGTTCATGAACGGCATGCCGTTTGGCTTCTTCACGCTGGGCACCGCCATTGGCAACACCATGGGCGCCATCGTCTGTGCGTTCCTGCTGAACAAATTCATCGCGTTCGACAACGCGATGGAACGCACGCGCGATGTGACCGGCTATATCGGGTTGGCGTGTTTTCTGGGGACCACGGTCAATGCGGCGTTCAATGTGGTAAGCCTCGCCTATAGCGGCGTCGTGAAGTGGGACGATCTGTTTTCCACCACGCTGGTCTGGTGGGTGCCCAATGCACTGGCGGGCCTGGTGGTCGCGCCGTTCATCCTCACCTGGGCCACGCCGTCCGCCACCCGCTGGAACACGAAGCTGGTGGCCGAAGCCATCCTCTGCGGTGCGGGACTGGTCGCGGGCACGCTGATTTCCTTCAATTCCTGGTTTGTCTATGGAATTCAAAATTATCCGCTGGCGTATCTGCCGTTTCCCTTTCTCGTTTGGGGCGCGCTGCGCTTCGGCCCGCGCGGTGCCACCACGGGCACCTTACTGGTGTCGACGCTGGCCATCTATTCGTTGCTCCACCGAATCGGGCCGTTCGTGACGAATACGGAGACGGACAGCCTGATGCTGATCGGCAGTTACATTGGGATTCTGGCGGTCACCAACCTGCTGCTGGCCGCCGCCACCGCCGAACGCCGCGCGGCGGAGCGGGCGGTGTCGCAAAGTGAAAAACGGTTTCGCGCGGTGGTGGAGGATCAGACGGATTTGATCTGCCGCTTCAAACCAGACGGTCTGCTCACCTTTGTGAATGAAGCCTTCTGCCGCTTTCACGGAAAAAGCAGCCGGGAATTGATCGGCACTAATTTCTTCCAAACCCTGGGCAAAGAGGACGCCGCCGTTCCGTTAAGCTACATCAACTCCCTGCCGGCGGATGAACCGGTGGTTTCATTCGACCACCGCCTCCATGCGCCGGACCAACTGTTGGTCTGGCATCAATACCGTGTCCGCCGTCTGTTTCAGGCCAAAGGCGATACGCGGGAGTTTCAGGCGGTGATCCAGGACATCACCCAACGCAAACAATCCGAACAGGCCTTGCGCGCGAGCGAGGAAAAGTTCCGCTCGCTCATTGATCATATCCCGGACGTGGTCTGGACGGCCGCGGCGAACCGGGATTTGCTCTATATCAGCGGCAACGCCGTCAAGGTGCTGGGCTACCGCGCGGAAGAACTCTGCGGCGGGCAACTGTGGCTGAACCGGATTCATCCGGCAGATGCCGCGCGGGTCGGCCAGGCTTATCAGAAACTTTTTTCCGAGGGCGAAAAGTTTGATGTGGAATACCGGTTCAGCCGGAAAGACGGCGAGTGGATCTGGCTGCACAATCGTGCATTCGCCACCCGCCCGCGCGAAGGAACGATGTGCGCCGACGGTATTTTCAAGGAAATCACGCAGCGCCGGCAGGCCGAAGCCGCCATTCAACATGGCAAGGATGCCGCCGAAGCCGCCAGTCTGGCCAAAAGCCAGTTCCTCGCCAACATGAGTCACGAGTTGCGCACCCCGCTCAATGCCATCATTGGCTTCTCGGAAATGCTCGCCGACCAGACTTTTGGCGGCCTGAACGACCGGCAGCTCAAATACAGCAACAACATCCTCAACAGTGGACGCCACCTGCTCCAACTCATCAATGATATCCTCGATCTGGCCAAGGTGGAGGCCGGGCGCGTGGAACTGATGCGCCATACGTTCAGCGTGGCGAAGGCGCTGGCCGAAGTGCAAACGATTGTCAAAACGCTCGCCAACCAGAAACATATTCGCCTGGAATTCGACGCGGCCGGAGACCTGCCCACGCTGTTCGCGGACGAAGCGAAGTTCAAGCAGATCATGTTTAACCTCCTCAGCAACGCGATCAAGTTCACCCCGGACGGCGGAAAAGTTTTCGTGTCCGCCGCCCTCCAAGGCGTCACCGCCGACCGGGCGGGTGCGGTGGGCGAATCGCTGCGCGTGGCGGTGGGGGACACGGGCATCGGCATCAAGGCCAGCGACCAGGAACGGGTGTTCAAGGAGTTCGAGCAAGTGGACTCGTCGTACGGTCGGCAGCAGCAAGGCACCGGGTTGGGGCTGGCGTTGACCCGGAAACTGGTCGAACTGCACGGTGGCCGTATCTGGGTGGAAAGCGATGGCGTCGAAGGCAAAGGCAGCACCTTCTATTTTTTGATTCCGGTATCCAAGGCCGAAACCGGTCCGATTCAACTGACCGACAAACCGGGCGCGGACGACGACACCATCCGGCCACTGGTCTTGGTCATCACGAACGACGACGACCATCAGGCACTGGTCGGCAAATATCTGGCGGCGGCGGGTTACGAGGTGGCGGTGGTTTCCGAAACGGCGGCGTTGACAGCGGCGTTGCAAGCCCGGCGACCTTATGCCGTGATGATTGACCGGAAAATGGGCGACGCCGGCCCTCCGCCGGGACAGCCGCAATCTGATTCTTCGGACACGCTCATCCAGCGCAAGTGCCGGTCGCCCATCCCGGCCGGCATTCCGCAGGTGATTTTTTCGGAGGACGGACCCGACCGGCTCACGTTCAGTCTGCTGGGCAAGGAGGGAATCGTTTCCGCCCGGGCCAGTTCCCGCCTCGTGGACGCCATCCGCCAATCGGATAAGACCATCGGGAAGGAACTCAAGACCGTGCTGGTCATCGATGATGAGCCGGCCATCCTGGAATTGCTGACGAAAACCCTGCTGCAAAAGGGGTTTCGCGTGTTGCGCAGTTTGAACGGCCGGACCGGCGTGGAGTTGGCCACGAATTATCTGCCGGAGGTCATCATCTTGGATTTCAATTTGCCGAACGTGAGTGGCACGCAAGTGGTGGAACAACTGCGGGCGCACCCGCGCACGAAAAACATTCCCATCCTGATCAACACCGGCACCGTGCTCAATGAGGAAGAACGCCAGCGGCTGGCCGGCCACGTGCAGTCCATCACCTCCAAGACCGAACGTGAAAACCTGTTGTCGGAACTGGAGCGTCTGGGGGCCTTGAGTGACAAAGCCATGGAAACCGGAACACACTTATGACCGGCAATCAAATACTCATCATTGAAGACAACGTCTTAAACCTGGAGCTGGCCACCGACTTGTTGGAAGCCAACGGTTTCAGGGTGGTTTCGGCGCCCACGGCGGAAGAAGGGCTGCGGCTGGCGCGCGAACTTTTGCCGGAACTGGTCCTCATGGATTTCGGTCTGCCCGGCATGGACGGTCTGTCGGCAACCAAACATTTAAAGACCGATCCCGCGACGCGCCAGCTCACCGTCGTCGGACTCACCGCCCATGCCATGAAGGGCGATGCGGAACTCGCCTTGAACGCGGGTTGCGATGGTTATCTGACCAAGCCGATTGATACCCGGACCTTCGTGGCCACCATCACCCAATTCCTGGCTTCGGCAAAATTGCGGATGACCAGAAATAACTCCTTAAAATCATGACCAGCGAAATCATAAACATCCTCCTCCCGGCCAGCGGGATCAAAACAACCCGTGGTTTCGTGCTGATCGTGGACGATGAAGAGCAAAATCGCACGCTGCTGCGCGACCCGCTGGAAGCGCGCGGCTACGAAGTTGCGGAGGCCGAAAATGGCAGCGTGGCGCTGGCCGCCATCGCCACCCGGCCACCCGATGTCATTTTGCTCGACGTGATGATGCCGCAGATGGACGGCTTCGAGGTCTGCCGCCGGTTGAAAACCGATTCCAAGACCGCGCACATTCCCATCCTGATGGTGACCGCGCTTTCCGAACGCAAGGAACGGTTGATGGGCATTGCCGTGGGGGCCAACGATTTTTTGAACAAGCCGGTGGACCTCCAGGACGTCACCTTGCGCGTCGGCAACGCCGTCTATACCAAACAACTTCACGACCAGCTTGAGGTGGAGCAGGAGAAGTCCGAGCGGCTGCTGCTGAACATTCTGCCGCAGTCCATCGCGGAACGGATTAAAAAGGGCGAGTCCACCATCGCGGACAGTTATCCCGAGGTCACCGTGCTGGTGGCGGATCTGGTCGGGTTCACCACGCTTGCAGCCCACATCGGCCCGGAGCAGGTCGTGCAGTTGTTGAACGAGATTTTTTCCGCCTTTGATCTGTTGACGGAACAACACGGCCTCGAAAAAATCAAGACCATGGGCGATGCTTACATGGCGGCGGGCGGCCTTGCCGTTCACCGGACCGATCAGGCCGCCGCCAGCGCCGAACTCGCGCTCGACATGCAGACCGAGATTGAACGGCTCAATCATCAGTGCGACCTCTCCATCCGACTGCGGATCGGCCTCTGCACCGGCCCGGTCGTGGCCGGGGTCATCGGACGCAAAAAGCTCGCCTACGATCTGTGGGGGGAAACCGTCAACCTCGCGTGCCGCTTGGAATCAACTGGCGAAGCGGGGAGAATTCAAATTTCCGAAGCCACCTACGAACTGGTGAAACACAAATTCCGATTTGAACCGAAGCACAGCCTCGAGGCCAAAGGACACCACGGTCTCTTTGCCTACTGGCTGGAGAAACGGACGTGAGAGTTGGCGAAGGCAAAAGCGGGAAAGCGGGAAAGCGAAAAACAGGAGACACGAAGCGCACGAATTCTCACCAATCGGGCAGAAAAATTTTGACCACCGAGGCACAAAGACGGACTCATGAGCTAAGCTATGGCCCCCGCCGGCGGAAAGCGGAAACCAAGAGAACCAGGCAGAGAAAATGACCCGAACTAAAGCCTGACCCCTCCCGCGCGCCCGCGAAAGGCCCTCTCTTTTGGCGATGCCGGCTTTTGTCAGTTGAGAATCGGCCGCCATCTCGCTCTGCCAATGCAACGCCAATTGAAAAGGGTGTGGAGTAGTGTATGATTGTTTAGGACTTTCGTTCGCATTGGAGTCCAACGCACGGCACGGAAACGGAAGCGGGCGAACGACAAATGGCGTTGCTCCCCACCGCGAAGACGGTCTTCCGAGCGTGAGGGGCAAGTCCCAGCAGGTTCGGTTTTGACCCACACCAGCGGAGCCAATCTCCATGGCTCATGTACTGGGTTTACATTCTCCAGAATCCGACGGGCCGTTTTTACATTGGTCAAACCGACAACCTGTCGATCCGCCTCGCCAACCATAACCGCACCGACGTGATCAGCGGGAAGTATACCCGCCAAAATGGCCCCTGGAACCTAATCTGGTCCGAACCTCACCCAACGCGTTTCGCCGCCATGGAACGCGAGCGCCAGATCAAAGCCATGAAGTCAGCCAAATGGATTCGCCAAAACCGGCCAAGGCAAAGGCCGATTGAAGCTCGGCGTTCCCCGGGCTTGCTTCCCGCACGGCGCGTGACATCGTCCCTAGGGTGGAATCGTAAAATAGAACGTCGCGCCTTTGTCCGGTTCGGCTATGGCCCAAACACGGCCGCCATGGCGCTGAATGACTCGCTGCACAATGGACAACCCGACGCCAATGCCTTCAAATTGGTCCGGACGATGCAACCGCTGGAACACCCCAAACAGCTTTGCCGCGTAATTCATGTCGAAGCCCGCGCCGTTGTCGCGGACGAAAAAGGCCGTTTCTCCGCCCTGCCGCTGACAGCCGACTTCGATGAGTGCCGGCTCCTTTCCCCGCGTAAATTTGAAGGCATTGGACAACAAATTGACGACGACCTGTCTTAACAAAACCGGATCACCGACGACCTCTGGCAGCTCCTCCACCCCAACTTCAATCTGCCGGTTCGGCTGCTCTTGGCCCAATTCCGCCAGTACCTGCTGGACCAAGGTCGAAATCTTGACCGGCTGTTTGGACAGTGGTTGCCGCCCCAGGCGGGCAAGGTTAAGCAAACCTTCGATTAACTTTCCCATCTGCTCCACGCTATCCTGGATATTGCCCAGTAACTCTTGTCCGCGCCCGGCCAATTGCGGCCCGAGTTCTTCCTCCAGCAGGTGCGAATAGCCACCGATCCACCGCAAGGGAGCCCGCAGGTCATGGGAAACCGAATGCGAAAAAGCCTCCAGTTCCCGGTTCGCCGCCTCCAGCTCGGCCGTGCGCTCACGCACACGCCGTTGCAACGCCGCATTTTCGAGGCGCAGACGCCGCACCGTCAGGGCACGCGCCAGCACCGGGAGAATGACACTGAGCTTGAAAGGCTTGAGGACATAATCCAAAGTGCCTGCCTTCATCGACTCCACTGCGGTCGTGATGGTGCCCGCGCCGGTCATCATGATGCAGACCAGATTGGCATCGGTCTCCAGGGCGGCCCGGACCAGGGCGATGCCATCCATTCCCGGCATCCTCAAGTCGGTCAGCAACACGTCAAAGGGTTTTTCCCGGATCGCCGCCAGCGCTTCGGGTCCGGAACTGAAGCCGACCGTCTCATAACCTTCGTGCCGCAGGGAGTCGCGGAGCGCCTTCATCTGCGCGACTTCATCATCCACAATCAAGATTCGGGCGGCGGGCAGATTAGACATAGAGGCATTCCTCAAGCCGGGGTGCAAAAGTGCGCCAAGGTTTCGCGGATTTCGCTCAGTTTGGGCGGTTTCCCGAGCACACGGTCCACGTGCGGTGGCAAATCGTCCCCGGCGACGAGTCGTTGCCCCCAGCCCGTGAGCAGAACCACCGGGGTGGCCGGCGAGGCCGCCTTAATGGCCTCGGCCACCTGACGACCATCCACGTGTGGCATGCCCAGGTCGGTGAACACGACCGCAAACACCGTGCCACGAAGGACAGCGGTTCGGAAAACATCAATTCCTTCCTGTCCGCCGTTCGCCGCCACCACGTGATGTCCGTCCTTTTCCAAAACCGCGCACAGCGACTTAAGCAACACCGGGTCATCGTCCACAATCAGAATGTTGACCCGGGGTGGCATGATCGGGGCGGTTCCAGATTCGGTCACCCCGCCCTCGGCGGTGGCCGGCGTAAAATTCAACCGCATGGTCGTGCCGCCACCGACGGTGCTCTCAATTTCCAGCTCGGCGCTGTGCCGTTGAACCATGCCATACACCATGGCCAGCCCCAGCCCGGTCCCGCGCTCGCCTTTGGTTGT
>Ga0326728_10022978_pt1 | contig 11496 bp, 7 predicted proteins | sample MB3enrmetagenome_FD_207602 | JGI IMG/M metagenome (GOLD analysis project Ga0326728, IMG submission 207602) | Lab enriched peat soil microbial communities from McLean, Ithaca, NY, United States - MB31MN | ecosystem: Environmental > Terrestrial > Soil > Wetlands > Peat | place: USA: New York... | reverse complement strand
GACGTGTTGCATCAAAATCGCTTAGAACGCCATCCCACACGCCCAGCACGACAGCGGAGTACAGAAGAATTGGGACCATAACCCAGAGGATAGGTTTTGCTATTCGTTGAACAAGCAGGACTGTAGCGAAAGAAATCGCCGTCCCGAGGGAAAAAAGAAGATCGGTGATGAACTCGCCGACGTGTCTATTTACAATCAACTCGGCACCGCTCCACCCCGCTTGATTTGCGGCGATTGACCCTATGACCAACGCTCCGACGACAACGGGGGTCTTCCAAAGGATTTTCCAGACGGACGGCATGATTTTCATTGGAGCTCGCACCTTCGAGCCGCGCCTTGATCTTTCGAGCGGCTGTTGCGCGGGAACTTTCGTTAGGTGAATTCCAGCCGCTTGAGCTTGATCCGGTCGCGCCGGACTTGTGCGAGGTCGTACTGGACCTGTTGCACGAGCCAGCCTTCCTCGGTGCCGCCGAACACCTTAGACAAGCGGACGGCCATTTCAGGGGATATGCCGCGCTTCTCGTTTACGAGTTCCGAAAGCGTGTTGCGCGTCACTCCAAGGGCTTCCGCTGCTTGCGTGATGGTTAAACCTGACGGCTCAATGCACTCCTGCAACACGACAATGCCGGGGTGGGGTGGGTTTTTCATGATCATGGTCGTTCTCCGTGTCTAGTGGTAATCGACATAATCAACGTCATCCGCGCCGCCGTCGAAGCGGAAGATGACCCGCCAGTTGGCGCGAACGGTGACGGCCCAAAAACCCGTCAACTGGCCTTTGAGCGGGTGCAAGCGGAAGCCCGGCAGGTCCATGTGGGCAACGGTTGGGGCGGCGTGAAGCGTCGCCAGAATATTCCGCAGTTTGCCAACGTGTTCCGGGATCACGCCGCTTGGGTCGTCGTGCTCAAAAAGCCGTTTCAGTCCCCTGTGGCGGATTGTCCATATCACCCCGTAATGTAACGCGCCACGTGGCGCATGTCAAGTTTAATTTGGGGAAGGCGACGCCACGTATAGCTTCTGGCTCCTGCCTCCTTTCGGCAACACACTTCATGTCTTACCAATTTTGAACCGACCCCAAGATTCCTGGCTTTCGAAGCACACGTCCCGCCCACCAATTCATCGAATGGAATGAAATGAGGCTCTCGCCTCAACCGTTGCCGGTGGAGGGAACTCATGCGCCGCTTTTTCGGCTTCTTCACCCTTGCCTTGCTGGCATGGACCAGCGTCCCCGCCGTGCCTGCCTGGGGGCAGGCGGTGCTGTGGGAGATCGGGAAGTTCGACCAGTCGTCGGGCGAATTCAACGATAACCTTGACTTTCGCAATCCCAGTGTGAACCCGGTTTTTCGCGTGGGTAAGAGCACGGTGAAAGACTGGCCCGCCGCCCAACCCGGGTCCATGAGCAAGTGGGGGGGCGGGCGCGCCCATCCCTACACCATACTCTTCGATCTGTTGAGCACGCCAAAGGGTGTCTACCGGCTGACCATCTCCACGCTGCTGGAAGACGCGCGTTATCCCGCGCTGCTGGTGGAGATCAACGGCAAGGCAGGGCTCTTCTACCTCGACCGCAAGCTCAGCCACTACCCGGGCGACGGCTCGGCGTACTCGCCCGTCTATGGCGCCGACCAACTGGAGGTCACGCTTCCCACCTCTGCCCTGCGCCGCGGAGAGAACAGGCTGGTGCTGACCGCGCTCGATGATCCCAAGGACGGCGAGGGTGACACGGCCCTGAGGTACGACGCGCTCCGGTTGAGCCAGAAACCGGGTGGGAAAACCCCGCCGGCGCCTCAAGCCGGTGCCGAACCCACCGTCTTTTACACCACTAAGGATAACAAGCTCGCCGAAATCACCAACGTCATCGTGACCCTGCCCGAGAAGGTTCGCAAGGGGAAAGTAGCCCTCGAGGTCGGCAAAGAGAACTTCGAAGCCACACTTTCGGCCGAGCACGACTTCGGCCAGCAGCGCTTCGAGTTTGCGGTGCCGGAGTTATCCGGCGAGACGCCCGCCGTGGTGTCACTGAATCTCAACGGCCCAACCCACCGGTGGAACGTGATGCTGGAGCCGAAGCGCAAGTGGACCATTTACCTCGTCCCGCACGCTCACCTGGATGTCGGATACACGGACTATCAGGCGAAGGTCTACGAAGTGCAGAGCCGCAACCTTGACGCGCTGGAGGAGGAGATCCGGCAGGATCCCGATATGCGCTTCAGCCTGGACGGATCGGGAATCGTCGAACACTATCTTTCCACGCGCAAACCGGGCGCGCGCAACACCTTCTTGCGTTTGGCCCGCGAAGGCAAGATCGCGGTGCCCGCCCAGGCGGCTAACCTCCTCACCGGCTACGCGACGCTGGAGGAGCTGATCCGCTCCACAGACTACGCTTATTCCCTGCACCACCGGTTCGGCATTCCGATGGACTATGCCAACATAACCGACGTGCCGAGCTACACCTGGTCTTATGCTTCCATCCTGAGCGCGCTCGGCCTCAAGTACTTTGCCGCCGCCAGCAACAACGATCGGGGCCCGATTCTCTATTTCGGCAAGTGGGACGAGCAATCGCCCTTCTGGTGGCAGGGTCCGGATGGAAACAAAGTCCTGATGGCCTACACGCGGCAGTATTCACAACTCTGGTTCACCTGCGGCCTGCCTCCGCAGTCCGCCACCTGCCGCCAGGGTGTGCCTACTTTCCTCCAGGCCTTCGAGTCGCCAGGCTACAAGCCGGACACTGTGCTGATGTTTGGAAGCCAGTTCGAGAACACGGACCTGGTGCCGGGCGAGCCGGAATTCGTCAAGAAGTGGAACTCCGATTACGCTTACCCGAAGTTCGTCCTGGCGACGTTCCCCGACTATTTCCGCTACATCGAGAAAAACTACGGCGCGGCCCTAGAAACCGTCAGCGGCGACGGTGGACCTTACTGGGACGATGCCCCCGGAACCGATGCCTGGTACGCGGCCTTCGACCGCGCCGATCAGCAGCGTGCGCCCTCCGCCGAAGAGATCTCCACCCTCGCGACGGTTCTTTCTCCACAGCTCGCGCCGCCCCGGGAATTGATTGCGAGAACGTGGGACGATCTTGTCCTCTACGCCGAGCATACCTGGAGTTCCTGGGGCAGCTACTCGCGGCCCGAGAGCGAGGAGACGGTGCGCCAGTTCGATGTGAAGCACCAGCGGGTGATGGACGCGCGCGTGGCGGTGAACGCCCTCGCCGACCAGTCGCTCAGCCAGCTTGTGGACCAGATCCACCTGCCCGCGAGGGCGCTTGTGGTCTTCAACCCGCTCAACTGGACGCGGAGCGAGTTGGTGGAAGCGGATCTCGATCGCGGGATGGCGCTCGCCGAGTATCCGGACATGAAACTTGTGCCGGTGGAGGTGATGAGTCACGGCCCGGGCTACGATCACGTCCGCTTCCTCGCCAACGGCGTCCCTTCGTTCGGCTACAAGTGCTACCGGATCGGGCCCGCCACGGGACAGGCAGAGGCGGCGGGCGAAGGCGCCGCGGCCGCCGGCAGCTCGATCGAGAATTCCTTCTACCGGATCGAAGTCGATCCGGCCACCGGTGCGGTTCGCAGCCTGTTCGACAAGGAGATCAACCGGGAACTGGTAGACCCCGCCAGCCCCTACAAGCTGGACCAATACCTTTACGTTTCCGGCGGAGACGAGAGGGACACGCAAATTGTTCACATGCGCAAGTCGCTGCCGCTGGCAAGCCTCACCATTAGCCCTGCGGCGAATGGCCGCGTCGCCGGCGTGCGCCGGACTCCTTATGGCCAGGTGCTCACCGTGGAAGCGAGCGGGCTCCACGCACCCTCGATTCAGACCGACATCGTCTTGTTCGACGGCGAGAAAAAGGTGGAGTTTGTGAATCACCTCAAAAAGGAGCCGGTAAACAACAAAGAGGCCGTCTACTTCGCCTTCCCGGTGGCGATGAGGAAGCCGGCTTTCACTTATGACATTCAAAACGGTTGGGTCGATCCCAGCCGCGACATGCTGAAGGGCGCGGGACTGGAATGGTTCTCGGTCCAGCACTGGGTGAAGGTATCGGACGGCGAGGCGGCGGTGGCGCTGGTGCCGATCGATGCGCCGCTGGTGACGCTGGGCGACATCAACCGCGGGACGTGGCCGGAGGAATTCCAGCCCCCGAGCGCCACGGTGTTCTCATACGCGATCAACAACTATTGGCACACGAACACCGGACGCGTGCAAAGTGGGGACTTCACGTTCCGTTACGCACTGACCAGCGGGCGCGAGCTGGCGCCCGAGACCCTGGCTCGCTTCGGCCGGGCCGCCATGACGCCGTTTGAGGTGGACGAACTGACCGACCAGGACAAGTTCGACAATCCGGACCGGCCGCTCTCACCCGCGCCCTCCAGCTTTCTTGAAATCGATGTCCCGAACGTGGTGTTGGTGAACTGGAAGGCCGCGAATGACGGTCGTGGGTCCATCGTGCGGCTGCTCGAGACGGCGGGTCGGTCCGCCACCGCTCATCTCAACTTCCCGTCATTTTCGCTTCAGCGTGCCTGGCGTACCAACGCCGCGGAAGAGGGCCAAGAAGCGCTCAGGGTCTCGGGCTCGTCCGTGGAAGTGCCGCTAAAGCCACACGAGATCGTGACCGTGCGCGTGGTGGTGACGAAGATGAGTCGGGAGTCGGCAGTCGGGAGTAGCGAATAGGGTAATGAAGCACGGCTGGGTCGGGTCTCGGGATTCGGGAGTAGCGAATAGGGAAGGAAGGACTACTGGGTCGGCGTTCGGGAGGACTGTTTCTTCCCGACTTCCGGCTGCCGACTGCCGTTCTTGTGACCTGGAGTTTGGCGATTAGCCAAAAGCACGGGTAGCCCGTAAGACCAAGTCGGCAGGCTTTGGCCCGAGAACGTTCCTCGACCTTGGCGACTCTCGGCGGGTGATTCGCCGCTTTGGCGACGCTCCGTGCGTTCGTCAAGTCCTCGGGAAGCACGCCCCAATTCCAGCCGGTGTCACTGTTCGGTCAGCACCGCAACGGGATCGACCCGCACGGCGCTCCGTGCCGGCACCACACATGCAGCGAGCGCGATGATTCCCAGCAACGCGGTTACACCTCCGATGATGAGCGGATCCAGGGGCCGAACCCCGTAAATCTGGTTGGCGACTACTTTCTGCAAGGCGGCCGCACCGGCGAATCCCACGAGCAACCCGATGGCCAGAAGCAGCAAGCCTTCGCGGAGCACGAGTTTCACGACACCCGCTCCCGTACAGCCGAGAGCCACCCGGATGCCAATTTCGCGCCTGCGCTGCGCAACCAAGTACGTAAGAACTCCGTAGACGCCGATCGCCGCAAGGAACAGAGCGAGGCCACCGAACGCCAACGCCAGCATCAGCGACGTCCGGCGGGATGACATCGAAAGCGCGGCGCGCTCGCCCATCGTCTTCATATCGAACAGCGCCAGCTCCGGATCGATCCGGGCCACCGCCGTGCGGACCGTGTTCGCTACGGCAGCCCCCTCGCCGGCGGTTCTGACGGCGAACGTATAACCTCGCGATGGGTCCTGCGCGTAGGGGAAGTAGTAAGCGCCGAACGCGCTCCTGGTTCCGGCGAGGTCTTCCAGCCTGACGGAGCGCACAACTCCGACCACTTGGTACCAGTGGGTATTCGCACCGGGCTGGTTAGGATCCTGCAAATCCGCTGACGTGTACATCCGCTGTCCGATTGGATCGCGATTCGGCCAGAAGTGGCGGGCCAGCTGCTCATCGATGATGATCACCGGCGCAGCGCTTTCATTGTCGCTATCCTCAAAATAACGTCCGCGTATCAGGGCGATGTTCATCGTCTCGAAGTAGCCCGGGGTAACGGCAAGGCGGCTCGGGGAGATCATGGATTCGCCTGGCGTCATGACATGGCCCTCGGCCAGAATGACGCTGTTGCTCCGGTTGTCGCCGAACGGGATCGTCGTGGTCGCCCCGGCGGCGGCCACGCCCGGCAATCGCCGAATCGAATCCAGCGCCCGGTTCATCAGAATCCGCAAGTCCCCGTCGCTGCGATACCGGGATTGCGGCGCCTCCGTAGACGCGGTTACGACACACTTAGTCGTGAAGCCCGGATCGACCGCCAGCAGGTGGCGAAAGCTGGCCAGCAGCAGTCCTGCCCCGGCCAGAAGCACGAAGGCCAGTCCAATCTCAGCCCCTACCAGGCCCTGGCGGAACCTGCGGGTCCGGGCGCCGCTGGTGCCAGTGCGGCTGCCGTCGCGCAGCATAGCGCTCAGATTGACTTTGAAACCGCTGGCGATCGGCACAAGTCCTACCAGCGCCCCCACCGCAACCGCCAGCCCGAGGGCGACCAGAATCACGGTGCCGTCGATACGTACTTCCTGCGCCCTGGGAAAACGGTCGAGCCCGACCATCGCCACCGCTCGCAGGAACGCTCGACCGAGCAGGACACCTGCGATGCCACCAGCCCCTGCCACCAGCACGTTCTCCACGACCAACTGGCGCGCGAGCTGGCCTCGGCCCGCTCCCAGTGCCAGTCGTGTGGCGATCTCTTTGCCCCGGACACTCCAGCGAGCTAGCGTGAGGTTGGCGATGTTCAATCCTCCAATGAGCAGCACGAACACCGATCCGCCCCACAGCAGGTACAGTGCGCCTTCTACGTCTTTGACCAGCATGTGCTGAAGCAGTTCGACTTTGGTGTAGAAGCCCGCATTGATGCAGAAGTTCTTGAACGCGGGAAACCGTTCCAGGTTGGCGGCGTTGAGGGCGTTGATCTGCGCCTGGACCTGGGCTATCGTGGCCCCCGGCTTGAGCCGCCCGATGTGGCTCCAGCTGTTGTTGTGATACTGAGTTTTCAGCTCGGCGGTGAACGCCAGGGGAACCCAGAAACGGACCTCCGGGCTCACGAAAACAAAGTCCCGCGGCATTACGCCTACGATGGTGAAAGGCGTGCCGCCCAAACGCAGCTCGCGTCTGATCGCAGAAAGGTCGCCGCCATAAAGCTGCTGCCACAGCGCGTGGCTGAGAATCACCTTGTGCTCGCCGCCGATCTCGCCCTCCTCCGGGGTGAATGCCCGCCCACGCGCCGGAGATATCCCGACGAGCTTGAAGAAGGACGGCGTCACGGCCATGCCCGGAACCTGCTCCGGCGTGCCGTTGATTTCCAGCGGCGTATCCACCGGCTGGAACAGCGCTTGTTCTTCCAAGGCTGTCACCACACGAAGACGATCGTAGTAATCGGCAACGCTGCTGACGCTCTGATCGCCGGCGCCGGCCTTGGGGTACAGGTTGGACATCAGCACGATCGCGTCGGCGTTTGGACCCGGCAGTGGGCGCAATAGGACCGAATGGACAATCGCGAACGTGGCGGTGTACGCCGCAATGCAAATGGCCAGCGTCAGCACGACCGTCGCGGCAAACCCCTTGTCCCGGAGCAAAGACCTCACGCCGTGCTTGATGTCGCGAATCAGGTTCTCCACGGCTCCTCCTTTGCCCTCACCGTGTTATACGTCTGACCGCTCGTCTTCGTTCCCGGAGGATGTCGCCGGGGTCCGAACCAACACCTAATCGGTCGGCGAACAGCATACGCCACGCCTGGTTGATTCAAGGAGTTAGCAATCGTTGCACGGGTGGATCACGCACCGCCCGTTCCGCAGACGAGGATCGATGAGAACCCGGTGCCCGATTGACCCCCGAAAACGGCGTTGTGTAGACCGAAGTCTTCGCAAGCAACTGGCTGTCATCCCGCCTCAATCAGGCGTCGTTTCTTCGACGTCGACTTCCAAGCCAGAGAGTTGAGTTAACGCTTATGGGGCTTGCGCCCTGGTGTCGCCCGCCAGGCGGCCTCCCCGGATCACCCGGTTGTTCATGGACGGGCGGCAGAAGAGTACGGTGCGATTGCCGACTACGCGGCCCCGTGGCTTGGGCGATCACTCTAGAACTTGGATCTCGGGGTAAAGCGGAGAGGAAATCTCGAGCCGCGAAACGCTTGTCCCCTTGAGGTACGCGTCGAAAAAGCTGTGCACGCAGTACACGGTCACGGCAAGCTGGCGACGTCCGGCGATTCCGACAACGCCTAACGCACGGAGCATCCGCAGGACGATAGCGCTTTTCAACAGGGCTCCGTCGTCACTGAAGAGGAAATGGTTCGCGCCACGGATCACGATGCGTAGCCGTCCACCCGGAGGCAGACGATCGTAAATCGATTGGATGTTAGCCAGGATCTGACGGCTTTCCGGGTCGGACTCGCGACCGTGGTCGCTAAGAAGGAACATGAATGGCCGATCGATGCCTGTCTGAATGACGCTGCCGTGTGGAGCACCGTCCACATCGACGCCTGCCTTGCACCTGGAATCGTCGTGGCAAAACTGTGCGGCTGTCGCCCCACCAAAGGAGTGGCCAAATACTCCCACTCGCGTCATGTCGAGCCGCCCCGTGAACCTGCCGGATGAGTCCGAACTGTTCAGCCGCTCCAACCGATCGAGTACGAACGCGATGTCGGCGGTCCACGCAGTCAGCAGCTTGTTCACACAACGATCCTGCTCCTGGCCTGTCATGCCAAGACAGAGTTCCGGGTTATTCTCTGGCGTCCTCCTTATCACCCGGCCGTCAGGGAAAACGACGACACCACTGCGATAGGGGGCATCGAAGCCCACGACGACGTACCCGTGACTGGCCAGATCCTCGGCGAGTGTCGAGTAATTCCACACCTCGGCAGAAGCGCCCGCTCTCATGATCACCACGGGGTACGATCGCTGCTGCGGTGACACGTCGGAGTTACGAATACTATGCACATGGACCTTCGACAGATCTCGCGTCAAGAACTTGCTGATCAGCGGGCCGCGAGCGCGTTCGACCGCCGCTCGCGATGGAGCCGGCAGGTAGTCGTCAATCGCAGTTGCTTGCCCGGCCGCCGACGGGTACCAGATCCAGACAAGGAGTTCGCGCTTGGTTCCCGGCACGGGCGCCAGCGTGTCCAGTGTCTTATCGTCGGCCCAATCGTACAGCGCGCGGCCGACCGCGAATGGTCCCGTGAGTGCCGGCAAGGTGACCTCGGTCCGGTGCTCCAGCCAGAGCGACCCCAACAACGCCGCGACCCCGAGGACACCCAACATCGCCAATACCGCGAAGTCTTTGAATATCCGACGGGCCAGCCGCCGCTTCATCGGTGCACTCATCCGAACCTCCGCGGCCAGTGACGCTGTTGGGCCGCAAGCGGACTTTACACAGTAAGGTCTTTCTTGTCAAAGGGACCGGCTCGTAGTGGCGGGCCGCGTAAACACAGGGTTTCCACATCTAAGACGTCTAGGGGGAGGGGGGTGTTCGTTTGGTTGTTTTGGTTGCGGCCAAAGGCCGCGCTGCGCTACCCTTGCTTGCATCGGCGAGCGCAAAAGAGGGACAATGAGCCTCGACGGGTGGTGGCAGGCTGGCCCGCCAAGTGCGCGGCGGACCGACAACCTCGACCATTATCTTTACCGAACTCCCAAACATGAACCTCGAGCACGAGAGGGTTTTGCGGTTCTCTTAAAGGAGGAACGGTCAATTAAATGCTAACTGAGGAAACTCTCCGCCTGGCGACTGATCGTTTGGTGGCACAGTTCTGTCCGCAGCGTGTGATTCTCTTCGGATCACAAGCCCGGGGGACGGCCGATGCGCGTAGTGACGTGGACTTGCTGGTGATTTGTCCAATGGATCGCAAAGGGGAGACCCGGCGCGCGCTGATGGTAGCCATGCACCGGGCCCTTCGGGGGCTGGACTTCGCCACTGATATTGTTGTCCTCACGCCGGATGAATTCGAGCGCGACCGTCAGATCCCTGGCACGGTGGCGCGCCCGGCGTCGCGCGAGGGAAAGGTGCTGTATGAAGCTCCCTGACGCGGCCATCGTCGAAAAAGTGAGGCAATGGTTAGCGTATGCCGACGAGGATTTGCGCGTCGCACGCCACGGATTCTCTATGCCGGAACCTCCTCCCTGCCGGGCGATTGCCTTTCACGCTCAGCAATGCGCCGAGAAATACCTGAAAGCTTATCTCGTTTTTCACGCCGTTGACTTTCCCTATGGCCTGTGCAGCCACAATAGCTCCGGCTATACCGAATGCGGCGCCGGAACCGACTTGGTTGCTGCTGGCAGGCGGTTGAGTTCGCTCTTCTTATGATTCGATCCTGCTGTTACAATCGCTGGGTGTCCGTTCGGGCACGCGAGGGAATGAGTGCCGGCGGGCGAAGCGCAATCATGACGAGGAGCGTGCCGTGAGTGATCAGTCGGAAGACTTTGCCGCGATGTTCGAGGCTTCGATCCAGCCCAAGCGCCTGGATGAAGGCGAACTCGTTGAGGGCAGGATCGTTGCCATCGGCCCGGAGGTGGCGTTAGTCGACGTGGGCCGCAAGGGTGAGGCGGTAATGGATATCGCCGAACTGAAGAACGCCGACGGCGAGTTCGAGGTCGCGCTGGGCGATCGCGTTCAGGCGATGGTGGTATCGACGGTAGGTAGGCTGACGGTCTCCCGAAGACTGGCGGGAGCGGCCGCGAGCGATCGGCAGTTCGAAGTCGCCTTTCAAAACGGCCTGCCGGTGGAAGGGAAGGTGGAACGGGAGGTAAAGGGCGGCTACGAGGTGCGCATCGGCCGGCGTCGCGCGTTCTGTCCGGTTTCCCAGATTGACCTCCGCGGTGCGGACCCGTCGGCGCACGTAGGGCATGTCTATCAATTCCGGATCATCGAGTACAAGGAAGGCGGCTCGGACCTCGTCGTCGCCCGGCGCCCGCTCCTCGAGGACGAGCAGCGGACGAACGCCGTCAAGGTCCGCGACAAGATCGTCCCCGGCGCCGTCATGACCGGCCGCGTCACCTCCGTCCGTGAGTTCGGCGCGTTCGTCGATCTCGGCGCAGGTGTCCAGGGGCTGGTCCACGTGTCCGAGATGGCGTGGTCCCGCGTGTCGGACCCGGCGGAGATCGTCAAAGCGGGCGAGGAGATCACGGTCAAAGTCCTGCGTGTGGACGAGGAAAAGCAGAAGATCTCGCTCGGGTTGAAGCAGCTCTCCGCCGACCCGTGGTCGAGAGTGGGCGACGTGTACAAAGTAGGCCAAGTGCTGCCTGGCCGCGTCACGCGCGTCGCGCAGTTCGGCGCGTTCGTGGAACTCGAGCCGGGCATCGAGGCGCTGGCCCATGCTTCCACCTTCGTGCCGACCGGACGATCGGGAGGCTGGTCGAGTCAGGTCGCTCCAGGGACGACGGGCACATTTGAGATTCTGGCCATCGACCCCGAGCAGAAACGGATCGGCGTGGCGCTGGTTCAGGAAGGCTGGGGCCGTGCCGAGGGGGCTACGGGAGCCCGGCCTGGCATCGTTCCGGGCGCGCGCCTGACGGGTAAGGTCGAGCGACACGAGAACTTCGGCGTGTTCGTCTTCCTGGCCCCCGGGCGTACCGGTGTCATCCCCTTGAGCGAAACCGGCATCGCGAAGGAAGGCGATGTCCAGCGAGCCTTTCCGGTCGGCGCGGACGTCGAGGTCATCGTGCTGGAAGTCGATCCGTCAGGTCGGCGCATCCGCCT
>Ga0326728_10022976_pt1 | contig 11497 bp, 10 predicted proteins | sample MB3enrmetagenome_FD_207602 | JGI IMG/M metagenome (GOLD analysis project Ga0326728, IMG submission 207602) | Lab enriched peat soil microbial communities from McLean, Ithaca, NY, United States - MB31MN | ecosystem: Environmental > Terrestrial > Soil > Wetlands > Peat | place: USA: New York... | reverse complement strand
GACGACAGCGGAATACAGGATCCCCTGCCCCAGACGCCCGCCCCGCCGGCAGCCGGTCCGGCACCGGGATCAGGGAGTCTCATTCCGGCCACACCCATAACAGTTGCCGGGGGATCAGAAAGCAGTGCTGATACCGATAAAACAGATATGTCGTCATTTGCAGCAGGAAATGTCGCTGGTTCTGATGACGACATGCTCAGCTCGCTTGCTTCAGACATCAAACAGGTGAAAAAGGAGAAGGATGTCAGCCTGCTTCGCGAATTAAAAGACTTTAAAGCGCCAGCAACAGACATCGAAAAAGAACTTCTGGAAATGTCGGAGCAGTTAAATGCAAGCAAAGGTGCAACAAAGAAAAAACTGTCAACAAAGAGCGTAAAATAATCCTGTACAACAATAAACTTTAATGTCTGAAAAATCGCCACACATCAGATAATGCCCGTGTTGAGTTTTCCATGAAAGAAGTTCCCTTAAAAATAGAACATGACGGTAAATGGATTGTCGTAAAGGCAGGTGTCGGGGAAGACCGGATCTCGTTTCCCGCCCCGGTTGAAAAAGAGATTCTCTTCAAATCAGTCTTTGATCTGGAAGAAAAAAAGAATGTCCTGATCATTTCGGCCAAAGGAACCCCGGACATTATTCTACGGATTGCAAGTGTAGAAAAAGTCCTTGTCATATTAAAACGGCTTATCCTTGCCAACTGCAATGCCTACCGGCTCATGGCGTATTTCATGTCCCCGGCAATCCGGGGCGGTGTTCTCGCCAAGGATGCACAATGGGAGAAAGGCAGTATCGTGGTGGTAAAGACCGGGATCTGGTTTGTCAGCGCGGCAAAACAGATCTCTATACCCCTTCTGGATGTGGCGGCAATCGACCTTACAAAAAGGGACGTGCAGGGCAAGCAGACGGATGTTGTCCGGATCGATCACGTTGATGCCGGGGAAGTTGTATCGAGTCTCGTCCTCTGCCCCCTCTCCACGCTTCAGGTCCTGGTAAATTTCCTTAAAGATACCACAAAAGGGATGGATATGAAGGGAAACGAGCTTGACGCCGTTGCCCAGCAGGTGGCCATGCTTGTCTATTCCGGGATGGATTCCCATGCCATCGAGAATATGCTCAATATCCCCCACAAACAACTCGACGAGATCTATGACCGGATCATTAAACTGGAAATCGCTGAAGTGATCACCATACGGCGTGAAGTCCAGCTGACAACAAAAGGGGTGCGTTATATTTCCGACGCAACAAAAACCCAAACAAACTAAAATTACCGCCGTTGTACCTCCACTAGTGATTTATAGCAGCATATACCAATATTCTGTCTGATACTTCATGGGAACCATTCTGATTGTGGATGATACACTCTTCATGAGAACTCTTCTCAAAAATATCCTCTTCTCCGGGGGCCATACAATAGCTGGTGAGGCGGCAAATGGTGAAGAAGCAGTGGCCAAGTACAAGGAACTAAAACCAGATCTTGTCACTATGGACGTGGTCATGCCCAAGGTAAATGGGATTGAAGCCCTCAAAGCAATCAAGCAGCTCGATCCCGGCGCCCGGGTGATCATGTGTACCGCCGTCGGACAGGAACAGATGGTCAAACTGGCCATAAAAACCGGTGCCAAAGGGTATATCGTCAAGCCGTTCCAGGCACCCAAAGTTCTCGAAGAAGTCAAGAATGTGCTCGCATCCTAGCTGCCGCCATGCCAAAGGTTCTCATCGTTGATGACTCCGTATTCATGCGGACGGTCATCCGGGACATGCTGCAAAAGGATCATTCACTTGAAATAGTGGGAACTGCATCAAACGGTATTGATGCCCTGGAAAAGATCAGCACACTCAGACCAGACCTGATCACACTGGACATTGAGATGCCCAGGATGAACGGCCTTGAGGTACTGCGCGAATTAAAAAAAGCCCCATGGCGCCCGAAAACACTTATGTTGAGTTCCCTCACCTCGGAGGGGGCAGCAATGACCACCGAGGCGATCCGGCTGGGTGCCGATGATTTCCTGCTCAAGCCAAAGGATCTCCCGCAGCTCCGGCTCATCGCGGATGAGCTGGTTGCAACCGTACACCATCTCACGACGGATATTCTCCTGCCGCAGGAACATATACCCACGGTCCCTCAAAAAGACGGGAGTGCCGAACGGGTCGTCCTGATCGGGTCATCAGCCGGTGGACCTCAGATGCTGGATGCCCTTCTCTCAAAACTGCCTGCGGATCTTCCCGCCGCAGTTGTCGTCACCCAGCATATGCCGGTAGGCTTTACTGCACCGCTTGCAGCCCGCTTCGACCGTATAGCCCATATGCCGGTGAAGGAAACCGAGAACGGGGATATGCTCAAAAATGGTAAGGTGCTTCTTTCGAAAGCCGGCTTCCACACCATGATTGGGGCAGCAATGACAAAAGACGGGAAACGAACGGGAAGGATCATCCATTCCAACGCTCCACCGGTTCACGGTGTCCGGCCTGCCGTGGATAAGACCTTTGAATCCGCCGCACAGGTCTTTGGGAAAAACATCGTATCTGTCATTTTAAGCGGGATGGGAAACGATGCCGGTGCCGGTGCATCGGCTATAAAACTGGCAGGAGGAACAAGTATTATCTGCGATCAGAAAGACTGCCTTGTCTATGGCATGGCACGCTCTGCCATCCAGAAAAATGCCGTAGATTCGGTGCTCCCACTCGCAAGGATTCCGGGAGCGGTAGAACAGATAGTGGCAAAAATGGTGGAGGATGCACATGTCTGAGTTTGAGCAGTACCGGTCATTATTTGTCGCTGAATCCCGTGAAAACCACGAAAACCTCGTCAAGAACCTGCTGGTACTGGAAAACGGTGCCGACCAGAACGCTATTGACGAGATCTTCCGGTCGATCCATACGCTCAAAGGTGCCTCCGCATCCATGGGTTTTGCGGACATGGAACGCCTCTGCCACACCATGGAAGACGTGTTCCAGTTGATACGGAACGGCAGTACAGAGATGTCTGAAGACCTTGAGAATATTCTCCTTGCCTGCACCGATCTTATCGAGGAGATGCTGGATGATATCGAAGCCGGCGGCGATTCCTCTTCAAAAAATCCTGACGAGCAGGTGCAGGCACTGCGTACCTGGCTGCAGCAACATGGCGCTGCCACCGGAAAAGAAAAAACTGCTCTTTCCTCAAAAAAGGACGATACAAGTGCGATTATGGAATGTCAGCCGTCAGGCCTTCCCGCAACAGATGCCGGGCCGGAATTTGCGATGACGATTGTGGTTGCCCCGGACTGCATGATGAAAGATGTCCGGGCCCTTATCGCGATACAAAACCTGGAGGCACTGGGTACTATCCGATCTATGCAGCCGTCAAAGGAAGCCCTCGATGAAGGGAATTTTGACGGAACGGTCCACCTCACAATTGCCAGCGATGCCGGGGAAGAGGCACTCAAAACCGCCGCTCTGGGAACCGAGATCGATTCAGTAGAGATCCTGGCGCAGGAAACACCGGTGTCCCTGCCGGCCGAACCCGGCGGGGCAAAAAAACCCGGGGAACCCGACAGGAAGCAGCCTGCGGCTACAGATAAGAGCCGGGAAATAAAGAATCTCCGGGTCGATATTACCCAGCTCGATCATATCATGAACCTCGTCGAGGATCTGGTGATCAACCGGGGCAGGCTCAAGCAGATCGCAGAGGAGCACAAGATAAAAGAGATGGATGAAGCGATCAGCATGGTGGACCGGTCGGTTTCCGAACTCCAGAACCTGATGATGGCGATCCGTATGATCCCGCTCTCCCATATTTTCAACCGCCTTCCCCGGGTTGTGCGCGATGTTGCCCAGTACGACCACAAGGAAGTCGAGTTTATCATGGAGGGCGGGGAGACCGAGCTTGACCGCAGCGTGATGGACGGCCTCAATGATCCACTCCTCCACCTGATAAGGAATGCTGTAAACCACGGTATTGAAGATCCGGATCTCCGTGAAAAAGCAGGTAAGGCAAGAAAAGGCCTTGTCAGACTTTCCGCCCATCGCGACAGGGATAATGTTATTATCGAGTTGACAGACGATGGTGCCGGCATCAATGTGGAAAAAGTCAAGAAAAAAGCCGTGGAAAAAGGACTGATCACGGAAGATGTCGCCGCGACACTTACGACAGATCAGGCCATTGATCTGCTCTTCCAGCCGGGTTTTTCCACTGCCGACACTATAACGGATATCTCAGGGAGAGGCGTCGGTCTTGACGTTGTGAAGCGGGCGATCGAATCGCTCAAAGGGACGGTTAAAGTAGAGACGAAGCCCGGTAAAGGGAGCACGTTTGAACTCCTGCTTCCCCCGACCATGGCAATCGTCGATGTAATGATAGTCAGGCTCAACAGGAAACGGCTGGCGATACCGATCAGTAGCATTGTCGAAGTGGCAAACTTCAGGAAGGATAAGAGCCACCGGATCGGGAAAGGCGAAGTCACCCTGCTTCGGGATGAAGTGCTCCAGATCCTCTGGCTTAACGAGATGGTAGGGAGTTCGGACCGGTGCGAGATCCTCATTGTCGTTCAGTACCAGAAACGAAAATGCTGTATTCCCGTCGATGCTGTTGAGGGACAGCAGGAAGTTGTTGTAAAGCCGTTGAGCAGTTTTATCGGGACCACAAAAGGCATCAGCGGGGTAACCATCCTCGGGGACGGGGATGTGGTGCCGGTTCTTGATGTAAACACGATGCAGGAGTGATCAAACCATGAAATTGTCATCAGTTCAGGTAGACGCAATGCAGGAACTGGGAAACATAGGGGCGGCTCACGCTGCAACCACCCTGTCCCAGATGCTGTCAAGCCCGGTCGAGATGAGCGTGCCCAAGATCAGGGTAGTGGATATAGCCCAGCTGGCAGACAATATAGGGGATGAATCTGCAGCTCTTGTGGTCTTTGAACTTCAGGGTGAAATTCCCCACGGGGGATATATCATTTTCTATATCTCCCGTAAATCTGCGGTCCGCCTGACAAATACGATGCTGGGGTTGACCGATCCGGACCGGCCGCTCAACGAGATGGACGAGAGCGCCCTCTTGGAGATCGGGAATATCATGGCGTCGGCATTTCTTGATGCCACTGCAGAACTCCTCGGTTTTATCATGCTCCCCTCACCCCCATCGCTCACCATCGACATGGCGCACGCCGCCATGCAGTCTCTCATCGCACAAATGCAGGAAGAGATTGATGAGGTCATGTTGTTCTCCACAGAACTGATGTGTGAGGAACACAAGATCGACAGTGACCTCATCATGATGCCGGAGACAAGCATGCTCAAAACGTTTGTCGAACGCCTGGAAAACCTGATGAAACCAAGTTGATACCAACGGAACCGGAATGCCTGAACCATCCTCACAGAATAAAGTACCAATCATGATCGGGATTGGCGAGTACTATGTGGGTTCAGTACCCATGATGGCAATCGGCCTTGGTTCCTGCATCGGCCTGACCATCTACGACAAAACCCGACATATTGGCGCGATGGTGCATATCATGCTGCCCGAAAGTTCCGGGCGCACAGACCGGCCGGGAAAATATGCTGATACTGCGGTTCTCCTCCTCATCAACAAATTGTCTGATATGGGGTGTCAGAAGGCATCTCTTGTGGTAAAAATGGCTGGTGGGGCATGCATGTTTGAATATTTTGGCAATAATCTCAATATCGGGGAACGGAACGCAGAGAAAGTCCGGGCGATTCTCGCAGATAACCATCTCCAGATCGCATCAGAGGAAATCGGGGGAAAAAGCGGCAGGACCGTTGCGTTCTATCCGGACGATGGCGGGAAGGTCACCGTCAGGAGCGCAGATGGCGTCGCACATGAGATCTGAACTTCTTTTGTGTTTTCTGCTTCTCATAATTCCGGTAGCAGCGGGAGCTGCGAATCTGACGGAAACTTCCGTATCTCCTGATGATTCGCAGAATCATGGTGCAATCCACCTTTTTGTTCCGGCAGCCGGGTCGATCCACTCCACCCAGGTAACCGACATTATCAACGGGCCGCATGGCGAAGTCCTCGTGGCAACAGCCGTTGGCCTTTCAACCTACAGCGGGATCTGGACCACACAGCATGTCAACCATAACGACATCTCTGCCGGCCTGATGGATGACTATGTCACGGCCATTGAGTACGACGCATCCGGTAACCTCTGGATTGGTTATGGAGACGGGATCCAGATCTATAATGGGCACGATTATATCGTGATACAGGATCAGGAACTTTTAAAAAGCCTCCAAATCAGGGGCCTCCAGCGCTGGGATGACGACATGTGGGTCGCAACCGGGAATTCGGGGCTGAACCGGTACCACAACGGAACATGGACGTGGTTTCCTCCGTACTCACAAAACGGGCCGGGATTTTATGAGGCAGACAGCATGGCACTCGACAGTGCAGCTGACACTCTTTTCGTTGCCACAGACCATGAAGGTCTCTGGGAAGTTACGACATCAAACGGCACTGCAGTTTTCGATAAAATACAGAGTGCGGGCGATCCGTTCGGGCTGCTTGGCCATGTACGGCGCGATGCACTTGGGGGCGTATATTTCTTCAATTCTACGGAGGTGGCACACTTTGACCCTGCCACCGGCTTTACCGCGCTCATTCACCTGTCAGATCTGGGCGCCGGGACCTCTTTTATCAGCGATGTGGCCGGGGGATCGAACGGGGCCCTCTATGTGGCGACCGATAACGGCATTTATGTGTGGGAAAACGCCCGGATCACCCGCCACCTGAGCCCCTTTGACGGGTTTGGCACCACCCCTCGCATCAGGATCGTCTTTACCGACGCCGCAAACCGGCTCTGGTTCTCTACACCGGCTGAGGTCGGATACTATACCGGGGATGCATCAACAGAGCCCCTCATTGCCGTTGAGACCATGACCCCGACACCCACCCCACCGATGCCTGATCCGCTGAACGTCACACAAACGACAATGTCAGGAAACGTGTCGCAACAGACGACTGCCACATCACCCCTTGACGGGATCTTCGCCACCCTTTACGGACTCTTCCGGTTTTTTCACCCATCCAACTAAAAAAATATGCTCAATATAGGGGGGCGCCCATTAAACGGGTTCAATAAAAAAACCTGATGACTATTCGTCATCAGCGTCATAGTAGTAATATTCGCCGCGGCTTTTTTGTTCCCGGTCAAGGAAAGATTCAGGTTTATTGATCCGGGGCCGGCCGGTCTGGTCACGACGGAACGTGACATCAAGCGCCTTTAAAAACCGGTTCATCCCGTCCCGCATGGCAAAGGGACCGGCTGCGGTACCTTCGATTCCGGGCTCACCTTCAAAGACAAGTATCCGTTCGCTTATCATATCGATGAGATAGATGTCATGATCGATGACGAGGATCGCCACCGCTTTTCCTTCTGCGTGGTGCTTGATGAGTCGGGTCACCTTCACGCGCTGCTCAACATCAAGATGTGCGCTTGGTTCGTCGAGGATGTAGAGATCCGCATCCCGTGAGAGGCAGGCGGCGATTGCCACCCTTTGGAGTTCTCCCCCGCTCAGGGAATCAACCGGTGACTGGAGGATGGCCTCAAGCGAGAGCGGTTCGAGGATCTCGTGCTGGTAATAGGATGTATCAAATTTACTGGTGCACTTACGGAGATACAACTCAACCGAATCCGACGTGTCCGGTTTGATATATTGCGGTTTATACGAGATCCGGAGTTTGGTGTCCATCGTACCGGTATCGGGTTTTTCAACTCCGGCAAGCAGTTTCGCAAAGGTGCTTTTTCCCATGCCGTTTGCCCCGATGACCCCCAGTACTTCGCCGGCCTTTATCGTTCCGCCCGAGATCGTGAGCCGGAAGGTATCGTACTTTTTTGTGAGCGCCGGAATATCCACCAGGTCTTCTCTTTTCGAGCCCTTCTCGTGCGCCCGCTTTTCGAAGATCACCTGCGAGTCCCGGAACCGTACGTTCTCTTCCGCAAGATATCCTTCGAGGTACTGGTTGATACCGACACGGACGCCTTTTGGCCGGGTGATGACCCCGAATACTGCTGGCTTGCCGTACCCTACGTGCACCGTGTCTGCCAGCATATCGAGAATAGCAAGATCGTGCTCGACGATCACGACCGGCCGGTCCATCGCGAGCTCACGGATCAGTTTGGCCGCGGAAATACGCTGGTAAATATCCAGGAACGGCGTTATTTCATCGAGGAAGTAGAGGTCCGCATTCCGGGCGAGGCAGGCCGCGATCGCCACCCTTTGGAGTTCTCCCCCGCTCAGCGTGCTGACCTGATGATCAATGATTGCATCAAGTTTGAGTACGGGAATGAGTTCGGCAAGTTTGCCCCGCTCATCAGTCGTTTTGAGTAAATCTCGGATCGTCCCGGAAAAAACTTTCGGGATAAAATCGATATACTGCGGTTTGACTGCAATCTTCCGGCTCTTTTTTGAAACGGTCTGAAGGTAGTCAAAGAGTTCGGTTCCGGCGTAGCGTTTCAGGATCTCTTCCCACGCAACTTCGGTGTCGAAACTGCCAAGATTCGGGCGAAGTTGCCCGGAGAGAATCTTTACTGCCGTGCTTTTTCCGATACCATTTGCACCAAGGATACCGGTGACTTTGCCCTGCACCGGGATAGGAAGTCCATAGAGTGCAAACCCGTTCTTCCCGTACCGGTGGGTGGGATGTTCGAGTTCTTCTGGCAGACTCACAATATCAAGCGCGTCGAACGGGCATTTCTTGATGCAGATGCCACACCCGACGCAGAGTTCCTCTGATATGACTGCCTTGCCATCCTCACCTATAACAATGGTCTCATCACCGGTCCGGACCCGGGGACAGTAAAGGATGCACTCAGTCCCGCACTTCTTTGCGTGGCAGCGATCCTTATGGACGATGGCTATTCTCATGGTTATCTCTAAAAAGCAAAAATTATACTGTCATCGTAGAGAGCAGGAGCGTCCATGACATGAACCAGAACGCAAATGTCATAAATCCCTGGTAGAACCAGTCTTTTGCACCCAGTTTTGCGCTATCCACATGCATCAGCATGAAGATGTGCCGCTGGACTACTACCCCGGCGAGCATCAGCATGAACGCAAGAAGCCCTATATCACTTTTTACCGTCACCTGGAGATAGTACGACAGGATCCCAACAAAGATTCCTATCATGCAGGCGACACCGGTTCTCTTGATCCGGTCTATGTGTTCAGCCTGCTTTTCCAGTTTGGTCTTCTGTTTCCGGGAAAGGGCCGGCTGCTCTTCCACGATCACTTCTTCGGTCATCAGGCTACACCCAGTAGTCTTATTTTTTAGTGCGCAAGCCATATGTAAGTTGGTATAATCCATGGCGACTGCACAGGGAATGAGCGGGATCGATGTGAGGGCGGTGACGCATGAGCTCTGCGTTAAGCTGCCGCTCTGGATCGACAAGGTCTACCAGTTTGAAACCCGCACCCTCGGGATCCGTTTAAACGGTGAGAATCATGCGAAGTACCTGCTGCTCATCGAGGCCGGCCGGCGGGCACACCTGGTAAAAAATTTCCCGGCCCCGCCCAAAAATCCGCCACAGTTTGCCATGCTCCTGCGTAAATATATCTCGGGAGGTAAGGTGCTTGCGATCCGGCAGCACGGGTTAGAGCGGATTCTTATTTTCGATATCGGGAAAGGGGATCTTACCTACCGGCTCATTATCGAACTCTTCGATGAAGGAAACGTGATCCTGACTGATGAATCATACCGGATCATAAAACCACTCCGCCACCACCGGTTCAAGGACCGGGACATTGTACCCGATGCAATCTACACGATGAGCGGCACCGACCCGACAGGATCGCCAGAAAACCTTGCCGCGACCCTTGCCGGTGACGACCGGGATCTCGTGCGTGCCCTTGCGATCGCCGGGATGCTTGGCGGCACCTACGCAGAATACGTGTGCCGGACCGCCGGTATCGAAAAATCCACGCCGGCACAAAAAGCCGATCCCGGAACGGTATTTGCCGCGATCAATGCGCTTTTTGACATGGTGCAGCACGCCGGCAAGCCGGTTGTTTCTGCCACAAGCTGCGAACCCGTCGTGCTTGCTGCAGGTTCAGACAGCACACCGGATGACAAAAACCGGTTTTCCGGTTTTTCCGAGGCACTTGAGACATTCTACCCGATGACAAAGGCAGAGAAAGTCCGGGTCACGTCAAAACCAAAACTCTCCGAAGCGGAACGGATTCACAAGTACCAGGAGGCGGCAATAAAAAAATTTGATGAGAAAATAAAAAAGACCGAAGAGATTGTTGCCGCGATCTACGAGAACTACCAGTTCGTTGCGCAGGTGATCTCCTCTCTGGATGCCGCAAGCAAACGCCTTTCCTGGCAGGAGATAGAGCACCATCTCCGAAACACTTCTTCAGCTGATTCAAAACGTATCGTGACATTCTATCCCGATGAAGCAGCAGTCGAGGTCGACATGGGAAAGAAGGTAAAGATCTTCGTCCACGAGAGTGTCGAGCAGAATGCCGGCCGTTACTATGACATAATAAAAAAATTCAAAAAGAAGAAAGAAGGCGCCCTTCTTGCAATGAAGACCATCAAGCCGAAGAAAAAAAGTGTCCGGCACGATATTGTCCCGATGAAGAAACTCTGGTACCACCGGTTCCGGTGGTTTGTTACAAGTGACGGCGTAGTGGTGCTGGGCGGCCGGGACGCATCGCAGAACGAGGAACTGGTCAAGAAGTACATGACCGGTGGCGATCTCTTTGTGCATGCAGATGTACACGGCGCAAGTGTCGTGATCGTAAAGGGCACCACAGAGAAGATGGACGAAGTGGCGCAGTTTGCCGCATCGTACTCCGGTGCGTGGCGGAGCGGACACTTTTCCGCTGACGTGTACAGTGCACAGCCAAACCAGGTCAGCAAGACCCCCGAGTCCGGGGAATTTGTCACCCGGGGTTCATTTATTGTCCGGGGGGAGCGCACCTATTACCGCGATATCCCCCTTGCAGTGGGTATCGGCCTTGTGCTGGAACCGCAGGCAGCGGTAATCGGCGGACCCCCGGCCGTGATCAGGTCGCGGACAAAAACATTTGCCGAATTAAAGCCCGGCCAGTACGAGCCAAACGATGTGGCAAAGAAGGTGCTGCGTCTCCTCCGGCAGAATATCAGTCCCGATGAAGAAAAACTGCTCAAAGGGATCCTGAACACCGATACGGTTGCGGCCTTTGTCCCGCCCGGGGGTTCTGATATTTCGGGTACGCCATGAAAGCGGAGTACGGCGAACTAAAAGGTAACGCAGGCGAAATACGTCTCCTGCCGGAGAGCATTGACGATCTCTGGCACCTCCAGCACCTTATCGAACCCGGGGATCTGGTGTGTGCGACAACATTCCGGAGCGTCGACTCAGCAACCGACAAGATCCGTCCAGAAAAGGTGGAGAAACGTCCGGTAAGGCTTGGGATCCGGGCGGAAAAAGTGGAGTTCTCAGAGCACGGGGTGAGGCTCCGGATCACCGGGATGATCGAGTCCGGCGTGGATATCGGTGCATACCAC
>Ga0326728_10022975_pt1 | contig 11497 bp, 9 predicted proteins | sample MB3enrmetagenome_FD_207602 | JGI IMG/M metagenome (GOLD analysis project Ga0326728, IMG submission 207602) | Lab enriched peat soil microbial communities from McLean, Ithaca, NY, United States - MB31MN | ecosystem: Environmental > Terrestrial > Soil > Wetlands > Peat | place: USA: New York... | reverse complement strand
AAGATAGCTCACTGCTCCGAGACTGAACTGTTTGCCCGTGATGTCGCGTGAATCGCGCGCGGCAGCCTCCGCCTCGGCCTGTGCCTTGAGCGCGAGCGCGTCGGCATCGAGTGCCCGCAGCACATCGGCCACGTTCTGGAATGCCTGTAAAACCGTCTCGCGGTACTGCGCAGATGCCGCATCGTAAGCGGCAACGGCGGCTCGCCTCCTTGCAGTCAGCTCCCCACCATGAAACACAGGCTGCAGCACCCCGGCGCCAAGGCTCCAGACATCCATACCGCTGGCGAACAGATCGCCGGCCTTTGTGGCCACCGACCCAAAGCTGCCTGAGAGAGTGACCTGTGGGTAGAGGTTCGCCGTTGCCACGCCGACTTGAGCACTTGCCGCATGCAGGAGCGCCTCAGCTGCACGGATATCGGGGCGCTGCCGCACCAGTTCCGATGGCAGGCTCACCGGCAGCTCCCGGGGCAGTTTCAAACCATCGAGGTCAAAATCAGGTAGCTTCGCCTCGCTCGGCAGCCTGCCGGTGAGGACTGCAAGTTGGTGGCCTGTCTGACTGAGTTCCTTTTCCAGGGGCGGGAGTACTGCACGGGTCTGGGCAAGCTGTGCCTTCTGCGCAAGAAGGTCCGGGAGCGATACGCCTCCCAGCCGGAATTGCTGCTCCACGACTTTAAGCTGCTTCTCCTGGTCACCTATGATGTCCGTGTAGGAGCGTATCTGTGCACGCAAAGAAGCCTCTTTCACGGCTGTTGTAACGACATTTGACGTGAGCGTCAGATAAGCGGCCTCGATCTGGAACTGCTGGTAATCGACCTGAGACTGCAGTGTCTCCAGTTCGCGCCTGGTACCTCCGAAGAGATCGACCATATATGATACGTTCACCGATGCATTGTATACCGTGTACGGACTGATAATAATGTTCGGCTCCCCTGAGCTTATCCCAGAGACCTTCTGCCTAGAAACCGAGGCTTGTGCATCCAAACTCGGGAAGAGTGCCCCGTATCCCGCATTCAGGTTCTCCTGTGCCTGGCGGAGAGTCGCCCGGGCTGCTGCGAGCGACGGATTGTCTTTCAGCGCCAGACGGATCAGCTCATCGAGGTCCGGGCATTGAAAGAGTGTCCACCACTGATCAGGAATGTCCTGCTTTGAAACAAAGCGTTGTTCCTCGCCGCCCGCCACGGGTGAGGCGACAGTCTTCTCGGGCAGCGCTCCGGCAGTAAATGAGCCGGTTTCAGGGGCATCAGGCCTTCGGTAGTCGGGCCCGACAGCGCACCCGGGCAAAGCAATAAGAGCACTTGTTGCAATCATTGCGATTTTTAACAACCAGATGTGTGTTCTATCCTTTTGTTCCAAAGCCTTTTCCCTGACATCTCGTGCTGAATTGGACTATTAACCATGTCATTTCGAAGGAATGAAATGACTGAGAAATCTTTGGAAACAGAGGTTAAAGATTTCTCGCTGCGCCCGAAACGATATGTCGTGTAATTCTGCAACCATGTAGTAGCATAAGGGAATCTCAACATACAATAAACAATTATTACCATTAATCAAGGGGCATAAAAAAGAGGTGCGCTTAAGGTGAATCCGCCTGGAGAGTACTCCTGTTCGGTACATAGGTTGCATTGGCAGTGTACGTTTTAATGCCGGCGACGATACCATCAATGATACTTTCCCGGTGAGCATCGTTGTGAGGAGCATGCAATCGGCAGTATTGGTGATAAACCCCGTCTCGATAAGGAAGACCTCGAAGCCTTCTTCAGTCAGGCGCTTTGCAAGCATCTTGCCGACAACCAGGGTGATATCCTTCTCTTTCTCGCCATTCGGCCCTATCGCGCCGGCGGCCTTCCCTCCATGGCCCGGGTCAATAACAATCTTGAATGATAATTGTATCTGAAAATTTTTTATGAAACAATTATTTCTGCCACAGAGATAAGGCGCTGCTATTCCGGCTCGGGGAACTGCGGTTTCTGCTTTGACAGGAAGGCGGCAATGCCGTGGATGCATTCACCGCTGGCGATCAGGGCCACCGCCTCTTCGGTCTCCATCTCCAGGGCCTTCATGGTGGTCATCTCACAGGTGCTTCTGATCACCTTCAAGGCGTGCCGGACGGCTCGCGGGCCGTTCTCGGCTATTTCCCTCGCTAAGGCCAGGGCCTCTTCCAGGGCTTTGCCGGGTGCGCTGATGCGGTTCGCCAGCCCCAGGGCAAGGGCCTCTTGTGCGCCTACCTTGCGCGCGGTAAGGATGAGGTCTGCGGCCTTGGATGGGCCCACGAGGCGGGTGAGCCCCACAACACCCCCATGGTCCGGCATGAGCCCGAGCCTCACCTCGGAGAAGCAGATGACCGCCCCCGGGTCCATGACCCGCATGTCGCAGCGGGACGCGATCTCCGCCCCGCCCCCGTAGGCAAGGCCGTTCACGGCTGCAATGACGGGCACCGGCAGCATGACCAGGCTGTCGCTCGTGGTCCTGACACGCCGGATGAGGTCCATGGCCGGGCCGCTCTCGTGTTTCTCCACAGCATTGATGAGACGGGCCACCTGGGGGTTTTCGGGGTTCACATCAAACCCGGCGCAGAAGGCCTTGTCTCCGGCCCCGGTCAGAACGATCACCCGGGGCAGCCTGGCCCTGAGGTCGGCCACCACCTGCTCCATGCAGTCCCACATATGCTCGTCCAGAGAATTCTGTTTGCCTGCCCGGTCAAAGGTTACAATTGCTATGTGGTCGTGCCGCTCCAAGCGGATACCATAATCTGCCAAGGTAAACCCCTCCCTGTGAATCTGTGGAGTAAGCGTATTATTTGTTGAATGCCTTCCCGAAGGTGTCGAGGTGGACGAAGGTGCTCAACTCCTTGCGGGGCGGACCCTGCTTGAGTTCCGCCAAAGGCTTGCCCACCGGGAGTACGGCCACCACCTCATAACCATCCGGCAGGCCGATGACCTTCTTGCAGGCATCATGGTCCATGAGGCCAACCACCACGGTGCCCAGCCCCATCTCGTGGGCTGTCAGGCAGAGGTTCTGGACCGCGATGCCGAGGTCGAACATGAACCAGTTGGAGAACTTGGTCACTTCCTTGCCGCCATAGCAGCCGGACACGCCGGTCTTCGCACAAGCCACAATAAGCACGGATGCGCCGAGCGAGCACTTGGTGCCCGGGTTCTTGTCCGCATAGGTGCCGGCAACCTTCTCGATTATTCCCCTGTCGCGCACCACCACGAACTCCCATACCTGGGTATTGGCCCAGGACTGAGCCAGCCTGGCGGCCTCGAGAAGTTGCTTGATCTCCCCGTCGGTGACAACATAGTCGGTGAACTTCCTCACGCTCCTCCTGTGCAGGATGGCATCGGTCAGCTCCATGGCTCCCTCCTCTTCGGCTGATGTCGGAATAAAATCATAGGACACGATCATACACCAGGCCAGGCCATGTTGTCATCGGTTTCATATTAAAGGCGTTTCCAGGGATGAAGCTCTTGGAGAGCCGGACATGCTTCCCTGCTCAGCGCCACAGGGAGATTATTGAGATCAGGATCATGAGAAGACCCGATCCTGCAACGATTGCGCCCGAGATGCGGTTCACCCAGGCAAACCCTGATTCGTTCAGCCTGGACCTGAGCATGCCTGCGCCGCCGCTCAGGATGACCCACCACATGGCCGAGCCGATGAACACGCCGGGCACGAGGAAGAAGGCCGCTTCGAGCCCATGGTGGGGGTTTATTATGCCGAAACCCGCAAACAGGATCCCGTAGGAAAAGATGGTCGTGGGGTTTGCAAGCGTCATGACGAGTGTGGAGGTATACGCGCCCATGAATCCCCTCACGTGATTGGAGACCGCATGATCCCCCTGTTTCGCAAAGATGATCCTGACACCCAGGTAGCAGAGGAACACACCGCCCACAAAGCGAATCCATATCTGGTTTTTAATGAGGATGTGGGAGACCAGGGTCAGACCCATTCCGGCGATGCCTCCATAGACTGCGTCCGCAGTGGCGGCGCCCAGGCCCGAAACGATCCCGGTTGCCCGGCCCTGGTTCAACGTGCGCTGGATGCACAGCACATTGACCGGCCCGATGGGGGCTGCAGCCAGGAAACCAATGACCACACCCTCAAAGAAAAGAATAAAATCCATACGCCTCCCTTAGGGTGTTAAGATATGGGCACTTCAGTGACAAAAATCAAGGGGAAGGACGAGGTGTCCCCGTTAAAACCAAATCTTCAGTTTGGGCAAACCAGAAATTACCTCAAGCTGTTCACCTTTGCCAAAGCGAAGGTCCCGGCACAATATATATTTTGTCCTCCTGTCTCCCAGTAGAAAAAAGAAATATTCTTCCATGAAAAAGGAATATATTTCTCCTATTCTCTCTTTTTTCAATGTCTTTGCCCAACTAACTAATTGAAACTGTAAAATACACGAAATGGCATTTTCTTTGCTTTAACATATAGGGTTAAGTCGATTTTTATAAAGGCAATTAAAATTGAAAAAGCGGGGAGGTTCCTCATGAAAGTACTAAAAATATGTGCATGGGTTGGAATTTCTTTACTTATACTATTCACCAGTGCCTGTATCTTGGGAAACGTCTCCATAACTATCCTGTCGACCTCTGATATCCATCATCATGTCGGCGGGTACGGACCTTTGCCCGATTACAACCCCTCAACCACCGGGCAAGATACGGTTCTCGGTGGCTATTCAAGGTTGGCCACCCTCATTAACACAATACGTAAGCAGCAGGCTGCAAATCAGATCCCGGTATTGCTCTTTGATTCGGGTGATTTTTTCATGGGGACGGTTTATGATATGACTGCCAAGGATCCCCAAGGCCCCGCTGCCCTCAAATATTTCACCCAAATGAAATATGATGCAGTCACCCTGGGCAATCATGAGTTTGACTGGTCTGACTCGGGCCTGGCACTGCTTTTGGGAAATGGGATTGCTAATGGAGGATTTAATGTTCCGGTTATTGCAAGCAATATGACTATTCCTGCAAGTACCCCGCCGAACCCGCTTCAGTCTCTTGCTAGTTCTGGTGTTATTGTGAATAAAAAAATCATCCAGCTTCCCTATGGTGTGAAGGTCGGCGTTCTGGGACTCCTGGGCCCGACTGCCGATTCGTTGGCACCGGGAGCGCCACCTGTGACTTTTGACCATGTATACTCTGATATTCAAACACTAGTGAATAACCTGTTGAACAAGGATTGTGTTCAGGTTGTCATCGCCTTGTCCCATGGCGGTATCAATAACCCTGTTCCCCCCAACACAACCCCTACCGGAGATGATGTTAATTTGGCTAACAACGTCACGGGGATCAATGTAATCTGTTCAGGTCATTACCACACAGCAACCCCAACTGCTTATGTCGTGGGTCCCTCGAATACCATAATCTTTGAACCGGGTGCATATGGTGAGTATCTCAGCAGGATAGACATTACCTACAATTATTTTCTGGGTAAGATCGTTAATTTCAATTACACCCTTATCCCGGTGAATGATACCATTCAAGGTGATGCTGCAATGCAAGGAATTGTCGGCAATTATAATACCGACTTAAATTACAGCCTGACTCCTCTCCTGACTGCTCTCCTGGCACCTTTCGGTATTTCATTGACAACGCCTCCATTGACAACACCGATTTCATATACCAGTTCCACCTTACAAAACTACACCCAGCCATTTCCTCCTTCAGGCACAGGGGAATCAGGCCTGGGCGATCTTTCAGCAGATGCTCTTAGAAATGTAACTAATTCCCTGGTTCCTGCAGGCGGGAGCTATTATGATTTCAGTGTGGTTGAAAACGGTGTTATTCGCGACGGTCTATTCCCGAGCGTGACTTATCTTCCTGGCGCTATCACGTTTGCAGATGTTTACGACGCGTTGCCTCTGGGTATCTCGCCTGACACCAACCAGCCTGTCCCTGGTTATCCCCTCATATCTTTCTATGTAACAGGGGCGGATTTACGCACTATCTGTGAAGCGGGGCTTACCCTCGGCCCAACGATTTCGGACGATTATTACCTCAATTTCTCGGGGTTAAATATAACGTATAACCCGAATCTTGCACCATATTTGGAGGATGTCACAAATGTTTCTGTTTACTCTCCCGCTGATCCCTTGTGCTTGAGCACTCCAACACCTGTTGATTTCACTAATACTACAAAACTCTATCATGGTGTTGTAGATCTCTATGCAGTGGAGCTGATGGGTGGAGTCACTACCAAATTGACCGGTACGCCATTTACAATTGTTCCGCGAGATGCGAGCGGGAATCCTATAGGAGGTGGGACTCCCACCATTGCCGATTACATGAACTATCGTGTTCTCATGCCTGTGCCGCTCGGTACCACTCCCCCGGATTACCTAGAACTCAAGCAATGGATAGCCTTGTTTGAATTCCTTGGCGATGCATTCCCATACCCCAAAGGTGACCCCGGAGTATTTTATGGTGCAAACGGTGCTCCATTCGGACTAGGAGAAAGGATTAGTATTAATCCCAGTAGTCCACCGCCAACACTGTAAGAAACGACAAATATTTATCGGAAAGCAGGGCCTTCGCTTCTCGGGAGAAACTTCCTGGGAGTGAAGGCCCATTTTGTTGTGCGGAACAAAGTTCCTTTGTCAATGATATCTCCTTGACATACAATGACGCTCCTTATATTTTTCGCTTATCAGATGCTACATTGACAGCAAGATTGAGGGCGGTTTGTTCAGATGTTCTTTAAGCATACAGTGACGATACACCATACTAAATGGCTTAGAGAGAATCATGAATGACACTCAGATCCGTCAAAGCTTTCATCGGAAAAGATTGCATAAGCACCATGCAGACCCCAATACTCTTATTATAGACGAACTGGGGCTTAAACATGGCAAATGCAGAGCTGACATTGCTGTTATCAACAGCCACCTCACCGGGTACGAGATTAAGAGTGACGAAGATTCCCTTTGCAGACTCGACAAACAAATTGAGACTTATAGTAAAGTTTTTGATCAAGCCACTGTGGTCGCTAGCGCAAAGCATGTCGATGTAGTTTCCTCGAGTGTTCCAGATTGGTGGGGTATCATCGTGACTCACCAAGGCTATAGAGGGAATATATCCTTCGAGACTCTTCGAAAGCCTAGCATGAATAGGGAAATAGACTTATTGTCCGTTGCTCAGTTACTTTGGAGCAATGAGGCTTCAAGCATACTTATTAACCTGGGTGTACCGCAGAGGGTCTTGCGACAAAGGCGTGCGTTTCTTTATCAGTCCCTTGTAGACCTGCTCAGTGCAAGTGATCTTCGATCCAGAGTCAGAGAGTGCCTTAAGAATCGTAGAAACTGGAGATGTCGTGTACAACCTTCTCCAAATGGTGGTTTGTCCCAACCATTCGCCAAGTAGAAAGATTTCCAGTCTTCGCAATCTTAGATGCACAATTAGCGATATACTCGTCACCTCTTGAGAATCCAGATCCCAAGAAGTGTGATGAAGCGATCACAGTCTTACAGTGGCCTCGATACTGACTATATCCATGTTCACGAACATTTGGTCCCTTTACGATCAGCCAAGCATCGTCGATAGTATATCGAATAGTAGCGGAAGGCTTAAGTATTCTCATATCCATCGGCAGGACATCAGGGTGGTTTATCCCGTAATCACCGAAGGTGGGCAACCGAACTCTCACTTTATTCAATCTATTGATAAGATCTTTGTAAAGCAACCATTCGAACCTTTTAATTGTTGTCAATCCTTGCCCCACTTCGGCCATTGATTGTGGAAAGGAAGTCCCGCTGATCGTGAAGGTTCGCCATTTGGATAAAAAAGGCATCTTTTGTACAATTACCTCAATGAGTTTTACAAACCCTTCAACTGGCTTAAAGTTCGGGGCACCCAAGTCGATAACGAGATCACATTCGCTGACTCCAAGGTCATTTTTTGCCAGAAGATCTTCGACTGAAGCCTTGATAGTTGTCTTGGATGCCTCTTCTAAGCTTATCCTAAGACATAGCCCACGCCTATCTTTGGACACGACTCGTTCAACTGCTTGCTGATATTTCCTACTCCGGTTAATGCCTATCACAGGCGTTGCTAAACATCTCTGAGCCCTCAACTCGTCAAAGACAAAATTTACAGGATGTCGACCATCGGCCATTAGTTTGGACGTATCAATCAGATTTAAGTCCACGAAACAAGGCCGCATCTGCCAATTTGATCTGACCCGTTTAGCAAAAGGAGATAGATGCTCGTCCACTGTCTTCTTATTAGTATTAGTCTCAAAATCAAAACCGATCTCAGGAACTTCTATCAGCGGAGTAATGAACTCCTTAGATGCACTCGATAGTTGGAGCATGGCGCGATATTCGCCTTGTTTCCAACGAATACATGGAACATAGTGCCGATGTTTGAATATCACAGCTTCAGCCTCCTTGATCAATTCCCGAAGTTGATATCAGAGAAGCACTTCCTTACCTCGCCTTGTCCAATCAACTCGTTTAGAATTATATAGTTGTTGGCTTCGTTTCGTATGCGACCCGCAATTATAGCGGGATTTATTTTGCATTCTTCTGCAAGTGAGATTATTGATTCATTGCTTCGAACGTACCGTGCCAATGATATCTCCCAAACATGATCGGGAATCATCATTTCCTTAGCAAGCTCATCTGCCTCACGTTCGCGATCATCAGGCTCTGCATCCATGTCATCGAAGATTTCCTCCTCTTTACCTTTATGAAGATGTTTAATTACGTGAACCAACTCGTGGAAAAGAACAAACCAGAAATTATCGATACGGTCGTACCTGAGCGTCAATCCAATAATAGGCATACCTCCACGTAAAAAAGCGGCTCCGTCCAGGTGGGTGTGGTGTAGATGGGGCTCTATTACCAACGAGATACCGGCTTCCTCGAGATACTTTTTGGCCCTCTTTGGCCCATCTGGGAAACGGCTCTCTTGGGCAAGTTTTTTGAACCAATCTTCATCAAGCGCGCCCTGTTTGTATTGGCCTGTCACTTGTATACTCTTGGCCAAGTTTAGAACTCGGCACTCCCATGCTAACAGAGCAAAATTGTCTACTACTGAGTCTGAGCGAACTCGCTGGCGATGCAGTGCAACTGCTGGTTCTCGAATGACATCGGTGACAAATTTTTTAACAAGAGACCCTGCTTCGGCCATTGCAGCTGCTTCTGAACCAGAGAATCCTTCAAACCAGTGTCGACGATACATTTCCTTAATAGGAAAGAGATTCCAGTCAAAATCACGGGCTTCCGTTCGGCGTTCGCCTATCGGTTCCTGCCTGAAATCGCCTACCTCTTCGATGCTCAGATGTAGAGCTCTCGCGATTTCGACTAATCGCCTAAGGCTCGCAGATGCGTATTCTTCCGACTCGTACTTCTGAATCTGCTGCTCCTTGAGTCCGAGTTTTTCCGCAAGTTGACGTTGTGTCAGTCTTTGGGCAATCCTTGCCCGAATGAGAATAATGGGCAGTTCTTCGAGATTCTCGGCCTTTAATATGCTTACTGCCCCCGACTTCAAAGCTTCATATTCGTGAACCTGAGCAGACAGAACCTCAATCTCACTTCTCAGAGCATCTAATTCCGCCTTGGCAAGCACCTCTGATCCTATACGCTTTGATGCCTCGTTTATGTTGAAAGCCTCTGTCGCAGACTTCAGCCTAAACAGCTGCGCTCTAGATATCCGGTATTGACGATCGTTTGTTATCATTATTATTTACTCCTTTCCTCCATCAAAGGAGTTGGATGCGGATGATCCCTTTTGCACCCCCTGTATCTTTGTCCATCTGAAAGTACTCAACAAACGTTCGCGAGCCGTCTGCCAAGAAACTCGATGGAAAGAACTCTCCATAGTATTTCTGTTTCTGTCTCTTTCTTCTGTTACTAAAATCTAGCAACACCGGGTCAAGCTTATTTGTATCGATGCCCGCTGGATCCCAACAGGCATCGAAGTCGCCTGGGTACAGCTTGTCAGTTACAAAGCTCCCATCTAGGAATACCGTCTTGCATCCCGCAATTTTCAAAGCCTCTACTCCTCGTTTAAATCCATCAAATATATCTTTTCTTTTTTCATTCGTAGAGAAACGCTGTTCTAATTCCAACAAGGTCGCATCATGTATTCCTGGTGGAAGGACATTCCAGACACCACCAATACTAATAAATTCAGGTATCATGAGACAACGATAATCTTGTGTTGACTATAAGTCAAGTGTTATTCGTTAAATAGTTGAATACAGCAAGGCTCACAAGCCGAATTGATTATAAATGGTGCTATTGCCTGGCAATTTTGGATTCAAATTTATCCGCCCTCAATCATACTTTACATTGACTATTCTTTTTTCTCAAATGATGGTCATGGATCAATATACAAGGCAGAGTTTCGGACATCAATACCTCACTCACTGCTGAAAGATCTTGTGTGATATCTTTTCTTCTATCCGGATTCTTCCGGGATAAAGCCTATGCGCGGTTTCTTCCTTGCAGACCCGGGCTTCATCAATTGTTTCATGAGATTCATCATGGAGAGGATCTGTTCGTCGTGGTCGGCCAGCCTTATTTCCATCTTAGAGATCCTGCCTGAGAGCTCCTTGTGCTCTCCGATGACCCGGCGCAGTTTTACAAAGGCCCGTACGATGAAGACGCTCACCTCTACGGCTTTGGCGGAATTGAGCACGCTGGCGGCCATGATGGAACCATGCTCCGTGAAGACATACGGGAGGGACTTGGAAAATTTCAGGCCTTCGAGATGGCCGCTGCTTGCGACCAGCAGGGCCTTTTCTTCTGGCGTGAGCTGAAACATGAAATCATGGGGGAAGCGTTCTTTGTTCCTCTTGACCTGCTCGTTCAGGCGCTTTGTGGGCACTCCGTACAACTCTGCCAGGTCCGAGTCTATGATGACCTTTTCACCGCGTATGAACAGGATGCGCTGCTCGATTATGCCGACCCTTACCACCTCATTCTCTGGGGACATCGCGCTTCACTCCTCCGGGAGATCTTCTCATATGAAGTGGTCGCATTTTGCGACCACCTGCCAAACTAAAGAGGCCCTCTGTATCATGTTTAAGGATTTTAACCGATGCCGTACCATTATCAGCAGGATATGGAGTTTGTCAAAGAGTTGAGAGAGTGGATACCATAATTGATGCCATGGATGGGGGGGTCCGTGCGGAGCCGGTTTCAAGGAGGTCCCGAATCAAATCTCCCCTTTCCCCTCTTTACAAAAGAGGGGGACCTGAATCGCACGGTTTCGGTCGAGTTTCTTCCATGGATAACAGCGAGCCACGCCCGCTGTGTGATGCTCGCAATGACCGAGGGGTAGGTTATGCAAAGGTCTCTATGATGAACAACCATCCCCCAAATCACAAAAAGAAAAGAGGGAGGGCATTCGCCCTCCCTCTTTAGTTTGGCCTTTTTCAAGCGGAGTTAACCTGGAGTACCGCTGAATAGGCGGGGATTTTTATATTAAGGGGACTTCGTTGCTGGTTTTGATTTGCGACGAAGTCGTCTAAATTGACTGAG
>Ga0326728_10022973_pt1 | contig 11498 bp, 10 predicted proteins | sample MB3enrmetagenome_FD_207602 | JGI IMG/M metagenome (GOLD analysis project Ga0326728, IMG submission 207602) | Lab enriched peat soil microbial communities from McLean, Ithaca, NY, United States - MB31MN | ecosystem: Environmental > Terrestrial > Soil > Wetlands > Peat | place: USA: New York... | reverse complement strand
CCGGTTCAATCGGAACTCCCGCTCCCGGTTCCCCAACCAAACTTCTACGCGGAGGAACCCGCCATTCCACCTCGCAAGCCGTCTCCCGCCCCGCCACAAACCGCCGTCGCCGTGCCCGCGGCCGATCGCGCCGCCGCGCTCCGCATTATTCGCGAAGAGATCGGCGACTGCACGCGCTGTGCGCTGCACAAGGGCCGCAACCAGCTGGTCTTTGCCGACGGCGATCCCAACGCGCGCCTCATGTTTGTGGGCGAAGGTCCGGGCGCGGACGAAGACGCGCAAGGATTGCCCTTCGTCGGCCGCGCCGGGCAACTGCTCAACAACATGATTGCGGCCATGGGACTCAGGCGCGAGCAGGTCTACATCGCCAACGTGGTCAAGTGCCGGCCGCCCGGCAATCGCACCCCCGAGCCAGAGGAGGCGAATACCTGCTCCCCGTTTCTCTTTCGCCAGATTGACGTGGTGCGTCCGCAAGTGCTGGTGGCGCTCGGAGCTACCGCGGCAACCTATCTCCTCGGCCATCGCCAGCCGCTCGCCGGGCTGCGCGGCAGGGTTCATGCGTTCCGCGGCATGCAGCTCATCGTCACTTACCATCCCGCCTTTCTGCTCCGCGATCCGCGTCAGAAAAAAGAGGCCTGGGCCGACCTGCAAATCGCCATGCGCGAACTGGGCCTGAAACCGCCGGCGAAATCGTGAGGCATCCAGGGCTGCTTCCCGCCGTAGCCATCCCGCAATCTCCCCGGCAATTTCCCCACAATTGACGCGCGAATCGCGGCTGTGGCAACTATGATCAGGACTCCGGAGGTTGCAAACCCAAATGGAAGAGGACGCTCGAATTCAACGTCTCGCCCGAAAGCAGCACAATGCTGACCTGGTGCGCCCCATGTATGCGCGCCGGCAACTGCTGGGACCAACTCCGCGCCACTCCATCCCCAATGACGGCATGGCGCCCATGACTGCCTACAACCTGATCCACGACGAGTTGATCCTCGACGGCAGCTCGCGCTTCAACCTCGCCACCTTCTGCGGCACGTGGATGGAGCCCGAGGCTCATCGCCTCATGTCCGAGACCTTTGACAAGAACATGATCGACAAGGACGAGTACCCGCAGACGGCGGAGCTGGAGATGCGCTGCGTGCGCATGATGGCTGAGCTCTGGAACTCGCCCGACCCTGAGAACACCATCGGCACCTCGACCATCGGCTCCAGTGAAGCCTGCATGTTGGGTGGCCTGGCCCTCAAATGGCGCTGGCGCAAAAAAATGCGCGCGCTGGGCAAGCCGGCTGACAAGCCAAACCTCGTCACCGGCACAAACACCCAGGTCTGCTGGCACAAATTCGCCCGCTATTGGGACGTCGAACCCAGGGAAGTGCCTCTCAACGGAAACGAGGTGATCACCGACCCCGAACGCGCCGCTGCCGCTTGTGACGAAAACACCATTGGCGTGGTCTCCGTCCTGGGCAGCACCTTCACTGGCCACTATGAAAAAGTGCCGGCGCTCAGCGCCGCTCTCGACCGCCTTCAGGCGGATACCGGCCTCGATATTCCGATTCACGTCGATGGTGCCAGCGGCGGCTTTGTCGCGCCCTTCCTGCAGCCGGACCTGCTCTGGGATTTCCGCCTGCCCCGCGTCAAATCCATCAACACCTCCGGCCACAAGTACGGCCTGGTCTATCCCGGCGTGGGCTGGGTCGTCTGGCGCGAATTGTCTGACCTCGACCCCGACCTCATCTTCAACGTCGATTACCTCGGCGGCGCCATGCCCACCCTGGCCATCAACTTCTCCCGCCCCGCCAGCCAGATCGTCGCCCAGTATTACAACCTCATCCGGCTCGGCAAGTCGGGCTATCGCGCCATTCACGAGGCTTGTCAGGAAGTGGCCGTCGCACTCGGCGCGGAGATCGCCGCGCTCGGCCCCTTTCAGATGCTCTCCACCGGCCACGATCTTCCCGTCATCGCCTGGACCCTGAAGGATCCAACCTTGAACTGGTCGCTTTATGACTTGTCTGACCGGCTGCGCGACCGCGGCTGGCAGGTGCCAACCTACAGGATGCCCGCCAACCGCCAGGACCTCATCCTGCAGCGCATCGTGGTCCGCAACGGATTCACCCACGACCTTGCCGGGATGCTGCTCAGAGACATTCGCCGCCACCTGAATTGGTTCGCCACCCAGCCCGGATTCAGTCCCACCCTCGACGGCTCCGGCTACCATCACTGAGGATCTGTGCGCCGGCCTCCGGATGGGCGCGCGCAATCGGGGGCTGAGGGCGCCTTCAAGGCGATGAGCCAAACGGCGTAAAATGCCGACCATGACAGAACATTGCGCGATCTGCGGATGTGAGCTTCATCGAATGCCCGACACGTATGCGCGTCCGACCATCGAGGGACGCAGTGGTGCATCGAAGCATCATTTTGTTGCTGAACGATTTTTCGGCCGCTCCAAAAATCGACGCGGCACGAAAACGAAGGGCATATTCGCCACTTACCCTTGGGGGCACGAAAGGGAGCTTGGCCTGTTCTGTTATGAGTGTCACGAAGAGCTCTTGCACAATCCGGTTTTGCTCCCGGAGGACATCACGCTTTTCGCTGGGTTGGTTCGGGCCCGCAACCTCGCAGAAGCGACAAAAGTAGCAGACCGTTCGAAGATCGCTGGACGTATCGCCTTGTTCCACGAAGTGATTGCACGCGGGCTGAAAATCCTACAGGAAGAGGAGAGCACACGCGTCGACATGCGCGGCTCAATCACCTCGCTGTGAGAGGTGATTCTATTCGCCCCTCACGCTAGCTAAGGTCCGTCGGGAAATTGGCCTCATTGAGAAATTTTCCAAAGGCCCAAAGGGCCTTGTCCACGATTCGAGGCTGATCGCCAAAGCCGTTAAACGTGGCGTGAAATGGGAGATACTTCGCAATATAGGAGTTTATCTTGTGTGGATCGTAGCTTGGAATTTCCTCGGGCGCACCCGTTTGTAAGAACGCCATTGCGCGGTGTACATGCTGGTCGTAGATAGGGAAGCGCCTAGGCTGCCAGCAATGAAGCCAAAAGATCCTCCAGATTGCGCCGCCATTTAAGAAACGCGCCAGAAAGTCACCTGCCTGAATTCCAGGCGAAAGCTGTTGCAGCTCCATCCGACGTTCGATGAAGTTTCTTTGGACGGATGATTTTTTGCGGGCTGAAAGCGGGCCTCCGTTCTTCCATCGATAGAGGTCAAGGATTCGTTTTTCCGTCAGTTCATGTTCGATGTTGTCGTCATAAAGCTCTTCTTCGGCGTACCCGTACCGGCAGCTCCAGAAGCCAACGAACTGTACAGGGGTGGCCTGTACGGCCTCGTATATCAGCATTGGCATCACCTACCTCCACTCCCGCCACAGCGCCACGCCGCCGAAGATCCCCGATTCGTTCGAGACAATCTTTACGTTCGGTCCCGGCTCGAATGTGATCCTTTTGGTGTTGCCGCCGCCGATGTACAGGTGGTCCCAGTTGAACGTAGCCGCGGTCTGCGCAATGGCCTGCTTGAGGAACTTGTTCCAGGCCTTCTTGCCGAACCTGTCCAGTCCCCGCCGGCCCAGGTAGTCCTCGTAGGTCTTGCTCTTCCACGGATGGTGGCCGAGTTCGAGGCCGGGGCAGAGGTGGCCGTCGGTGAACAGCGCGGAGCCCAGGCCGGTGCCCAGCGTGAGGGTTAACTCGACGCCTTTGCCGCGGACCGCTCCATAGCCCTGCACGGCGGCGTCGTTGGCCACCCGCACCGGCTTCTTCCAGCGCTTTTCGAGTTCTTTCTGCAAGGGGAATTCCACCCATTTGGGGTGCATGTTGGCGGCTGTATAGATGATGCCGCGCTTGATCACTCCGGGAAAGCCTACCGAGACGCGATCGAAGCCGGTGAACTGCGCGCGCAGCTTGTCCAGACCCCTGAGTACGGCCAGAGGCGTGGGTATGACCGGGGTGGGCACGCGCTGGCGTTCGCTTACCGGCTTGCCTGCCGGATCGAGCAGCATGGCCTTCAGCCCCGAGCCGCCAATGTCGATCGACAGCGTGATGGGACCGGCAGTGGATTTGCGGGCGCTCGTTTTGGCGCTGGACTTGAGGGCGGCGGAGATTGCGGATTTGGGTTTCATCAGGAATGAATTGTACTGTGCGCGGGTGGAAATGTAACAGGCGGAAAAATGGGTTGTATCCCACCCTGGCGCCCGGAAAAATGCGCAAGCATGGGGCACGGCAGTTTGTGCAGCCCCATCGGGTCGCCGCATCCCCTACACTGAATCTTGCCTCCCATGCCCGCCTACTGCGAAATCGCGTTGCCTGTACCGCTGGATCAAACCTTCACCTACGCGGTGCGCGAGGGGCAGTGTCCCCAACGGGGGGCGCGGGTCATTGCGCCGTTCCGTAACGAGAAGCTGATCGGTGTGGTGACCGCGTTGAATGCCAAGGCTCCGGCGGAAGTCGAGGTCCGGTACCTGGAGGCGGTGCTGGACGAAGAGCCCCTGCTGAGCGAGCAGTTGCTGGCGCTGGCCGAGTGGATGGCGCAGTACTACCTCGCTCCGCTCGGCGAGGTGCTGCGCGGCATGCTTCCGCTCATGGCCGAGGTGCGGCGCACGGTTTATTACCGCATCACAGACTTGGGGCGTGATGTGCTGGCGAATCGGCTGGAGGGGGAGTCGGCGGACTCCCAGCCCTCAAAATCCCAGCTCCGAAAACCCGCTCTTGGGGCATCCGGCCCGAAACGTCGCGGAAAACTTTCGCCCGAAGCATTGGACATGGAACATCGCGTGCTCACCCGGTTGGCCGATGGCGAACCGGTGAAGGTGTCCACCCTGCGCACGGCGACCGCGGCCACGCTGCCGGTGCTGGCCGGCCTGCTGCGCAGAAAGTGGATTGCTCGCGAGACGGCGGCCGTGGAGCGCGATGCGCGCCGCACGGAGCGCTTTGCGGTGCTCATTCCCGAAGCGCGGCTGCCGGCTCTGACCCGGAAACAGCAGGCGATTCTGGCCGAGCTGGCTGCTTGCGGCGGAGAGTTGCCGCTCGCCGAGCTCCGCCGCAAGGACCTTCCCTCCTCCACGCTGCAAACGCTGGTGCGGCGCGGCCTGGTCAGGATCGATGAGCGGGCGGCAGCGTTTCACATGGGCGGGCTCCGTCCAACCACCGCTGAGCCATTCAAGCTCAATCCGCCGCAGCTTGATGCGCTGGCCGGCGTGGTGGCGGCGCTGGGGGCCTTCCATCCCTTTTTGCTCTTTGGAGTAACGGGCTCAGGCAAGACCGCGGTCTACCTGGCGGCCATGCAGCGGGCGCTTGACCGCGGTCTTTCGTCGATCCTGCTGGTTCCTGAGATTGGGCTGACGCCGCAAATGGTGGGGCTGCTGGATGCGGCCTTCGGGTCGAATGTGGCGCTGCTCCACTCCGCGCTCACCCCTGAAGAGCGCAGCGAGCAGTGGCGGCGCATCCGCCGCGGCGAAGCGCGCATCGTGGTGGGCACGCGCTCGGCCATCTTTGCGCCCGCGCCCAACCTGGGATTGATTCTGGTCGACGAGGAGCATGACCAGAGCTACAAGCAGGAGGAGACCCCGCGCTACAACGCCCGCGACGTGGCCGTGATGAGGGCCAAGCTGGCCGGAGCGGTGGTGGTCATGGGCTCGGCCACGCCGTCTCTCGAAAGCTGGCAGAACTCCGCGCAGGGCAAATACGAGCGCATCGAGATTCGCGACCGGGTAATGAACCGCCCCCTGCCCGAGGTGGAACTGATCGACATGCGCCGCGAGTTTCAGCAGACCGGTAAGGAGCAGCTCTTTTCGCGGTCGCTCATTGAGCAGACCAGCGCGGCCCTTGAGCGCGGCGAGCAGGCCCTGATTCTGCTCAACCGGCGGGGCTATTCCTTTGCCGTCATCTGCCGGGCCTGCGGCGAAAAGCTCGAATGCCGGAACTGCGCCATTGCCCTCACTCACCACAAGCCCGCCGGCGAAGAAGTTGACCTTGCCCGCGCGGGGCAGCGCCTGGAATGCCATTATTGCGGCTTCAGGCGCACCGTGCCCGCGCGCTGCCCCAAGTGCGACAGCGAGCACCTTTACTATCTGGGCGCCGGTTCGCAACAGGGAGAAGAACGCCTTGGCGAGATCTTTCCCGGCGCGCGCATCGGGCGCATGGATCGCGACACGGTCCGCGGGCGCTACGATCTTGAACGGCTGCTCTCCCGCTTGCACTCCGGCGAGATCAACCTGCTCGTGGGCACGCAGATGATCGCCAAGGGCCACGATATTCACGGCGTAACGCTGGTGGGCGTGGTGGGTTGCGACTATGCGCTCTCCATGCCCGATTTCCGCGCCGCGGAGCGGGTCTTCCAGTTGATGACCCAGGTTTCAGGGCGGGCTGGTCGCGGCGATCTGCCCGGCCGAGTCGTGGTGCAGACTTATTATCCTGATCACTACGCGATTGTGGCCGCCACCACCCACGACTATGCGAGCTTTGCGGAGCGGGAGCTGAAATACCGCCGCTGGATGCACTATCCGCCCTTCGGCGTGCTGGCCAACGTCCTGGTGCAGTCGGCCAAACTGGAGGAGGCGGTCGCGTGGTCGTCCGTCATCGGCAAGCATCTCCTCCAGAACCAGAACGCCGGAGGCGTGCGCGTGCTGGGACCCTGCACCGCGCCCATTGCCCGCATCAAGGGCGTCTACCGCTTTCATCTGATTCTGAAGTCTAGCTCGCGTAAGGCGCTCAATGCGGCGCTGCGCGGCATGTTGGCGCATGCTGACGGAGCCGGAGTCCCGCGCCGCAACCTGGTGGTCGATGTGGACGCGCTGCGCTTGATGTGAAACGAGTATAGCTGGCGGCTGCCGGAATTTTGGCCCAGTTAGCTGTGCTTGTCGTTACGTTCAAATCCTGCGCCGGCCCTGCCTCAGGGGCTAAATACCACAGTTCTAAATCGAAGATTCCGGAGGGAGCAGGGGGCTTCAGCCCCCTGAAAGAGTGCGAATCTGCGGGGCCTTCAGGCCCGGGCCTCTGCGTCTTTTTCCGCGAAAAGAAACAAGTACAACCGTAGTTTAAACAGGCTGCGGAAAAACTCGCTCCAGAATGGATTTGCGGAGGTTTTGTGTCAGGGCACGGCTTCACAGCTCGCGGAAAAATCAATTGAAACTGCACGAAGCGTCAGGGCACGACTTCAGTCGTGCCGTTAACGCAACAAAATTAATGCGGGCTTTAGCCCCTGCGGGAATCTCTTCGAAATCTCGCACTCTCTGTGCCGCCGAAGCCTCGCCTTTTCAAATCCCCGGCTTGTTCAGAGTTACCCCTTCTTGTTGGCGGGCTTCTTGCCGGCTTTTGGGCCAGCGGCCTCTTTCCGCCGGCGGACTTCTTTCTTCGAGTACATGGTGCCGCGGCACTTCACCGCGCCGCAGTTGCAGACCGCGTCGTCCTTTCCGCCGTCATACAGGCAATAGTCGTAGGTAATCTCTTCGGCGGGGGCGATGTTGCGGATGGCCTTGATCCACACCCGTCCATCCTCTTCCTCGGTTTCGCAGTTGGGATCGCAACTGTGGTTGATGAACATGGCCATGGAGTGGCCGTCGATCACCATCTCGCCGTCGCCCAGTCCAAACAGGTAGGTAATGTCCGAGTCTGGGTAGCGCGCGTCGGCCTGCTCTTTGCTCAGGCGTTGGCCGGCGTACTCCGCCACCCTCACGCCTTTCTTGATCGCGGTGGTGGTGTAACAGCCGGCAGCGTGAATGGCGGAGGAGCGGATGATAAGTCCCATGCAAGTATGCGATGCTTTCCTTTGGCGTAGTTTCGACTGAAGTGCATCCAGGTTCGGCCTCAGGCTCAGGTTGCCCCGCGGCCTCGGCAGTACAGCGGGCGCCTGATGTCAGGCAGATTCTGCGTTAAGCAGTTGGCGCCGGGAGTGCGAAAAACCTGGAACTGCCGTATGGCCGCATCCTAACATTAGTAGGGGACATTGAAGGAGTTGGGGAGATCGAAATGAGACGGAGCTTGGGGATTGCGCTGATTCTGGCGAGCTGCCTGGTAGCGGCGCCGCTGCTCTTCGCGCAGAACCCGGGAGCTGATGGAACTGGGCAGAGCAAGCCTGCCGCGAACCAGCAAAAGCCCGCACCCACCCCACCCAAGCCAAGCCCGCAGGCAAATCCGCAAGCCGGTTCGCAGTCGGTTCCACAGTCCAGCGCCAATCCGTTTCCTGAGGACACCAGCACGGTTCCGGTGATGCCTTCAAAGCTGGCGCCGGATCTGCCGCCTGGAACCTTCAACGATGCGGATAGCGATCGGATCGCGCTGCCCGGAAGGGACCTGGACCCCGTCCGCAGTCCCGACGACACCGGCATTGAGGGTGGCGGCGTGCAGGAGATGGAGTCCACCTCCGACGTGAAGGGCCTTGACAGTTTGCTGCCCGGGCCGGGCGACGATCAGACCGGGAAAAGGAAGAAGAAGGACGATGCCGTCGAGGGGCTGCCCAAAGAAACCTCGCAGGAAGATATCACCGTGGGCAAGTATTACCTCGACAACAAGAATTGGAAGGCGGCCCTGTCGCGTTTCCAGTCGGCGCTGGTGCTGGCTCCCGACGAGCCCGAGGTCTATTGGGGACTGGCCGAGAGCGAGCGCCATCTGGGGAATTTTGCCGAGGCCCGAGCCAACTACCAGAAGGTCATCGAATACGATCCTGACAGCCGCCACGCCAAGGATGCGCGCAAGGCCCTGAAGGATCCGGAGATAGAGAACGCGAAAGCAGCTCCAGCCGGTCCCTCGACGGAGACGATGAAGTAGGCCGTGTTCCCTCGGGAGCCAGAGCCCGCGCTCATTCTTGCGCCGTTTGCGGCACAGCTGTAATGTCGCGCCCTTTCCAAGCAGCTAAAAGCCTGCCCAGCTCAGATACGCAGCTATGATTGGCTGTCCCCACAAGCTGCTCACGATTCCACCAATGCAAAGAAATGTGCCCAGCGGCAGCTTGCTCGTGGCCCAGCGCGACGCCCGCGCCCAGCACCGCGCCCAGGGCAAAGGCGAGCAGAGCGCCGGGCAGGCCGAGCCATGCAGCCAGCAGGGCCATGAGCTTGGCGTCGCCCAGGCCGATGCCCTCGCGGTGGCGCACCAGCCAATAAATCCAGCGGATGAGCAGGATGAGCAGCGCGGCGGCGAGCGATGCAAATAGAGACCGAATAGCGAGTCCCCCAACGGAGGCCCGTCTGATCCCGAAAAGCGGCAATCGATCAATGATGTAGTAGGGCAATAACGAGTATGCGGTGCCGATCAAAATGCCTGGGTATGTGAGCCAATCAGGCAACCACAAATCCTCCGCGTCGAGTACCGCAAGCGCCAGAACGAGCCAATACAGGATCATTTTCCCGGCCGCGGCAAGAAGCGCCAGATGCACGACCTTAGAAGACTCGTTTGGGTCAACCGCCCAGCCCACATAGCGCCACGCTGTTTGCGCCCACAGCCCCGCCACCGCCAGCTCCACCACCGGATACCGCCACCCGATCCAACCCCGGCAATTCCGGCAGCGTCCCCGCAGAAATACCCAACTCACCACCGGCAGATTCTCCCACCACTCCAGCGTGTGATCGCAGTTTCGGCAGTGGGATCGCGGCTTGATCACACTCTCCCCCGCCGGCCAGCGGCTCAGGCACACGTTCAGAAAGCTGCCGAAGGCCAGCCCCAGAAGCCCCGCGAAGATGGTTCCCAGAATGCGAATCATGCGCGAGTTGAGTATACGGTCCAAAGACGTCCCGCCTCATCCCGGCGCTCCTCAGGCAAGGTAGACAGGCAAGGTAGACTGGAGGGGCATGGACCTCCCGCCTGAAAGTTCTGCCGCACAGCCCCCCGCATCGGCCGCCGCAACCGATCCGGCGCGGGCGGCGGCGCTCTTTGAGCAGTCGGCCAGCATCATGGCGCGGCTGCGGGCGCCCGGCGGCTGCCCCTGGGACCGCGAGCAGTCCTTCGATTCCATCCGCAAATACACGCTGGAAGAGACCTACGAGGTCTTCGACGCCATCGAGCGGCGCGATTTTCCCCACCTTGCCGAGGAGCTTGGCGATCTGCTGCTGCAGGTGCTGTTCTATGCGGAGATGGCGGCCAACGACGGCCATTTCACCATCGCCGAGGTACTCGATCATCTCAACCGCAAGCTGGTGCGGCGTCATCCCCACGTCTTTGGTGAAGAAGCTTCCAAGGCGGCCGGAAACCGGGCAAATGTCGACGCGGCTGTCGAGGGTTCCTCGGCTGCGGTGCTGCGCAATTGGGAGGAGATCAAGCTGGCCGAGAAACAGGCCGCGGCCAGCGCAGGCAAGCCGCCCGCATCGCGCCTGGACGCCGTGCAGCGGGCGCTGCCGGCCCTCGCAGAGGCTGCCAAGCTTGGCGCCAGGGCGCAGAAGTCTGGATTCGACTGGCCCAGTTGGCGCCACCTGCTCCCCAAGCTCGTCGAGGAAACCAGGGAGCTGGAGGCGGAGGCCGCCTCTGGGGATCCGGCCCGCAAACCTGCGGTCGAGGCTGAGCTGGGCGACCTGCTGTTCACCGTAGTCAACCTCGGACGGCACCTCGGCGTCGATGCGGAGATGGCGCTGCGCGGCTGCAACCGGCGCTTTCGCGCCCGCTTCAGAGAGATGGAGCTGGCCGCGGACCGCCCGCTGGAAGAGCTTTCCGCCGATGAACTTGAGTCGCTTTGGGCTCAGGCCAAACGAAAGCTGGCGTTGAAGGCACAGCCATGATCGAGATTCGCTCCTGCCAGGGCTTTGACGAGCTGGAGGCCTGTGTTCAGCTCCAGATCGAGACCTGGGGCTACGACGAGAGCGACGTCATTCCCCGCAAGACGTTTCTGGTGGCGCAGACCATCGGCGGCCAGGTGATCGGCGCGTTCGACACCGAAATTGCCCCCGCCCGAAGCCCGGGCACGGCGGATTCGCTGGTTGGTTTTGTCTTTTCTTTGCCTGGCGTAAAAACCGGAAAGAACCACCCGTACGCCTATCTGCACTCCCATATGCTGGCCGTCCGGGAGCGCTACCGCAACCGCGGCCTGGGCACGCAACTCAAGCTGGAACAAAGGCTTGAAGCGCTCTCGCGCGGTATCCGGCACATGGAATGGACCTTCGATCCACTGGAAATCAAAAACGCTTTCCTCAATATCCACAGGCTGGGAGCGATTGTTCGCAGCTACCGTGTGGATTTCTATGGTGTATCCTCATCTCGACTGCAGGCCGGGCTGCCCACAGACCGTTTGTTGGCGGAGTGGCGGCTTGATGCCCCAAGGGTGCAGGCAGTCCTTGCCGGGAATCCTGCAGCGATGCAGGTCATAGAAGAACGAATTCATGTTCCGGCTTCCATCTACGAGTGGAAGGCTTCGGAAACCGGCCGGGAACGAGCCTTGGCCGTTCAGTTGCAGAACAGAAAAAAGTTTCAACAGGCATTCTCCCGGGGTTTGGCCGTAATTGGCTTCGCCCGGGATGCGGAAGGAAATGGCGTCTTCGAACTGGGTCCCGATGTGCAACTGGAACTCGACTGATCTTTCATTGAACGT
>Ga0326728_10022971_pt1 | contig 11499 bp, 7 predicted proteins | sample MB3enrmetagenome_FD_207602 | JGI IMG/M metagenome (GOLD analysis project Ga0326728, IMG submission 207602) | Lab enriched peat soil microbial communities from McLean, Ithaca, NY, United States - MB31MN | ecosystem: Environmental > Terrestrial > Soil > Wetlands > Peat | place: USA: New York... | reverse complement strand
GCAAAGAGCGGCGCGGCCGCCAATGGAACGCGCAAGACGCCGGTCATGGTGGCTCGCACCACCCCCCGCTAAGGGCCCACGCACAAATAACTTGATCGGTTTGCTGTTAACGGGAACGCGTTTCCCGATCCGGAATGGATTTTCTCCGCTCGCTCCGCGTTCTCCAATGGCGGCATGGGAAACGCCCGCCATCCGCCGCAATCCGTCTTGCGCTTTTTCTCCTGGTGTTCCTCCGCGCTGATCTCCGCGTCTCCGTTGCTCCGCGGTGAGATCGCGGCTTCGGACCAAGTTATTCTTGCGGGACGCCTGAAGCGCTTGGCGCTTGGCGTGCCGATTTTCTCGTAATTCCGCGTTTTTGCTATTGCCTCACCGCTAAAAAGGGGTATGCTATGGGTGATTGTGCCGTGACTACAGGAGGCTCGCTAAATGTTTGATAGGCGGAAACTCGCTCCCAAGGACGAAGAAGAGATGGAAGACTTCCACGACTACGAGGATGAAGAGCACGAGCTAGGGTCGAAGCTCGACGACTACAACGACGAGGAGGACGAGGACGACGAGGAGGAAGAGGTGATCGTCACCGCGGTTTTGATGCCCGAACCGCCGCCAGCGCCGCCGGCCTCTCCCGCACCGAAAGCCCCCGCGGCCCCCCCGGCGGAAGCGGAGAACCCGCCCGTGAAGCCAGCACCCGCCAAGAAGCCTGCCGGGAAAGCTCCCGCCGAGAAAGCTCCCGCCGAGAAGCCGGCCAAAAAGGCCCCTGCCAAAACGGCTGCGGAAAAGGCTCCCGCCAAGAAGGCGGCCAAGAAAGCGCCCGCGAAGAAAGCGCCCGCCAAAAAAGCTCCCGCCAAAAAAGCTCCCGCCAAGAAGGGCGGAAAAAAGCGGTAGCCCGGCGGCCTCGTGAGGGCGCCCGGACTCCTGCCGGTCAGCTCTCTTTGTTAACTGCCTTGCGGCAACGCTCGAACAGCTCGAGCAGCGCCTCGGCGTGCTCTTCGGGCGAGCGGTTGGCCGGCTTCCCCGAAAACCCGGTGGAAGAGGCGGATTTTCCGTAGCCCGTGTTGACGGCAATGAATTTCATCAACTCCAGCGCGACTTCATCCTTGCTGCGAGGCTTTTCCACTGCGGCTGGCGTCTCTTTCGGTCCGTTCGTGAGCGATTCTGGTTCGGCCATCTCGGTGATCGATTCCTCCCTGTGGTACAACTCTTAGGGTACTCGATTTCTTTCCGATGCCGCTCAAGGCCGTCCGGCATGTCCGAAAAATGCGGGGGGGCGCACAGGCCCACCTCGTGGAGGCGGATGACCGCCATTGGTACGTGGTCAAGTTTCGCAATAACCCCCAGCACCGGCGGATTCTGGTGAACGAGCTGCTGGCTTCGACGTTCCTGGAGTATCTCAACATCGCCGTGCCGGAATGGGCGGTGGTCGATATCAACGCGGCCTTCCTGGCGGCCAATCGGGACGTCTACATCAGCCTGGGCACGCGGCGCATCGAAATCGAACCCGGCTGGCATTTCGGCTCGCGGTATCCCGGCGATCCGTCGCGTGTCGCGGTTTACGATTTTCTGCCGGACGCCCTGCTCTCCAGCGTGGTCAACCTGGAGCATTTCCGCGCCGTCCTGGTGTTCGACAAATGGGCTGCCAATGCCGACGGCCGGCAGAGCGTGTTCTACCGCGCGCGCGTCCGGCAACCGGCGGGCGAGGGGCGTCCGGGCTTCGTGGCCCGCATGATCGACCATGGCTTCGCTTTCGACGGCCCCAACTGGGACTTTCCGGAATCGCCGCTGCAAGGTCTCTACGCGCGGCGCCTGGTGTACGACGCCGTACGCTCGCTCGACGACTTTCAACCGTGGCTCGACCACGTGAGGTACTTTCCCGAGGAGGTGGTGGACCTTGCCTGGAAGCGCATTCCGCCGGACTGGATCGCGGGCGATGAGCAGGCCCTTGAGCGGCTCCTGGAACGGCTTCTCGAGCGCCGCAAACGGGTCCCCGATTTGATTGCGTTGTGCCGCGGAGCGCGGGTCAATCCCTTCCCCAACTGGTAGCCGCGCACGTTCTTGACACATTCGCCGAGGAAGCCTTCCAGCGGGCCCGCCTTGCGCCGCACGCCGCAGCGGCAAGCCGTGCTGGAATACCTGCTGCGCCATCCCGGACATCCCACGGCCGGCCAGACATCCACGGCGCCGATCCGCGCGCTTCGCGGGCCACGGTCTACAATAGCCTACACGCCTTGACCGGCGCGGGTGTGGTGCGTGAAGTGTCGCTCGAAGCCGGGCCGGCGCGGTACGGCGCGAATATCCAGCGAGAACTACTTTCCCCGGAATGTTTACCCCAGCGGAATTGCACAAGCAACTCCGGCCTTTGGGGACGTACCGGGTGGAGCTGCGGGGGAGGAGATAATATGGGTGGAGGCCGTTTGAGCGGAGCGGAACTGCGCGAGCGCGAAGCGCGATTCTCCGGCTGGCGGGTGCGCGAAGACCAGCGGATCGCCAAGACTTTTCTATTCCCGGACTTTCAAACGGCGCTGGATTTCGTCAACCGCGCCGGCGAGGTGGCGGAGTTCCAGGGACACCACCCGGAGATGCACCTGGCATGGGGCCGGGTGGATGTAGAGATTCGGATGCACGAAGCGGGCGGCCTGACGGATCGCGACTTCAAGCTGGCCGAAGGAATCGACCAGGCCTACTTCAAACGGTGAACGCGGCACGTTAAAATAGGCACGTGCTCCACCGTTTCATTCTTCACAACGAGACCATTCAAGAAGTGTCCGACTCCACCCTTTCCGCGGGCCAGGTCGGGCTGCTTTCCGGATGGGGCGTTTTCAGCACTCTGAAGGTGTCCGAGGGGGTGCTCTTCGCTTTCGAGCGGCACTGGGCGCGCATCATGCGCGACGCGGCATTGTTCCACGTGCCGATTCCCGACGATTCCGAGAAGGTGCGCCGCCAGTTGCTCGAATTGATTGACGCCAACCGGGCGTACAACTCGACGCTGCGCCTGGTGATCGTGCGAAACGGGGGCGGCATCTGGGCCGATCCGGCTCCCAGGCGCCCGAGCGACCTGATCGCGCTCACGGCGGACTCCAAGGACTGGGGAATGGGGGTCAAGCTGGCGCTACAGGCCAACGCGCGGCATGCCGCGAGCCCGTTCGCTGGGACCAAAATCCTTTCCTGGTCGATGAACCTGACCTGGCTCGAATCGGCGCAGCGGCGCGGTTTTGACGAGGCGCTGCTGCTGAACGAGCGGGGCGAAGTGGCGGAGTGCACTTCGGCCAATATCTTTATCGCCAATGGGAGCCAGGTTTGGACGCCGCCGCTCAGCTCGGGGTGTCTGCCGGGCATCACCCGCGAACTGCTGCTCGGGGAGATCGACGTGCCGGGCATCCAGATCGGCGAAAAGGCGATTTTGCCGGGCGAGATGGAATCGGCGGACGAGGTCTTCATCACTTCGACCACGCGCAACCTGCTGCCGGTTTTGCAGATCGAGGAGACCAAAGTGGGGCGATCGGCGCGCACCCGCGCGGTGCTTGAGAAGGCGTTCGAGGAGTTCGTGGAGCGCTACGTGGCCGAGCACGCCGAAGTGGCCCGGACCGGAGACTGAAGACACCAGAGGCCCGGAGGGTGCCCTCCGGGCCTCGGCGGTTCACGAGAAAAGAAGATGGTTCCAAGTGATCTTCCGACCAGCCTCGCTCACCACTGGCATGCACAGTACTGAGCTGCGTGACCGGGAGTGCCGGACGTTTCGCCCGTCTGCTCCCCGCTAACCGTTTTCGCAGTCAGCGGATCAGCGCCTTCGGACTCGCCGCAGCCATATCTCCCGTTCCGGACCGGATACTCGTGACGGCCTTTCACTCGCCTGCAACGGTCGCCGCTTTCGCGGAAACCATTCCAGGGTCAAAGTTCCTGCCCTGCCGCTTCGTATCTCAGCCTGCCGGTTCGACTGCCCGTTCGGCCTTTCGGCTCAGCTACCGGACCCGGTTCGCCCCGGTCTCCGGCTGCTTCATTGCTTCTGGCCCGTTGCAGCGTCTCCAGCCTGCTACGCTCACGCCTCCTCCGGTCTCCACTCCCCTCCGGGATTGTTACATCCCTCGGGATCAAAGCGTTCTACCGGACTCGCCGTTCGCCGGCCCGCCTTCCGAATCCGCCCGATTCCGTTCGCTCCCCACAGCCGCCTGCCATTACTAGTGTCGCGCCTGCGGATCATCGTTCCCGGTCCGTTACGGTTCCGGAGGCTTGCTGTTCCTCCAACCTCTTGGAACCTTCTCCACTATGCCCTGGGAGCGGTTTCCCGTCAATTGTTTTGTGGCGCACTTTCCGGCTTTTCCTCAACATCTTTCTGGAGTGTTTCGAAACAGTTACGCCTCCAAGGGCGTGGATTGGCTGTGGATAAAACAACGCTCGGCGGTCGTGTTACGGGACCGGGGGCCGGACCAACACAGGCATGCATGCCTGTGCCACGCTAGCTCAAGACGGCCTCGATGCGCGACAGTTCTTCCCCGGAAAAATTCAAATTCCCCAGCGCCGCCACGATCTGCTCCACCTGCTCCACCTTGCTTGCCCCGATCAGCGCGCTGGTCATCTCCGGGCGCCGCAGCACCCAGGCCACGGCCATCTGCGCCAGGTTCTGGCCGCGTTCTTTGGCCACCGCCTGGAGCGCCCGCGCCTGGCCCACGCGCCGGGCATCCACCTGGTCGGGCTGCAGGTAGCTTTGCGGCCGGGCAGCCCGCGAATCGCCCGGAATGCCGTTCAGATAGCGGTCCGAAAGCAGCCCCTGGGCCAGCGGCGAAAACGCGATTCCTCCCATGCCTTCCGTTCCCAGCCGCGCCAGCAGCCCCTCTTCGGGCGTGCGCCGGAACATGGAATAGGAGAACTGATGGATCAGGCAGGGAGTCCCCAGCGACCGCAGCGCCGCCGCGGCCCGCGCGGTCTCGACGGGGTCGTAGTTCGAGATACCCGCGTACAGCGCCTTTCCCGACCGCACCGCGCGATCCAGGGCCGACATGGTCTCCTCCACCGGAGTCTGCGGGTCCGGCCGGTGCGAATAGAAGATGTCCACATATTCCAGCCCCATGCGCTTGAGGCTCTGGTCCAGGCTGGCGAGCAGGTACTTGCGCGATCCCCAGTCGCCATAGGGCCCCGGCCACATATCGTAGCCGGCCTTGGTGGAGATAATCAGCTCATCGCGGTAGGGCCGCAAATCGAGCCGCATCGCTTGCCCGAAGGTTGCCTCGGCCGATCCGTATGGCGGCCCGTAGTTGTTGGCCAGGTCGAAGTGCGTGATGCCCAGATCGAAAGCCCGCCGCAACATGGCGCGGCTGTTCTCGAGGCTGTCGACGCCGCCGAAGTTGTGCCAGAGCCCCAGAGAGACCGCCGGCAGAAGCACGCCGCTCCGCCCGCATCGCCGATATGTCATGCCGTCGTACCGGCCGCTGTTCGCTGTATACATTGCAGTGACCATCCGTTCCATCCTACCCCAGCGGCCGGCCCGGGTCGCCATCCCTCATTTCCGCTCAAGTTGAGCGGAAATGGAAGTGACCGTTGTTGAAATGAAAGAGCTTAGGTCGAGACGACCCGCGCAACCTGAGCGGAAATCGCCGCCGCGCGATCGGGCTGGCGTACGATAGCGCTTATGGGTTGGCCAGAGAACGTCAAATGGATTCCTCCTCCCGGTTTACTCCTGCTCTCCTGTCTTTCCGTGAATTCCGGCGCTGCCGGCCAACCACCCGTGCTGGCGTTTGAAGCGCGCGGCGCGGCATACGTGTCGCATGGGGCCGGCTACGAGTTGTCGGTGACCTCCGGCGGGGCCGTCCTGATCGCCGGAGGGCGTGCCGTGCGCGTGTCGGCCGCGGGCGCGCGGCGCCGGCCGCTGCTCGAAGGGGTCGACCGCATGGCGGGTAAGGCGCACTATATCCTGGGCCACGATGTCCGGGCGTCCTACGATCTGTACGGCGGCGTGCGCTGGCGCGGCATCTATTCCGGCATCGACGTGGTGTTTCGCGGAAACCGGGACCGCCTGGAATACGATTTCGAAATCGCTGCCGGCCGCGATGCAGCGCGAATCCGGCTGGTTTTCGACGGCATCGACGATCTGCGGATCGACCATCGCGGGGATCTCATACTGCGCGCGGGGGCGGTGACGATTCATCAGCCCAAGCCGGTGGCCTTTCAGATTCGTGCCGGCCAAAGGCAGGCGGTGGATGCCGCGTATTGGATCGATGCCTCGAAGCATATTCGGTTCCGCACAGGCCCATACGATCGGCGCCGCCCGCTGGTGATCGATCCGCAGGTCCTCTTTGAGAAGGTCTTTGGCGGCAGCGGTCAGAGCGTCGCCACAGGCCTGGCGCGGGATTCGCGCGGTGGTCTTTACGTTACCGGCTCCACGAACTCCACGGATTGGGGCACGGTCAACCCGGCGCAGAGCCATCTCGGCACGGCGCCGCTCCTCGAAACCGCGGATGCCGGCAAAACCTGGAATTTCCCCTCGTTGGGAGGGGCCACTACCGTGTTCGGGGTAGCGGCGGCGCCGTTCGTGCCCCTCACCATGTATGCCGCGACTTCGGCGGGCGTCTTCCAAAGCGCCGACGGAGGGGCGTCCTGGACGGCAAGCGCCGGCGACGGCCTGGCTGCTCAAGCGACGTCCCTGGCAGTGGACGCCGGATCCGCCACCACGGTTTACGCCGGGACCACGCAGGGCCTCTTCGTCAGCACCGATGGTGCGGCAAGCTGGCGCCCCTCCACCAACGGGATCGCTGGCGCCGGAATCGAGACGGTTGCCGCCCACCCGTCGCAGGCCGGAACCGTGTTTGCGAGCGTGCAGAGTCCGCCGGCCCTTTACCGCAGTACCGATTTTGGCCAGAGCTGGACCCAGCTCACGATCGCGCCACCCAACCAGGCGGTTCCCCCGGTGGCCATTCTCTTCAGTCCCGGCGGGACCATCATTCTGGCGACGCCCACCGGTTTGCTTCTTTCGATGGATGGAGGAAATACGTGGACGGCCGACGCCAGTCAAGGCGCTTACAATTCTCAGGCGCTGGCGATTTCACCCACGAATCCAGTCACTCTGTTCCTGGTCGGCCAGTCGGGGCTCGAACGAAGCACGGATGGAGGCCAGACCTTCAGCCCGCTCTCACTGCCCGTGCAAATTACATCCTTCGGCCGCGTGGCGGTCGATCCGCGGAATCCGGCCGCCGTGTACGTCGCGGACGCCAGTTTCCTCGATGGCAGCACGGACGGGGGCCAGACCTGGGCCTCGCTCGCCCTTCCCTATTCCATCGCGCCCCAGTGCCTTTTCGTCTCACCGGCGGATTCGCGGCTCTTCGTGGGATCCTCCACACGTGACAATGTATTCGTCACTAAGTGGAGCGCGGATGGCAGCCAGGTGCTCTATTCGACTTATCTCGGCGGGAGCGGGAGCGACTGGGCGAATGCCATCGCGGTGGATGCGAGCGGCAGCGCGTACGTTACCGGTTACACGTTCTCGCCGGACTTCCCCACCACCAGCGGCGCATTCCAGACCAAATTCAGCGGCGAAGACGTATTTGTCGCCAAGTTGAGCCCGGACGGCTCGAAGCTGGTTTACTCTACACTGCTCGGAGCCTCCTCCGGGCGACCCGCGGGTATCGCGGTGGATAGCGCGGGAGAAGCGGTCATTACCGGGTCGACGCAAGCCGGCTTCCCGGTGACCGCGAACGCATTCCAGACTGCTCCGGTGGCGGGCTGCAACGTGCAGATCCCGTTTGAAACTTATGTGCCCTCGGGCGACGCATTCGTCACTAAGATCGCCGCCGGCGGCAGCGCGCTGGTCTATTCGACCCTGCTGGGCGGCAACTGTGCGACTTATGGAACCAGCGTGACGCTGGACGCCAGTGGAAATGCCTGGGTAACCGGGTCGACGATTTCCACTGACTTTCCCGTCACCCGGGATGCTCTGCAATCGAAACCGGGCGGCGGATACTACGACGGATACCTGGCGCGCTTCGATCCGTCGGGCGGCCTCGCGTATGCGACTTACATTGGCGGCCCCGGGTATGACTCTTTGAACGCGATTTCGCTCGATTCATCCGCCAACGTTTACCTGGCGGGTGAAAGCGGAGGATTGTCGCAGCCTGCCTCGGCAGGCGCATTCCAGCCGCAGGTGAGCGCGAATTGCCCCTTCTTCTCCATTGGGCCGGCGGTGTATTCGCCCCAAGGCAACGGGGTCGTCTTAAAGCTCGATCCCGCGGCGCATTCCATCCTGCGGCTGACTTACCTGGGAGCCCCGTCCTGTCTTTCGCCGTCGTCGATCGCGGTGGATTCCGCGGGCGAGCCTTGGATTGCGGGCGGGTTCACTGCCGCCAGTACGCTGCAGACCGCCAATCCCGTGCGGTTCGCGCTGGGGCAGGGATACATCAGCAAGTTCAGCGCGGACTTCACCCAATTGCTGTTTTCGACTTACTTCGATTCGGTCTCCGGGCTAGCCCTGGACTCCTCCGGCCTGGCGTATGTCGCGGGCACGGGCCCTTACAATGCGAGCGGGGCGGAGCCGGTTTACGTAGCCCAAGTCGATCCAACGCCGGCGGCGATTTCGCTCGATTCCATTGCCAGCGTGGTCCCATCTGTCAATCCGTCGAATTATACGGGGATCGCAGCGGGAGAGCTGATCCGGCTCCTCGGCCGGAATATGGGGCCGGCCGCGGCGGTTCCCGGTTCTGTGGCTGCGGGAGTTTTGGTCAGCGCCGTGGCCGGGGTCCAGGTCACTTTCGATGGAGTCGCGGCGCCGCTGCTCTGGGTGAGCGCGCAGGAAATCGACCTGGTGACGCCCTTTGAATTGGCCACGAAATCCACCACGACGGTCCAGGTTCAGTACAACGGGAACCAATCGAACGCCGTCGAGGTGGCCGTCAACGCCGCGGATCTGCAAATACTCGGGGTGTTCAACGAGGATTTTTCGGTTAACTCGGCGTCCAACCCGGCGCAGGCCGGTTCGGTCATGACTCTCTACGTGGCGGGCGCCGGGCCAACCAATCCGCCGAGCCAAGACGGCCAGATCAACGCCGCTCCGTTGGCCGGTCCCGCCACGCCGATCCAGGTGGAGTGGCTGGTAGACAACCCCAGCGGCGTCACGACCCTGCCCATCACCTACGCAGGCGCGGCGCCGGGCCTGGCCGCGGGCATTTTCCAGGTCAACTTCATCGCACCCCAGCAGAGTCTGGCGGCCGTGAATGTACTCCAGGGGACCAGCTTCGGCGTCGAGATCAGCGTCTTCGTGCGGCAATAGGCTCCCAGACTAATCGTGCCGGAGAGCGCGCAGGGGATCGAGGCGCATCGCCCGGAGCGCGGGGGCGTAGCAGGCCCACAGCGACAGCGCCGCCAGGAATGCGCTGGTGGCGATGAACGCCGCCGGCCCCACCTGGATGGCGCCGGATAACCACCGGCTCATCAGGCGCGCCAGCACCCAGGCAACGATCAGGCCTGCCAGCAGGCCGGAGGCTACCAGCGCGACGCCCTGCCCCAAAACCAGGCGGAGCACGTCGCGCGCGTCCGCCCCCAGAGCCATGCGAATGCCGATTTCCCGCGTGCGCTGTCCGGCGGCGTACGATACGACGCCATAAACGCCGACCACCGCGAGGGCCATGCCTACCAGGCCCATGGCGCCGCTGAGGTATGCCCCGAGCCGGAAACCCCAGAACCCCGACATGCCTTCCAGGGCATCCTCCATCATGCGTGCTTCGGTGACCGGCATGTCGGGATCGAGTGCCCGGATTTCGGCCTCCACGCGCTGGATGAGCGCCTCGGGGGGCAGTGTCGAACGAACCTGCAACACGCGCCGTGAGTAGTACTGCTGAGCCGCGGGGACGTAGAAGAACGGCAGCGGAGATTCGAACAGCATGAGGTATTTGCCGTCCCGCGCCACGCCGACGACCTCCCACCAGGTGTCCCCGGTCCGCTGCATGCGAAAGCGTTTTCCCCGCGGGTCCTGGCCCGGCCATAGCCGGCGCGCCATGACTTCGTTGACGATGGCCACGCGCGGCGCGCCTTCCTGGTCGGTGTCCCGGAACGCGCGTCCGCGCCGCAGGTCGATGCGCATCGTCCGAAAGTAATCCGGAGTGACGCTGTCGAACATGACCAGCGGCCTCTCGCTGGCCGGCGCGGGCGGCCGGCCTTCGACTTCGAGGCTGTCGGCGGCCACGGTGTAGCTCATGGGCGCCCGCAAGCAGACGCTCGCGGAGTCCACGCCGGGAGCCTCGCGCACGCGGCGCTCGAGTTCGCGGTAGAAGGCCGTCGTACGGTCTGTGCCATATCCCGCGTATGCCGCGTCCATGGTGAAGGTGGCGAGATGATGCGGGTCGAATCCCAGGTCCATGTGGCGCACCGTGGCGAGGCTCCGCGCGAAAATGCCCGCGACAATCAGCAGGGTGAGCGAGCCGGCCACCTGGGCGACCACCAGGGCGCTCCGCAGACGGCGGCTGCGGCGGGTGGCGGAACCGCTCCGCCCGCACTCGTGCAGGACCGCGGCGACATCGGCGCGCGAAGCGGCGAGCGCGGGCCAGAGCCCGGCGCCGATGCCTGCCAGCAGGGTTGCGCCCAGGGCGTAGGCAAACACGCGCCAGTCGAAACTGAGATCGAGTGCCGCCGGGAGGTTTCCCCCCATCGGTATCGCGCCGACGGCATCGCCGGCCCAGGCGCCCAGGAGTAAGCCGGCGGCCCCGCCCGCGAGAGCCAGCAGGAGGCTTTCGGCGAGCACCTGCCGGACCAGGCGGGCGCGTCCCGAGCCCAGCGCGGCGCGCACCGCCATCTCGCGCTCGCGCGCGGCGGCGCGCACCAGCAGGACGTTGCTGACATTCATGCACGCCAGCAGGAGCACGAACCCGCCCAGGAGAAGAAATAATCCGGCAATGACCGGCCCCGCCGCCACCATCGCCGCGACCGGCACGGGACGCGCCCACGGCTCCGGCAGAAGCCACACCGAGATGCCTTTGTCCGTCGCCGGGTACTGAAGCTCGAGCCGGCGCGCGATGACCTCCGCTTCGCTGCGGGCCTCAGCCAGGCTGAGCCCCGGTTTCAGCATGCCCATTACCGTCAGCCGCGGCGCGGCGCGGTCGTGGAAGAAGCCGCGCAGGTTCCCATTCTCCGACCTCGTCATGTCGCTCAGCGGCAGGAAGCCTTCCATCTCCGTGTTCGCGTACGTTCCGTGAAAGCCGCGTTCCGCGACCCCGATGATGGTGGCGGGGGCGCCGTTGATGCGGACCTGCCTGCCGATGGCGGCGGGGTCGCCGCCAAACCGCTTCTGCCAATACGCATACCCCAGCACCAGTTCGAGGCCGGTGTCGGGAGCCTCGCCTTCGCCCGGGACGAATAGCCGGCCCGCCGCCGGCCGGATCCCGAGGGCCGAAAAGTAGTTTCCGGTGACGTAGCTGAAGAAAAACTCCTGGGGCTTGTGGCCGTCGCTGATGCCGCCTTGACCGAACTTGAAGGCGAGGAGATCCGAGAACGAGCGCGCCTGGCCGCGGAAGTCCGAGAACGCCGGATAGG
>Ga0326728_10022970_pt1 | contig 11499 bp, 9 predicted proteins | sample MB3enrmetagenome_FD_207602 | JGI IMG/M metagenome (GOLD analysis project Ga0326728, IMG submission 207602) | Lab enriched peat soil microbial communities from McLean, Ithaca, NY, United States - MB31MN | ecosystem: Environmental > Terrestrial > Soil > Wetlands > Peat | place: USA: New York... | reverse complement strand
AAAAAAAGATCACTTGTTGATATGCACGACTTTTGCCGGCGGAAACCCGTTGAAGTACGTGGACGAGGCGATCGAGTAGGCCCCGATATTTTCCGAGTAGACAAGATCCCCGATCTCCAGTTCCGGCAGTTCTGCCGAGAGCGTGATCGTGTCAAAGGCATCGCAGGTCGGCCCGAAGACCGCTGAGATCTGGCGCGGTCCCTCCTTGAACGCAAGCACCGGGTAGGTGCAGTGGTCGAAGACCTGTCCCGAGTAAGTATGGTAAACACCGTCGTTGATGTAATAGCAGGGTTTACCGTCCCGGTACGCTTTTCCTACAACCTTTGCAATAAGTGTGCAGGCATTTGCAACCAGGAACCGGCCGGGCTCGGCAAGGATCTCCATATCAGCCGGGAAAAGCCGGGCGATCTCGGCCTTGAGTTTTACCGCAAGCTCCTCAATGGACCGGACCTCGGGGTTGTACTTCACCGGGAATCCTCCACCAATATCCAGGATCCGGATCTTCTTGTCCAACCTGTGCTCTGCCTCAGCGATAATGTCGGCTGAAATCTGGAGCGCCACGACATAGTTCTCGAAGTTGGTGCACTGGCTTCCCACGTGGAAGCTTAAGCCTTCGACGACAAGTCCAAGGTCAAAGGCCGCTGCGATCAGGTCGACCGCCTCTCCCGGGTCGGCCCCGAATTTCGAGGAGAGCTCGACCATGGATCCGGTGTTTGGGACCCGGAGCCGGAGCACGAGGCCTGCCTGCGGGGCGTGCGCCCGGATCTTTTTGAGCTCCTCGATGTTATCGAAGGTCACGAGAGGTTTGTACTGGTTGAGCTCTTCCAGCGTCTCGATGGGCTTGATCGTGTTCGCGTAGATGATACGATCCCAGATCCAGTCCTGTCGTTCCTTGTCCGGCAGGTCTTTGATGAAGTTATAGACGATCATAAACTCGGGCATCGAAGCAACATCGAAACTCGCCCCGAGGTCCATGAGGGTTTTCACAATCTCAGGGTTCGAGTTCGCCTTCACTGCAAAATAGGCCTGGATCTTGGGAAAATTCATCTTGAATTCGCGGTAGTTCTCCCGGATCTTATCATGATCGATCACAAAAATGGGAGTCCCTTCTTTTTTTGCCAGTTCCTGAAACATCTGACGACTTCCGCGGTCCATATGGGAGACTGTGTCATCCTGCCTGCATGCGTTTGTGGTAGTGTTCACGTCCGTTCCTCAAGTGTTTGTTGGTACATGAGTGATTCATCGCACAAATAAGAAGTTTTTGAATTGCCAGACATCGGTCTGGTCGTAGGTGTTCTCCGGGTTCTCCCGGAAATAGACTGTCCGGTTCTTAAGCGGCGTCCAGTCAGAAGGCCCGGACCAGAATTCCCCGAGGTAGGGTTTTGCAATATCCAGCACAAATTCGTGGGGCAGGTCGTCGGGCAGGCAGAATCCCTTCTTCGGGTTCTCGATCATCCACATCACCGCGGAGACGACCCCGAGCGCGACCTGAATCGTTGTCGCGTTCTGTCCCGGCGCAAGTTTTTTTGCTTCATCGATGGGGAGGATGCTGCCCGTCCACCACGAGTTGTACGGGTGGCCCATCAGGAGCGCGCCGAGGATATCAGACCCGCCGGATATTTCACGGTCGTTCATGATCCGGAGTTTGGGCTGGAGCTCGTAGTTCCTGCCCCGCAGCTCGTGGAGCGATGCGATCGTTGCATCGCAGGGCATGTACGCGTAGTTTACGGTCGGCCGGTAGATCGCCTTACCATCCTTCCAGACCGTCCACCGGTCGGAGATGCCGAATGCCTCCCCGTGCCGGATCACCATGCCCACGATCTCCTGCTCGGGGACCCAGGACCGGATCCAGGTATTGATCCCCATGTGGGGGAGCATAATCGCGTTCTTGGGGCCCGCGGCCGGCACGTGGGCGTCGGGAGGTAGTTCCTTTTCGTGGGTGCCCCACCCGATCTCTGCCGGGGCAGTGCCCTCTTCGAGCAGCCCCTCGATGCACCAGGTCCCGACAAATTCGTCCACTTTTTTCGGCGACCGGGTGATCTGGGTGTCGCGCTCAGAGCAGTGGATAACCTTGATCCCGACCTCCATCGCAAGCTCGTTGAACTTCTGCTCCGCAATCAGGCGCGTAAACCGGGCCGGGTCCTGCGCGAGCCCGTCCTCGATCATCTTGTGGGCGATATCTACGAGACCCTGTTTTGTCATGTGCGAGATAAGACCCGGGTTTGCCCCGTGGTCGACCACACATGTGGTGGAGTTTTTCCAGTCCCGGGTCAGCTCCCGCAGTTTCATCTGTCGGTAATACAGGGACTTCTCAACCGGGCTTGCCGTATAGCGCTCGCCGAGCGGGTCCCAGGCTTCCACGGACGTATTCACGTACAGCACGCCGTGGTCGTGGCACCACTGGACAATCTCGCCGCAATCGATGTTCCAGGCGAGGTCGACCAGAAGGCCGCCCTCGGCCAGGGTTTCGGAGAGGAGGGTATCGAGGTTCTCCGGGGTGATCTTCCGTTTCAGAAACCGGAGGCCCCGGGTTGTATATGCCTTGAGGTCCTGAGATTTATCCTTAAAATCTACAAGCGTGATATTCTCAAGCGGTATATTGACATGCCGAAGCAGGATGGGGAGCGTGCATTTGGACACGGCGCCATAACCGATAATAAGTACTTTGTTTTTAAAGTCCATCCCAACCCTCCCGGGTTTTTATTATCTGTCCCGTGTGTATTTTACGCGCTTTTACGTTATAAAATAATGAGAAAATCACCAATGCCACTCGTGCGCGGTTCTGCCCCGGCCAAAAAAGCGGTTACTTATCTGGGGATGGTACAATATACCGGCAGGTGATCTTTTGTCAAAACGGGCAGTTGACCTGATCTTTTCCGCAACCTATTTGCTCACCGATCTCCGCATGATCCTGCGCGAGACGGCACCGGCGCACGAACTGGACGAGCGGCAGCGGGCGGAGGTGGCTCGCCTGCTCGAAAACCTCGAACGGCAGGTTGGCTCCTTAAAGCAGGAGATGCTGAAATGAAGTGCGGGAACGGAATCGAGGCCCGGCAGGTGAATGAGCTCTTCATCAACATCGATCCGATCCAGGCCGGAGGGCGCCTGACCGGCGACGCGATCAAGGCGATCATCGCGTACGGTGACGGGTACTCGGTCTGTGACAACTGCAGGAAGCCCAACCGGCTCGACTGCATTGCAAAGCCTCCGATTGCAGAGTTCCATAAAGACGTTGCCGCGTGGCTCAACATGGATGCGGCCCGGATGATGCCCGGCGCCCGCCGGGGGTTCCAGGCGGTCGCCCATACATACGTGAATAAAGGTGACCCGGTCCTTGTGACCTCGCTCTCGCATTACACGGAGTTCCTTGCGGTCGAAGGGGCCGGGGGGGTTGCCTGTGAGATTCCGGCAGACAACCGGCATCTTGTGACTCCCGATGCGGCAGCGGCAAAGATCGAGGAAATAAAACAGAAATTTCATAAAGCGCCGGTCCTTGCCCTGATCGACCACGTGGACTACCAGTACGGGAACCTGCATGATGTGGCAGGCATCGCAAAGGTGGCGCACCAGTACGATATCCCGGTACTGTGCAACGGCGCCTACACGGTCGGGACCATGCCGGTGGACGGGAAAGCCCTCGGTGCTGACTTTGTGGTCGGATCGGGCCACAAGAGCATGGCGGCTCCTGCGCCTTCCGGCGTCCTTGCCGCGACCGCGGAGCGGGCAACAGAGGTCTTTCGCACGACCGCGATCGAAGGGGACGTGACCGGGCGGAAGTTCGGCATCAAGGAACCGGAGCTGATGGGCTGCACGCTTATGGGTGCGACTCTGGTCGGCATGATGGCCTCGTTTCCCCATGTCAGGGAGCGGGTGAAGCATTTCGACCGGGAACTCGAAAACAACCGGGTCGTCATAGAGGCGCTGCTCTCGATCGAAGGAACAAAGATCCTCTCCGAGTACCCACGGAAGCACACGCTGACCCGGGTCGATACCACCGGATCGTTTGACAAAGTTGCCGAGTCCCACAAGAAGAAAGGATTCTATTTCTCGTCCGCGTTGAACGATAAAGGGATCTTCGGGCTCATCCCGGGCGCGACCCGGATTTGGAAGTTCAATACCTACGGCATGACCGCAAAGCAGGCCCGGTACCTCGCCGATGCCTTCATCGCGGTGGCACAGGAAAACGGGCTTCCGGTAAAACAATAATTTTTTGCCGATTCAACTATCCCCGCGAAATCCCTCTTTTTTGTCTGCCCTTATCCAGCCGGTACTGGTTTTATCTGAAAGCTCGCCAAAGGAGAAAATATCCGTAACCTGATCATACTCCTTGCGATTATCGCGATGCCTACTGCCGCCCTGTCGTCAGGACAGGTAGTCCCTGAAATTGCCGCTTATCCGGCGTTTCCCCAGACGGAACGTGATCCTGCTCTGGCCGAAATAGTTCCAGATAAATGCGACAATGACCGCAATGACCTTACCTAGAAGGTAGTTGAGGGAGAATATCTCCACGGTAAGATAAAGAATCACCAGCGTCAGGGCGAGGCTTATGAGGGAGATAAATGCAAATGAGAGAAACTGCCAAAAATAATTGCGGCTCGTATCACGGAAATTGAGATATTTGTTCAGGAAAAAATTGACCGCCATCCCACAGGTGTATGAGATGGTCGCGGAGGCAATGTACCATAGACCCAGACCTGTGGTGAAAAGGTACAAAAGGCCGACATCGATAAGGGTGGAAAATACCCCTATGAGGAAAAATCCAATAATCTTTTCATGCGTAAGTGCAGCAAAAAAGGTGTGAATCTTCATCTTTTCTGAAAGAGAGGTCATACAACCGCGGTTTACCCGGAACCCGCCGCACCGGCGCAGTCATACAGAGATGCTGCGGACTGGTTTCCTGCCCCGACGATGCCGGTCGGGGTTGTCCCGGTCCCGTTTCCGGAAGACAGGTTCACCGGGGTACAGTGAGCGCTCACCCAACTGTAAATCTCGCTGTTGCCCGCATTCATCCCACCTCCCATGCCGCCGCCACCCGTTCCCCCGGTAAGGAAATACCGGACTTTTCCTTCCTGTATCAGGGTGGTAAGCGAGGTCAGGTTCAGGATCCGGTCACTGCCGGAAAACCCGCCGATTGCCATGACCGGTTTTCCCGTCTGAATGATCAGGTCAGCACCGGACTGGCTGTTTGGGACTGCAAGGATCCATGTCTCATTGGTGGTGTTGGCGAGCAGGTAATTTTCCAGCTGGGTGCTCACGGTAGCGCTGCCGAGACCTGCCTGGGCAAATGTACCCCGTCCGGCAAGAGCGCTTGTAGTTCCCCGCTCAAACTGCCGTTCCCGGTCGGCAGCATCCTGTGCAAAACCTGCCCGGCCCATACCCGGCAGAAGATCGGCAGTCCCCAGTCCTCCGCCAATCCTGCCTGCCTGCAGAGGGCCGGCAACGGCCTGATTGTCACCGTACAGGAATGGCGTACAGGCCCAGATGAAAGGCGCGACAAAGAGAAGGCCGAGAGCGATAACTGCGATGTACTTCCGGCGGTTTTGTAAAACTGCTGCATCCTGAAACCTTAGGTATGCAAGGATTCCTGTACACGCAATGGTGCCGATAAGAACAATCTGGATAAGGGGCCCGGACCACTGGGCATCGTATGACAAAAAGAGGGCCTGGGAAAGCCCGGTGACGAGTACTGCCCCGACAAGGATCCAGCCCTTCCAGCCATCACACAAGTACTCGCGATACATCGCAACAGCCCCGATGCCAACCAAGGCGGCAAGCGGCGGCGCGATGGTCGCGATGTAGTAGGTATGCCCGAATGCGGTCGAATAACTGAAGAAGAGGAGGCCGGGCACGAGCCAGAACAGCATCGCGATGAGGGAGAGCCCCCGTTCCCCGGTGATACCGGTATCCTCGAACCCTTTAAGGGTAAGTGATGCCGGTCTGCGCACCCAGGCAAGGAGCCCGATCAGGGCAAGGGGGAGGAGCCAGGAGAACTGGCCTGCGAGCGCTTCACCGAAGAAACGGGTGATGCCCGGTGCGCCCTCACCGTTTGCCATGCCTTCGGCAGCAGCGCCAACCCGGGCGGCAGCCACATCCCCGTACTGGCCTGCATCCGCGCCCCTCATCCCGGCTGCCGGCAGTTGCCCCGCTTCCCTGAGGGTGCCGTTCCTCTGCGCTCCCGTCGCACCATCGCTCATGAAGGCCATTCCACGGTTTTCCAGGCCCAGGCGTTCGAGCCCGTTGTAGTTGATGATAAGACCAAGGACCGTGTTGTCCCCGCTCCCTCCGATATAGGGGCGCTCGTTTGCAGGCACCATATCGACGGCTACTGCCCACGAAAGGGAGACAGCGAGGAGGACAAGGACCGCGATTCCCAGGTGAAGCACCCGCTTTTTCCACGAAAAACTGGTTGTGCCAAGGAGATAGACTGCAAGGATGGCAGGAACCACGACAAAAGCCTGGATCATCTTGATGTTGAAGCCGATCCCGACAAGAATGACCGAAACAAGAAGCCAGGGCAGGGATTGCTCCCGCGTTGCCCTCAGGACTGCCCAGATCGCAAGGAGGAGGACAAAGATGAGCTGGGTGTCCATGGTGCCGTTTCTTGAGACTGCGACGAGAATGGGGGTGAGGGCAAGGGCAAGGGCCGCGACAAGGCCGGCTGGTTTCCCGAACGGCCGGGCAACGATGAAATAGACAAGGGCTACTGACCCGATCCCGGCGAGTGCCTGCGGGAGGATGAGAACCCAGCCTTTAAAACCGAGCACCGCCGCAAAGGCCGCCTGAACCCAGAGGCCAACCGGAGGCTTGTCCACGGTGACAAATCCTGCGGGATCAAAGGAGTTGAAGAAACCGGCGGCCGGGTTGATGAGCGTGCTCTTCACTGCCGCCGCGTAAAATGTGTTCGTAAACCCCAGATTCCAGATGTTCCAGATATTGAGGAACGCGGATAAGAGGAGGATTCCAGCAAGAAGGATCTCTGCCTTGTATTTCAGGATAAAGTCCCGGTTGATCAGATCAATCACCCTGTAACGCGGCAGAATGGCGGCACCCACCCTTTCTGTCCGGGCACATGTTGTAATGTTTATTGAACATATTGTAATATATTGTTAACCGAACAGACCCAGTCAGAGGATTGAGGTATTCCTGAACCGGCCAGAGTTTTTCAGACAATCTTCCCGTTGCGTGCGGTGACATACCGGACCCGGGAGAGGACCGTATCGAGCAGCTCATCGATCCCAAGCGCGGCCTCGCTCTCCTTTACCGCAAGGCTTGTTGCCGCAGTCGCCGGCATCCGGGGCACTGCCCGGCAGGCGAGATCGCCCTGATTTTCCATAAACGTCCCGATCTTACGGGCAAGCGTGACCGTCTCCGCCTTATCGTAGGTGATAAGCGGCCGGAGCACCGGGACGGTGGTGGCATCGGCAATCACTGCGAGGTTTGCAAGGGTCTGGGAGGCCACCTGCCCGAGATTTTCCCCAGTGAGGATAGCCTGAGCACCCTCGCGGCCGCACAGGCTGCCGGCGGCCCTGAGCATGAAACGCTTGCAGAGCACGCACCGGAGCCGGGCCGGGATGCGGAGTTCCTGCATCTGGTCATAAAATGGTTCGGCGTCAGCGATAACCATCTGCAGGTCGGCACCTGGGCACCAGAGCGAGAGGCGCCGGTGGTTCTCGATCGCGGTTTCCCTCACGTCCCCGCCTGCCCACCGGCCGCCGTCCATGTGCAGGTGCGATACCTCGCAGCCCCGCTTCATTGCAAGCCACGATGCGACCGGGGAATCGATCCCTGATGAGAGTAAACAGAGAACCCTGCCCTGCGAGCCCCACGGGAGCCCGCCCGGCGCCGGGATACGTGCATCGTAGACAAGGCCGCCGCTGTCCCGGACCTCTACGAACAGTTCATACTCCGGGTCTGTGAGATCAACGGAGAGGCCGGGGATTGCATCGTAGATGGCAGACCCGATGTATTCGCCCAGTTGCTGGCTGTTCATGCCAGTCTTGCTCTGCCGCTTGGCCCGCACGGCAAACCGGCAGGGGGGGTGGAGGCGGGAGATGACAAGGGCGACCGCCGCGTCCCGCAGGGCTCCGGGAGTGGCATCGACCCGGGTGCAGACACTCACATCCACCACGCCGAATACCCGCGCGATGATCGCTGCAATCTCGTCCGGCTTTTCACCGGCAACAAAGATCCTTCCCCGGGGGCTCTCGAAACTGCAGGAATGGCCGGCTGCCTCGAGCGCCCGCCGTATGTTCCGTAGCAGGATGCCGATAAAATGGTACTTGACCGGGTCGCTTTTTAAGAAAAGCTCGCCGTAGCGCACCATCACGATCTTCTCACCCTCCTGCAGCTCTGCCATAATTATCCTACCTATTGGAGGGCAGGAGCTGATAACCATTGGCGGTCTTCTCCCTTTACCGCCACACCATGGCCTTTTCTCTCCAGTCTTGCGCTGTTGCCTTATTGTGCCGGGGAGAACGAAACTCTTTAATCGGCGGAGCGAATAGTGTACTGAAATGGCGAAAAAGGCGAGCAAAAAGGCAGAAGAGGAACCACTGAAGCTCTTCTACATTTTCTACAACCAGGAACGCTGGGACAACTGGGTAAAATCGCTTGGCGAAGCAAGCTTCGAGATCGATCCCAAGAGCGACGAAATGCCCGAAGGTTTCCGGGTGCTCGACAGTTTTTCGGTTGACATTACCCTTGCGGCGCTCAAGATTGTGAAGCTCTACCAGAACAAGCGTTTCACAAACGAAGAGGCGCAGAACAGGCTTGCGCAGGTCGAGGCAATTGTCATGTCTGCCGCCCCCAAGGGCGATCTCGAAGAGATTATTGAGATCCTCCAGCTCCCAAAACTCGTCCTCTTTGCGTCCTGCCGCAAGTACCTGGCCGGCGGGTTTGACAAAGACATAAAAACGCTGGTGAAAAAGGGCCGGGAGGCCATCGACAAGGACATGGAGCAGGCGCTCGAGATTGCGTCCAACATCGGCGCAAGCGTGATAGACGGTGCAGCCTGCTGCGGGAAGTACGTGAAAGACGATCTCGAAAATCCGACCCTGTTTGACGAGTGGCTCATTGAGTGCGAGCGAATGTTTGAGGCGATGGGCTCGCTCAAGAACTTCGACGAGTCGACAGGTGAAGACGAGTGATCGCCGGCAGGGCCCGGTTCCGTCACGCAAAAAAGATCGAGCGGCTCGCCGGCTACCGGGTGCCCGAGTTTGCCTTTTCCCCGGTGATGCTCGAGACCATCACCACCCGTTTTAATTTTGATGCGCTTGATTTTGCCATCCGCGAACAGCTTTTGAGCTTTTTTGACGATTTTCTCCGGTGTAAGTGCAGGAACTCGCCGCTCTGCGGCTGCCCGGAGAAAAAGTTTGCAAAAAAGGTGATCGAGCTGCGCGAAAACGGCCTCGACCACCGGCAGATTGCAGCGTACCTCTCCGATGAGTACGGGATCGAAATCTTTCCTGCAGACGTGCTCTCATTTCTGGAAGATTCCGTGCATGTGCTCGAAGCGATCGCGGACGTGGCGCATCTGAATGGAGAGGATACCCTTGCGGCAAAGACCGTGGAGCATATCCGGCTCATCGAGCGGTGAATCTCTGCCTTGTTTCATCCTGTAAACGGGTGACCACAGAATTATGTTCCCAGAAAGTTTTTATTACAAAATGTAATACATACTTTACATGGTGTTTGTTCAGATTGGGCAACACCGGCATGAACAACAGACCGGAGAGAGAAAACCCCAAAGACACATCCACCCGATTGCAGGCATGGCAAATGGCACTGCCAGTCATGCGAGACTGCAAAAAGTTCCTGCCGGCTCCGGCGGCAGGTTCTTTCAGGATAAAAGAGAGAGGAGATGATACCCGGAGCAGGACATGATGTACAGATAAAAACACCTGTTTAACAGGAGGGGCAAGAACAACACTCCCGGGATCGTGATCCCCGCGAAGTCTCCCCGGCCCGTGCCGGTTATATCCATCCCCACCCGGTGGGTGACTGGATACGGGAACCATGTGAAGAGGCTGCGGCACGATCTCCAGACAAGATGGCACAAGTACCTCTTCATCAGTACCATTAATCCTGAAGTATCTGTCGTTATATGGCGGGGAAATCCCCCGCACTTTTTTTGGCGTTCTCGTTACTCAGGATCGCCCAAATCTTCCGGCAGGAGTGTACTGACTCTCATTAAAAAAGCCGCCTGAAAAAAGAGAAACCCCTTTTGCAACGGTCCGGCCCTTACCAGAACTCATCCTTAAGTTCTTTTATGACTGCGGCTGCAAAGTCCTTTGCAGCAAGCGGACCGTTGGCAGTGATGATCCTGCTGTCGATTACAACGGGCTCGCTGACAAGTATCGCCTTTCCCTTCTTCATCTCCATCACGGCCACCGGGCTGTCATATACTGTTGCCTTCTTCTGTTTGAGGATCCCGGCCTTCGCGAGCACCACCGGCGCAAGGCAGATCGCGCCGACGACCTTGCCTTTCTCATGGAAGTAGATTGCAAGGCGCACGAGCATATCATCCTCCCAGAGATGGGTCTGGCTCCCGGACCCCCCCACAATGACAAGGCCGTTGTAATCTTTCGGGTCGATCTCATCAAACGAGATGCCCGCGATCGTTTTTCCCCCCAGCATTCCTGTACAGGGGCCGGCCCTGGTCGAAGCAATATCGAAGGCGATCCCGGCTTTTGTGAGGGCCGCGACCGGTTCGGCCAGTTCCTCGTCACGGTATTTTTCCGGTGCAATGGCAATGACTACTTTCATGGTATCCGTAATTTTCTTTCTTCATATTTGAGGGTTGGCCCAGATCTGCAAAAACGGTAAAAGCCGGTGCATATACGGTATATTAACTCGGTGCAGTGAGATAAGCACCCATATCATGATGGCTGCTGTAATTGAGTTTGCACAGCGGGGACAGGAACTGTTGGACCAAATCAACGCCCTTGAAACATCTCGTCCCTCCCCGCAAACCACAGCATAATCGCGAAATTGAACGTGAATCCGGGCAGTGCATACGCTAATTTTGTCTGACTGAATTTCCAATTTGGTTCCTACTGGAAATCCCAAAGGATTTTCTCCAAAATTGTTCTTCGATCTCTTTCGTTTCCTTAAGAAAACTTTGCCGATCGCCGGATTTTTAACGTTTGTTTGTACAATTTATATTAATTTAAAGAATTCATATCGATAAAACGGGGGCATTTATAATAGTTATGTATGACCAATATGGCAAATGGATATATATTGAAAAACCCAATACATACCAAGCTTTTTGGTATAATAGAGGACTTGCATGATCACGAGTGATTCTGAACGATCATATAATAATCACCTGCCATTCACGGCCCGTATAGTGCCGAAAATATTCAGGAATCCCCTGCGAACTGCGGGCCTGATCTGTCTGGTACTTATCCTTCTCGCCATCGGCCCGGTATCAGCGGGGACGCAGATCATGGCGGGGAGCCCTGCGCTGGGAGCACATATTGCGGGCACGAACGAGTT
>Ga0326728_10022967_pt1 | contig 11500 bp, 9 predicted proteins | sample MB3enrmetagenome_FD_207602 | JGI IMG/M metagenome (GOLD analysis project Ga0326728, IMG submission 207602) | Lab enriched peat soil microbial communities from McLean, Ithaca, NY, United States - MB31MN | ecosystem: Environmental > Terrestrial > Soil > Wetlands > Peat | place: USA: New York... | reverse complement strand
GAGCATTGCCAAGTCACTCTCGGATGAGGTCCGTCAGTCGATAGACGCCCAGCAAGGCCATGCAGTGAAACTGGTTTGTACATTCCTTTTTTCGGCTCTCCTTGTTTTTTGGGTTCTATCAGTGATTTTGGTCCGATCGATTACCTCACCGGTCAAAAAAGCGGTAACAGGGTTGACGGAAGTCGCCGAAATGGTAAGCGCGGCTTCAGGCCAGGTGTCCGATGTGAGCAGGGAACTTGCCGATGGTTCTTCGAAACAGGCGGCAGCAGTCGAGGAGACTTCCTCATCCCTGGAAGAGATGGCTGCGATGACCGCTCAGAATGCCGAAAATGCATCTCACGCAAACAAGCTCATGATGGAAACCAAACAAACCGTGGAGCAGGCAAACCAGTCCATGCAGGGCGTAACCGCCTCGATGAAAGAAATCTCCAACGCAAGCGAGCAGACCCAGAAAATCATAAAGACAATAGATGAAGTCGCTTTCCAGACTAATCTGCTCGCGCTCAACGCGGCTGTTGAAGCAGCCCGTGCCGGGGAGGCCGGGGCCGGTTTTGCCGTGGTTGCCGAGGAGGTCAGAAACCTTGCCCGGCGTGCGGCCGAGTCTGCTAAAGATACTGCCGTGTTGATCGAGTCGACTGTTAAGAAGGTCAAAGACGGCACAGTCATTGTAGAAAAGACAAACTCCGAATTCGGCCTGGTGATGGGCACCTCGTCCAAAGCCGGAGATCTTGTCGGCGAGATTGCAGCAGCCTCGCGCGAGCAATCCCTGGGAATCGAGCAGATAAATAGGGCCGTCTCAGACATGAACCAGATAATTCAGTCGAATGCAGCCAGCGCGGAGGAGTCTTCTTCGGCTTCCATGGATCTCAATTCACGCGTGGAAGATTTACACAAGTTCATCCGCGGCCTTAACGGGTTGATCGGCGGAAGCTTTAAGCAAGACACAAAGACGATGATGCAGGGCGGCTCCAAAGGTGGAGGCCTGTTAGGCTCACCTCCAGAGCATGTGACAACTGAACTATAATTCATACGCAAACTATGGCTGGGTGAAAAATTTAAATCGCGTTATTTCAGTAATTTACGCACTGATAATGAGTTCGTGAAGCTCGGGGGAAATGCCAGGAATCCGTAGGTGGGGTGTTCGATTCACCCTGGGCGCGCAGGTTTTGGGGGTACGGGAAATCCGGCCCCCTTTTTCAATGTTTGGGGTGCGGATCTCGGGTGCACACCGGTGCCATCCAGCTCCTGACAGCCTCTTTTGCGCTACCCCTGATACAAAATCTCGTTCAGGATGATCTTTTTGACCGGGAAGCAGCGAACGGAGTATTCACAGCATTTCCCCTCTCCCAGTTTTGGGGGAGAGGGTCTGGGTGAGGGTGAGGGGGGCTATAGGTATAATCTTGAATGCAACTTCGTGTGAGTCCCTCCAGTTAAGTGATCGGTGGTGGTAGGGCGCTCGTGTCCCGCCTTGTCCTCTATCCATAGACCTGGCAAGCCGTCCCGACAGACTCATACCGGCCCATACCGATCGATTATTTGAGAAGCATCGTGAAAAAAAACGAGCTATTGGCGGAGGTCCAGTTGGGAGCTAGGAAAGCTGGTCTGGACAAAATCGCCGATAGAGAAATCGATTCAGAAATTGTTGCTTACCGGCGCTCCAAAAAAACAAATAAAAAATGATCTACGGTCCACTTCTGTTCCGGCTTCGGCCGCGAATTCATGAGTGACCAAGAGCTTTGACCGTCTAATAGGTGACGAAGTTTTCTGTCGACAATATACATCCCGACATGTGCCAATTAGTAAATGGCCTCTATTTAGCATGCTACAAAAAACGAAAGCCAGGTAGGCGGGAGGGGCCTGGCTCTCGGGGAATAGGGATTTTTTGGTCTTTATAGAAAAACAATGGTAGCCTTTTTTCCATCTTCTGGGCGAAAAAGCAATCAGGTAAGTACAGTAGTTACCGGTGGGAAAAAGGTGTAATTTTTCGGTGACCGTTTCAGCACTCTGCCAACTTTCCGTTCGGATCTCGCTCCCTACAAGGTTCAGATGCAAAGATCGGGTTCAAAATGAGAATATTACAAAGATCTTTCCGGGTCCGTGCATGCCTTTAAAATGCACTCCCTTTATGTCTGCCGTCGAACTCGGTCCCGTTATAAAGCAGAATTGGCTGGGAATTTTATCCGTGTTCTTGAATACCTGTTCGATGACATCCTCATAAACGGCGAAGAGCTTATCGACGGGCGCAATCGCGATATGGACGGGTGGGGCGATGGAAATCAGCCTGGGCTGATCCTTATGAAAGACAAGACCCAGGGTCCCGGTTTCGGCCACGGCAAAATCAGCGGAGGTAATGCCGGCATCCACGGTAAACGCCGACTCCCGGAGGGCCTTTCGGTCTGAAAAATCCCGAACCGTGCTGACGGAAATATTATTCCGGGAACCAAACGCCCTGATATCAACGCCATAAATATCTCCCGAGGTCGCCAAAACGGACTTGATCCCTTCCGCTGATGCGATCTCGGACAATATGCGTATGGCATCCTCTTTATCTTTCGCCTGATAAACCGCGCCGGCCTGCGCGTTCAGTTCGGCAGTGAAACGCTGCAACAGCTGCTCTTTGTCAAGATCGATCTCGGGGAGGACCGGTTTTGCGGGCCTTGCGGCAGGGGTAGTTTTTCTTACCGATTTCAGCCGGCCTAAAATCTCTTCGCGGGCCTGCATGCTCATATAACCTCCTTCTTAGCGATATCCGCCGAAGAAACAGGTTCGCTCGGTAAATCTTTCCACCTTTCATGGAAGGTTTTGTCAGGCAAGGCCGGCAGGTCCCGGCAACTGAACCAACCCTGAACCCCGCCTGGAATGTCCCTTATATAGCCGTCTCTGGATAAAAAATTCAATACACGCTTAGCGCATCTCACCCCAAAATTCCACATCCATCCATGGCTCATACCAAATGACGATATCGTCGCCATTGTATTCTCCAGCCGGGAAAGAGACGTCCTGTTGCCTTTTGCATTCTTCTTCAGGATCTCGCGCGATCTATACTCGAGAAAGAGCGAAGGATGGTCTACGCCCGCCGGACAGATCTCTTTGCATGCACCGCAGAGCGTAGAGGCGCGGTAGAGATCGGTGGTGTTCTCTATGCCCCAAAGCAAAGGATCGACAGCCTGGCCCATAGGACCTGTATAGGCGAATCCGTATGGATATCCGCCAACCTTGGCAAATACGGGACAGGTGTTCAAGCATGCGCCGCAGCGGATGCATTTGAGAACACCTCTCACCTTGAAGTCCTTATATATCTCAGAACGGCCGTTATCCAGAATCACCATGTATATCTCTTCCGGACCGTCAAGCTCATCGGCCTTCTTCGGCCCTGTGTCAAAAGATACATAGCTCGTCATCTTCTGGCCGGTACAATTCCTGATCAGCATCCTGGTCATGTGGATTGCATCGGCCATGGTGGGCACAACTTTCTCAAGGCTCATGACCGCCACAAGCGTCTTCGGAGACGATTTGTTCATGCGGATATTCCCTTCGTTCTCCACATTTATGAAGCTTCCTGTCTCCGCAACTGCCATGTTAACTCCCACGATGCCCATCTCCAGGTTCCTGAATTTTTCTCTCAAGAACATCCGGGCCGCCTTGCCCAGGGTTACGGGGTCCGCTGTCGGTTCCTTCAATATGCCGTTCTTCAAAAAGATATCCGAGATCTCTTCAGGCGGGACGTTCACGGCGGGCCCCACCAGATGGAAAGGCGGCAGACCAAGCTGTTGGGTAATGACCTCTCCAAGGTCCGTCTCATAGACATCGACCCCGTTGTCAATAAGGTGCTCGTTTAGCCCTATCTCTTCAGTGAGCATGGATTTTCCCTTGGTGACACGCTCAACGCCCTTCTGCCTGGCAATATCAAGAATAGCGTTATTCGCCTCTGCGGCATCTCTGGCCCAGATCACTTTCACGCCTCTGGAGACAGCCTTCTTTTCGAATTCCTCGAGCAGCTCCGGCATTCTTTCCAGCACCTCGGCCCGGATCGACCGCGAATATGATGCCGCAGCCACCGGATCCGGGAAGCTCGACAAAGCGTGCTGGCGCAACATGGAAAACCCTAATGAGAACAGGCTGAGGAAAGTCTGACTCCGCTCGTTTTTCATCTGCTCATGAGCCATTTCTTTGAATCGATCGACACGGGAGAGCATATCAGACCTCCTTCCCGTTCCCGGCAAGAAAGCTGGCCAGATGCATGGCCCGCTTGCCGGGATGATTACGGTGCAGGTAACCGCTGATGTTCAGCAGACAACCGGGCTCGCATAGAAGAAGGATTTCGGCCCCTGAGTTTATGAAATTCAGGGTCTTGTCCCTGACCATCGCCTCGGATATCTCCGGGTAGCCCACGGCGAACTCGCCTCCAAAACCACAGCATGTCGTCGCATTTTTTAAATCTATACACTCAGCGCCTTTTACACCGGCGATGAGTTTCCTGGGTTGGCCGGATACTCCCAGCCCCCTGAGGACGTGACACGACTCGTGGTAGGCCACCTTGCCCTTGAAGGAAGCGCCTACGTCGGTTACACCAAGTTTATCCACGATGTACTGGCTCAACTCAAAAACCCTGTCGGCAAGCCTGTTGGCACGATCCCGCCAGGATGGCTCATCTTCCAGGAGTTCGGGATAATGGTATTTAACCGTGTAGACACAAGAGCCTGCGGGACTCACTATGTATTCGTCATTGCCGAAAACCTCTACGAAGTGTTTGGCTACGCGCTTCGCCTGGGCCCGGTATCCGGCGTTGAATAAGGGTTGCCCGCAGCAGGTCTGTTCAGGATGATATATGGGCTCTTCACCCAGGCGCAAAAGCAGTCTGTATGCCGCAGCGCCGATCTCCGGCAACATGATGTCCACGGTGCACGGGATGAACAGGGAAACCTTCACGATGTCCTCCTATCGCAGCGGAGCAGAATAGATCGAGGCTGGTCACTGCAACTTTACCCGGTACTCACCCCTGGCTGCATCCGATCCTCGGCTAAACGCGCCGACCCTGCGGAAATATCGCTGCGCTCGGCCTATATGTTCGCGCCAATTTTCCTGGAAAGAAAATCGGCCCCAACGTCCTTTGTACCTTTACCGTTCCAGCACCACCTCAATCAAATGCGGCCCTGGTTCCTTTAGAGCGGCTTTGAATTCTTTGGCCAATTCTTCTGCGGTCGTAACAGAAGCAGCAGGCACTCCCATCCCACGGCTTAAACCGACCCAGTCCGGCGCAGGGCCTGTGAGACTCATCAGCGCTCTGGCTTCAGCTCCCAGGGAGCTATATCCGGCCATCATACATTCGAGTTCAATTATGAAGTATTTACGGTTCGTTAAGCAGAAAACTTTTCCCATCCCGATAGCCGAAAGTAGCCACCGGTTCGTCGGCCCCCGCCAGAATTAATGTATCGTAATTACGAAGGAATGCTTGTGCCTGTCCCGGGATATAAGGAATACGTTTCAATACAGGCAGGCCTTCTCCGCTGTCAAAATACGCGGGGAAGGTTATCATCAAAAGCTCGCATCCTGTTTTCGCCTGAATTTCCGCCGCCGCCGCCAGGCCTGGTTTGCGAAGGGATCGCCCGCCCAAAATGAGCGCCGGTTTGCTTGCGTCTTTGAGAAGTTTGCAGGCGTTGGCAATTGTCGCCTGTTCGACACTGTCAAAAGTAAATGCCGGCGATGTAATTTTATCCGGTTTGTGCTCTGCCCACTGGTGATCCGCGGGAACACTCAAAGTTGATACTTGACCGTAAAATGATGCCGCCAGTGCCTCGGCAACGTCATGCGATAAGCTTTCCACCGATTCACTTTCCCTGTACCAGCCGGAGGCGGTACGGGCAAGGGATGCTATATCCATATTCAGGGGAGGATCGGCCTTGATGTGCCATGAAGCATGCTGGCCGATGATATTCAGAATGGGAGATCGGGCGCGTCTGGCATTGTGGAGATTAGCAATGCCGTTGGCAAGGCCGGGACCAAGATGCAATAAAGTCAGAGCGGGTTTTTGTTTCATTCGCGCATAGCCATCGGCCGCTCCGGTGCATACGCCTTCAAAAAGGCCCAGCACAGGACGAATGCTCTTGACCGTATCCAATGCTGCAACCAGAGGCAGTTCAGTGGTTCCAGGATTGGCAAAACAGATTTCCACACCCGCATTAGCTGCCGTGGTTAATACAATTTCCGCACCGGTCATGATAAGTCACCTCTTTTGAAAAAGTTCCTCTCATCGAGTCGATATTTGTCTTCAAGTCCCACCGCCTTTGTAAATTTACTCCCCTTTTGACGCTGACAAGCCTGCCTGCAATTTCCTGAGGAGCGACACAAGCAGTTTGTGCTCGGGAATGGAAAGTTCGCCCATAAGCCCCGCGACCCGCTGAAGCTGCACGGGCAGAAGCTTTTCGATGAGCTGCCGGCCGGCCTGGGTCAGTGAGATTGGCGTCACCCGGCGGTCATGGTCGCTTTTTTCCCGTTTCACGTATCCAGCGCGCTCAAGCCCGTCCACGAGTCCAGTGATGTTTCCCTTGGTGACGCCGTATAGTTGTGCCAGTTCCGAATGAGACAAGGGGCGACGATGTTCCAGAAGCAGCACCAGCACCATGAACCGGCCCTCGCCCACCCCGTAAGGCGCAAGGTTCGCTCCAATCTCCGCCCACACGTCGGCGGCGACCCCCAGCAACGTGACGTATGCTTGCAGAGCGGTGGCGTCCAGGTTCAGCGACGGATAGTGCTCGGCTAACCGCTCTATCTTCTCATATTTCGGAATGCGACGTAAAAAGACTGGTGTCGATGCCATAAGCCTCACTTTGATTGAGTGGTAAACAGTATAGTGGTAAATCATATAGCTTTCAATTAAAATACCGGGATTTTGTTGTGATCCGCCGGAGTAATCGACCCGTTGGAGTAATCCCTGGAAAACGTGGACCCAGACCCCGGACAGGAACCTTCCGGGGTGGCGAGGCTCCCGGTTCCCGGACTAAAAACTTCCGGGACAAGCTTCACCGGGGTGACGGCTCACTAGATTTTTGCTGTAAAGTGGGAAATTCAATTCTTTTTCGGCATCCTGTTGCTAGGATTGTGAGATTGCGTTGTCAAAAGGTACCGCCTGATCAGGCTTGAGTACCCTTTTGCCTAAATGAACCTGATCCTTTCCATTGCCCTTTTGGACCTGCCCATTGCTTTTCTTATCAGGGGTCATGAGGCCTTGGGATGTGTCTTTGACAACTTTCCTCGTACTGCCTGCCAACGAACCTCTTGTTCCGTTCCTGTAACCATTCGCACCTTGGACCATAGCGACTAATTCCGCTACGATATCCTTCATCCTTTCGGCCTGGGCGCACAATTCAGCAGATGCCGAAGCCGATTCTTCAGCGTTGGCGGCATTTTGCTGGACGACATTGTCCATCTCGCTCACTGCATTGTTTACCTGGTCTATGCCCTGGGACTGTTCCTGAGACGCTGCACTGATTTCACCCACCAGTTCGCCCGATTTCCCAACGCTGGACGCTACTTCTCGAAATTCGGCGTCCGTTTTTTTCATCAGTTCCGAACCCTCTTTCACTTTCTTGACGGTGCCTTCGATCAGGTTCTCGGTATTTTTTGCGGCTTCGGCAGCTCTCATGGCCAGATTTCTTACCTCTTCCGCAACCACGGCAAAACCTGCTCCAGCTTCTCCCGCACGCGCTGCCTCAACCGCCGCGTTTAAAGCAAGCAGATTCGTTTGAAATGCGATCTCATCAATTGTTTTGATTATCTTGGAGGTCTGCTCGCTTGCCTGCGATATTTCGCCCATCGAGGTAGTGAGCTTATCCATGGTCTCACGGGCCCGTGCGAAGGTCTCTTTGGTTCCATACATGAGTTTATTGGCCTGATTAGCGTTATTTGCATTCTGTTTTGTGATGGAAGACATTTCTTCAAGTGACGAGGAGGTCTCCTCTATGGCAGCCGCCTGTTCCGAAGCGCCCTGGGCTAGCTCCTGGCTGGCTGATGAAACACGGGCTGATGTTGCATTGACCTGATCTGCCCCTTCAATTAGCCCGCCGATTGATCTTCTTAATGAATTGTTTATGGATCTCGAAATGAGAAAAGCGAGACCGCCAAGAAAAAGAACACCACCCAGCGAAACGGACAAACCAATCCTGTCGGCAGCCCTGTTGTGGCTCTCAATGATTGAATTCGAAGCTTCCGATATTTTCTTTAACTTTTCTTGAACCTGCGATGCAGTAATTTGCAGAGATCGTCTCAATTCGTTGTTCTTGTTCCATTGATCAAAAATCGTATCTTCCAGACGCGTGATTTCCGATAAAACACCTGAAGAAATTTCCCAGCTTTGTTGAAAATCGCTTAATTTCATCGTTTTCAGTATTACATTAATGTTACTCTTTTTTAATGCCAGCTTCTTTTCGATACCTTGCCGTATCTCTCTAAACTTTGCAGTGTCGCCATGAAGGAGCAGATCCTGGACATTCATTCCCTTGTCTGATGCAAGAAGCAGAACGTCATTGAATTCTTTTCGTAATCCATTCTTGTCACTTCCTAAATACTCGCCCTGCGTGAATAGAGTCGCCTCCTCCATTTCTATAACATCGAGGATCTTTCTTAGATGCATGTTCACCGAACCGATTCCCGCAAAAAGGTCTGTCCTGGCCTTTCCAATATCTCTCAGTCCTTGCGCAACCTGCTGAAAGATACGGGCATGCTCCTCTTCAAATTGGGACATAGCCGCGGCGTCATTGCCTATCCCTGTGCCAACATCAAACGACCTTATCTCGCTCAGGGCCAAATTGAGTCTTTTTCTGTACTCGGTAAGGCCGGACAATTCGGCTGTATCAAGCTCGTTTTTGAATTTTTCCTCCAGCATCATTATTTGAATGATGCCGGTTTCAGCGGCCTGACTTTGCCGCAAGACCTTCATATACTTGTTTTTTTGCAGCTCGGAATATTTTAAAAATCCTGAAACGCCAGCCACACCTGTCACCCCGATGATCGCTAACATTAAAATCTTGTTGCGAATACTCGATGATCTAAACCACCTAAGCATCCACATCATTTTTTCCTCCGGCCTATCGGCTATGATGCTGGATACGCAATCTCCCGATCAGCCAATAAGATATCCGGCATCCTCCTAAAGGTCCCTGATGAAAGCGCAATCACTCCACAAAAAAGACCTACGGGTAAATTCCGGCTAAGGTCATAATCGGCAATCCAGGCACCCTGCACACATACGTCGTTTTCGGTGACGGCGTTTTTTCGTTTGGTTTGGGCCACATATAATCGACCCAACCTTCGCCTGCTGTGTCTGCAACGGCGATATACTCGTTGACAAACATCTTACCGTTCACATCTTTCAGGCCCGACATCGTTTTCCCGACTAAATTCGGTGTAACCGGATGTGCCAACACCTTTCCGTCGAAATCAATTACGAATACATATGAATCCTTCCAGACAAAAGGTCCCTTCACATCCTGAATTTTGGCCAGGGCCGCTTCGAGCCCGATATCCTTTATCAATGCAGCAGCCTCTTTGCACTTGGCTATGCACTCTTCCTTTGTGGCCTTGTCTTGAGCATTCGCAAAACCGATACCGAACACCAACAGCAACGTAAGACATACCAGGACAGATAATACTTTTTTCATTTACCTCCTCCTCTTAGAAAAGGACTTCACGCTCTATTGTTGTAAAATATCTTCAGGCTCCACTAATTCCGGTATTATCCGGAAATCCCTTTTTCTATGTCGGGGCAATTTACAATCACTTGACTGAGTCGAAAATGGCTATCAAGCCGTAGGCTCTCTATCCCGTTCGAATTATCGGCAGTTTGCGTGCGAGGGTTAAGTAAATATTAATATAGTCCTCGAAAAAAAATTCATGTCTGCACTCCGAGCATCTCTTCTAATAAATCTTGACCGTCCGGACTCCGAGTAAATTCCACAGCCATGCAACGATGGTGGTAAAGGATAGCCTGGTCCACATCAGTTCATATTTTGAGGTCCGTGTCGGTATCCCCTATGACAGATTCACTGTTTAACCATTCTCCCGGCCTCTGCGAATACGGACTTGAGCAAAAAAAGAGTCCCATCCTCAGCCCTCTTCTGGAAGCTTAAAGGCTCTGTCGCGATCCTGCGTAGGCTGCTTCGATGAGTCTTTGACGCTGGTTCTTTTTACGCAGTGCCCCAAATTTAAGGACCGCCGTCAGTCCGCAACATAATCTGAGGCACCAACAACGCTCGTTCAATTATCCTGTGTACAAATTGAATACGCAAGGGATATGAATATGGAGATTTAAATAGGATATTTCACGCAAAACCCAGGAACATTGGCTGAATACTACGGGTGAAGTTGGCAGCTCATAATAGAAAAAGCTGGAGGTAAATCTCATGTCTGACCTGCTTACCAAGAAAGAAAACGGTGTTGGAACTATCACTCTGAACCGTCCTGCCAAGAAGAACTCGTTTACTTTCGAGATGATTGAAGAATGGGCGGCAACCCTCGAGAAATGGCGTACCGATCCGGAAGTGGCAGTCATCCTGCTGACAGGAGCGGGCAGCGACTTTTGCAGCGGTGTCGATTTTTCCACTGCCGGCGATCCGATGCAAGCCGGCCCGTATGAAATGAAACACTTGCTCTGGGACAAAGTTCATCGCATTCCTTTGATCCTGGAGGACATCGATAAACCAGTGATTGCAGCCATGAAAGGGGTAGCCGTCGGAGCAGGTCTGGACATGGCGCTCATGTGCGATATCCGCTTTGCGGCGGACAATGCCAGGTTCTCGGAAGGTTACGTCAAAGTCGGGCTGGTGCCTGGTGATGGCGGGGCGTATTTCCTGCCCAGGCTGGTGGGGATGGCCAAGGCCCTCGAGCTTCTGTGGACGGGTGACTTCATTAGTGCCCATGAAGCATTGCGCCTCGGAATGATCAATCACGTCTATCCCGAAGATGATCTGATGGATGAGACCTATAAGTTTGCCAGGCGGCTTGCCGATGGTCCCAGAGCAGTTCACCGCATGATCAAGCGTGCGACCTATCAGAGCAGCCGCACTGACTTGAGAAGTTCTCTGGACATGATTTCGTCGCACATGGGTGTTATCCGCGAGACGCAGGACAGCCAGGATGCATTTCGAGCGGCATTGAAGAAGTTTGGCGGAAAGGACAAAAAATAGTGCCCAACCTTTGCTAACTGCCTGTTCATAACGGGTCAGGAGGGAGTTCTGTTGCTACGGGCGCAGCTATCCGATCAAAGAAACACTATCATGCGACCATTTTGAAGATAAAAATCCCGTATACAATGCTGAAGACGGCATCCTGAGATTTTATTGGTGCTGATTCCTTCGGCAGAAGGCCCCACATTGGCCAAAGCTTGCTGTCGGACAGGCCTTTTCCACCGCAACCTGCGGTTACAAAATCAGGATTACGAGAACCCCTTGGACGATGAACAGGACGAGGAAGGCATTGCTGAAGTCTCACCCTTGTTCGTTGATCC
>Ga0326728_10022966_pt1 | contig 11501 bp, 6 predicted proteins | sample MB3enrmetagenome_FD_207602 | JGI IMG/M metagenome (GOLD analysis project Ga0326728, IMG submission 207602) | Lab enriched peat soil microbial communities from McLean, Ithaca, NY, United States - MB31MN | ecosystem: Environmental > Terrestrial > Soil > Wetlands > Peat | place: USA: New York... | reverse complement strand
ACCCTGGAAATTGACCAGGGGCGGGCGAAGCTTGCCCAAGCCAACTTCCGCGCGGCCGGCTTGGATTCAGTCGTCACACTAAAACTGGGCGATGCGCTCCGGGAAGTTCCCAAACTCCGCGGGCCTTACGACTTCGTCTTTATCGACGCCTGGAAACAGGACTACGTGAAGTACCTCGACATGGTCATCCCCATGGTCAGACCGGGAGGCGTGATCGTGGCGCACAACGTCACCAACCTCAAGGAAGAGTTGACTGATTTCATTCGAGCTGTGCAAACAAATCCGCAACTGAAAACTGCCATCGAGAATCCCGGCCCCGGCGGATTTTCAGTTAGCTATAAGCTCCCAGCGAAGTAACGGAGGCAGCGCAGACCTCCGGTGTTGAGGTCCTCCCTAATCGCTCGGTCCTCCAATTGACGGAGCACTGGGCAGCGCTGCCCCCGCCATGCCATTTCTTCGCATCTTCCGAGGTGTCACTACCTGTAACATTCCTGTCACAATTCGCTTGACAACCAAATGGGAGTTATATATGGTTCGACCCTCGCTGAGGTCGTTCAGGCAGGCACAGCGAGCTCAGCCAGTGCCCGTTGCCCGACGTTCTGGAGGGTCGAGAGTATCCCCCAAGTGGTAGTCTTGCCGGCGATTGACAGTTCCTTTCAGCCCGAGCCCATCGGTGACGCGAAGCTCATCCTCAGTCGAGCGGCAGCGCAGAGAGTGAATGCATGGGGCCAGTGCGCAAGCGGGGGCTGGGGCTTGCGGCAACGACATTTTGTTCATGCGGGAGGACATGAAAGTCCGAAGCCTATCGCCATTTCGAGAATCATAGACTGCCGGCGCGCACAGTGACGAAATGTCGTAAACTTGTGCGGGAATACAGTTTTTAGTACGGATATTCCCTTTCAGGATTTGCATTGCATGGCATGAAACTTCGCCTGAAATACTGTCGCATCATTGTAATGGACTTAAGTGATTTACAGGATTTGGAATGGCAATTGCTCTCGTCGCACTTTGGAAGTGGGGGTGTGTCGCTTGACGCAAGACGGAGCCCCGTCCTGAGTTGAACCTTGACCATACTTGAGACCAAGAACGGACGCGAAGCTCACGGACCGAAAGTGCGCATACTTCGCGATCAATTTGCTTCCACTGGGGTAGGTCCGGAGGACTGGCAGGCCTCTCCTGATATAGTGGCGTACAATTCGCGTTAATTGTAATGTCTTTCAGCAGAATAAAGTTCGTCCAGTTCGATTCCTATTGTTTCCGAGACTGATTCCGAAGCAAGACGTCCGTGGAGTGTTTATTTCTGGAATAATTCGTCACGCCTATAAGGACGACCCGCCTCGCTTTCAGTCTGAATCGTGCAAAAGCGGAGGAGCCTCCCAGCCAAGCCTGTACCTATGCGGCCGACCGCCGGCTGGACCGGCACGGCGCATGTTTTCTTGACGGACGACGTGTGTGGAGGAACCCAAGAATCCAAGATCAGGAGGAGATGATTCATGCAGAAGATTCTGCCCACTCGAGCAATCTCTGTGTTGTCGTTGGCAGCAACGGTTCTGTTCGTCGTCTTAGTGTACTGCACGCCGGCCTTTGCGCAATCGCAGACCACGGGCGCCATCACGGGCGTAGTCACCGACCCGAGTGGTGGCGTCGTGCCCAACGCCCCGGTGGCATTGAAAGACAATGACAGGGGCACGACCCAGGAAGCGCACACAAGCACGTCCGGCGTATACCGGTTTGATCTGCTGATACCGGGAAACTACACCATCAGCGTCTCAGCTTCCGGCTTTGCAACGTTGGAACAGACGACAGAAGTCAGCGTGGGTCAGGTTAGCACGGTGAACGTTAAGCTTGAACTCTCCGCCGGCAAGCAGACGTTGGTGGTTACTGAGGCAGCGACCGCGCTGGAGACGGAGAACCCTAACCTTACCGACACGATTACCCAGACGCAGATTACGGAGCTTCCTAACCCTGGCAACGACCTAAGCTACATCGCCCAAATCGCGGCTGGCTCGACGATGAATACCCAGGCCGGCTACGGTAACTTCTCCAGCTTCGGTCTGCCGGCGACTTCCAACCTCTTTACTTTGGATGGCATGGACGATAACGACCCATTTCTGAACCTGAACAACTCCGGCGCCACCAACTTGCTGCTGGGACAGAACGAGATCCAGGAAACCAGCGTGGTGAGCAACAGTTACACTGGCGAGTATGGCTCACTGGCAGGCGCCAACATCAACTACGTGACCAAGGGTGGCTCCAACAAGTTCCATGGAAACGCCAATTATGAATGGAACGGCAGTTCGTTGAACTCCAATGACTGGTTCAACAACTCGAGCGGCACAGCGAAACCCTTCAGCAATGCCAATCAGTGGGGCGGATCGATCGGTGGGCCCATTAAAAAGGACAAAGCGTTCTTTTTCTTCGACACCGAAGGGTTGATCGTGCTCTTGCCCACCAGCACTCCGACGACCGTCCCTACCGCGGCTTTTGAGAGCGAGGTCATCGCCAACCTCAATGCGGCTGGACTTCCGAATTCGGTACCCTTCTACCAGCAGATGTTCAACCTCTATAACAGTGCGCCAGGAGCCAGCGCCGCGAGGGACGTTCTTGCCCCAGGGGCTACGGTCGCAACGCCCGCAACATCCACTACCCCCGCCATCGCATCTGTGCCGACCCCGGATGGCTGCTCCACTTACCTTCCCACTACCTTCACCGGGCCGTGTGCCGTTCAATTTCGCTCCGTGGCCGGCAACGAAACGCATGAGCGGATATACGCTGGACGGGTAGACTTTAACTTCGGCAGCAACGACCGAATGTTCGTGCGCTACCAGCAGGACCACGGCTTCCAAGCGACCTATACGGATCCCATCAGTCCGGTCTTCAACCTCGGCAGCACCCAGCCGGAGTACCAAAGCCAACTCACGGAGACGCACACTTTCGGCACCTCCGCCGTGAACCAGTTGATTATCTCTGGCCAGTGGTATAGCGCTATATTCGGGCCCAAGAGCCAAAGCGCAGCGGTGGCCGCCTATCCCGCCACGCTGTATTTCGGGGACAACGCCCTCTATTCGCTGGGTTATTACAATTATTACTGGCCACAGGGGCGCAACGTGACGCAGTATGGTTTTTCGGATGACTTTTCCAAGAGTAAGGGCGCCCACTCACTCAAGTTTGGAGTCAAGTACCGACGTAATGACGTGAGCGACCAAGATTACGGATACTATGTTAACCCGTGGTTGGAGCCCTTCAGCCTCGCCGACTTCGCCAACGGAGGGATAGGGATCCAACAAAACTGTGGCAATACTTGCGGGGACCTGGCTGTCCAGAACTTCCCGCTGTCACTGAATCAGCCCATGGCGACTTGGGGCCTGGGGGCCTACGCGCAGGACGCCTGGAAGGTGAAGCCGAACCTCACCGTGAACTTCGCGTTGCGCATCGAGCACAATTCCAACCCGGTCTGCCAGCATGATTGCTTTGCGCGGCTGACTGCACCCTGGAATGAACTCTCGCACGATCAGGATGTACCTTATAGCCAGGCCCTGCTCGTGAACCAGCACCAGGCACTTTCAGGGCTGCAAAGCATTGTATGGGAGCCACGCATTGGGTTCTCCTGGCAGCCGCTGGGCGCGTCACGCAATACCGTGATCCGGGGCGGGATCGGGATATTTGGCGACGTCTTTCCGGCGGGGGTGGCTGATAACTTCTCTTCCAACCCACCGTTGTTGAACAGTTTCACGATTTACAATGACAACCTATCGCCCGTCGAGACATCGAACCTATTCAACGATGCCGTCAGTTCGAACCAATCTTTCCTGAGCGGGTTTAAGGCTGGACAAACGGTGACTCAGATCGAGGCGACAAACTCGAACTTTTCGCCGCCCAGCATGACAGTCTCGGACAAGCAGACCAAGGTTCCGACGTACGAAAAATGGAGCATGGAAATCGAGCACGGGTTCGGTGAGCATGCCACCTTCAGCGTCAGTTACGTCGGCAACCACGGCTACCACGAGTACGTTGCCAACGCGGCCGTGAACGCCTATGAATCTGGCTTCAGCGGTCTGCCCTCCGCGGCGCCTGATGGTCGATTTGGTCCCGTGAGCTGGATCACCAGCGCAGGCACTTCCAGCTATAACGGTCTCACCGCTTCCTTCAGGGCGCAGACCCATAGTGTCACGGCACTGCTCAATTACACTTGGAGCCACGCCTTCGACACCGTGTCCAATGGCGGAATACTTCCGTTCAACTATTCGACCAACTTAAGCCCCCTCAGCCCGATGAACCCTTACAACATTCAGGCAAACCGCGCTGACTCGGATTACGACGTTCGCCACTACCTCAGTGCGAGCTACGTCTGGCAGTTGCCCTTCAAAGGTCTGACCCGCGGTCGCGGGCCCGCCGCGCTCGTGAACGGCTGGCAGGTTTCGGGCACCATTTTCACCCGCACCGGCCTCCCCTACACACCCTATGACGGTAGCGACGGCGCGGGCATCTATAACTACGGTGCGGCCCAGCTCTATGCGAATTTTAACGGCGGGTCCGCCGGCTCCTGCTCCGGTCCCCAGAACCCGTGCCTCACCACCGCCCAATTCTCGTCTGCTGCGACGGGTTTTGGCAATGTATTGCGGAATTCCTTCCGCGGTCCGGGATACTTCGATACCGATTTTAGCTTGCTGAAGTACACCAATATCCCGCACTGGGAGGGCGCAAAGCTGGCCGTGGGGGCGCAGGCCTACAACGTGTTCAACCATCCCAACTTCGATATCCCGGATGCCAATATAGACTCCTCTACGTTTGGAACCGTGATTCACACCGTCGGCTCACCCACTTCGATTCTGGGTGCGTTCCTGGGAGGAGACGCTTCGGTTCGAATGATTCAGTTGACGGCTCGCATTGTCTTCTGAGCAGGCGTCGAGCCTGCCGCATCGTTCCGTTTTTGGGGCGGTCCCGTAGGGGACCGCCCTCCTTCCTACCGAGCAGAGCCTGTCGGTTGAGCGGCGCCGGGCTACATGCTGCCGCTCGGTCACCGCACCCTCACCTTGACACCTTGGATGCAGCTACCCAGCCCGAACGGAACTATCGGGACATGAGGATTGGGTCAGTGGGCTGTAGCGGCGCTCTATGAGCGCCGATGCGCTTGGAAACACAACTGCTCTTCCGCCTCGAGGTGTCCGCGCAATTCACGGATCATCCGGGCGCCGAGGGTAAGGAGTACGGTCGGGTCCTTCGAGAGATCGTAAGAAACCATCTGCCTCTCGAATTTATCCAGGTCCACGCCAAAACGCTCGTGGTGGGCGCGAAAAGCCGCCAGTTTGGAAGCGACCTCTGCGTCCCCGTGCATGGCTGGGAACAATTCAGATTCTTCTTGCCGGCAATGCGTGGTCAGGACGGTTTTGAAGTATTCGAGTATCTCGCGCAAGGAGGCATCCGCCGCCTTCCGCTCGAGGGCCTGGCTGCCGTTGCTGGATACCCGCTCCAGCGCCATTTCCCAATCTTGCAGCCGGGCGCGCATCTGAGCGTGCTCGTCCATCCAGCGCTTCTCGTCAATGGCTGATTCTGCGGCCGGCTCAGCAAGCGTGATCTCGCAGGGCATCTCCGCGGCGAGGTATTTGATGGCAAGGCCACGCCGCTCGAGCCTGGCCACTACTTCCCGGCGGGGGGGATAGTCGTGGGTCGAGAACTGGCCGGGCAGATGGCGGCGCAGGTAAGCGCCCGGCAGCGTTTCGCAATCTACGGTAAAGAGATCGTCGGCAGCCACCAGCGCGATGTTCAGGTCGTAGCTCTCCCGGGTATTGAAGAACAGGCGAGAAGTGGGAAAAGCCATGTGATAAACACTAACCAACAGGCGGAAATCGTCATCGGAGACGGTGAAGCGGCTGGGCTTCTGCGAAGCTAGAACGCCCCGCGCCGGCTTCAATCGCGGGATCCCCAGCGCGTGCGGCTCGATTCCATAAGTGCGGCGCAAGTAGTTTCCATGCTCGATCACGGCCAGGGCGTCGTAACGGAAATTGTACAGCCCCAACAGCACACCCATTCCAATCTTAGTAATGCCTGCGGCAATAACACGATCCCAGAGATCGAGACGGGACTCGTAGTTCCGCTTGGGAGAGCCCGCAAAGTGCCAGCGGTCGTAATGCGGGCGATGATAAGTCTCCTGCCACTCGACCACCCAGTCCAAGCCGGCCTCGCGCAGCCGGACGTAATCCTCCTGCTGATAAACAGGAGAGCAGAGCGCCACCACTCCGCCACCCCGGGGTTCCAGCTTTCGGCGTGTGGCGGCGACGTAGCGCGCCACCGTGTCCGGGCCGAATTCAGGGTCATCGGAAAGCACCAATTCGATTTGCCGGTGGCCCCAGGAAAGAATCAGGTCCAATTGCTTCTCGAAATCCTCCAGGCCGAGCCGGACGCGCTCGGCGATGGGATTGCTTTGCCGATAACCGCAATACAGGCATTCGTTCTGGCAAAAGCTTGTCAGGTAAACCGGAATGATGAACTCGACAGTTTTTGCTGCCCAACGCGCGCGCACCCGGTCCGCGGCTGCCTGGATTTCAATTTGCCGGTTTTGATCGCGCGCGACGGCAAACAGAGAGGCGGCATCTTGCGCCTCGAGACCCTTGCCCATGTCAGCGGTTCGGAAGATCTCCCCCGGCTGCCGGACAGGCTCCGAGATTGCCGCCAAGCGTTCGATGCGGTTTTGCTCACTCGCAAAAAACTCACTAAACCTTGCCAATTTCCTTAATCCTTCTGGTTTTGTACGGGGACGCCTTGCCGTCCCCTGACTATTGTGCGTTCATTGACGAGGGTGGGGCAAGCCCTACGCCTACTCCCTCAAATCGCTAATCCCAGCGGAGCAACCGGTTTACCCTGCGGGCTGCGACAAAGCCGGCCACCCAGCCAATGATCCCACCCAAAACAACGTCCGCGAGATAAGAAGCAATCAGAACCCATTTGGCCCACGTTTCCGTGTTCTTGAGCAGTTGCGGCCCAGCCCACAACACCAGGCTGGAGAGCGCCAGCGCGAGGGCGATACCGCCTGTGGAACCGAGAACGAAGTACGATGCTAGAAACCGGGACGTCTTGAAGCAGCACAGCACCACGCCGCCTGCCACACACAGAAACCACACGGGGAGCACGAAGAAGAATACCATTAGTTGTCCTTGAAACTGTGGCGAACTGCGGAGATTCTTCGCCCACCAAAAAACGGCGGGCTCAGAATGACAGGATTCAGATCCCTGCCGCGCTTGTGCAGGCCGGGCAAAAATCCGCCCACTTCAAATCGATCCGCTCCACCGAATGCGAAGCGCTCATCACACAAAGGTAGTTGGGACAATGCCGAAGCCCAAAAGTGTGGCCCAATTCATGAAGGGCTTCCTTCAAGAGGCGCTCTTCAAGAAGTTCGGGGTCCTTGGGCATACCATAAAACTCCGGGCGCAGACGATGGGTGGAAACCAGAGCGCCGGCGTCGCTCAATTGGGCTTCGCCAAAAACGAAGGTCAGGATGGGGATGTAGAGGTCCAGGTCGGTCACGCCCAGGATTCTCCAGCTTTCCGCGTGCGAATCCTGCAAGAGCCGCTTGAGAATTTCGGTGGAGTGGTATTGCCCGCGCGCAGGATTGTAGGCGGACTCGCCGTTCAATTCGTTTGGCCGAATCCAGCAGGCTACGCGCAAGCGCGAGGCCAGTCTTTCCGCAAGCGTTTCCAGGTGCCGCCGCTCGACTCGCCCCACGGGAACCAGCGAGATGATATTCATGACGCGGCGGGTATACCTTTCCGAAAGCCGTATTTCTTGATCTTGTTGTAGAGGGTGACGCGGTCAATCTCCAGCGTTTTTGCCGCGCGCGTCTGGTTCCAATCGCAGGATTCCAGAACCCGAAGAATATGCGCGCGCTCCACCTCGTCGAGTGAAAGCCCGTTCTCGGATTGTTGAGCCGAGCCAATCTGCAAGGGGAAATCGGAAGCCTGAATTTCGGGCTCGCGCCCGATCACCATGGCCCGTTCGATGGCGTTCTCGAGTTCGCGCACATTCCCGGGCCAGGCATAGTTCATCAAGATATCCAAGGCCGCCCGGCTGACTGAAGTGAACCGCTTGTTCATGGCGCGCGCATACTTCTTGATGAAATGGTCCACCAAAAGGGGCAGGTCCTCATGGCGATCTCGCAAGGGGGGCAGTTCAATCCCAAAAACGTTGAGGCGGTAGTAAAGGTCGGGCCGGAAGGTTCCTTCTTTCACGAGGGTCGCCAAGTCTTTGTTGGTGGCGGCGACAGCGCGGAAGTCAACCTTGATCGTCTGGTTCCCACCCACGCGCGTGATCTCTTTCTCTTGCAGAACGCGCAGCAGGTCAGTCTGGGTCTTCAGGCTGATGTCCGCGATTTCATCCAGGAAGACTGTGCCGCCCTCGGCGATTTCGAATTTACCTTTCTTCCGATATTGGGCGCCCGTGAAGGCCCCCTTTTCGTGACCAAACAGTTCGCTTTCTAGCAGAGTCTCCGTCAAAGCGCCACAATGGATAGTGACCAGGGGCATGAATCGACGGGGGCTCAGTTGGTGAATGGCGCGCGCCACCAGTTCCTTGCCGGTGCCGCTTTCCCCGTGGATCAGAACCGTGGTATCCGTGGGGGCGACGCTGCGGATGAGTTCTAAAGCCCTTTGCATCGGTTTGCTCTGCCCCACTAACTCGACCGCTTGAACCTCCTCCAGGCTTTCCCGCAGCCGGACATTTTCCTCTTTGATTTTGCGGTGTTCGAGGGCCTTGCGAACCAACCGGGCCAGATCATCGGGATCGAAAGGCTTGGTGATGTAGTCGTAGGCCCCATCTTTCAGCGCCTGGACGGCCGTTTCAACCGAAGCGTACCCCGTCATGATGATGACAATGATTTCCGGATCGACTTCGCGAATCTTGCGGTGCAGCTCGAGGCCATCCATGCCGGGCATTTTGATATCCAACAAAGCCAAATCCCAACGCTGGCTGGGCAACTTGAGCAGCGCCTCGCGCGCGCTGGTAGCGGTCTCGACGAGGTAGCCCTCTTCCTCAAACCATTTGCCGAGCGATTCTCGGACCACGTTTTCATCGTCCACGACCAAAAGGCTGGCTTTGTAATTCATTCTCTGACTCCTGACTTCCTTTGTCCGGCTCGACACTCGTTACTTGTCACTCGTCACTGTTCTTCCGCCCCCCGGCCGCCGTCAGCCGCAGTCTCGGTTCTTCCGGCAGGGTGACCGTGAAGGTGGTTCCCTTCTGCGGGGTGGAAGATGCCTCGATATTCCCTCCATGTTGCTGGACAATCCCGAAAGCGATAGCCAATCCCAAACCGACGCCTTTGCCCTCTGCCTTGGTGGTAAAGAAAGGTTCAAAAATATGCGGCAGGACGTCTTCCGGGATTCCCATGCCTTCATCGCTGACCATGATCCGCGCCTCGCGCTGCTTCGGATCGTAAGCGGTTTCCACCTTCAGCCGGCCGCCCTGCGGCATGGCCTCGAGGGCGTTCATCAGCAAAGCAAGAAGAACCTGCTGAATCTGGCCCGCGTCACAGTAAATGGAAGGCGCCTTGGGGTCCAAGTGACTTTCCACATCCACCTGTTGCAGCTCGCACTGGTGGCCCACCAGGAGCAGGCAGCGCTCGACGACTGTGTCCAAATCGTTCTTTTGAGGGTTGAGGGGCGCCTGGCGCGCGAAGGTCAACAGGTTTTTCACGATGCTTCCACAGCGCCGGCTTTCCCCTTCGATCTCCAGGAGGTCGCTCTTTGCCTCCTTACGGCGCTCTTCGTTCTCCAGACCTTTATCCACCAAGCGGGAAACCAGCTTGCTGTAAGTGAGGATGCCCGCCAGCGGGTTATTGATCTCGTGGGCGACCACCGCGGCGAGCTTGCCGAGCGAAGCCATCTTCTCAGACTGCACCAGGCGGTGATAAGCGCGCTCGAGCTCGACTGTCTTCTCCTGGACTCGCTCTTCCAGCGTGCGCGTCCACTCCTGGTTTTCCTCCCGCGCTTTCTTCAATTGTTCGGTCATGCGATTGAAAGAAACTGCCAGGCTGCCCAGCTCATCGTCATTGCCCACAGGCAAAGAATAGTCGAGTTCGCCCTCGGCCACATGTCGTGTGCCCTCGGTGAGTTGGCGCACGGGCTTATGCACGGTCAGCCGGATGAGGCCGGCTGAAATCAAGCTGAGGAGGACAATGGAAACAATGGTGAAGACCGCAATCTCACGCTGGCTCCGGGCCATGACTTGATCCACGGCAGCCAGCGAGAGATTGGTGTCCAGCACGCCGAGTACCTGGTGGCCAGCAACGTGAGAATGGCAGGCGGCATTCGAGCAGTCGGGTTCGTTCTCGATCGGCCGAATCAGGCCCGAAACCCGCGTGCCGTCAGCGGCTTTGTAAATGCGCAGGCGGTCGGGCCGATTCAGGCGCGTGAGGGGTTGCTCCTGGGCGTGGCAGGCGTAGCAGGCCTCCGCCTTCTTATCCACGAACTGCCCGACTTCCTGCGGGTCAGTGGAAAAAGTGATCTGGCCTTCCTTATTGAAGATGCGAATGCGGCTGATGCCCGCCTCGTGTCCGATGGTGTTGATGATGTGGAAAACTTCTTCCCGTTGGTTGCGCAACATCGAATAACGGATGCTGCGCCAGATGATATCGCTATTTCGCTCCGCGCTCTGAAAAACCATCTCCTGCTGCGATTGGCCCCAAACCCGCAGGTGCCAGTAGCCGAACAGCCCTGACAACAGAGCCATGCTGCCAACCACGCCAGCCGTCAGTTTTGTCGCCAGGCTGTGAGTGAACCGAGTCATGGGGTTTCCGCGCTCAACCGCGACGCACTTATTCGGCCTCGAACACATTGAGATAGCGCGCTGCCAGGGCGAAACAGAGAAACATGGTGCCCACCATCGAGAGCGTTACCGACACTTCCGTCCATTTCGGAAAGTAATGCGCGTGTGCGGAGTACTCGAGGCCGGTAATCGAGACGTTCAAGCGGTTGAGCAGAAAACCTGTGATCACCAGCACGGCGGCCGCGAAAAGGCCCTGCCGATTCTCGCGTACCCGGCGGACGAGCAACAAGAGCAGAGGAATGAGGACTCCCAGCGCAATTTCAAGCGCGAATAGGAGGGTTTCCATGGAAGGTTCGCGCAAGTGCGCGAGCGCGCCTCTCCTCCACAAGTCCAGAAAGCGCAGGATCCCGTACACTCCCAGAACTCCCGCCATCGCTTTCCCCAGAGTTGCCAGGAGGGGCATCTCAATTTCCTTGCCAAACGCCCGCGCGCTCAAGTTCGATTCGAAGATCACTATCGCCATGCCTACGCCCACCGCCGAGATGAAGAAAAACAGCGGCAGCAAGGGCGAGTACCAATAGGGGTGCAGCTTCGAAGGCACGATCAGGAACAGGCTCCCCAGGGACGACTGGTGCAGGGTGGAGAGCAGCACTCCCACAATGACCAGCGGGATGGTGATGGCCTTCAGCAGTTTGAGCGGTCGCTCCATTCCAAAGCGCTCGAAGACCGCAGGGGAAAACTCCAGC
>Ga0326728_10022964_pt1 | contig 11502 bp, 7 predicted proteins | sample MB3enrmetagenome_FD_207602 | JGI IMG/M metagenome (GOLD analysis project Ga0326728, IMG submission 207602) | Lab enriched peat soil microbial communities from McLean, Ithaca, NY, United States - MB31MN | ecosystem: Environmental > Terrestrial > Soil > Wetlands > Peat | place: USA: New York... | reverse complement strand
GCATCAGACGTTCGTTGGGAATACAGATTACGGTATCCACGCTCTGGCTCAACTCCGCCAGCCCCTGTTCGGCCTGCACCATTCGCCGTTTGCCTTCAAAGGCGAAAGGCTTGGTCACCACGGCGACGGTGAGGGCATGAAGTTCGCGCGCCAGGCTGGCGACAATTGGCGCGCCTCCGCTGCCGGTTCCTCCGCCCAACCCGGCGGTGACGAAGACCATGTCGGCGCCCTCGAGTGCGTCGATGACCTTGTCCGTGTCCTCGAGCGCAGCGCGCCGGCCGATTTCAGGGTTGGCCCCCGCTCCCAGCCCTTTGGTAAGCTTGGCGCCCAGTTGGATTTTCACCGGCGCTCTCGAGATGCGGAGCGCCTGCGCATCGGTATTGGCCACCAGGAAGTCCACGCCCGTCACACCGGCTTCAATCATGTGGTTCACGGCGTTTCCGCCGCCGCCGCCCACGCCAATCACCTTGATTTTGGCGCCCGCGCGAAGCTCATCGGAAAAGTCTACTCGAAGGTTGCTGTCAGCTTCTTCAATTTCCATGTGGACTCCCCCTCACGTATTTTCGCACCTCTGTAGGGGCGGCCCTCGTGGCCGCCCGATAATCTCTCAGGGCGGCCACAAGGGCCGCCCCTACAACGGCACGGGCTGCCCCTACAAACGCCGCGCTACCCCGTCCCGCCTTTACCGCGCAAAGCTCGCCACAATTTGGCCACCAAGCCTGTCTCGTGCGCGTCCCGGAGCAAGCGACGACGATTGGCGTAGACGACCAAGCCAACCAACGTCGCATACTCCGGCTCGGGCAGGTTTTCTCCCAGGTTCTCGAGTCCCGCACAACGACCCAGGCGAACGGGCAGGCCAAGTGTTTGCTCCGCCAGGTGCATCAAGCCGCCCTGCTTTGCCCCGCCTCCGACCAAAATCACGCCCGCGCCCAGTTGGCGAATATGGCCGCAACGCTCGAGCTCATCACGGATCAATTCCAGCAATTCAAGCGTGCGGGGCTGAATGATCCCGTCCAGCACATCGTAGTTGACCACACGCGCTGGGCGCTCGCCGACGCTGGGGACCTCCAAAACGCCGCCGGGGAGATTGGCAATCTCACGCTCCGCCCAAGTTCGCTTCACTCGCTCCGCATCAGGAATCGTGGTGCGCAGCCCCACAGCGATGTCGTTGGTAAAATGCTCGCCGCCGACCGGGATGGAGGCAGTGTGCCGGACGCTGCCCTCCACGTATACGATCAAATCAGTCGAGCCCCCTCCAATGTCTACCAGGGCTGCGCCCAGCTCGCGCTCGTCCGCCGTCAGGCAAGCGGCCGCTGCGGCGAAGGGCTCGTAGATCGTATCGAGCACCTTGATCCCGACCAGATTCACCGCCGTCACCACGTTTCTCAGTGCCGTGGTTGACCCGGTGATCAGGTGCACGTTGGCTTCCAGCCGCGCCCCACTCATGCCGACAGGGTTCCGAATCCCCTCATGGGAATCCAGCACGTAATCCTGCGGCTCCAGGTATACGGTTTCGCGGTCCGGCGGCATGGTCACGGCGCGGGCCGCCTGTAGGACTTTAACGATATCGTCCGGCGTGACAGTTCCTGTGCCGCCCGAGGCTTTGTTCAACCCCACCGCGCCGCGGGAGTTCACGCCTTTAATGTGCGTGCCCGCCACTCCCACGTAAGCCGAGGCGATCGAAACCCCGGCCGCGGTTTCGGCAGCTTCCACAGCCTTCTTGAGGGCCACCACTGTGAGATCGAGGTTGACAATGACGCTCTTCCGCCAACCCTTCGACTCCGCTATCCCGAAGCCCGCCACCCGGAGTTTTCCGCCCTCTCCCGGCCGGCAGACAAGTGCACAGGTTTTGTTACTGCCCAGATCCAAGCCCACAAAAAACTGGTCGTTGTGTGCCAAGGACTATTCCTTTAGAGTTTGCGAGGTCTCAACCTCTCCCACAGGCAGGGCCGAAGTTCGGCCCTGTGGGTTCACCACTACCTGATTACGATAGCGCAAGTCCACTGAGTCAAGCGGCGCAGTGGACTTGCGCAACTCGGGGAGCAGCGCCAGAAAAGTGTGAAAGTGCTGAACAAAGTTCTCGCGTCCAAAATGGACCTGCAAGGTCTCGCGGCCTTGCACGAGCAGGGCTTTGAGATCATCACCATCTGAAATATCTGCTTCTGAAACGATCCATCCGGAGTGGGCAATCTCGTCTCCGAGTTGGTGCATGAAATCCTGATAAAGCGCGATGCGGGTCCGGCACGGTTCGGAGCCGGCATTCGGGTCCAGGCCGGTGATTACCGGCAAGTCAAAGAAGGCGCTTTCCGGCTTATCCAGCAAGACTCCTTCGCTATCCACCAGGCTCACGTGGCCGCCCACGTTGGCGTAGGCCACCGCAGTCCTCTCCGTGACGCGCACCACCAGCCGGTTGGGCAAGACTCGAGTCAAGGCTGCGCTTCGCACCCAGGCAATCGCTTCCACTTGCTTCCGCTGTGCCTCGAGAGATAAGCGCAACGCCTTTAGACCTGGACCACTGCCGGCGTGCAGAGGCAATCCCAGCGCGTTGGCGACGTCTTCTCGAGACACAAATTGATTCCCGGTCAATTGGATATCGTCGGCGGAGCGCAATTCGAAGCGTGGCGATGACAGGACGAAGGTGGTCAGCAAATAGCTCGAGATTCCCACCGGCGCCACAACGGTAATGAAGAAGAGAAGCCAACGCCGGCTCCACGAGATCCCGCGGCGGCGTACCGACACGGCCTTCTGCCGCCGTAGATAGGGGGATTCCTCCTCACCGTCTAAGGCTTGGGCCGCGAAGTTCTCTTCCTCGGGCAAGCTGTGACTCATTGATCCCATCACTCCTTGTGTGGGCGTCCGCGGGCAACCACAAGGGTTGCCTTTACAATCCGTTGCGCCCCCGGATCGCCTCCGCCAGGGCCTCCCCAATTCTCCACACGTTCCCGGCTCCGACGGTCAGAATCAAATCGCCGCTTCGCAATTCCGCCAGTATTGCCTGAATGACGGCCTGTTCTGAGGGCGCATATCGAGCTCGAGGGAAGCCCAGTTCGGCCATTCGCTCCACCAGCCGCTGAGCGGTAACGCCCGGAATAGGCTTTTCACTCGCCGGGTAAATGTCCAACACGTAGACCTGATCCGCAGCCTGAAAGCACCGGGCAAAGTCATCCATCAGGAACTGAGTGCGCGTATAACGATGGGGCTGGAAGATTGCGATCACCCGTTTGGCGCCCCAGAGGCGGGCCGCTTCGAGCGTGGCGCGGATTTCCGTGGGATGATGCCCGTAGTCGTCCACGATCGTTATACCCTGGAATTCCATTTTGATCTGAAATCGGCGGTCGGCGCCTCGGAAGCGCTCCAGGCCCTGGCGGATCTGATCGGCGCTCAGCTCGAGTTCCAAACCCACCGCCACCGCCGCCAAGGCATTCTGCACGTTGTGCCGTCCCGGAACGGATATGCTAAAGCTCCCCAGTGGCTTGGCTCGAGCTTCAACTTCGAAGCTCGATCCTTGCGGACGCAGTTCGAGTGAACTGCCCCGCACCTCCGCCCCGGAATCAAGACCGTAAGTAACTACGCGACGCCGAAGCTGCGGCTGGAGTTCTCTGAATCGCTCGCCCCACGGGGAATCCGCGCAGGCCACCACCGCACCATAGAACGGGACCTTGTTCGCGAAGGAAAGGAAGGCGGAAGTTATCTCGTTCAGGTCACGGTAATGGTCCAGATGCTCACCATCGATGTTAGTGATCACGGCAATGGAAGGCAAAAGGTAGAGAAACGAGCGGTCGCTTTCGTCAGCCTCAACCACCATCAGCTCGCCCCTGCCCAGCCGGACGCTGGAGGCGAACACGTCCAACCGTCCGCCAATAACCGCGGTGGGATCGAGCCCCGCCTGCGTCAGCATCACCGCGATCATCGAAGTGACGGTCGTTTTGCCGTGCGCCCCGGCCACCGCCACGCAAAATTTCATGCGCATCAACTCAGCCAGCATTTCGGCCCGAGGAATAACCGGGATTTGCAGTCGTTGGGCCTCCTGCACCTCCGGGTTGTCCGCCGGAACCGCAGAGGAGACCACCACCACCTGGGCATCCTGGAGGTGGCCCGCGGCGTGGCCTTCGAAAACTCGCGCGCCCAGCTTGGAGAGCCGGTCCGTGACCGGCGTCGCTTTGAGATCAGAGCCTGAAACCGTGAAGCCGAGGTTGAGCAAAACCTCGGCGATGCCACTCATGCCGATTCCGCCGATGCCCACGAAATGGATTCTCCGGATCTTGCCTAACATAGTTCAATTACCCGGATGTAGCGGGGGCGTCTCGCCGGCGCTACATCCTTGCAGCCATATCTTCGACCAAATCAGCAATCTGCGCTGCCGCCTCCGGGCGCGCCAGACTCTTCGCGGCCCGCTCCATCCCGGTCAACCTCACTGGCTCACTGAGCAGTTCATGGATTTCTGCTATCAGCCGCTCAGGCGTTAACTCCGCCTGAACGATTACTCGTGCGGCGCCGGCGCGCTCGAGAGCCCGGGCATTTGCCAGTTGATGCTGATCCGCGGCCGCCGGAAATGGTATGAGCAGCGACGCGCGCCCCGCCGCGGCCAATTCCGCCACCGCAGTGGCCCCGGCCCGCGAAAGCACCAAGTCGGCTCGGGCCAACGCTTTGGGCATATCCTCGATGAAAGCCTGGACGCACGCGGTTACGCCGTGTTCCTGATAAGCGTCGCGCACCGCCTGGTAATCTGCTTCCCCCGTCTGATGGACCACTTCGAGCCATCCTGAATCGCGCCTCAAGGCCGGAGCACATTGGACCATCACTGTGTTGATGGCCTTCGATCCCTGACTGCCACCGACGATCAGGATGCTGAACGGCGCCTCGTGTCTCTTCGACGGGATGGCATGGAACGCGGCCCGGACCGGAAGGCCCGTAACGCGAGCTTTTTCGCCATAGAACCGCGCTGCCTGCTCGAAGCCAACTGCCGCCAAACGGACTACGGGAGCCAGGGCGCGATTTGTAAAACCCGGCAACGCATTGGGCTCAATGAGCAATGTCGGGATATCCTGAAGAGCAGCCTCCAGCATGACCGGTCCTGCCAAGTATCCCCCTACCCCGATTACTACCTGGGGGCGAAAATCGCGCAAGACTCCGGCCGTTGCTACTGCCGTTCGAGGAAGCACCATTAAGTTCCGCAGGCCCTGAAATCCAGTGATGCCTTTTAGGCCGGCAGCCCTGACGGTGCGAAGTGTGAAGCCGGCTCCGGGAATTAAACGCGCCTCGAGAGGTCTTTGGGTGCCGAGAAACTCGATAGTGTATTTCGTTCCGAAGCGCTCCAGGCGCGCTCCACGGGCCCGCAGTTCCTCCGCCACAGCCAGCGCCGGAAAGATGTGACCTCCCGTACCCCCGGCGACCATCAGAAACCTCATGAGAGACACACTACCAGCTTAGCCTTCATCTTGCGAAATGTTCAGAAGCACGCCCACCGCAGCCAGGGTGACGAACAATGACGACCCACCGTAACTTATCAAGGGCAACGGTATGCCCTTGGTAGGAAGCAGGCCGAGCACCACACTCATGTTCACCAGCGCTTGTCCCACCACCATGACGGTCAGCCCGATTGCCAGCAACCGTCCAAATTCGCACGTGCACCGCGCACTGGCCCGCAATCCTCGCCAGAGAATAACTGCAAAAGCCACGATAAGGATCGTAGCCCCGATGAACCCCAACTCCTCGCTCACCACCGCAAAAATGAAGTCCGTCTGGGCCTCCGGAAGATAGAAGAGCTTCTGCTTCCCCTCCATCAGCCCCACTCCGGAAATCCCTCCCGTGCCGACGGCAATAAAGGACTGAATGATGTGAAAGCCCTTTCCAAGCGGGTCGACATAAGGGTTCAGGAACGCCAGCAGGCGGTTATAACGGTAGGCGGAATGAAAAACCAGCCAGTAGATCACCGGAGCCGCCCCGAGCGCCATGCCAGCAAAATACCTCGCACGAAGCCCCGCGACGAATAGCATTGCCGCAACGATCATCGCTATGGCCAGAGCCGTTCCAAAGTCCGGCTCCACCACCACCAGCGCCATGCTCGCTCCGCTAACCAGCCCAACAGGGAGCAGGGTATGCTCGATATCGTTCACCTTGCCCGCCCGCTGCTCGAGGAAATAGGCCAGGAAGAGTACCAGGACAATCTTGGCAATCTCGGAAGGTTGCAAGCTCGCAGGTCCCAAATGCAGCCACCGGTGTGTGTTGTGGCTGCGCTCCGCAAACAAAACGCCCACCAGCAGCACAAACTGCAAAGCCAGCGCCGGAAAAACCACCACCGGGCTGGCCAAACGGCGATAGTCCAGATACATCATTACGACTAACGCGACAAATCCCGCCCCAGCCCATGCCAACTGGCGAACCAGAAAGTAACTGCTGCTCCCAAACTTCTCGGTGGCCACCACCGCCGAGGCGCTGAAGACCATCAGGGCTCCGAAAAGCGTCAGCGCCACAACGGTGCCGAAGAGAATCTTGTCGGATTGAAGTCGCCTTGACATGCTCTGTTAATCCATCCGGGGCAGCCTTAATTGAGCCGCCTGATCCGGGTCCGCGGACCTTATCTCGCTCTCCTCAGCGCTCCTTGAGTTGCGTTCTGAAGCGCCGGAGACGTCTTCCGTCCCGCCCTCGCTGGCACTGCCCCCCGCTGATCCGCTGCCCGCAAGACCTTCCTCTGCCACTCTCCCCTCGTAAGGCAACGGGGCGCTTTCAATTCCTTCCGGTTCGTCCGCCGTTGGAGACTGACTCGTTTCAGGCAGCTCCGAGTAATCTTCATCCATCACGTCGGTGGGGGGGTATTCGCCGGCGCTCATTTCGTAAACAAGAGTCAGCTCGCGAGGCGCGGTCTCCAGCGTGGGTTCAGTGGAGCGGCTGGAGTCTTCATTGACAGGCTCGGCAAATTCTTGTTTCGGCTCTTCGATCTCCGGCGCCGATACTTGGGCCGCGGGTTCGCCGGTTGCGCGGGGCGCAGGCTGGGGTGATTCAGCGGGTGGTTGAGCCTGGACCGGAGGAAAGACCGCCGAGCCGGCCTGCGCCGGCCCGGAAACAACCAAGGCCCGACCAGGCTTTTCCCGCTTAGTCCATTTCCACTCTACCGAGCCCGATTCCACATCCTGCGCCAGCCGCCCTACCAGCTCCTTAAAGACGCGGCCCCGATGCTCATAATCCTGGAACTGATCAAAGCTCGAACAAGCCGGAGCAAGGAGCACCACATCCCCAGGACGCGCACGCTGGAACGCCGCCGGCACGGCGGTCTCGAGGTTTCCGGCGCGAATCAACTCTGCGGCGCCGCCGAGTTCCTGGGCAATACGATCCGCCGCCGCGCCGATCAGCAGAACCTCGCGCACTCTGTCCTTCAGGAGAGGGATCAGAGGAGCGTAGGGAGCGCCCTTGTCCTTCCCGCCCATAATGAGATGGATGCCGCGCTCGAAAGCCTCGACCGATTTCACCGTCGCATCAACGCTGGTGGCTTTGGAATTGTTGTAAAACTCGACCCCACAGATGTCGCGAACATACTCGAGGCGGTGCTCGACGCCTCTGAATTCCCGCACCGCGCGGCGCACGGCATCGAAGTCCGCTCCCAGCACGCAGGCAGCCGCCGCAGCCCCCAGAACGTCTTCCAGGTTGAAACCACCTCGTAGACGCACTTCCCGTGTCTCCAGAAGCACCCGCTCCAGATGACCCGTGCGATACACGATATTTCCGTTCGATACGAAAAGGCCGCAGGGAACTTGTTCGAGCCGGCTGAAGAACACCTTGCGGCTCACCAATGCCGGACCGAGGCTCCGTACCCAGGGATCATCCGCGTTCAGGATGGCATAATCGTCCGCCCGTTGGTTGCGGAAGATCTGCCTTTTCGCCTGGGCATAAGCCTCGAACGTAGGATGGCGATCCAAGTGGTTGGGTGAGATATTCAGCAAGACGGCAACGTGCGGACGAAAGTCGCGAATAGCTTCCAACTGAAAACTGCTTAATTCGGCCACCACGATTGAACCCACCTTGATCTCATCCACGGCGGAGGTCAGTGCGACACCAATATTCCCGCCTACAAAAGTCGGAAAACCAGAGGCCTCGAGCATCTTGCCTAGAAGAGCCGTGGTCGTGGTCTTGCCGTTGGAACCGGTAACGCCCACTATCGGAGCGTCCATGTACCAGCCCGCAACTTCGACCTCCGGCACAATGGGAATGCCGCGCTCGCGCGTGGCCTGGAGTTGAGGTAAGTCCCAGGGTATGCCGGGGCTGACCACCACGAGATCGTGAGCGAGAAAGAGCTCGACGCGCTGCGACCCCAGTTCGAGACCAATCTTTTCGGCCAGCAGCCCCGGCAGCATGGGCCCGAAAGCGGCAGGAGGTTTGATGTCCGTCACCGTCACGATCGCCCCCTGACGCCGCAGGCAGAGTGCTGCGGCGCGTCCGCTCCTCCCTAAGCCGACAACGAGCACACGCTTATTGCGTACATCAGTCATGCCATCCCCCTGGTCCGGGAGCGGCTCCCCTTACGAAAGTGCGAGTCCAGGATCTCCGAGACGATCTCCGAAAGAGACCGCCTGGCTTGCCGAGCCAGGCGCCGGGCAGTCACGAGCGTCTCGCGATTCAGGGTCAAGCTCACTCGCCTCGGATTACGAAATGATCTCGGTCTACCCATGCTATTTAATGCGCATTTTATGCGCGCAAACCTCAGAGGTCAAGCGTTGTCAGTTGTCCGACTGACAACTGACTATCTCAGCTTCAACGTCGTCAGCGCGAAGAGCGCGAAAACCAGCGCGGCGATCCAGAAGCGCGCGATTATTTTCGACTCTTTCCACCCCTCCAGTTCGAAGTGATGATGAATGGGCGCCATACGGAATACCCGCTTGCCTCGGAGCTTGAACGAAACCACCTGAACGATCACCGAAAGCGCTTCGATCACGAAGATACCGCCAATAAACGGCAATAAGAGTTCCTGTTTAATGAGCACCGCGACGGAGGCGATTGCACCGCCGAGCGCTAGAGAACCGACGTCTCCCATGAAGATCTCTGCCGGATACGCGTTGTACCAGAGGAATCCGAGACTTGACCCCACCATCGATCCGCAGAAAATCGTCAGCTCACCCACACGTGGCAGGTGCTCCAAGTCCAGATACTCAGAAAGAACGGCATGGCCTGTAACATACGTAAGCACCGTCAGCGCCGAGGCGGCTATGACCACACAACCGATGGCCAAACCATCAAGTCCATCGGTCAGGTTGACGGCGTTCGAACAACCCACCAGAACCAGCACCACAAAGAGCAGGAAGGGCAAGAAGGCCAGAGGATAGGTCCACATCCGCGAAAGAAAGGCGCTGATTAAAAAGTCGGGCCGGAAACGCTTGAAAAAGGGGAAGGTCAAGGTTGTAGAGTAGAAGCCGCGCGCCGAAAAGAATATCAGCACCACGCCAAAAACGAAGCTGACCAGAATCTGAAGCAAGAACTTCGTCCGACCGGTCAAGCCCAGATTCTTGCGCTGCCGAACCTTTTGGTAGTCGTCCCAGAATCCGATCGCCGCAAAAGCAGCCGTGACACCTAAAACGACCCAAACAAAGACATTCCCCAGGTCGGACCACAGGAGGGTGGGAACGAAGATACAAAGATTGATGAGCACCCCGCCCATGGTCGGAGTTCCAGCTTTCGACATGTGGGACTTCGGCCCGTCTTCACGAATATACTGGCCAATCTGAAACGTCCTGAGAAGCCTCACGACCCAGGGACCTACCACTAAGGAAAGCAACAACGCCGTCAGACTGGCGTAGGCAGTACGGAAGGTGATGTAGCGAAAGAGATTGAGAATATGAAGCTGGTTGTGGAACTTGATGTAGAGATAGTAGAACATGTGTGCTCACGGGGAGTCGAGAAGTCGAGAAGTCGAGAAGTCGAGGAGTTGAGAAGTCCAGGGTTGAGAGTTCGACTTCTCGACCTTCGACCACTCGACACTCGACTTCTCGACTCCTCGGCGCTCGACTCTTCGACACTTCAGCCCTCGACTTCTCAACTCCTCGACTCCTTGACTTCTCGACTCCTCAACTCCTCAACTCCCTTTTGCAGCATCTCGGTCACCGTTTCCAAGTGAACCCCTCGTGACCCTTTCACCAGGACCACGTCTCCGGGCTCGAGCTGCACTCGGCAAAACTCTCCTGCCAACCTCGCGTCGAGGAAGAAGCGAGTCCGCGCGGGCGGCAGGCCGGCAGTCACCGCTCCCTCGAGGAAGTATCTCGCATCGCCTTGCACTGCGATCAACCAGGCAAGATCGGCCTCCGCGCACTTGCGACCAACCTCTTCGTGCAGTTTCGGAGACTGCGGCCCCAATTCGAGCATCTCGCCGGCCACCACAATCCGACGGCGAGCGCCAGGCCATGTCCGAAGTGTTTCGAGCATACACTCCATGGCCTGCGGATTGGAATTATAGGAATCGTCGATAATTATCACCGGCCCCGGCAGTGTGAAGTACTCTCCCCTTTGCGGAATACTTTGGAATTCCGCCAGAGCCCGGCGTATCTCCACGGGCGGGACGTCGAAGTCCGAGGCGACGGCAATAGCAGCAAGCGCGTTCAGCACGTTGTGGCGGCCAGGGATGGGAAGAGAAAAGTCAGCGTCTAAGTTCGGCCCAAGCACTCGGAAGTCGCTTCCGATTCCTTCTCCCGGCTTCACCCACAGGGCCTGAAAATCGGCGCCTGATCCCGTCCCAAACGTAACGACCTCTCCCTGAAATCCCTCCCCGAATCGCTGTACCCGAGAATCGTCATAGTTCAACACGGCGGTGGGCGGTCCCCGGCGCGAAGAGAGGTTCTCGACGAGTTCCCGCTTTGCCTTGGCGATGGACTCGAGCGAATCAAAGAACTCCAAGTGAACCGGGGCGACATTAGTCACCACGCCGGTCTCCGGCTCAGCCATCGCGGCTAAATGCGCAATCTCACCGGCGGCCGACATTGCAAGCTCCACCACCGCAATCTCGTGCTCGGGCTCGAGCCCCACGAGAGTCAGGGGAAGGCCGTAGTGATTATTCAGGTTGCCGGCCGACTTGTGTACCATGAAGCGCCGCCCCAGCACAGTGGCGATCATCTCTTTCGTGGTGCTCTTTCCCGTGCTCCCGGTTACGGCGATAACCGGACGCCCCCACCTGCGTCGAACGTACCGCCCCAAATGTTGAAGCGCCTCGAGCGGGCTCTCGACGGGAAGGAGACATGGCGTGAGGTCTGGCGGCGCCAAGTCAAAAGAGGCCTGCTCCACGACTGCCCCAGCCGCTTTACGCTCGATTGCCTGAGCGAGGAATTGATGTCCGTCGAAACGGGGTCCGCGCATTGCGAAGAAGAGTTGTCCAGGCCCGATGGAGCGCGAATCCAACGAGTATCCGGTAATCACCCGTTCCGGCATCCCGCAACGGGTATTGAGGAGCGCCGCGATCTCACCCAAGGATGATCTCATTAATCCTTCGCATGTAGCGCGGGCGTCTTGCCCGCACCAAAGCGGGCA
>Ga0326728_10022963_pt1 | contig 11502 bp, 10 predicted proteins | sample MB3enrmetagenome_FD_207602 | JGI IMG/M metagenome (GOLD analysis project Ga0326728, IMG submission 207602) | Lab enriched peat soil microbial communities from McLean, Ithaca, NY, United States - MB31MN | ecosystem: Environmental > Terrestrial > Soil > Wetlands > Peat | place: USA: New York... | reverse complement strand
GCGGCGGTGCCCGACGAGGCCTACGACGAGCCGCTCGATTTCATCCTGACCGAGCGCGAATGGATCGCCGCGCGGAGCTTTTCCTGATGCGCCTGCTGTTCATCGGCGACATCGTCGGCCGCGCCGGGCGCGCCGTCCTTCTCCAGCACGTCTCGAACCTACGCGCGCGCTGGCGGCTCGATCTCGTCGTCGTCAACGGCGAAAACGCCGCCGGCGGCTTCGGCGTCAACGAAGCGATTTGCGTAGAATTCCTCGCCGCCGGGGTCGACGCGATCACGCTGGGCAACCACGCCTTCGATCAGCGCGAGGCGCTGGCGTTCATCGAGCGCCAGCCGCGCCTCCTGCGCCCCGCCAATTACCCGCCGGGGACGCCGGGGCGCGGCGCCGTTCTGATCGAGGCCGCCAACGGCGCCAAGGCGCTCGTCGTCAACCTGATGGGGCGCGTGTTCATGGACGCGCTCGACGATCCCTTCCAGCGCATCGAGCAGGAACTCGACGCGTGCCCGCTGGGGGTCGGCTGCGGCGCGTCGATCATCGATTTCCACGCCGAAGCGACCAGCGAAAAGCAGGCCTTCGGCCATTTCGTCGACGGCCGCGTCAGCCTCGTCGTCGGCACCCACACCCATGCGCCGACCGCGGACTGGCGCATCCTTTCCGGCGGCACCGGCTTCATCACCGACGTCGGCATGACCGGCGATTACGATTCGGTGATCGGCATGGAGAAGGACGAGCCGCTGCGCCGCTTCACCCGCCGCATTCCCTCCGGGCGGCTCGAGCCGGCGACGGCGGCGGCGAGCCTGTGCGGCGTCGCGGTGGAAACCGGCGCCGACGGCCTGGCGCGAAAAATCGCGCCGCTGCGCATCGGCGGCGCGCTCGCTCCCGCCGAACCCGACTTTTGGAATTCCTGACCTACGCGCCGAGAGATCGTCCATGTCCGTCGCGCCGACCCTCGTCTTCGATCTCGACGGCACGCTCGCCGACACCGCCGGCGATCTCATCGGCGCCCTCAATTTCGTCCTGGCGGGCGAGGGGGTCGCGCCCGTGCCGGTCGCCGCCGCGCGCACGCTGCTCGGCGCCGGCGGGCGGGCGCTGATCGCGCGCGGTTTTGCGTTGTCGGGGCGAGGGCTCGCGCCTGAAAAGCTCGAAGCTCTGTTCGTCGATTTTCTCGCCACTTACAACGCGCATATCGCCGACGAGAGCCGGCTCTATCCCGGCGTCGAGGCGTGTCTCGCGCGCTGCGCCGAGGCGGGCTGGCGACTCGCCGTCTGCACCAACAAGATGGAGCGTTCGTCGCGCCTTCTGCTCGGCAAGCTCGGCGTCGCCGACCGCTTCGCCTTCGTCTGCGGCCAGGACACTTTCGGCGTCGGCAAGCCCGATCCGCGGCCGCTGCTGGGGACGATCCACGCCGTCGGCGGCGACCCCAGCCGCGCGGCGATGGTCGGCGATTCGCGGACCGACGTCGCGACCGCGCGCGCCGCGGGCGCGCCGGTCGTCCTCGTCGATTTCGGCTACAGCGACGTTCCCGTCGCCGAGCTGAAGCCGGACCGGGTGATCTCGCATTTCGACGCGCTGTTCGAGGCGGCCGACGGGCTGGTCGGAGAGCGGGCGGGGGAGTGACGCCGGCGGCCTACGACCGCGCCGGTTCGAGCAGCGCGCGCGCCAGCGCGTCGCGCCATCCGGCCCAGCGGGCGGCGCGGGTCTCGGCGTTCATGGCGGGGGAGAACCGGCGATCGAGCCGCCAACGCTCCGCGAACGCCTCGGGTCCGGGATAGACGCCCGCCCGCCAGCCGGCGAGAAAAGCGACGCCGAGCGCCGTCGTCTCGGTGACCGCCGGCCGATCGACCGGCGCGTCGAGAATGTCGGAAACGAACTGCATCGTCCAATCGCTCGCCGCCATGCCGCCGTCGACGCGAACGACGGGATCGAACCTTTGCCCCGAAGCCGCAAGAGCGTCCTCGCGCATCGCCGACAAGAGGTCGCCGGTCTGGTAGCCGACGCTTTCGAGCGCCGCGCGCGCCAATTCCCGCCGCGTCGCGCCGCGCGTCAGGCCGACCACGACGGCGCGCGCGTCGCTGCGCCAATGGGGGGCGCCGAGCCCGGCGAAGGCGGGAACCAAGTAGACCGCCTGCTCCGGATCGGCCTCGGCGGCGAGGACGCCAGCTTCGGCCGAATTGGAAATGACGCCGAGCCCGTCGCGCAGCCATTGCACCGTCGCGCCGACGGAAAAAATCGACCCCTCCAGCGCGTAGCGACGCACGCCTCCCCACTGGTAGGCGATGGTGGTCAACATGCCATGGCCGGAGCGGACGGGCTTCTCGCCGGTGTTCAACAGAATGAAGCCGCCCGTGCCATAGGTCGCCTTGACCATGCCCGGCCGCAGGCAGGCCTGTCCGATCAGCGCCGACTGCTGATCGCCGGCCATCGCCAGCACCGGCAGGGCGGCGCCGAGCCAGCCGGGCGCCAGGACGCCGAAATCGTCGGCGGTCTCGCGAACTTCCGGCAGCACGGCGCGGGGCACATGGAACAGCGCCAGCAGCTCGTCGTCCCATCGCCCCGAGCGAATGTCGAAGAGCGAGGTGCGCGCCGCGTTGGTGAAGTCGGTCGCGTGCGCGGCGCCTTCGGTGAAACGCCACAGCAGATAGGAGTCGACCGTGCCGAACGCCAGTTCGCCTCTTTCCGCGCGATCGCGCGCGCCGGACACGGAATCGAGAATCCAGGCGATCTTGGCGGCGGAGAAATACGGGTCGAGAACCAGGCCGGTGCGCTCCTTCACCAAGGGCCCATGGCCCTCGGCGGCGAGTTCGGCGCAACGCTCGGCGGTGCGGCGGTCCTGCCAAACGATGGCGTTGTAGACGGGCGCGCCCGTCTTGCGCTCCCACACCAACGCCGTCTCGCGCTGGTTGGCGATCCCCACGCCGGCTATTTCTCCGACGGCGACGCCCGCCCGCTCGATCGCCCCGCGCGCCGTCGCCAGCGCGGTGCGCCAGAGGTCCTCGGGGTCGTGTTCGATCCAGCCGGGGCGCCGATAAATCTGCGGGAATTCCTGCTGCGCCAGCCCCATCGGTTCACCGCCCGGGCCGAACACGACGCTGCGGGTGGAGGTGGTGCCCTGATCGATGACGAGGACGCATCCGCGCATGGCGCTGGTTTCCCTGCCCGTCCGTTTCCTCGATATCGCCGCGCGGCGTGCAAAGGCAAGACGAACGCCGATTTTCAAGCGCCCGGAGGGGCGGCTGCCGGCGCCCTCGCTCGAGGCGCCGGGCGGCGGTTCGCCCAAGTCCGTTACGACGAAGCCGGGTTCTGCTTTGGATTTAAGAAGCGCGCACCGTAATCGGGGCGAATTTCCGGGCGAGTGGTCGACGCGGTCGGCCGGCGCGTTCCGGCGGCTTCGACGATTTGGCGAGACGACGCGCCTGCCGGCGAGCCGCGCCTGCTTTCGGCGGAAAGCGCCGTCGGCCTCATGGAAACGAAGAGTTCCAAAGCCTTTCCCCCGTCAAGGATCGAAGACCGCCTTCGGCGGCGCGACGCACAGGGCGTCTAAAGACGCCCGTCTTTCGACGCCCTATGGGCGCGTCCTTGACAGGGGAAAGGCTTCGGAAAAGAAGGCTTCCATGAGGTCGACGGCGCAGTGGGTCGGTGGCGAGAAAAGGCGCTTCGCGGCAGACGCGACCGGCGGTCGCGTCGAAAAGACGCCGGCGCCCGTAAATCCGCCCCGGTTACGCGCGCACCCTTTGGGAGCATCGGCGTCGATGATCCTCTTCAGCGCTTTGGCTCGCCGATGTTTGGCCGTCGCGGCGCTGTCGGGGCTCGCATCGATGCGGCTCTCGGCCGCGGCGGCCGAAGAACTGGTGAAGTTCGACGGCGCCGTTCCGCGCCTCCATCAAGTCGAGCAGCGCCCTGCCCGCGACGGCAAGGCCGACGAGCGCGGGCGGCCGCTCATTCAGGGCTACCTGACCAAGCCGAACGGGCGCGGTCCTTTTCCCGCGCTCGTATTGCTGCACTCCTGCCTCGGCCTCCCCGCGAACAGACAGTCGATCGCCGACGCGTTGGCGCTCCAGGGCTACGTCGCGCTGTTCGTCGACGATTTCGCTGCGCGGGGGCTCAAGGAAACCTGCGCCGTCGATTTCCCCGACGCCCTCCCCGACGCTTTCGGGGCCTTGGCTTTCCTTTCCCGGCGCCCTTTCGTCGATCCGAACAGGATCGGCGTCGTCGGTTGGTCGCAGGGCGGCGACACGGCGCTCGAGATCGCCGCGTCGCGCTCCGCCTCCGCTTTCGCCGTTGCCGACGGCGCGAAATTCAAGGCCGCGGCGGCGTTCTACCCGCCGTGCGAGAATCTGGGCGACGCCAGGTTGCGGATCGCCACTCTCATTCTCGTCGGCGAATCGGACGACGTCACGCCGGCGGCCGATTGCCGGCGCCTCGCCGAGGCGCAGCCCAGCGACGGCGCCGACGTGAGGCTCATCGTCTATCCCGGCGCCGCCCACGGCTTCGACAATCCCGAATTCGGCGAGGGGCTGCGAGCCTATGGAATGTCGCTACGCTACGATCGCGACGCCGCCGAACGCGCGAAGTCGGAGCTGCGCGATTTTCTCGCGACGCGGCTCGCTCGGTAGCGACGACGCCCGCGCCCGAGCGCCACGTATGCACATATCTCAAAGGCGTCTCTCAAAGGCGTCGCCCTTTTCCCGCTTGCGGGGGAAGGTGGCCCGACGAAGTCGGGCCGGATGAGGGGTCGCGCCGCAAGGCGCGTCGCCATGGCGTTCGCCGAAGCTTGCCGTTCTATGGGATAGAGATGGTCACAGATCGTAACGGCGCGGCGAAGCGGACCGCGGCGCCGGCGGCGACGAGGCGGCTGAGCGGCACGCCGTCGACGCCGCCGGCGACTTCTTCGACTTCGAAATTCACCTCGACCAGCGCGTCGGCGCCGTATTCCTCGGCCTCGCGCACGAGAGCGCCGAGCACGGCCTGCCAATCCGCTTCGGCGTCCGCCGAGCGCGTCGCGCGCCATCGCCCCGCAGCCTTGACGCGGCCAATCGAATAATGCGCGCGCCCGTCTTCGAGCGCGTTGGTGAAACTGACTTGCATGGGATTTTTCGTTCGCCTGTTCTTGTCGGATTGACGCAGCTTGCCGCGCCGTTGTTTCGCCTACCTTAACGTTCGAGCCTCGCCGGAATGATGTCCTGTCTCGATTGACGAAACGTGGTTATCGGACCGGCGCGACACGAGGAGAAGAGAAGAACAGAGCGGCGCCGATGTGACGTCGCCCCCGCGTTTTCGCAATTAAAACATTATTAGGCTTGTGGCGCGGCCTCGGCGGCCTCGGCCTTTTCGAGATCGGCGCCGGTCTGCTGATCGACGGCGCGCATCGACAGCTTGACCTTGCCGCGATCGTCGAAGCCCATCAGCTTGACTTTCACCTTGTCGCCCTCCTTGACGACGTCGGTGGTCTTGGCGACGCGGCCCTTGGCGAGCTGCGAGATGTGCACCAGGCCGTCGCGCGAGCCGAAGAAATTGACGAAGGCGCCGAATTCCATCGTCTTGACCACCGTGCCGTCGTAGATCTGGCCGACCTCCGGCTCGGCGGCGATCGACTTGATCCAGGCGACGGCGGCCTTGATCTTGGCGCCGTCGGCGGAGGCGATCTTCACCGTGCCGTCGTCCTCGATATTGATCTTGGCGCCGGTCTTTTCGACGATCTCGCGGATGACCTTGCCGCCGGCGCCGATCACTTCGCGGATCTTGTCGGTGGGGATCTTCATCGTCTCGATGCGCGGCGCGAATTCGCCCAGTTCCGAGCGCGCGCCGCTGAGCGCCTTGCCCATTTCGCCGAGGATATGCAGGCGGCCGTCCCTGGCTTGGGCGAGTGCGATCTTCATGATCTCCTCGGTGATCCCGGCGATCTTGATGTCCATCTGCAACGAGGTGACGCCCTCGGTGGTGCCCGCGACCTTGAAGTCCATGTCGCCGAGGTGATCCTCGTCGCCCAGAATGTCGGAGAGCACGGCGAAGCGTTTGCCTTCGAGAATGAGGCCCATCGCGATGCCGGCGGTCGGGCGCCTCATCGGCACGCCGGCGTCCATCAGCGCCAGCGAGGAGCCGCACACCGTCGCCATCGACGACGAGCCGTTCGACTCGGTGATCTCCGAGACGACGCGGATCGTGTAGGGGAACTCGGCGGCGGTCGGCAGCATCGGGTGGATGGCGCGCCAGGCGAGCTTGCCGTGTCCGATTTCGCGCCGGCCGGGGGCTCCCATGCGCCCGGCTTCGCCGACCGAGTAGGGCGGGAAGTTGTAATGGAGCAGGAAGCGCTCCTTATAGGTCCCCTCCAGCGAGTCGACATATTGCTCGTCCTCGCCGGTGCCGAGCGTGGCGACCGCCAGGGCCTGCGTCTCGCCGCGGGTGAACAGCGCCGAGCCGTGGGTGCGCGGCAGCACGCCGACCTGGGCGAGGATAGGCCTGACCGTCGTCAGGTCGCGTCCGTCGATGCGGCGCTTGTGGTCGAGGATGTTCCAGCGCACGACCTTGGCCTGGGCGCCGTGGAACGCTTCGGCGACGTGCTCGGGGAGGAATTTCGCTTCGCCGCCCTCGGGCGCCAAAGCCGCCGTCACCTTCGCCCTCGCCGCCTCGACCGCGGCGTAGCGCTCCTGCTTCTGCGTGATCGAATAGGCGGCGCGCAAGTCCGCTTCGCCGATTTCGAGCACCGCCTTCTCGACCGCCGCTTTGTCGCTCGGAGCGAGTTCGCGCGGCTCCTTGGCGGCCTTTTCGGCGAGGCGGATGATCGCGTCGATCACCGGCTGGAACGCGGCGTGGCCCGCCATCACCGCCTTGAGCATCGTTTCTTCGGAAAGCTCCTTGGCCTCCGATTCGACCATCAGGACCGCGTCGGCGGTGCCGGCGACGACGAGGTCGAGCGCCGATTCCTTCATTTCCTCGATCGTCGGATTGACCTTGATCTCGTCCTTGACGAGGCCGACGCGCGCCGCGCCGACCGGACCCATGAACGGCACGCCCGACAGGGTCAGCGCCGCCGAGCAGGCGATCAGGGCCAGAACGTCCGGATCGGTCTCCATGTCGTGGCTGAGCACGGTGGCGATGATCTGGGTTTCGCAACGGAAATCGTCGGGGAACAGCGGCCGGATCGGGCGGTCGATCAGGCGCGAGGTCAGCGTCTCCTTATCCGAGAGGCGGCCTTCGCGCTTGAGATAGCCGCCGGGGATGCGCCCCGCCGCGAAGGCTTTTTCCTGATAATGGACGGTGAGCGGGAAGAAATCGACGCCCGGCTTGGCCTCCTTGACCGCGACCACGGTCGCCAGGACGGTGGTCTCGCCCCAGGTCGCCAGCACCGCGCCGTCGGCTTGGCGCGCCATGCGGCCGGTTTCGAGAACGAGCTTGCGGCCGCCTAGGGTCAATTCCTCGCGTTGGATATCGAACATCGTTTCATCATCCTTTTCTTCATCAAAAGGATGCGAAAGCCCTCGGCCTTGCGACGCGCTCATCCATGTCCGTCATCGGCAAGACGGCGAGGGGCTGGCCCGTGCCGGGCCCAGCCCCTGGCGATCCTGCCATGGGGCGTTCCTTAAGAGAACGCCCGTCATTCGACGGGCAATGACGCGCGGCTTTCGCGATCCTATAACGCCGGCGGGGGCCCCATGCCGCCGCCCGATCTCCCTTTTTCGCGTTCAGCGACGAATGCCGAGGCGCTCGATCAGCGCCCTGTAACGCGCTTCGTCGCCCTTCTTGACATAATCGAGCAGCGTGCGGCGCTGCGAGACCATCTTGAGAAGGCCGCGGCGCGAGTGGTTGTCCTTGACGTGGGTCTTGAAGTGGCCGGTCAGGTTGGCGATTCGCTCAGTAAGGATCGCGACCTGAACTTCCGGCGAGCCCGTGTCGCCGGTCTTCAACGCGTACTCTCGAATGAGCGCGGCCTTGCGCTCGGCGGTGATCGACATCGAACGTTCCTTTCATTGCGGCGAGCGCGCCTCGCCTTCTCCATTTCGGCCGAGCCGGGATGTCGTCCAGGTCGGTCGCTAAGAATATGGGGCGAAAACCCCAGGCCGGCGGCTTATACAGGATTTTCGGCGCGGCGCCAGAGGATTGTCGACGAGCGGCGCGCCGCCCCGGCTTCCCGGGGTTCGCCTATTCCCTGTTCGTCCGCCGACGGCCGCAGCCCCTCACTGGCGATCGGCGGCGTAGCCCTCGCAGCTTTCGTCGAATTCGGCGAGGCCGTATTCGAGATGCGAGGCGAGCAAGGGATCTTCGAGCAGATAAATGGACGTCGGCTGCTCGCGCCGCCCGCGCGCCTCCGCGACGGCGCTTCGCCATTCCTCGGCGGTGAACTCGCCGCGTCCGACCCAGCAAAGAGCGACCAGTTCGCATTGCTCGTCCTCGTCCATCGCGTCGATGTAGGCCGCCAATTCGGCGCGAACGGACGCATAGGCGTCGTCGGTCATCACGCTGACGAATTTGTCGTCGCTCGGGTTGGAGGCGTCCGCCTCCAGGCCCTCGTCCTCGCTCTCCAACTCGCGCGCCTTGACGATGACGAAGCAGACTTTTTCGGTGTTGATGTCGGGCATCGCTTCCTTCCCCCGCGGCGGCCTCCCGCGTGCGCCGCGTGCTCGTTTCCGCTTGCGTCGTGGTGCGCGCACGCGCGCCCGCCCGCATTGGCCTAGCGCAAAAAGCATCGCTCATTATTCGCCGTCCGGTAAGACCTTCTCGGCGCGCTTCGATGCGCCGATCCTCCCTTTCAGATCACGTTGCGCTCGATCAACGGCCGCCCTTCGGCGATGCGCGAAAAGGAAAAATCGCTGAGGTCGAGCGAGACGTAACGCCCGTGCGCGATCAGCTCGGCCAGGCCCCGGCCCACGGCGGGCGATTGCTGAATGCCGTGGCCCGAAAACCCCGCCGCGAGATAGGCGTTTTCGTATTCTCCCAGGCGGCCGACGACGGCGTTGCAGTCGAAAATATTGAGATCGTAATGGCCGGCCCAGGCGCGCGTGACGCGCAGCGCCTCGAAAGCGGGAACGCGGCGCGCCAGCGCCGGCCAGATGATCTCTTCGAACTGACTCCAGACCACGTCGAAATCGTCCGAGTCCGGGTCGTCCGCCTCCGCCGGCGAAAAGCCGGCGAGATAGGTTCGCCCCTCCGGGCGGAAATAGACGCCGGAGGGGTCGATGACCAGCGGACAATCGGCGAAGCGCTGCTTGGCCTCGAACACGAAGACGCAGCGCTTGCGCGAGCGCACCGGGATTTCGACCCCGAGGCCGCGCGCCAGCCTCCAGGCGCCCGAGGCGCCGGCCGCGACGACGAAGGCGCCGCAGGCGACGCGCGCGCCGCTCTTGAGCGTAACGCCGGTCACGCGCGCGCCTTGCCGCTCGAACGCGACCGCCTCGTCCTCGCGATAGACGGCCCCGAGGCTCCTCGCCTTGCGGCGGAACGCCTGCATCAGCGCGTAGCCGTCGAACCAGCCTTCGCCGCGGCGTCCCCAGGCGGCCAGCGCGACGCCCTCGACGCTCAGATAGGGAAAGCGCGCCGCCAGGGCGGGCGGCTCAAGAAGCGCGATGTCGGCGCCCTCGCGCGTCTGCGTCGCGTGATTGTCGCGCAAGATCGGCGCGCCGGCTTCGCTGGCGAGATAGAGGTAGCCGTTCTCGACCAGCGGGAACTCGGGCGCCTCGCCCTCGACGCTGAGCAGCTCCGGCGCCATTTTGAGGAACGCCGCCCCGTACAGCCCGACGCGGATGTTGACCGGGGAGGAGAATTGCTGCCGCACCGAACTCAACGACAGCGCGCTCGCGGCCTTGGCGTAGCTCATGTCCTTTTCGACCACGAGGACGCGGCCTAAGAAGGAGGGCTCGGCGGCCAGGTGATAGGCGGTCGAGGAGCCCATCGCCGCGCCGCCCGCGATCACCACGTCGTAACTCTCGGCCATCGCGCGACGCGCGCCCCCCTATCCGACCCGCAGTCTCGCCTTGTGCGATTCGTGCTAAACCCTTGTCAAGCTTTGGCGGCGCGGCGTTCGGCCGCCGATCGAGATCGGCGCGCGGATTGCCTCGGCGCGGCGCGGCGGCTACAGCTTCCGGCGACGGCAAGGAACCATGCGATGCGACCCTCCAACCGCGCCAACGACGAAATGCGCAAGGTGACGTTCGAGCGCGGAGTCGCGCGCTACGCGGAAGGCTCCTGCCTGGTGCGTTTCGGCGACACCCACGTCCTGTGCGCGGCCTCGCTGGAGGACAAGCCGCCGGCGTGGCTGCGCGGCCAGGGCAGGGGCTGGATCACCGCGGAATACGCGATGCTGCCGCGCGCGACCTCGACGCGCACCCGGCGCGAATCCTCGACCGGCAAAGTCTCCGGCCGCACCCACGAAATCCAGCGCCTGATCGGCCGTTCCTTACGCGCCGTGGTCGACCTGCCGCGCCTCGGCGAGCGGCAGATCACCCTCGACTGCGACGTCCTGCAGGCGGACGGCGGCACCCGCACCGCCGCGATCACCGGCGCCTGGATCGCCCTAGCCGACTGCCTGAAATGGATGACCCAGCGCTCGATCCTGCGCGACAATCCGCTGAAGGACCATGTCGCGGCGGTGTCCTGCGGCGTCGTCAAGGGCGAGGTGGTCATCGATCTCGACTACGCCGAGGATTCGACCGCCGAAACCGACGCCAATTTCGTCATGACCGGCTCGGGCGGCCTCGTCGAAGTGCAGGGCTCGGCCGAAGGCGCGCCGTTCAGCGAGGCCGAGCTGACGAAGCTGCTGGCGCTGGCGCGCGGCGGCGTCGCGCGGCTGGTCGCGTTGCAGAAGGCGGCGCTGGGGTGAGGGATACAATCAAAGGCTTGGTTCGCCGCTTTGCGCGGCTGATAGGGGTGGGGGCGTTCGCGGGCGCTCGCGCGGGCGCCGCATGACCCGCTTCGCGGCGCGTGGGGCGCAGCGCGCAGCGGCGGGGGCGACGGCCGAGCCGATCGCGGCCGGCGTCGTTTTCGCTCGCGAGGGCCTGTTTTCAATGGCTTGCGTGACGATTTTCCGCCGCCTCGCCGCGCGGCGCGGGCTTCGCTTGTCGGCCGACCCCGGATTATTGAGGGGTTGAGTAGCCTATCGCCGTGACCCCAAGCCTTTCCAAGCTTTTCCAAGTATTTCCAGACTTTTCCAAGGAAATTCCAAGTAAATTCCAAACTTTTCCAATGATTTCCAAACTTTTTCCTTGGCCGCTTCGAGGGAAATCAAGGGGTTATCGGTCGTCGAGCCGGAAGCGCCTCTTCTCCAATTTTTGCGTCGTCTCGGCCGCGACGGGCGTCCCGGCGCCGGGCAAGCCGCAACCCAAAGCGCCGGAAATCCATATCAACAACGTCAACGCCTATCATAGCCGGCTCAAGGAGTGGTTGCCCCGCTTCCACGGCGTCGCCACCAGGAACCTCCCCAGCTATCTGGGCTGGCGTCGGGCGATCGAAGCCTGGGGCGACAACGCCAATCCACAATCCTGGCTTCTCGGCGCGCTCGGAAATGGGCCATAT
>Ga0326728_10022962_pt1 | contig 11503 bp, 14 predicted proteins | sample MB3enrmetagenome_FD_207602 | JGI IMG/M metagenome (GOLD analysis project Ga0326728, IMG submission 207602) | Lab enriched peat soil microbial communities from McLean, Ithaca, NY, United States - MB31MN | ecosystem: Environmental > Terrestrial > Soil > Wetlands > Peat | place: USA: New York... | reverse complement strand
CCGGATTGTCCTTCGAGGACCTCAGAGCCGAAGGGGGCATGGCGTTGGCGCGGAAACTGGCGCAATTGGTGAATCCGATTGGGGGGAAGTTGAAGGGCATTCTGGGGTTGGGAGTGCTGGATCTGGCGGAGCAGTATCGCAAGACGCGGGGTTGGTACTACACGATGAAGCCGATGTCGGATGCGACAACGGCGCGGTGGCTCAAGCGGATGGAAACGGAGCGGGCAAAAGTGGAAGAGGACCGGAATGAGGACCTGATCTGGTTTTGCGATCTGCGGTTGAAGGGGATCCCGACGCCGGTGGGGAATTTCCGGTTGAACTGTTTTTACACTTTGGTGCGGGCCGATGGGAAGCGGGACAGCGTGGTGGAGATCGTGACGGACCAGGGCGAACGGAGCGGGCGGGTGCGGCTGGACGCGGAATCATTTTCGGTGGCGAGCGGGCGGACGGGGTTCAGGACGTGGCTGAAGAACCATGCGAACGCGGGCTGGAAGGGAGGCGACGTGGTGCTGCAGGAGTTGCAATTGGACATTCTGCACGACTCGGCCTTTATGGACGTGCAGGAAGTGACGGCGATCGGGTACGACGTCAACAGCAAGATATGGTTCATGGGGGACTGTGCTTACGCGGGGGATGAGGAATTGCTGGCGGATGAGGACGGCGTTTATTGGCATAATGGAATGGGTTATCTTTTGGCGGAGACGGGTTCGCAATCACAGCCGTTCCTCCAGGTTTTGCCGCTGATGCATCCGGGCCAGATGCTGGAGGAAGAAAAGCCGGGCGCAGGCGGCGAGGCATGCTGGCGGCTGGCAGAGGCGAAAGGCGCAAAGGCTGAACCGACCAAGGGCGCTTTAAGCGCGGAGGAAACGGCGGAGAACGCGCTGTTTGCGGAGATGGCGGCGCGGTTAAAGGAGGCGCTGGGCGGATACGATGCGTTTTTGGTGATCGGGGCGGTGGCGTCATTTTTTGGGCGGCCGGAGTTTTTCCGGATGGAAAAGTGCTTTCCGGGATTATTTTTGCATGGGGAGACGAAGCAGGGGAAATCCACGACGATGCAATGGGCGATGGAGTTGCCAGGCTTCCAGCAGATGTCGGAAGGGCTTGGCTTGGGGCGGGACTCGACGCCGGTGGGGCTGCAGATCGGACTGGAGCAGTTTTCGAGCCTGCCGTTCTGGCTGAGCGACTATAACGCGGCGGTGTCGGAGGACAAGCAGGAGATCATCCACGGGGCGTTCAATGCGCGGACGACGGGAAAGTATGCGGCAGACGGCGTGCTGCGGAAGAAGCGGACGATGTTTGTGATTGACGGGGAGAGCCGGCCGGTGAAGACGTCCACGCGGTTCCGCTATCTCCAGGTGCTGATCTCGAAGCGGAACATGGCGAGCAACCAGGTCTGGTGGTTTGAAAGGAACCGGCGGTTTTTTTTTCGCTGGGCCGGCGGATATTGCGGCGGCGGGAAAAGTTCGCGGAACTGATGATGAAAAATTTCGACATAATGGGAAAAGACCTGGCGCTGGTGGAACGGCGGGCGGTGCAGGTGCATGGGGCGGCTTACGCGGCGTTCCTGGCGGCGGTGGAATTATTCGGCGGGCTGCTTCCGCAGAGCGAGGCAAAGAATTTCCAGGAGTTTGTTTATGCGAAGTGCGGGGCGTCGGAGGAGGAGGCGGAACAGGGAGTGAACGTGACGCGGTTCTGGATGCAACTGTTGTCGGCCGTGCGGCGCGGTGTATTCGGAGAGACGGCACCGGAGCTGCAACGATTTTTTAAGGCGCATGGGACGCCGATGGACCATCCGCCGGACGCGGCGGCAAAGGACGGGAGCGGGAATTATATCCAGGGGTCGTGGACGTCGTACGTGTTTTACATCGAACTGCACGCGGTGCTGGACACGCTGAAAAAGGACGCAGCGCAGAGGAGGGAAACGGTTGCGCTGGAGTACGAGGACCTGAAAGAACAGATGTCGCGGCGGCCGTATTACAGCGCGAAAAACCTTCGGACCGGCGTAAACGGCGATTTCGGGGGGCCGAAGCAGCGGTTTGGCGGGGGCAAGCCGGTTCGCTGCATAGCGATCGAGGTGGACAAGATGGAGGAACTTGGGTACCGGCCGGTGCCGGACGAGGTTTTGCTGGCGTCGAAAGTGAAAAGGAAGGCGCCGGAGCTGCCGGGGGCGGCTTTTCCGACGGACCCGAGCTGGGACGATCCGCGGAAGGGGGACCTGTTCACGCTGATTGAGATGGTGGACGACACGGGGGAAAAGTAGAAAGCAGAAAGTAGAAAATGAACGCGCAGACAAAGTTTAAGGATGGGGAAGTGGCGTCGCTGGGAATCGAGTGGACGAACATTTGGGAAGCGGGTTCATAGTCAATCCGCTTCGCGGCTGCACGCACGATTGCAGGTGGCGGATGCCGGATGGGAAGATTGTAATCTGCTACGCCAAGGCGCAGCGGGAGCGGCGGGACGGGCCGGGGTCGTATGAGAACGTGATAGGATGCGGGCCGCGCTCGAAAAAACAGAATATGCTTTTTTGTCCGGAAAATGTCCAAGAGACCCCACGGTGGGACTGTCAAGTTCCATACGGCCATCATAGCCCTGATGAGGGGGCGACTGTTTTGCCTGAGCGTCAGTCCGCCAACTCTTTGCAACAACAAAATTAAAAAAAATTCATCCCCGCCTTCTGCGCGCGCCCGCGCCTTAATTTCTCTTTTTATGGATCATTGCAAATTTTTCCCGCTTCCAATCAAACCTTGCTCACAGCCAGCATATTCTAACTGTTCCCCGCAAATTTTCTGCGGGGAACAGTGCGGGGAACAGAGTGTATATCTATATCTATCTATCTATTAAGTACTTATGAATAAAATATTAATCTGTTCCCCGCTGTTCCCCGCGTTCCAGCAATATGTGTATTTAGCAACCAACACATTTGTTATCCAATCCTTCATCCTAATACACACACACATTTCCAAAATGCGGGGAACTGCGGGGAACAAATTGTGCAACTTTCTCACTATCAATAATTTAACCCGTTCCCCGCACTGTTCCCCGCAGATCGGGCCAGGTTCGCTCCCACGAGGGAAACTTGTTCCCCGCCGCTGTTCCCCGCCCGCGCCCGTGCCCATGCCTCGGCGTCGTCGCACACGGCCTGAGCCGCACCGCAGGACCATACGGCCGGAGAGCGTTCACCTGGCAGACCAGGTGCGCATTTGTCCAGGACCTAGCCACACCACTGAAAAAGGCGATTTTTTTGCCCAAAATATACCCCCCATTTGGCCGATATGCCGGGTTTTCGGGGGTTAGGTGCAAAGTTTTGGCGCGCAAGCGGTTGCCGCGCGCTCCAGCCCGCAAAAAAGCGCGTGCTCTCAGGTGCTGCCGCATAGACGCGGGCGCTAAGTAGTGCGCGAACGGTTGGGCGGCGGGCAAGCTGGCACGTTGCCAGCCCCCGCCCTCCCGCCGTGAATAGGACTCAAACCATGAATACAGTAAAGCTAATCGGTTGGCCGTCTGCTGACGGTTGGGGCTTGGGCACATATCCTGCCATTGGGCGCGGAGTCACCCCGCCGTCTCGTGGCGGTGAGGCGTTGGCGTCGTGCATCGTGTCGGATTACACCACCGGAAACCTCGGTGATATAACAGGCACGGGCACGGGCAAGGGCACGGCGCGGGCGCGGGCCGTGGGCGCGGGCGTTGACCCGGACTTGGCGCGGGCCGTTCACGAGGCGGCGCTGGTGGAGCGTTCCGGGTGGGTGGCGGAACTGCTGGCGGGGGAACACGAATTAGGGCGCGCGCTGATGCTGCTGGCGGGCGGGCGGGAGTTCTTGGGCGGGCGCACGGTGCGGTTGAACGGTTCCGGCATGGCGCCGCGCGCGGCGCGGTATCTGGTCAACGGGGGCGCGGGCCAGTTCAAGGGGCGCGGGCGAACGCCGTCCGATACCAGCCTGGAGGACGCGGCGGCGGCGGCGGCGGCGGAATTGGCGTTGCAAGTCCGGGTGTGGGAATACGCTCTTGGCATTCCCGGCGCGTTGCCAGCGGCGCGCGTCCGGGAAGATGTTTGCATCCGGTCACACTTGGCGGGGTGCGCTTGGCGGGCGGCGTTTCGCTCGTTGACCGACGACGCGGCGGCGGAGTCCGGGCCAACGGCAGGGCGGCAAGCGGCGGAGCAACCGGGCGGGGTGAGCCTGGCACTCACAGCGGGCCAGATCGCCTCACAACGCGCCAGCCTGGAAGCCTGGGCGCGGGGTGAGCGCAACCTGGTAGAGTCACACGAGGCGGAGACCGTCCGGGCGCTGTCGTCTTGGGTCTGGCGTTCGTTGGTTCCACCGCCGGTGGCGGGCGCGGGCGCGAACGGTGAACGGGAGCGCGCGGGCGCACGTCAGCGGGCGCGTTTCCTCATCCGACTAATCCACGGCGCGACGTGGGCGGATGCGGCGCGCTTGGCGGGGTACAGAAGCGGCTTGGTGGCGGCAACGGCGCTGCGGTTGCGCCACACTTGGCGCACACTGGGCCGGGCGGCGCTGCTGGAGTCTGACGGCCACCCCGTCGCCGTCCAGTTGGCGCGGGCTTGGCAACGGGCGGCGCGGGCGGAAGTCGAGGCGCGGCGGGCGGCGCGTCCGTGGCTGCACACAAGCGCGCCGCGCGGCGCGCGGCGAGTGGCGGGGGCGCGGGCCGTCGGGCCGGTCTTGGCGGGCGGCGCGGGAATGTTGGTTCGGGCGGTGGTGTCCAGCCCGGCGGCGCGTCCAAGCGGGCGCGTCCACCGTTACGGCACGTTGGCGGCGCTGGCCGTTGACGTTGGCGCGGCGGCGCGGCGGGCCATTGACCGCCGGGAACAGGCGGCGCGGGTCACAAGCGGCGCGGCGGCGCGGTTGGTAGCGTTCCGGGCGCGGGCGGAGAAGGACTGGGAGCAAGCGGCGCGGGGGTTGCGGCGGGGTTGGCTGCGGGGTTGACTTGGCGGGCCACACGGCGCGCACTCCTTCGGGGTGCGCGCTTTTTTTTTGGCCGGGCGCTGGCCGGGCGCTGGCCGTACCGCAGCGGGCGCTTTAGTTGAGAGAGAACGGCGCGGGCCATAGCGCGCGCGCCGTCAGTCCGTTGTACGCGGCCATTCCCGCGCGCGCCGATTGTGGCAAAGTTACTCCGGGTCGGAGTAACTTTGCCCGGCGGGTGCTGGTCTGGCCGTACCGCAGCGGGCGCTTTAATAGTGTGAGGGCGGCGGCGGGCGCGGGCGCAAGTCCGCGGCCAGCTCCGCGCCGCCCGCAAGTTTTTCGCAGTCCAGCCTCAATCCACGCAGTGTCCATCCCTGCGGCGCCGCCCTTAAAGGGCATCCAAGTGCGCCCTAGAGGTGGGTAATGACGGATTTATGAACACGAAATTCGAGCCTGAGGTACGGTTCGGCTGCCGGATACGACGGCGCAAAACGCCGTTCACAGTCCGGCTCGCTGGATCACGTCCGGGCCGGATACTTCTGCATATCGCCTGTGTTGTGGCGTCCGGGCACCTTGCCTGGCACACGCGGGCCATAATGCGCGAAGTGTAGGCCACACACAGCCCCGAAAGATTCGGGGCTGCCCTTTTATGGACAACAGCAACATGGAGCGCGTACTCAGCGCGTTGCGCAAAAACGGTTGCGGTGACCTGGCTTATGCGGTCGTAGTTGGCGTTTTAGGCGGGCTAATATTACGCGCCACGGATCCCAATCGCTTTGCACAAGCGTTTGGCACGCAAGGTGACGAGGAACTTAAAAAGTTTCTCGTTCCCGACCCTAACGAAGAAATTAACAAGTTTCTCGCGGGGTAACCACAATGCGGGCCGCCGATTGACTCCCGGCGGCCCGCCCTTAAACGATTTCCACGAGTTTCCGGCCAGTGAACGAAGGATGACTTGCGATACGTCGCAAGCAGACTCTCTTAGTAACTGGCCGACGCTTTCCCGCGCATGGGCGGGAGATATGTTCGCCGGACGCAACCGGGGTTTCCCCGACGGACGGCAACAGAAAGAAAAGGAACCATGCAGACAGTCAAGATACAGTCAGTTGAAGTCCTGCGGTCGTTGAAGCCCGAAGAGCTGGACGCGCTCGTCATCCAAGCGGCGAAAGTCGTGCAAGATGCGCGCAAGGGCGTCCAGAACGCCACCGCTTCAAATCCGGCCACAGGCAAGCTCATCTGCGTCTTGGAAGAGCGGCTGAACACGGCCAAATCCAACAAGACCATTGCCAGCAACATGAGCCTGGCGCGGTACTGGGAAGGGATCACCAAATCCCAAATGCCCAATCACGCTATGACGTGCGCCGTTTGTTTCGGCACGTTCGTCCGCACGGAACAGATTGACGAAAAGACGTACGATCTCTGTTCGGCGAACATGATCGAACTGGCCGGCGCCATCAGCAACGCGGTCGATGGCGAAATCGCCCATCCGGCGATCGCCAAGGCCGCGGCGCAACTCAAGGAACGCGGCAAAGACGCGCCCAAAAACCTGCGGGCCATCCTGCGGGAAGTCAAACCGCCTACGCCGATGGACGCGGAAACCGCGCAGGAAAAGCTCCAGCAAATCTTCGACGACGGCCATCTCAACCTGGTCATCGCCGGGGTCGGGGCCGAAATGTGCTATCAGACCGGGCAGGAAGCCAAAGACTCCTACTTTGCGCTCCTGGCCGCCGGCATCCTGGTGGACAAACATTTCGGCGCGGAAGCCGATGCGTGGCTCGCCGAACGCGAGCAAACGGTCACCAGGCAGGCCAACGCGGCGCCGCTGAATGCGGCCACCGCTTTGACCGGCTCGATCATGGCTTTGACGCCCGGCGTCGAAGTCGAGCAAGCCGCATAAGCGGCCCAGTGAAAGCCCGGACGCCCTAAAAAGCGTCCGGGCTTTTTTTGTTTTTTTTGCGTCACGCCGATGGCACAGCCAGGCCGAAAACCGGTCTGGCCGTCACTCCGAATCGGAGTAAAAAGCGCGCCGAATGCACAAAGGAGGGTGACCCTCCTTTTTGAAAGATATGAGTGAAATTTTTATTCCCTCTGGCCAGACCGAGAAGACGCCGCATGGCGTGAATGAAATCGGGCAGCCACAGCGGGCAACTGAGGGCGCTGGCTATCAGCGCATTGATCGCTGGACCAGTGACCGAGATGGCCGCATCGAACTGGAACGCCGGTTTTGCGCCGGACCGGACGATTTGAGTCCAATGGCCCGGCTGGAATACGCCGGGAAAGGCAACTGCCGATACCACCCGAAATGCGGTTGCTGCTGGCTGGGATTCAGCCATACGTTGGCGGAGCATAACCTTCGCACTGATAACGAACGCCTTTCGTGGGATTGACATTTTTGACCTTTTGGCCGGGATGAACCGCTGACCGCAATCATCGCCTACGCTTGAGCGAGCCGCGAACCCGCTCGATCCCCCAGCCTCATTTTATGAATTTCCCCACTCCGTGACTCGGCCGCGCGGCGGCCGGCGGATAGGGCATACTTAACTCAAGGAACATATATGCAAGCCACCATCAAGGACGGCAATTTGATCGTTGCCATTCCGCTCCAGACCCCGACGCCCAGTGCCAGCAAGAAGACGCTGGTCGTGGCCACCACCCACGGCAATTGCAAGACCGACGTCCAGGTCAACGGCAAGCCGGTCACCGTCGGCCTCAATGCCTTCATTTCGGTGAAGTAGTCCGGTAAAACAGAAAGCGCGGCGCGTCCAAGGCGCGCCGCGTTTTTTGTTTCTGATTCCCTGATTTCATCTTTTCCTTTTATGAGATTTGATCCAACAAACCCGCAAAAAGTCCCCGCCGTTGTCCCGTCGCCGGCGCGGCCAGCCCGCAAGCGCGGGCAACAAATCATCCCGCCGCCGCCGGTCCAGCCGGCAAAGGCGGCCAACATGATTGACCTCAACAGCGTCGTGTTTGAGAAGCCAGCGGCAGCGCAGATCATTCCGATCGTTCCCATGAAACGCGAAGTCGGACCAGCCTGGCGGCGGTTAATCGTACCCTGATTTCCCTCCCGACGGAGGGCTGCCCTACCCCGCAGGGCGTTGCGAAAGGCTTGTCCGCCAGAGCGTTCTCGCGACGGCGGAAGAAGCCGAATAGCCACTTGAGCGGGACCGAGGCGTGGCGGACCGTCCACGCCAGCGCATGGCCGGAGCGCACAGAATCCGGCCTGCAATTTCGCATGAAACCCAAAATCCTCATCATCGTCCGCGGCGGCATGGCCGAACCCATTTGCGCGACCGCTGAGGCGGAAATCCATATCGTTGACCAAGACGATGCCTCTGCCGGCGGACGCGGCCATCAGGAATTCACGGTGGACGTCATCAATGATGCCGGGTTCGCCGCCGACTTGGCCACGGCCAACAGGTCCCACTCTTCTTCCCAATCAGTCTTTTCATCGAAGGCCCCATGACTCCAACCGTTTTGCCCGCCGGGACGCAGTCCTTTTTGCCCGGCTTGGAAGGCATTGTGAAGCCTTTCAAATTCCCGGCCACGCCATACGAGTACAAGATTACCGCCCTGCGTGAATGCCCGATGCCGGACACCCTGGCGTTGTGCGACGATCCGCCCAAGGCGGCCGATTATTGGCGGCGGCATATCCCGACGCATCCCTATTTCAATCCGGAAGTCGAGTGCCTGGTGGTCCTGATTCTAAACACCCGCCGACGGGTCAAAGGTCATTATCTCGTGGCCACCGGGACGGCAGACACCATCCTGATCCATCCCAGGGAGGTTTTCCGCCTGGCCGTCATGACCTCTGCCTCTGCCATTGTCGTCCTGCACAACCATCCCAGCGGCGATCCGTCGCCCAGCGAGGCCGACATCAGGGTCACCCGTGATCTCATCCGCGCCGGCCAGCTTCTGAAAATTGAAGTGCTCGACCATGTTGTCATCGGCAACCCGAACCATCAATCCCTGCGCGCTCTCGGATATTTTCTATGAAGGCCATTGATTTACGTTTCTGTTTGGCCATCGCCAAGGATCCATCCATTGATGTTTCCAAGGCCGATGATTCCATCTTGTTCGGCTTCGGACTCGCAGAGTTCGAGCCGGTCACCGCGAGCATCAAAGCCGTGGCGCGGTGCATCCGGTGGCAGTGCCAGCGATTCGATGGCACGTTCGACGAGGCCCAGTTTAACGCCGACCGGCCGCATTATTTGCGCAAGGTTGAACTGAGTGATCTGACCGCCGACGATGCCAGGCAATTACTCCTGTACGTCTCCAATTTTGGACTAAGAGCCGCATGAATGATCCCAATTCCAATCTGGCCGCGCTCTATCGCCGCGTCAGCACCGATCAACAGGACGCCTCGCTGGAAACCCAGGAAAAGCGCGTCAGCGATTACCTCAACTTCAAGGCATTGACAGCCACCGATCAGACCACCTTCTGTGACGCCGATACGTCCGGGAGCGTGGCCATCCTTGAACGTCCCGGCGGTGCCAAACTTTTCGCGACCTTGCGACACTGCCCGGACATCAAGCATCTCGTCGTGGCCAAGCTTGATCGCTTGGGCCGCAGCGCCCGGGACCTCCTGGAGACCGTCCATCAGCTCGAAAAGATGGGCGTCACCCTGCACATCGTGGATATGGGCGGCGACAATCTCAGCACTCAAGGACCGGCGGGCAAACTCATGTTCGTCATTCTGGCTGGGATGGCCGAATTCGAGCGTGAGCTGATCCGGGGCCGGATCCAAGACGCGCTCGACCGCCGGTTCGACCAGCGCCGCATCATCGGCACAGTCCCCTACGGCTACGATTTGGGTCCGGACGGCAACTTGGTGGATAATCCGGGCCAGCAAGCCGTCATCCGCCGCATCGCCCATTTGCGCGACGAAGTCAAATGCAGCTACAAACAGATTGCCGACCATCTCAACGCCGAGGGCATTCCGACCAAGACCGGCAAAGGCAAGTGGCAATGCGGCAACGTCGCCGGCGTCCTGAACAGCAAACACACCGCGCGCCTTCTGGCCGAAGAGCCGCCGGACCACGCCGCCGCCGCGTAGAAAGCCGCAATCCTGTAAATCTTGCCCATCCTGTCAAAATCACCATGAATCGCGCGAGGCCAGGCATCACGTCTTCACACCAGCCGACGCATTTTATGATAAAAAATATCGCATCCGAGAAACCTCGATACACCCTGCATTTCAAACTCGAAGGGCAACGTCGGCAACGAATTCCTATTGAGAGCATTCGCGCCGCACAAGCCCATCTCCAAGGGCTGCTGGACACCGGGGAAGCCCTGGAAGGAATCTGGACTGTAAAACGCGGCCGGGCAATCGTTGCATTCGGTTGATCGCCTTCCCACCCTGTTCATCCTGTCAAAAATCCAAATCTTATGCTCCTACCATCCAAGTTCATCCCCCAGACCGCCGACGACTTTGTCGGACCGGCGGCGAACGTCGCGCATCGCATGCTGCGGTTCATCCATCATTCCAAGCAGACCGGCGACGCGCTGGCCTTCCTGCTGACCGGCCAGCCCGGCATCGGCAAGACAGCGCTGGCGCGATGGACCGGCCAGCAGCTTGGCCTCAACGGCTGCCTGCTCGAACCGCTCAATGGCACCCAACTCACCATCGAGCGCGTGGAAGAGATCGCCGCGCGCCTGCATTACCGACCCATGTTCGGCGAGTGGCATTTCATTTTCGTAGACGAATTTGAATTCGTCACCAACGGTGCCAAGGCGCGGCTGCTGACCGTGCTCAACAATCTGCCCAAATGGACCGCGTTCGTCGCCACCTGCAATCGCGGGACCGATGAACTCGCGCAGCGTAATCACAGCCGGTTCAACGCCTTCGAGTTGACCAGCCCGGAGCCGAGTGAAATCCGCGACTTCCTGGAAAAGAAATTCGCCATCCCAGTCGACCTGGCCGACGCCGCCATCAAATGCGCCACAAGGCAGGTTGACCTCTTCACCACCATAGACATGCGGCAAGTCCTGAAAGACTGCGACGAAGTGATTTTGATGCGCGAAGCGGCATAACCGCAGAATACGAAGAATACCCAGAAAACCCTCACCCTGCACTCTCCCGTCTGACGGGAGAGGGTTCCGAGAACTATGTTCAACCATCAAATTCCGTGGGGCTTCCGCCACCGGCCGGGACCGCGTGGCAAATATGGGCTGTCCATCCGGTTTTACTTCAACCGCAAATGGCACTCGCGCAACCTGGGCCGTTTTCAAGACGCGCAGGAAGCGATCAAGGAAGGCAACGCCGAGGCCAGGCGGCGCGGATTCATCCGCCAAACCGCCGAGCCGCCCAGCCAATTTCCACAATGGTAAATCAAAACTCGACAGAAGGAAAACCCTCTCTGAGCGAGCGCGGGGTGATGTGCGCATCTCAGTTTTTGAGCGGGCCATGGGCGTGGGGATGGGTTAAAATGGGGGCATGAATGCGACATGCTCTGCTATTAAACCTTGTGTGAAACATCGCTCCGAGCCATCGGAGTCGTTGGCGGTCACGGCGGCTCGCTTGGCCGGTGCTTTGGAAGAAGGTGTGCGCGACTTTCTGCTGGCCACCGATCAGAACCTGGGCGACATCGAGG
>Ga0326728_10022960_pt1 | contig 11504 bp, 10 predicted proteins | sample MB3enrmetagenome_FD_207602 | JGI IMG/M metagenome (GOLD analysis project Ga0326728, IMG submission 207602) | Lab enriched peat soil microbial communities from McLean, Ithaca, NY, United States - MB31MN | ecosystem: Environmental > Terrestrial > Soil > Wetlands > Peat | place: USA: New York... | reverse complement strand
AGCTCAATGGCGTGTTGAAAGTAGGGCAACGCAGCGGCAGGACCTTTTTCGTTAGCGGCCTTTACACCCAGGCTGTATGTTTTCAGCGCCTCGAGCGAAGAGGTGGTGGCCTGTTGGAGCGGAACGTCAAACTTGTGCACCGTCGCCAGCGATTCGCCCAGTTCCCCGCGCAGCTTCGCCGCCATGCCTCCCACCGCGTCCAGCACCTTCTCCTTGGCCGCGGCAGTGGCCTGCTCCTCGGCCAGCAGGTCGCCACTCTGGCAATTCACGGCCTTCAGTCCCAGCACATATTGGCTGCCCAGATTGCTGATCGAGCCGGCCAGGTACGCCTTGCTTCCTGCCCGCTGGCAGAGTTCTTGCGCCACCTCAGGAGTAAGCGCCGTGTTCGCCGGGCGGGCCATCAGCTTCAGCGTTGCCGCCACTTTGCTCTCGGGCAGAACATTCAAAAACGGCGACTGGTTTAACGCCACGCTCAGCGCGGTCTTCAGCGTATCGTCGAAAACCGCGTCCCCCGTGCTGTTGGCAAAATCGGCCAGGACTACGGTGTCCTTTTCGGTGAGCCCTCTCAAGTGCCGTTGGTGCGCAAAGAAATAAGCAATCCCGCACATGAGGGCAAGTAACGCTGCCGCCCCAACTCCAAACTGGCCCCGCCTCTTTTTTCTCGGCTGAGCGGTCAACCGCGGAACCGCGGTCGGTCGCGGACCCCTGCCGTCCCAGTCCGCCTCCCACAGGACCTCCCCGCCTATCCCCTTCAGCGTGAACTCGCCCAGCCGGTGAAACCAAACGTCGGTCATGTTGCGGACCAGTTCGTAGGTGGCGGAGGAAAGCAAGATCTGCTGCGCCGTGCCCAAGGCCTCCACTCGCGCGGCCGTGTCCACGTCCGTGCCGTGGTAGGTTCCTTCGAACATCTCCGGGTAGCCGGAATGAATCCCAATGCGCAACTGCAAAGGCCCTCGCGGCGTCTCGATGGGCTCGGCAAGCAGCTTTCTCTGAATCTCCATCGCGCAGCGCGTTGCCTGCAGAGGATCTTCAAACACCAGATAGAAGGCGTCGCCCATGGTGTTGACCTCCCTCCCCCCATGGGCACGGTAACAATCGCGGATCAGGTTGAAATAGGGGCTCTGGACTTTTTCCAGATAGGCGTGGTCGCGCTCGCGGCTATCCCGGCCCAGCGACACGTCGCGCTTCGTGGCGCTCGATTCCACCACGTCGATGAACACGATGGTCAGTAGGGAAGCCAATTCAGTCTCTCGAAACGGGAAGCAATTTTATGCAAGGAAGAAGGGACGGTCAAGTATCAGATTTCCGCATCTTCACGGTAATGATCGCCGTTGAGGTGCTCAGCGCGACAAGCCGGCGCAGGCGCATGTCCTCGGCTTTGAAGGCCACATCCATACCGCCACCCCCGAGCTTTTCAAGAATGCAGAAGTACGAGATGGTCTGACCAATGAGAGAAGGGGGTTCCGCCATAGAGGGGCATTCTAGATGCCGGCCTGCGCCAAGTCAACTAAGATAGGCGGCAAGATAGGCGGCTTATTTTCCGAACCCTGCAGCAGCCAGGCACAATCACGCGATAAGTGCCCACCCGGAAAGTGATACGACTACACTTTCAAAGCCGGCAGGACTCCTATCTGTCTTGGCATCGCTAATGAGTACTCGCCTTCGGTTTACCGATCGCAGTAGACGCAAACCACATCAGAACGCCGCACTACGCTGACTCTTTAAAGAGAACATGGTGCCGAATCCTGGTCCCACGGGTCACTGGCGCTACTTCTTTCAATCACGCGGCCATATTATGGTTCAAGTCAGACAACAACCGGAATGCACGGGAAGGAGGCTTCGAATGTCGAAATACGGTGTGACTCAGACGGTCTTGCGCGAGGAGAAATACCTCGTGGAGGCTCTCAAGGAGATGGGCTACGAGGTTGAGGTCCACCCGGAGGGCACGCAACTGAACTCGTACTACTCGGAGCAGGAGGCTAAGGTCGCAAACATTGTTATCCGGCGCCAGCACCTGCGCGGGGCCTATGGTGATATTGGATTCGCACGTCAGCCGGACGGTCAGCTCGCCATGATTAAGGACGAACTCGACGAGCACCGTGGCTATGGGGCCAAGTGGCTGGGGCGTGTCCAGCAGGGCTACAAAGAGAAGCAGACCCTGGCCATGGCGCGGGCGAAGGGTTACACCCTGAAAGGACGGGAAGTGATCGAGACCTCGGAAGGCCAGCAGGTGAGGCTGCAATTTGTTGCGCGGAGGTAGGTCACCATGCAGGAGAAGACCATCACGATCATCATTGACGAGCAGGGAAGCTCCACACTGGATCTCGAAGGTTTTGCAGGGCAGGGCTGTGAGAAGGTATTTGACGACTTCCGTGGCGGAGACAGTGTGAAAGTGGAGCGGAAGAAGCCCGCCTATTACACCTGCCAGCAGGTCCAACGAGAGAAGAGCCAGCGCTGAAGGAGGACTGCCATGCTGCTTCATGCGCTGATTCCCGCCAGCCGCGCCAACGGCCCAGGGCTACGCGCCGTCGTCTTCTTCCAGGGTTGCACCCTCGCTTGTCGCGGGTGCTTTAATCCCGAAACCCATTCCTTTGCAGGAACGGAAGTCACCGTCGATGCCGTAGCTGACAAAGTGCTTCGTGCGCACAAGGAGCACGGCGTAGAAGGAGTCACCTTTTCAGGTGGCGAGCCCATGCAGCAAGCGGCGGCCTTGTTGGAGTTGATGCAGACACTGCACCGGCAACTGCCCAGCTTGAGCTTTGGCCTCTTCAGCGGCTACTCGGACTTGGAACTTGTTCTGGGACACTATTCGGTATGGGGCCGGGACTATTCCGAAGAAGACCGCCGTCGTCTCTGGCAAGAGATCCGAGAGCATCTCGACTTCGCGGTTCTCGGGCGTTTCAATGAAGCCCAGCCATGCGGATTGCCGCTCTGCACGAGCCGCAGTAAAGCGCTGCGCATGCTGTCGAGCCGCTACAGCGTGAAGGACTACGGCCCACAATCGGTTGAAGTGTTTATCCATTCCGATGGGCGAGCACAAGTCACTGGATTCCCCGTTCTAGGCTTGCCCTGGTAGAAATCAGTCCGATACTCGATTGCATTCTGAGGCGATCAGGGGTATGTTATCTAAAGGAAGTTCTAGGCTGATCACATCAGAAATCTCAGGTAACTTTACTCAAGGGGTACGAGTATGCAGCAAACTACGACTACGGTAAGTCCTTCCGAAGAGGCCATTAAGGTTGGTCCGATCGGCATCCGTTTCCTCGTCACGGGGGATAATTCCAACGGCAGTATGTCAGTTTTCGAAGTTACTGTCCCTGGCGGGCATAAATTGCCGGCGCCGGCCCATATGAACGACGCGTACGAGGAAATGCTGTACGGCATCGAGGGCGTCCTTACCTGGACGGTAGATGGTAAACCCATTGAGGTTGGTCCCGGGCAGGCGCTATGCATTCCCCGAGGCGCTGTGCACCGCTTTGACAACTTCGGTAGCGAGGATGTGAAACAGCTTGCCGTCATAACCCCTGCGATAATGGGACCCGCGTACTTCCGCGAAGCTGCGGAAGTAATCGCTGCTGCAGCTGGCGGCCCTCCCGACCGCGAGAAGATGACCGACGTGTTCCGGCGTCACGGGATGACGGTGGCCGCGCCTGCCGCTGCCAAGTAACAGCCGAGCGGTATGGATTCATTCTCAGGCATAAGAGTACCGCGCAACCCGGCCTGACCTCTATCCAGCGCCGGATCAGCTTCTTGAACCCAGCTAATAATTCTTCCCCGGTTGGCACCGCCTTACTCAATGGTGGTGCCCGCGCAGAGTTGTTCCCCTCGTTTCATTCCTTCCTGTGAATACCTTCCGAAAGGAGCACGCACGATGATTCGATCTATGGAAGAGTTTGTGTCGGCGTTCCGCGCTGCGCGTTGCGTGTCGACTCCGCTCGTGGCGGTGCGCACAGCAGACCCTGCAAGCACAACGAACCTCCTGGCCGACACTGTCAAGCAAGACCGCCGGGCTCCGCCGCTGCTCGGGTGGGATGTGATTCGGGGCCTCTTTGGCATCGGCAAAGACATCGCCGAGGAACTGGCACGCGTGCTGGGCGATCGGCAACCTGACACGGTTGGGCCGGCGGATGCTTTATCTTTCGCCCAGCTAATGGCAGAGGATGGGCTCCTGTTTTACTCCAACGCTCACCGCTTCTGGAACGAACCTGGAGTGATGCAAGGGATCTGGAACTTGCGAGATTCGTTCAAGGCGACAGGACGAATGCTGGTCCTGCTGACGGTTCCAGGAGCGACATTGCCAGCTGAGTTAGCGCAAGATGTCCTTAGTCGTTGACGAACCTCTGCCCTCGGCCGCTCACCTGGAGCAGATCGTCCGAGAGACCTTCCACGCGGCCAACTTGGCTGAGCCTGAGCGGGCGAAGATCGACAGAGCAGTCGATGCCCTGATTGGTCTTGCTGCCTTCCCGGCGGAGCAGGCATTGGCGATCTCGCTGGTCAAGCGGGAGCTGGACACCGAAGATCTCTGGGAACGCAAGCGGCAGGTCATCGAACAAACGCCTGGGCTGTCCGTTTGGCGAGGTGGTGAGACCTTTGACGACCTGGGCGGGTTGAGCAACGTAAAAAGCTTCCTGCACGCAGTGCTTGCCGGCGTCGATCCTCCGCGTGTAATCGTGTTTATCGACGAGATCGAGAAAGCCTTCGCCGGGACCGGCACCGACCTCTCAGGCGTGAAGACGGAAATGACCGGAACGATCCTCACCTACATGCAGGACCGTGAAGCCGATGGCATCGTGCTCACAGGTCCGCCCGGAGCGGCGAAATCAGCGGTAGCCAAAGCCACGGGCAACACCGCCGGCATTCCTACGATTGCCTTCGATCTGGCCGCCATGGAGAGTTCCCTGGTGGGCGCCTCCACGGACCGGCTGCGCACGGCACTCAAGATCATTGATGCGGTCTCCCAAGGCCGCATGCTCTTCATCGCCACGTGCAATTCGATCGCAAGCCTTCCCCCGGAACTGCGCCGGCGATTCACACTGGGCACATTCTTCTTCGACCTGCCAACCGAAAAAGAGCGGGAGATTATCTGGCAGATCTATTTCAAGAAGTACGGCGTGACAGGAGACCTTCCGAACGACGAAGGCTGGACAGGGGCTGAGAGCAAAGAGTGCTGCCGGAAGGCACATCGCTTGAGCATGACTCTCACGCAAGCGGCCAAATACATCGTGCCGGTTTCACGTTCCACGGCGGAGCAGATCAAGGCACTGCGCCAGATGGCGTCGGGGAAGTTTATCAGCGCCTCGGCACCGGGTGTTTATCAGTTCCAGGAAATCCCGCCGGTCCACAAGGGACGCGTGATGCGTGAGTTGGAAGGGCCACTCACTGTAATGCCACCCTCCAGATCAGAAGCCTGAGTACCTTTCACCGGACTATGCAGCAATCGCAACTGCCGTCTCGAGAATTCCAACCATAAGAAAGGAGGATCAAATGGCCACAGCATTTCCAATCCTGGATATCCAGGAGCCTGGCACCGACCTGGCCAGGAAGACAGTCTTCATCAAGCTTCACCTGGGCTTGCTTGGCAACAGCCGCAAGGTCAGCTCATCCCAGGTGGAGGTCGATGCCGACAAAGCCCTCATCCGGGTGTCGAAGAACCTGCTTGATTCGCCGGAGCTGCAAGCCATCAGGAGCCTTGACGGGGACATCCGCCGCTACCTGTACGACACCTGCCTGCCCTTCGATGTGGGCATTCATCTGTTGCCGCTCGGGCTGATCGAAGCCGTGGATAAGCGGCTGCGAGAGTTCAAAGCCCAGCGCGATGAGTTAGTCGAAGCATTTCTACTGGCTTATCCGCGCTTGTGCCAGGAGGCTGCTGTACGTCTTCGCACCCTCTATAACCCTGCTGACTACCCACCCGTGGACGAGGTTCGTGCCTGCTTCACCTTGAGCTGGCAATACATCAGCTACGGAGTGCCGGAGCAACTGGGAGAAATCTCCGCGCTGATCTTCGAGACGGAGCGGGAGAAGGCCGCGGAGGCGATGTCCCAGGCCTGCGATGAGATCCAGCAGGTGATGCGTGCTTCCTTACTGGAAATGGTCAATCACCTGCGCGATCGGCTCGCCGACCAACAGGACGGCAAACCCCAGCGTCTGCGGGAATCGACCGTGCAAAAGCTTCGGGACTTCCTGGCGACCTTCAACCTCCGCAACGTGGTGGACGACCACGAGTTGAGAGGGCAGGTCGAGAAAGCGCGCGGGCTGTTGGAAGGTGTCAGCACGGATGAGCTGCGGAACATGCCGCTGGTTCGTGCCTCTGTCCGGGAAGGCATGGCCACCATCGCCGCTCAAATGGACGTACTGGTTAACGATCGCGTGAGCCGCAAGTTCCGCTTTGACGAAGCATGAGGGCAGATATGAAAGGAGGTAATTGCCACAATGTTGAATAAGGTTTTGCTAATCGGATACGCCGGCGCCGACAGCGAGATGAAGTTCACGGCTGCCGGCATACCGGTGGCGAATTTCTCCCTGGCCGTGAAGGAGGTTTACAAGAACGGCGACGGGGAGAAGAAGACCAACACTCTCTGGATCCGCTGCGTTGCCTGGCGCCGCTGGGCAGAAATCGCTGGCGAGTTCGTCACCAAAGGGAAATTCCTCTTCATCGAAGGAAGGCTCCAGTTGCGCAGCTACGAGGACCGTGAAGGGAAGAAGCGCGACGTGACGGAAGTAGTCGTCACGCTCCTGCGGTTATTGGGGCCGGCCAAGAACGGGAACGGTGCGAAGCCGGCAGAGTCCTCGAAGGCTGCTGAGCCAGCTGATGAGGCCGATAACCCATTCAACGAACCTGGGAGCGGAACCGCTGACCAGGACATTCCGTTTTGACGGATTCCCTGACTATCCAAACTGGTTATCGACTTCAATGGCAGGAAATCGTGCCTTGTTTATTTGTAAACGCTAGCCGACTAGGCAGGACTTATTTTCTCGCGCGATGCGCTTGGGTTGCCGGTCGGATGAGTGGTAAGGGGATTTATCGCCATCGGTATCGTTGGGTACCCTGTGGTGCATCCCGCCAAGCCCTCGTACTTGCGTAGCTTACTCTTCTCGACCAGTTCCCCAAACTTCTTGGCCAGATACTTCCGCCGCCAGGGTGGGCTCGAAGCCGACATACTCCCGCTTCACCAGCTTCCGGACTTTCCACTTGACGGGCCAGCGGCAGAAGCGTAAGTTGTGGTCCAGGTTTTCGAGACCCGTTACACAAAACGGTAGAAATGGAATGAGGCCCGCCATGAATTTCAGGAGCCGAATCTTTTTGTGCACGATGTTTATGCTCTCATGCTTGCTCGTCGACTCATCTATGCTGAAATCGCAGGCGGTAGGAGAAATCACCGGTTTGGTAGCCGATCCGAGCGGAGCAGTGGTGCCGAACGCTCGAATCACGGCAACCCGCGACGCCACGGGTGTGTCGCAATCCACCGTTTCGAGCACCGCTGGAACATATACGATCCCCAACCTGATGGTCGGCACATACACCGTGACAGCGGAAGCGTCCGGCTTCAAGACCGGGGTTGCGCATAACATCACGCTAAACGTGAGCCAGCAGCGGGAGGTGAATTTCACGCTCACGCTCGCAGGCATGCAATCGACCGTGGAGGTGAACGCAGCGCCGCCCTTGCTCAACACCACCGACTCACAGCTTGGCACCGTGGTCACTGGGCAGCAGGTAGAAGACCTTCCGCTCAATGGCCGAAACGTGGAGAACCTCATCGCCATCCAGGCCGGCGTCCAGTGGTACGGGGGCAACATGGGCTGGATGAGCGGGGAACTGGCGAGTAACGGCAATCGCGGCGAGACTATGGTGGGGACCTTGGACGGCGCAGACATCAGCGATCCGGAGATGGGCACGCTGCAGTTTACAGATTTTAATCTGGATGCAATTTCCGAGTTCAGGTACCTACAGAACAATTACTCCGCTCAATATGGACAGGGCGCCGGCAGCATCACCCAAATCGTGAGCAAGACCGGCACCAACCGGTTTCACGGCAGCCTTTTTGAGTTCGCGCGCAACAGCGCGTTCGATGCGCGCAACTTTTTCTCTGACACGGTCCCGCCGCTCAAGCGCAACGAGTTTGGCGGCACCTTTGGCGGGCCGATTAAGAAGGACAAGACATTCTTCTTTGTCCAGTATGCGGGCCTGCGCCAGCGGTCGGGATACCCGAACATTGTTTCCGTTCCAACCACCGCGGAGAGAGCGGGACAGGTGACGATCATCGGGGACAACCAACAGCCGGATGATCTTCAAGTGCCGCTCAACCCGGTTGCCCAGGACGTGCTTAGCCGCTATCCGTTGCCCAATGAACCTAATGGTCCGCTGGGGGCCAACACCTTTAACTACATGTTCTCACAGCCGACTAATAACGACCAGTTCTCGGCGCGCCTGGACCACACCTTCTCGACCAAAGACAATCTCTTCGTACGCGCCTCGTATGTAAACGACATCGCAAGGGAAACGGACTCTTGGGCTGCCGAGTTGGGTGGCCCCAATTTCTCCACGAGTAATATTGGCGAGGGGCGCAACTACGCCATCGGGGAGACTCACCTCTTCCGGCCGACCTTGCTCAATGACTTCAGGTTTACCCTTAACCGGGGGATCGAGGGCGTGCCGGAAGCTCCGGCCGAAGTCAATACAACCGATACAGGGTTTAGCGACGGCTTCCTGCAGGGTTGGGGCCCTGATTCATTCGAGACCAAATACAATGTTACTGTGTTCGACCCCAAAGATGACCTCACCTGGACCACCGGCCGCCACACCTTCAAGTTTGGCGCGGAGTTTCGCAGGGAGCGGGACAACGGTACTGGGGTGACGGGAATCGGTCCGAGCGGGGCGTATAGTTTTAACCCAGGGGTGCCACTCACCGCGACTGTCCCTTCCACCAACGGCGGTGCCCCGCTGCTCGCCGGTTCGGGCTGCCCGAATAGCCTCATCTGTATGATGGAAGGAGATGACTACAATTATGGCCGTGCGACCGCAGTGCCAGGCTACGGTCCGCCAGGAGGAGGGTTCGTTTGGTGGGGGCTGCGCCGCTGGACTCTGGGTGTCTACGCCCAGGACGACTTCAAGGTTACTCACACCCTTACTCTGAATCTGGGCTTGCGCTACGAGTACCAGTCTGTGCCTTGGGAGGTCGGTAACCGCCTCGCGGGGCCAGCCGATTACGGCAGCCTTTACGGTCAGTTTGTCATGAATCCTAAACCGATGTGGCAGCCGGATTATCTCGCGGGGAACTTCGGCCCTCGCTTGGGCTTCGCCCAACGCTTGGGCAAGAGCACGGTCCTCAGGGGCGGCTTCGCAATTTTCACGAACATGATTCCCACCGTTTATCCGGACCAGGCGCTGGTTAATTTTCCCATCGCCTCACTGAACTATTTGCCGAATGCACAATATTCCATCAACCCGCTCCCCGTCTCGCTTCCGGTGTTGACGAGCACGTCAGGGCAACCCATAGCCGCCGACTGGAATACAAAGCGAGTTCCAGCCAACACGCCCGTGAACCTGACCCCGTACGCTGACATTCTCGGCCCGATCGGCGGGGACTGGGCCTCGGACCGATTGAGAAACGGCTACACCATCAGCGGGAATTTCACGCTGGAGCATCAATTTCGCGGTGATATCGAGGCGCAAGCATCCTATGTAGCCAACAACGGCGTCAGCCTTTATGACCAGGCATGGCCTAATGCGTATCAGGGGGCTGAGCCGCAGTACACCCCTTACAGCGACATAACTCCCGGCTTGTCCCCCGGGTTCCAAGTGTTCTATAACGGAGGCTACTCCAGCTACAACGCTCTGCAAATTCAGGCGCGCAAGGTCTCCGCTGCGCACGGCATCACGTTTCAAGCCAATTACACCTGGGCAAAAGATATGACGGACGCCGATTCGGTGTGGAACGTCGGCGCGACAAGCCAAAACAATCCGCAGTGCCTCAAGTGTGAGTACGCGCCCGCAAACTACAGCATTGCCCAGCAGTTTAATGCCAGCTTCGAGTACCAGCTCCCGATCAGCCATTGGCAGGCACTCTCGTCGCTTCCGCGCCGCCTGACCGAGGGCTGGAAGTTCCTCGGCATCCCGGGCAAAGCGACGGGCGCTCCGTTCAGCATCTACGGCCCGTATGGCAGCCTGCAGTATGGAGAAGGCGGTCCCCAGCGGCCGTTCTTCATCAAGCGAGCGACGCTGGCCCCGGGCGCCTATAGCGGCGGTACACAGTTCTTCTCGAACGACGTTATAGGCAATAATAACGGGATCGGCACTGGCTACTTCGACCTCCCCACGGTCATCAGCCCCGTGAATGGTAATCAGGTATTGCCCAGCCCCGGGAATCTAGGCCGCAATACATACACAAGCCCCGGCTGGTGGGGACTGGACTGTTCGGTGATCAAGGATACGAAAATCACCGAGTCGAAGATGGTGCAGTTCCGCGCAGAGTTCTTCAGCATTTTTAACAATGTCAACATGTGGGGGCCAAACAGCGGGCTCGGCTCGCCGGGCTTTGGCGTCGCGACCGGCGCGGGAGGAAACCGTGTGATTCAGCTTGGACTGCGACTCACTTTCTGACCGAGGCGCCTCGCGGTCCAGTTCGACTTCTCGCAGGTGCTGTTTTTCGGATTGATCTTATCGCCAGAACCGGGTAGCGCGGACCCCCGCCGACGAATGTATGGGGGCCGGCAGCATTCTTGAATCGGCGATTAGTCGCGAGTTACGGCCTAACGTTTACCTTTCGCCAAGCTCTCACACGCTGCAGGCAGGTCCCTGCGGCTCCCATCTTCTCGCTAGAGGATAAGACACACTGCTCGTAACGCTCTCATTTCAGGGCAAATAGAGTTTGTCTCCCGCCCGATTGCCCGGCTCCGCCGGGCTATACTAACCAGGGATGCAAGACAATTCAGCTTTCCCAGCTTCAGGGCCGGATGCGGGTGGCTTCCGGCCTCCCCTTTACCGAGGGCACAGGAACTGGGAAAGGCGGGAAGGTTGAATGCGCATCCCAGTTACATTCCATCGACAACTGAACGCATTTGGACTCTTCCCTTGCAAGGAAAGATCAGGGAGCTCATTGCCTCTGGCTCACCAGTTCCCGGGCAGAGAAAGGCTGGAGTATCTGATAATGCAATCTCCAGCAGGCAAGGCCAGATGGTTACGTTCCCGCTGGCTGAGTGAAAGGAAGACAGGATCAGGTTCAGACCCGTTGCCGTTGGCATTGACCGGAAAGCGATGCCATTTAGTCTTCTCTGTAAGGACTTAGTGATCGGGCAAGATCTAAGCTCACGGAAATACAATGATCATTCACCCTCCCAATTCGTGGCTCAGAAGCAAAGCGAAGGCTCGTGCTCGCTGGGCTCGCCAAGCCAAGAACCGGAGGGTGGGTTCTGCGTTAATGAGCCAGGCACAGATAGACCAGATGCTGGCGGAAAGGCAAGCTACGGCCAGAGGACTTGGGAAAGAGCTTGCAGGCAAACAGGTA
>Ga0326728_10022959_pt1 | contig 11504 bp, 9 predicted proteins | sample MB3enrmetagenome_FD_207602 | JGI IMG/M metagenome (GOLD analysis project Ga0326728, IMG submission 207602) | Lab enriched peat soil microbial communities from McLean, Ithaca, NY, United States - MB31MN | ecosystem: Environmental > Terrestrial > Soil > Wetlands > Peat | place: USA: New York... | reverse complement strand
CAGGCGACGTATACATGGCCGAGCTTGGCGGCGGCGGCGGCTGGGGCGACCCGCTCGAGCGTGACCCGGCTGCAGTCCTCGAGGATGTGATTGACGAGTACGTATCCATTGACGCTGCCAGCAAATACTACGGAGTGATCATTGATGCGAAAGCAATGCGCATCGACGGGGAAGCGACTGCAAGACTGCGCGAGCAGATCAAGAAGGATCGGCAGGAAAGGAGCCGCGAGGAGAAGCGGGCGGTGCCCTACCTTTCACGGCAGTGGCAGGAACTCTGCCAGGAGGCCATCAACCGTGATGCCGTGTTCCGTAAGCTCGCACGGGACATGACCATGGGACTCACCAACGTCATCGAGAACTGCCCTGACGGCAACACGCGCTTTCTGTACTGGCGCTTCGAGGGCGGCAGGCTCATCGAGACCATTGTAGGCGAGATGCACGAGGGCGATGACCTGAGGCCCCTGTGCACCACCATCGCCACCTACGACACCTTCACGAAGATCAACACAGCCAAGATGAGCGTGGAGTCGGCGGTCATGAACGGATTGTTGCGCTTCGAGGGAGATCTCGCTGCCATGATGAACTATGCCGAGGCCCTCAACCGGTTCACCGAGGTGCGCCGGACGATCCCCACCGTGTACTGAGTGTCCCGCGGCGCGAGCGGCTCGTCGCCGCGCGGAAGCCGGGAGTGGCCAAGCCTGTCGGTCCGCACACGATGAGACATTATGCCACCGGTCTGGTCGAACAACCCGTCCGTCCTGAGCGAAGCGTATCGAAGGGCATCCGGATAATCCACAAGAAGCTGCTCGGGCACCGTGACGTCAAGACGACCATGATCCACACCCACGTCTTGAATCGCGGCGGGCGAGGGGTCCAGAGCCCTGCCGGCCGTCTCGTAGCCGGTGGGGGCTAACAGGTGGAGAAAGACGGGGTGCGCTCACGGGCAAAACACCCACGGGCAAGACCCTTGACAGCGCAAAGGGATTCGCCCTTCAACATGGAGTTACAAGGCCGTGGAAACCGCGGGCACCCGTGGCCCAGCCCGTGCGTGTGGAGTTTCGCGGAGCTGTCTACCGTGTCGCGGCGCGGCGCAGGGAGCGCACGCCGATCTCCCGCGATGGCCACGATCGTGGTCGCTTCCTGCAGCGCTGGGCTCCTGTTGCGAGCGGCCAGGGCCGCCGCTACTGGTGGGCGTAGCTTGTTGAGGAGGTGCAGTGTGATGCTGGAGTTCAGTACGTCAGCTCGGATTGTGGTCCGGGCGGCAACGGCTGCATTGATCGCAGGCCTCTTTTCCAGTGCTTGTAACCGCGCCGCGGTGCGGATCCCGGGAGCCTCGTTGTCGTTTCCGGCGACCCCGACGCACTACGTGGCGCAAAAGACCCATCCGTTCAACGTTGACGTGGCGATGCCGGTCGATAGGCGACCGGAACACTACGGGGAAGCCGTTGCCGGCACCCGGTGGAAGGGATGCCGCACGGATCCGTTCTGGGCGAGTGATGCCCCATCGGTCATTCGCGACCGAATTGTCACCGAGCTGGCGCAGGCCAAACTGTTCAACGCCGTATCGCAGGGGCCGCCAGCCCCCGGCACTGTGGTGATCCGGTCAGAGATAGACGCCTTCTGCTCGCAGGCCGTTGGCTTTCTATTCTTGCGTGTCGCCGGAATCAGCGCGCTCAAGATAACCGTCGAGCGCGACGGGCAGGTGCTGTTCGAGCGCAGGTTTGAACGTGTGGTCACCGACGCTGACCCCCACTACACCGGCTGGCAGGTGACGTTTATCGAGCAGGCAATGCAGGTGACCATGGCAGACAGCCTCCGCGAACTACTGCGAGATCTTTTCGCGCAGCTGGACCGAGAGGCGGGAACGTGGAGCGGAGCAGGCTAACGATGACTTAAGGTCTTCTCTCGGTACGTTTTCGGGTCGAGAGTGGAGAAGTTCTGGAGACCGTCACTGTGCCGCTTTCGCACTGCACCGCGCTCGCCCGACGGTTCCCCAGTACCCGGTTCCCCAGAGCCTTTACCTGCCGGTCCAGAGTGTGCGATGATCCGAACATTCTAATGAGCGGGAGAGTCCGAATGGAAACACAGGCAAGGTTGAAGGACGGTACCGGGATAGTGATTCGCCCGATGACCGAGGACGACGTCGACAAATCCTGGGCGTTCTTTCAGAAGCTTCCGGAAGAGGACAGAGCCTACTTGCGAGTCAACGTTACGAAGCGCAGGGTTGTCGAGAAGCGCACCCGTGACATGCGGAGCGGTCTCGTGAAGCGGCTCGTGGCCCTTGCCGGCGATGAGATCGTGGCCGACGGGGCCCTGGAGCTGGCCGGCCCTGGATGGAAGGAGCATGTCGCCGAGCTCCGGCTCATCGTGGCTCAAACGTACCAGCGCAAGGGCGTCGGTATGGTGATGGCCCGCGAGCTGTACAGCCTCGCATCTGCCGAGAACATCGAGGATGTTGTCGTGGAGATGATGGCGCCTCAGGTCGCAGCCCGTCGCATCTTCCAGAAGCTCGGCTTCAAGGAGGAAGCCGTGTTCCCCCGCTACGTGAAGGACATCGCCGGGCGAAAGCAGGACCTGATCGTGATGCGCAGCGAGCTCGGTGCGTTGTGGCGCGAGCTGGAAGAGCAAATGGCTATGTCCGACTGGCAGCGGACGAGGTGAGGGCCTGTCCTCTTCGCGATGCGGGTAGGTCCTGGGTTCGGGGGGCTGTCGGGAGCTAACCCGGCGCTCGAGTCCCCTGCCAAGTCCGAGAAGTGGAAGTCTTATGGGCAGGCGAGCGCATCTTCCACGTTCCGCTGTTTGTGGTCGAAGGCAAGCAATTCTGGATCATTTCCAGCGCTGGGTCATTTCCCTTGGGTCCAAGAGCCCTGCGAGCGGGCTTGCAGTGGTCAGTCATAATAGGCGAGACTAGGCACAAGGAGGAACGACCAATGCCTGTGAAATGTCATTACTGCTCCCAAACGTTTCGTAGCGCTGCAGGCCGAGCCGGGCACGAGCACTACAAACATCAGCTCGCGCGCAAGAAGCCTGTAACGAGTCCAACGGCAGAGCCGAAGACTTCATTCGAGAAGAGCGGCTCGTCGGCCATGCCGCAGAATCGCCGACAGCGCCGTACAGCTCGGGTCACCGCCCCAAGACCTACTGCCCCACCTGCGCCCACGCCAGCCACGGCCGCATCAAGCGCAACAGTCAGTGCCGAGGTGCGATTCTGTCCAAACTGTCGATGTCCTATTGGGTCCCTCAGCCACGCTCTGGCGTCGCCAAGTGTCGCGCTCCGGTTCTGTCCGGCCTGCGGTTGCGCGATCGAAGCAGTGAGACGAGCACTTGCGGGTGCGGGGAGCGAGACCCAGCACTAGCCTGCATCGCCGCGTGGCAACGTCGATAAGATCCGCGACGCGGAGAAGTGCAGCGTTGTCCCGCTCCCAAGTGCTGCCCGCGTCGCGGGGCTGCCCGGTCCCATGCGGCCAGCGCTAGGGGGTCAGAAGCGTTGCAGGGTCAGCCATTGAAAGTGGATTTCGAATCTATCCGGCATTCTTAGCTCCACGGAGCACTAGGCCTGCTTGGCCTGATTCAGGAGCCGGGATATCCGGATCATGACGTAATGGTAGAGGGGGAAGAATTTTCGTTTGAGGAAATAGAGTAACTTGATTTCGAAGGAGGTGATCACTAGGAACCGGTTCTTGCTGATTGCGGTGCTGATCTGTTGCGCGACCCGGTCCGGACTGATGGCGTGTCGCGAGAACCTTCGTTTCAAGTCCTTGGCGAATGGACTTTCCTGGTTGACGCCGACGATCTGGACGGAAGATTTCATCGGCGTTTGCACCGCTCCCGGACACACCACAGTGACCCCGATCCCGTGCTGCATGAGATCGTAGCGCAGGACCTCCGAGACCCCGACCAGGCCCCACTTGGCGGCGGCATACGGACCGTGCCAGGGCGCGCCGGTCAGCCCGGCCGCGGAAGAGACGTTGACCAGATGTCCTCCCTTCCCGGCCCGGATCATCTCGGGCAGGAAGCTTTCGATCACGTGGATTGGGCCCATGAGGTCCACCTGGACGGCCTTTACCCAGTGCTCGTGTTGCAAGTCTTCCACCAGACCCCAGATCGCGATCCCCGCGATATTCATGACCACATCCATCGCTCCGAATTCCCGGTGGACTTCCGCCGCGAAGGCCTTGACCTTTTCAAAACTTACGAGGTCAAGCGCGCGATGCTTGCAGACCTCACCGCCCTCTTTGGCAACCAGACTCACGGTCTCCTGGAGCCCGTCCGCGTTGACGTCGGTCAGGAATAATCTGCATCCCGTGACTGCCATGGCCAGTGCCGTTGACCTCCCAATCCCGCTCGCGGCCCCGGTGATAAACACCTTCATGCCCTTCTCTATCTTCATCGTTCGCCTCCGGGTACAACGCCCAGGTCCATCTATGAGATGCATTCTACCCACGGCGCAAGTGCTGGCTGCGGTTTGACGCGGCCGCACCATCTACAACCTGCCCGCTAGCGCTGAGATCTCGAATGCAGGTGTTACCACGTTGATGAATGTGGAGAACTAGGGTGGAGTTTCCAGCTCAAGTACCGCAACGCCGACAGACTATTTGCCTGTCGGCGCCGGCATCGCAAACAGTGGTGAATCGTGGCCTCAGGAAGAACGACAGCTTCGGCAAAAGCCCGGCAAAGCCGGGCCAGAACCATTCGCCCTGAGCCACCCTCCTTCGGCGGCGTATCGCGTATGCTTCCGCCGCGTTACGGCGATGGCGGTGTAGGTTTAAGAGGTCTTCCGCTTGCGACCGCCGCCGGCGCGCGGCGCTCGAGCTGCCGACCGAGAACCACGAGTCGGCCCGTTCCCTTTGGACTTGGAAGGGTAAACGAAGTGCGAATAGTCCTCAAGCGGATCACTTTCAACGGCGATCAAGACTTTTCGATTCCCGCCGGCATCCACGACCTGCACGTACCCATCTTCCTCGAGCTCGGAGATGAGATGGTCGAACGAAAGGATCCAGGCATAGCAGCCTGCCTGGTTGTCCTCGAAACCCCAATCCACGGCCTCGCGCTTGTGGCCCGTCAGCGACTCGAAAACGCTTCTTTCCCATTCATCCGGCGTTGTCTCCTTCAGCAAAGCAAGCTGCCTAAGCATCTCGGATTTCATCAGGCTTTTCGAGTCGCTCATTATGATTCCTTCGTTCAAGCTCATAGTAGGTCTCCCTCTTTTCAGCGTGGCACTTCGAGAAGGAGAGTCAATATACGCCCTGCTGGGGTATTGCCCGTATCCCCCTGAGTACTATTCCTTGCTGTCCGGGTACTACCCTTCGGGTCGAGATATGGAGCCGCCGACGTGTCTGTGGCATATTGCCACGCGTCGTGACGCAGTGCGTGCAGGCGCATGGGAAAGGAGAAGGGAATGTCGGTATACGTCGTTGCACAGGGACGAATCGAGAATCGCAAGATGCTCGATGAGTACGTCGCCAAAGCGCTCCCCACCATTCAGGCAAGCGGTGGCCGGCTGGTGGCATTCGATGAGTCGCCTGAGGTCGTCGAGGGCAAGATCGATCACCCGCGCACCGTGATCATCGAGTTCTCGTCGCACGAGGCCTTCCGTGCGTGGTACGACTCGCCCGAGTACCAAGCCGTGTTACCACTGCGCCTCCGATCAACGCCGGGTACCCTCATCGTCGTCGAGGGGCTCGCGGGCACATCCGGCTAGCTGCAATGCCAGTCGCCTAAGGACCGTTCGGCCATTGCGGCTAGCTGACGCGTACTGACCCCGTATCCCTTCACGGCACGAGGATGACCTTGCCTACAGTTTGCTGCTGCTCGATCCGGGTGTGAGCTTTGGCCGCATCAACCAGCGGCATAGTTTCGATCGGCAGATAGATCGCGCCGGACATGAGCCCCTGGAACAGGTGATTATAGGCGGCGGGAATCATCTCGAGGTGTGCCTGCAAGGTGGCACCGAGGAAATAGGTGCGCAGGCCGAGGTTGCGGCCCGATTTGAGCCAGTATTTCAGCGACGCGGGCGGTGGATCGCCGGCGGCGTGGCCGAACAGGATCACGGTGCCGTCGATCGCCGTCATATCGAAGCTACGTTGGAACTGCGGCCCGGCGACGGAGTCGTAGACCACATGCGCGCCGTCACCCCCCGTGAGTTGGCGCACGCGGGCGACCGGATCCTCCTTGCGATAGTTGACCACGTGGGTGTACCCGGCCCGCCGCGCCACTTCGGCCTTCTCGTCCGAGCTCACCAGGCCGATGCTGGTGGCCCCGAGTTGGCGCAGCAGTCCGCCGATGAAACAGCCGACGGCGCCGGCAGCGGCGTGGGCCACCACCGTCATGCCGGAGGTGACCGGGACAACCTGATGCGCGAGGAAATATGCCGTCAGCCCCGGAACCGGACAGGCAGCCGCCTGCTCGAACGACAGCCCTGCCGGGATTGGAATGCCCAGTGCGGCCATCACCAGCGCCGCCTCGGCATAGGCCCCGCCCATGTTGATGCCGAGAATCCGATCCCCAACCTCGATGTGCTCGACGTCGTCACCGACCGCATCGACGATGCCGGCGAAGTCCGTCCCCAGAATCGCGGGCAGCTCCACATCCGGCTCATCGCCGCGCCGCGTGTTGATGTCGTGGAAATTGACCGCGACGGCGCGGTTGCGCACGCGCACGAATCCCGGTCCCGCGCGCGGCTCCGGCACATCGACCACCCGCAAGACCTCCGGCCCGCCGATCCGCGTCATCTGCACTGCTTGCATCGTATAGTCTCCGGTTAGTGTATAGTTGACAATCGGAGCACGCGACAGCCTTGGACTAGCGGCTTTCTACTATCGACCATCAGCTAGTGTGGTGCCTCAAAGCGACACCTCACCACGCCAGTCCTCCGACCTCGACAATCTTCTGGTCCCGGCGGTGCTGGTTACGGGCGTATGCGCGGACCGCAGCGTCGAGTTCCAGCAGCCGCTCGTCCTTGGTGCCCCACACCTCGCGCGCCAGCGCCGGCACCAGGCTGCGCATGCGCTCATTCTCGGCATCGAGCGCCCGCGGGCCGGCGGTGGTGGCCTGCGCGGCTTCGAGCCCCTCGCGTAAGCGTGGCGCGAGCCCACCTGCTTCGCCGAGCACGCTCAGCGCCTGCGTCATCAGGGCACGCAGCTCGGCGCGCTCTTCGAGCAGCAGCGGCCCTTCGATGTCCCAGCGCGCCGCCACGTGGACGAGCAAGAGAGTCGCGTACATCGCCTGCTGCCGCGCCTGCTCCGTCTGCAGCTCCGGCAGCAGTACGTTGAAGATGATTTGTTTGACGCCGTTCAGTACCTCACTCGCACCAGGTTGCATGATCACCTCACAAAGTGAGCCCGTGAGCCGGTGTGAATCTTTGCCGGCATACTGGCGCACTGGCTCACCGGCTCACCCTAGATCTGCAGCTTCTCGATCAAATCGGCTTCCAGACGCGGGACCATGAAGCCGACCAGCGCCAGCACGGTCTCGCAGTTGCGCCCTTCACAGAACGATTTCACGCCGGTCAGCGAGATCACGGCCATCTTCACCGCGCCCAGCACCTCGTAAAAAAACAGTCGCTCCGCATCAACGGGCATGCCGCCGGCGCGTTCGTAGGCCGCGACCATGTCGTCGCGCAGCTGCAGTCCCTGGCACAGTCCGCCGCTGCTCCAGAACGGGAGCACAGCCCAGGCGAGGTCTTCCATCGGATCGCCGAGGTGTACCATCTCCCAATCGAGCAGCGCGGTGATGTGGCCATTCTCGTACAAGAAGTTGCCGGCGCGGTAGTCGGCATGCACCAGCACGATCTCGGAGCGTTTGGGCAGGTGGGTCGCCAACCAGTGCAGCGCGATCGCCAGCACCGGCCGCTCCTCGAGCTTGCTGCGCTGGTACTCGCGCTCCCACCATTCCACCTGCGTGCGCGCCGCCGTTTCCCCCGAGGTGGGGACGCCGAGGATCTCCAGGCCCAGCTTGTGCCAGTCGGCGCGGTGAATGCGCGCCAGGTAGATGGCGAACTCCTCGGCAATCGTCCCGCGGACCTCGTCGCTTTCGGTGATCGGAAAGACCACCGGCGGTGCCACGCCGCTCACACGCTCCATCACCATGAACGGACGCTCAAGCCAGCCGCCGCCCTCTTCCAACCAGTACATCTGCGGCACGGGCACCGGGATCTGGCGCGCGGCGCGCAGCACCTCAAACTCGATATGCCGATCCGTTTCCAGCACGCTCGCCGTGGGGTCGCGCCGGATGATCAACGGGCGTGCCGCGCGCGTCCCATTCTCCGTCCATTCCGCATCAACCAGCCACGTTTCCCGAGAGGCACCGCCGCCGGTGCGCTCGAGGCGTGTGATGACGATGTCTTCGGCTGAGGGTAGTCGTGCCGCGAGGTATTCCCGCAGACGTTCGCGATCCATCGTGCATGGCTCTAGCGCACTCCTCGGGCGCTTGGCTAGCGGAATCGATCCCGTGTGCCAGTGGGTCAGTGTGCCGGTAAGAAGTCTCTTCTACCGGCTCACCGGCGTACCAATTGCCGCACCGCGTCCGCCACGTGCTCCGGCGTGAAACCGAGCTTCTCCATGTTCACTGGGCCGGGCGCTGACGCGCCGAAGCGGTCAATGCCGATGGCGATGCCTTCGTGCCCGATCCACCGGCACCAGCCGAAAGTCGCGCCGGCCTCGACGGAAACTCGGGCCGTGACCGACGGCGGCAGCACCGCGTCCCGATACTCCGCGCTCTGCTGGGCGAAGATCTCCCAGCACGGCATCGACACGACACGCGCGCGAATGTTGTCTTGCGCCAGTTGCGCGCGGGCCGCCAGGGCAACGTGCATCTCGGAGCCGGTGGCGATGATGATCGCCTGGGGCGCTCCATCATCCGCGTCGGCGAGCACGTATGCCCCGCGCGCTAGCCCCGAAGCAGCGCCCAAGCGAGTGCGGTCCAACACCGGCAGCTTCTGTCGTGACAGGACGATGGCGACCGGGCCACGGCGCTGTGTCATGGTCCAGCGCCAGGCCTCGATGGTCTCGTTGGCATCGCACGGACGTAGCACGGCGAGGTTTGGCATCGCGCGCAGCGACATCAGTTGCTCGATCGGCTGGTGCGTCGGCCCGTCCTCGCCGAGAGCGATCGAATCGTGCGTCCAGACGTAAATCACCGGCAGCTGGCTCAGCGCCGCCAGTCGCACTGCCGGTCGCATGTAGTCCGAGAAGCAAAAGAAGGTCGCCACGAACGGCCGCAGGCCGCCGTGGTACGCGATGCCGTTGGCGATGGCACCCATGACGTGCTCGCGCACACCGAAATGGAGGTTGCGGCCGGCCCCGCTCTGCCCGTCGAAGGAGCCGGCGTCTTGCAGCGCCGTGCTGGTCGACACCGATAGATCGGCATCACCACCGATGAGCGTCGGGACCCGACGAGCGATGGCGTTTACGGCTTTGCCGCCGGCCTCGCGTGTCGCCAGCGATTCGCCCGGCGCGAAACTAGGCAGCTCGGCATCCCAGCCCTGCGGCAGCTCGGCGCGCATCGTCTGCTGCCATGCGGTCGCCAACTCAGGATGCTCGCGGGCGTACGCCTCGAATCGCCGTTGCCAGTCTGCCTGCGCGCGTGTGCCGCGCTCGATGGCCGAGCAGAAATGGACCAGGACTTGATCAGGGACGTAGAAGGACTTCTTCGGATCCCAGCCGAGGGTTTCCTTCGCCAGCTGCACCTCATGGGCCCCGAGCGGGCTGCCGTGGGCCGCCGATGTGCCCTGCTTGTGCGGCGACCCGTAGCCGATGGTCGTGTTGATCACAATCAGTGATGGGCGTACGGTCTCGGCCTCGGCCTGCGACAGCGCGGCATCGATGGCGGCGGTGTCGGTGTTGCCGTCCTCCACGTGCAGGACTTGCCAGCCGTAGGCTCCATACCGGGCTCCGACGTCTTCCGTCGAGAACGCCAACGACGTCGGCCCGTCGAGGGATACGTGGTTGCAGTCGTAGAGGTAAATCAGCTTGCCGAGTTTCAGATGTCCGGCCAACGAGCCGGCCTCGCCCGAGACACCTTCCATCAGATCGCCGTCGGAGACCAGGGCGTAGGTACGGTGGTCCACGATCGAGTGTCCGGGGCGGTTGAAGCGGTGCGCCAGCGCGCGCTCGGCGATCGCCATGCCGACGGCATTGCCCGTACCTTGCCCGAGCGGTCCGGTGGTGGCCTCGATGCCGCATCGCGGCAGCACTTCGGGGTGGCCCGGCGTGCGGCTGCCCCACTGTCGGAACGACTTGAGGTCGTCCATGCTGATGGGATAACCGGTGAGGTGCAAGAGCACGTACAGCAGCATGCTGCCGTGACCGGCCGAGAGCACGAAGCGATCGCGGTCGGGCCACAAAGGATCCGCCGGATTGTGGCGCAGATGGCGTTGCCACAAGACGTAGGCCATGGGCGCGGCGCCCATGGGCAGGCCCGGGTGACCGGAGTTGGCCCTTTGCACCGCATCCATTGCCAGCGTGCGAATGGTGTTGATGCTCACCTGCTCGAGCGATTCGATCACCGCACTCACGACTTCCTCCTTGCTACATTCCTCGACGCTGACCACGAGCGCCGATGGCGGGCCGAGTGACTTTCTCCCTGCACTGCGCCTACGTACCCTCGGTGAGTTTCTTGTATGTTAGCAGGTGCTGCATCGCCTGGGTACGGCGGCCGAGACGCTCGAGCAAGCGGCCGAGGTTGAAGTGGGCGTCGGCGAACTCCGGATCGATAGCGAGCGCACGCTCGTAGTGGCCGACCGCCGCGTTACCGTCGTGCAGGTCCTCCAATGCGAGCGCCAGGTCGTAATGCGCGATGGAGTCGTTCGGCGAGCACTCCAGCGCCAAACGGTAGAGGCGCGCGGCTTCGCCGATGTCGCCGCCCTCATGCGCCAAGCGTCCCAGATTGATGTACGCATCGCCCAGCCCCGGATCGCACTCCAAGGCGCGCCGGTACGCCGTGCTGGCGGCAGCCACGTCATCCTGTTCCAGCGCCAAGCCACGCTCGAACCAAGCGGCGGCTTCTCGCTTCGGATCCGCCGACGCCGCCGCCCGTTTGCGCCGGCGCTGCACCGGGACAACGATCCCGGCCCGGCGCGCCAGATCGTCGACCTCGAAACTGAACACGACCTGGCCACTGTCGGGCTGCCAGACCGCCCGCCCGTCCCGGGCTACCACTTGCCGCCCGTCGGCATAGATTCGCACACCGGAGAGCGGCCGGTCCGGCGCGAGCTGCCGCCCCAAGTGACTCAGAGCCAGACGCACGCGCCGCGGTGGCACCTCGGCTTTCAGCAGACCGTGTGCGGTCCGCAACAGCACGAGATCCTGGAACCCGAACTCCAGTGCACGCCCACGTGGCAGCGGTTGGCCAAGCCCGGTGCGCACCATCGACCGCACGCGCGCCGGCGTGGTGCCGAGAATTCGCGCTACATCCGCGGTGCGGAAGAACCGAGCAGGAGGCGTCTGGGTACGCGGCCTGGGCGCGTGTTTCATGTCTGTGCGCAACCCACCCCCCCCCTCAGCCCA
>Ga0326728_10022958_pt1 | contig 11504 bp, 9 predicted proteins | sample MB3enrmetagenome_FD_207602 | JGI IMG/M metagenome (GOLD analysis project Ga0326728, IMG submission 207602) | Lab enriched peat soil microbial communities from McLean, Ithaca, NY, United States - MB31MN | ecosystem: Environmental > Terrestrial > Soil > Wetlands > Peat | place: USA: New York... | reverse complement strand
GAGTTCATCGGCCGCGACGTCCTGCTCGGGCAACAAGCAGGAGGCACGCGCAAAAAGCTGGTGGGATTTGAAATGACGAGCCAGGGAATCGCGCGCGACGGTTATAATGTTAACATCGAAGGCAAAATCGCCGGTCGCGTGACCAGCGGTTCGTATGCGCCGTTCTTGAAGAAGAACATCGGCATGGCCTACATCTTCCCGTCCCAGGCTGGGGTGGGCCGGGAGATCCAAATCGAGATTCGCGGCAAACTGGTGGGGGCGCGGATTGTTCCCCTGCCGTTTTACAGGAGGCCGAAATAGATCGGGTGATCGGGAGATCAGGCGAACAGCAGGAAGCTTGAAAATCGCAACGAGTTTCGGGTCTCGGTTTTCGGCTTTCGACAGTTCACCAGATCACCCGATCTGCCGAGGGAGGTGCGGCGTCCCGTGAGAAAGGAAGCGTCGATGTATCCTCAAGAGTTTCTCTACACCAAAGAGCACGAGTGGATCCGAGTGGACGAAGGCATCGGCACCATCGGCATCACCGACTACGCCCAAAAGGAATTGGGCGACATCGTTTACGTCGAGCTTTCCAAGCCGGGCGAACACGTGGCCGCCAACGAAAGCTTCGGCACCGTCGAATCCGTCAAGGCGGTCTCCGAGATCTACTCCCCTGTCAGCGGCGAAGTTACTGCCGTGAACGCTAAGCTTCAGAACAATCCGGAAATGCTGAACACGGATCCTCACGGCGAAGCGTGGCTGGTTCAGGTGCGGCTCTCAGACCGCAGCGAAATCGAAAAGCTGATGAGCGCGGAAGAGTACGAAGCTTATATCCAAAAGGAAAAATCCGCCTGATGCGCTATCTGCCCAACTCGGACTCCGACCGTGCCGCCATGCTGAAAGCCACAGGGCGGAGCAGCGTGGAAGAATTCTTCGACCGAATTCCACGCGAAGTGCGGCTCAAGGGCCGGCTCGACTTGCCGGGGCCTCTCTCCGAGCCAGAAATCCTGGAATTCTTTCGCCAGGCCGCGAGCCGGAGCAGCCGCGAGTATGTCTCGCTTTTGGGCGCGGGAGCGTACAGCCATTACATCCCGGTGGCCGTGAAGGCGCTTCTTTCGCGGGGCGAATTCTTCACCGCTTACACGCCTTACCAGGCGGAGATTGCCCAAGGCACCTTGCAAGCGATGTTCGAGTTCCAGACCCTGATGACCCAGCTCACGGGCATGGAAGTCAGCAACGCTTCGCTGTACGACGGCTCGACGGCCACCACAGAGGCTGTCCTGATGGCCATGCGGGTCACGCGTCGCAGCCGCGTGCTGCTGGCCCGCACGCTGCATCCGGAATACCGCCAGGTGCTTGAGACATTCATCCGACATCAGAGAACTGAACTCGAGCAAGTTCCCTACGAAGAATCGGGGCAGCTTGACCTCGCCCGGCTCGAATCCGCCCTCAAAGCTGAGACGGCGGCGGTGGTGGTGCAATCACCCAATTTCTTCGGAACTCTGGAACGCACTGCTAAGATTGCGGAGGTGGTGCATCGCAACGGCGCCTTGCTGATCGTGACCATCACCGAACCCTTGTCGCTGGCGGTGGTCAAGCCGCCCCGCGAGGCGGACATTGTCTGTGGAGAGGCGCAATCCTTCGGCGTGCCCGTAGCCTTCGGCGGGCCGTACGTTGGCTTTCTGACCGCGAAGGAGAAATTCCTGAGGCAAATGCCCGGCCGCCTGGTCGGCCAAACGGTGGACACGGAGGGCCGCCGGGGCTTCGTGTTGACCCTCGCCACGCGCGAGCAACACATCCGGCGCGAAAAGGCCACCTCCAACATCTGCACTAACCAGTCGTTGTGCGCCCTGGCCGTGACCATCTACCTCAGCCTGCTGGGGAAAAATGGATTGAAAAGGCTGGCGGAAGAGAACCTTGCCAAGGCTCATTACGCTGCCCGGCAACTTGCGGCCATCCCCGGTGTCGCCACTCCCTTCGCTGCACCACACTTCAACGAGTTCGTGGTCAGGACGCCCGGCGACGCCAACGAGTTGCTGGCTGATTTGCGGAAACAAAGGATCATCGCTGGCCTCAACCTGGAGCGCTTCTATCCGGAGTTGAGAAACCACCTATTGGTCTGCGTCACCGAAACGGCCAGACGGGAGGCGATTGACCGCATGGTGGAGGCCTTCAGCCGCGCGACCGGGTCGAGTGCTGAGCTCGCCGGATGCAGGACGGCCGGTAATGGGGCAGTTTGATTATGGAGAAACGAATTCGTGAAGCGCGGCCTCACGTCACCAGAAACGAAAGGCTGATTTTCGAGAGGAGCACGCCCGGAAAATCCGGCGTGGACTTCCCCCCACTCGACGTGCCCTCGGTATCGGTGGAAGAGCTGCTGGGCGCGGAGTTGAGCCGCAGCGAAGTCGAGGGCTTTCCGGAAGTCTCGGAACTGGAAGTCATCCGTCACTTCACACGCCTTTCCACCTGGAATTACGGCGTGGACACCGGCCTCTATCCGCTGGGTTCCTGCACCATGAAGTACAATCCGCGGATTAATGAAGAGGTGGCGCGCCTGGAGGGCCTGGCTACGGACCATCCCTACGCGCCCGAAGCTCTGGTCCAAGGTTGTCTGGGCGTTCTGCACGAAACAGCGCGCTGCCTCGAGGAAATCACCGGGATGGATGCGGTCACGCTCCAGCCTGCGGCAGGCGCGCAAGGCGAGCTGACCGGCATCCTGATGATGCGGGCCTGCCTAACCGAGCGCGGCGACCCGCGCAAACAAATCCTGATCCCCGATTCGGCGCATGGAACGAATCCCGCCAGCGCTACCCTCGCCGGTTACGAAGTTCGGAACGTCAAATCCGATGAGTGCGGTTGCATTGACCTCGCGGAGCTCAAGCGCGCCATGACGGATGAAGTGGCGGGATTGATGCTTACCAATCCCAACACCCTGGGCATCTTCGAGTCTCAAATCCGGCAGATCGCCGACTTGGTGCATTCTCGAGGCGGTCTCCTGTATATGGATGGGGCCAACATGAACGCGCTGGTGGGCGTGGCGCGCCCGGCGGATTTCGGCGTGGACGTGATGCATTTAAATCTGCACAAGACTTTCAGCACGCCTCACGGCGGCGGCGGCCCGGGTTCGGGGCCTGTGGCGGTGAAGAAAATTCTCGAGCCTTACCTGCCCCTGCCCGTCGTCCGGCAGGGGCCGGAGGGGACGTTCCAGTTGGACTACAACCGGCCCCGGAGCATCGGCCGGGTGCGCGCTTTCTACGGCAACTTCGGCATGGCCGTGCGCGCCTTGGCTTACATCCAAGCCAATGGCTTCGAAGGCCTGCGTCAGACCACTCAGGACGCGGTGCTCAACGCCAACTACGTGATGAGCCGATTGAGAAGCTTTTTCGACCTTCCTCAGGGCTGCGCATCCATGCACGAGTGTGTGTTCTCAGACCGCCGCCAGGCGGCGCGAGGCGTCCGCACTGTCGACATCGCCAAGCGGCTCATCGATTACGGCTTTCACCCTTACACCACCGCCTTCCCATTGATTGTCCCCGGCGCGCTGATGATCGAGCCCACGGAGAGCGCCAGCAAAGAGGAATTGGACGCCTTCATCCACGCTTTGGGGTCCATTGCCCAAGAGGTCGAGGAGAACCCGGAATGGGTGCTCAAGGCGCCTTACACCACCCGCGTGACCCGCCTGGATGAAGCCGCTGCGGCGCGGAAGCCAGTCCTGCGCTGGAAGCCATCCCACTAGCAATGCCTGACAACGAGGAGTGCGATCATGTCAGATTCCCCTTCAACCATTTTGGATCCCTCGAAGCGGGAGAAAATCGAACAGATCAGAACCGAGCACCAACACCTCTCGGCCATTCCCCATTTACAGAAACTGCTGAACGCCTTTCCCACGCCGGCGGTCATCCTGAATGAATGCCGCCAGATTGTGGCGGCCAACCCCAGGCTTTGCCGGCTCCTGGATCGGCGGGAGGGCGAACTTCTGGGAAAGCGGGTTGGCGAGGCCTTCAACTGCACCCACTGGCGGGAGGGAGACTGTGGGTGCGGAACGTCGCGGTTTTGCGAGACCTGCGGGGCGCTGCAGGCCATCCTGAAAACCCAGCGATGCGGCGGCGAGGATATTCAGGAGTGTACGATCACCCTGCGGACAAACGAGGGCGAGCGCGCTCTCGATATGCGCGTCACCGCGTCCACCCTGGATATGAATGGGGAGTTTACCGCCCTCGCACTCAACGATATCAGTGATGGGAAGCGGCGCGCCGTGCTCGAGCGGATGTTCTTTCATGATGTGCTGAACACGGCGGCGGGGGTGCGCAACTTGCTAGAAATACTTCCTGCTTTGTCCGATCAATATCGCCAGGAGACCACCCAACTGGCCCGACAACTGGTGGAGTACTTGATCGAAGAGATCGAAGCCGGAAAAGACCTTGCCGCGGCGGAGCGTGGAGAGCTCGCCGTGCAAGTGACGTCTCTGGACGCGCGGGAAATCCTTAAAAACGTCTGCGAGCTCTATACCCATCATCCGGTGAGCCAAGGGAAAGCAGTCGTGGTCACGGAAATAAGCGGGCCTTATGTGGTCACCACCGACAAGCTGCTTCTCCAGAGAGTGCTCGGCAATCTGGTGAAGAATGCCCTGGAGGCGTCGGTCGAGGGCCAGCAGGTAAGCCTTGATTTCCAGAACCAAGGCACCGCCATATTCCGTGTGCATAATGAGGCCACGATGCCCGAGGTGGTCCGTCTGCAAGTGTTCCGGCGATCCTTCTCCACAAAAGCTCCCGCGGGCCGCGGAATCGGGACGTACAGCGCCAAGCTTATCACAGAGCGTTACCTGGGCGGTTCGCTGAGCTTTACTTCGTCCGAAGAAGAAGGGACAACCTTCGCCGTCACGTTGCCCGCCCAAAATCCTGTTTGACCGGCTAACAAGGGATGTCCGTCTTTCCGCTCGCGCAGGAGGCTCCATGACTTTCGCTCACCGACGTGATTTTCTGAAACAGTCCGCTGCCATGCTGGCCCTGGGGGCTGAAGCGTCAGCGGGTGGGCAGGGACTCCCCGCTGCCCAGCCTCAGGCTGGCGAGGCGTTCTCTGCCTTCCAAGCCAGGCGCCGTCAGGAACTTTGGGCCCTGCTCGGCGACTTGCCTTGGGCTCACAAGCCCGGCCCAGTCTCCGTAGTGAAAAGCGAGAAGCACGATGGCTACACTCTCGAGAGGCTGGTGCTGGATCTCAATGGCATCGAACCTGTGCCGGCGCTCCTGCTGATCCCGGACAAACGCCAGGAGCCGGCGCCCGGATTGCTCTTCATCCACTGGCACGGTGGAATGTATGACCTCGGGAAAGAACAACTGCTCGTGGGAGCGGATGCCCAGCCTGCCTATGCGCCGGTGTGCGCGGAAAAAGGTCTCGTGACGCTGGCCATCGATAGCTGGTGCTTCGGCGAACGCAAACACGAAGCCGTGGGCCGCACGGGCGAAGAGGACGCTTTCAAGTTGATGCTTTGGCGGGGCCAGGTGCTTTGGGGAATGATGATGTTTGACGAATTCCGGGCGTTTGATTACCTGGCCAGCCGGCCGGAGGTTGATCCCCGGCGAGTGGGGGCGATGGGCATGTCCATGGGCTCGACGAAGGCCTGGTGGCTGGCCGCTCTCGAGCCGCGCGTCCACTTGTGCGTGGACATATGCTGCCTCACCGATTTTGAGGAGTTGATCAAGGCTCACAACCTGAAAGGCCATGGCATCTACTACTTCGTGCCCTCTTTGCTGAAACACTTCCAGACTTCCGGCATCAATGAGCTGATCGTGCCTCGCCCGCGGCTCAGCGTGAACGGTCGCCAGGATGAGTTGACGCCGCCCGCGGGCGTTGAGCAGGTGCGCGATCATCTGCTTGCGTTGTATCAAGAACATGGGAAGGCCAGCGACTGCCGCATCGAGCTTTTCGATTGCGCACACGTCGAGCTGCCGGAGATGAGGAAGTTGATTCTGGAATGGATGGATAGCAGGTTGGTAGCAAAAGCCTAGGAAGCGTCATGAATGCGCGGGTGGAACAGGCACTCACCGGTCTGAAGTCCGGGAAGCCCGAAGACGTCGAGCGGGCGCTCGAAACTCTGCAAGAGATTGTCTATGGCTTCGGGATGAAAGTGTGCGGGGTTCGCGAGGACGCCGAGGACACGGCGCAGGAAACCCTCCTCCGCCTGGCACGTCAGTTGAAGGAGTTTCCCGACGCGCGAGCGCTGGCTGTCTGGCTGTACAAAGTGGCCAGGAGCCAATGCCTGATGAGCCGGCGCAAGAGCAAATTCGCTCCCGCGCAAATGCTCTCCCTGGATGCGCTGATGCCCAAAGAAAACAGCGCCGCAGCTCCGGCAGTCAAATCCTGGGAGATTACACCTGAAGAAATCGTGCTCAACAAGGAGTTGCGCAGCAAGCTGGAAGACGCCGTCCTCGCCCTTCCCCCGCATTACCGCCTGGTCCTGATCCTTCGCGACATGGAACAGCTCGACACCCGGGAAGTGGCGGAAGTAATGGGCATTTCCGAGGAAACCGCCAAGATGCGCCTCCACCGGGCACGCGTTTCCCTGCGCAATGCTCTGGCTGGCTATGTTCAGCGTTCGCAAAGGAAAGATCATGACTGAACGGCGTTGCAAGCAGATCTTCGCCATGCTCTCCGACTTTCTGGATGGTGAACTTCCAGCCAAGAATTGCCGCCAAATGGAGCGCCACCTGAAGGGCTGCCCGCCCTGCATCGCCTATATCGAGAGCTTGAAGGCTACCGTGGAGGCCTGCCACAGGTATCGGGTGCCACGTGCTCCCGCCCTCTCGAAGAAGGTAAAGGCCGCTCTCCTGGCGGGTGCACAGCCGGCACGGGAAAAGACGTAGGTGGCAAGCCCTCGTCCCTAATAGCCGGTGCGGGCGTTGTGCTTCTTGTTGTAGATCTGCTTTGAGAGCTTGTTCTGCTGTTGATTAACGGCCCGGCGGTCGGCCTGGCTCAGCTTGCCACCGTTGGCTTGGCGCATGCCCCTGACTTCACGGTTCACGCCCTGCTCTTTATTCTCCAGGTTCGCAGCTTCCCGAGGGGTCAACTGGCCGCTCCGAATTCCCTGCGCGATGCGATCCTGCTGATTCTCTCGCCGTTGGCCGATCCGGTTATTGCCATAGTGCGCAGTGTTGGCATTGTGCTTGTCCTGGTAGATCTGGTTGGACAAACGGTTCTGCTGCCCGTTCAGTTTGGCGCGGTCGGCTGCGGTCAGCTTGCCATTGTCCGTCGCACGCATTTGACGTTCTTCCCCATTTAAGTTCGCTTCTTTCCGCTCCAGGTTCTTCGTTTCGCCTGCGGTGAGCTGTCCGCTCTGAACTCCGTTGGCGATGCGATCCTGCTGGTTCTTCTTGCGCTGTTGAATTGTCGCCGGATGGTCCGTGGAGCTGACATCCGACTGGGCCATTAACATCGGAACACATAATGTGGCCAAAGCCACGCTGCCTAAAAGAAGTCCTTTGATCTTCATTGTTATGTCCTCTCTTTGCTTGATTCCAAGACTACCTGGATTCTTGGCTTCGCACTGGACCGCCTGATCCAGGGCTACGGAATCTTGTAATGGCAATTAGGGTACCATTCCCGAAGCTATCTTAACTCACAGATAAATAAAGGGGAGCAGACAGGTACCATGGCCAAAATGCACCGGATGGGGTGGTGATTTTGGGCCAGCGCACGAAATGGGCTACTCTCTCTCACCCACGACAGGGCTTCAGGCCGGGGTGCCCGCGATGTTACTTGCCGCGAAACTTCGCAATTGCACGGCGGGTCGTGGCAGTTGGGAATCTATAAGCGAATCGGATCCAGTGGCGTGTCCAGATCCAGAGCCATTCGGCAACGAGTCCTAGAACGCGGTACAAAGGTGGGTCGCTTTTACGATCCTCGTGTTCGAAGTATTGGACTTTGTGGCCATCCCAGGCAACTGAGAAATCGATCAGCTTGTGCCAGGCGGCTCTCGAAGTCCGGATCGGCTCGTCGTTAAATGAATATTCGTATATTGTCGTATAGTAGTGTACGTACTTATTGACTCTAAACGGACACTTTGTTATATAATATTTCTTCGCGCACAAAACTACGGTAAGAACTCGCAACGCCGGATGTAGGCGGCGTGGTTTGCCACGTCCATGAGGGAGGAGCACACATTGATGGATCGCTCGCAAAAAGGGACACAGGCACGTGTCAATTGCTTTGGCATTTTCTGCTCAGCAGCGGTGGTGACCCTTTTGGTAACCGCGACACTTCGGGCACAAGTGTCTGGCGTGATTTCCGGAACGGTCCTCGACTCATCGGGCGCTGTGCTGCCGGGCGTTGAGGTGGCGGTGCAAAACCTGGAGACCGGAGCGACTCGTGCCGCCGTGAGCAACGGGACGGGGCGTTACAGCGTGCTCTCACTTCCCATTGGGCGATATGAAGTAAGGGCACAAAAAGAGGGGTTCAGAGCTGAGGTTCGCACGGGTATCAGCCTGGCCGTCGGACAGGAGGACACGGTTGATTTGGTTCTGCAATTGGGCGAAATCCAGCAGCAAGTGACGGTGAACGGAGAAGCGCCCCTGATCAGCGCCACGACGACTGAGGCGTCGGATTTGGTCGGAGAGCGGCAAGTAAAGGACCTGCCGTTGAACGGGAGAAGTTACGACGAGCTTCTTACCCTCAACCCCGGGGTCGTCAACTTCACCTGGGAGAAGACGGGCGGGGTGGGAATTTCCAATTCGACCGTCGGCAACATGTTCTCGGTCGCGGGCAACCGGCCTCAGCAGAACCTCTTCTTGTTGAACGGGGTCGAATTCACGGGCGCCGCGGAGAACAATATGCAGCCTGGCGGTACCAGCCAGCAACTGCTGGGGGTAGACGCGGTTCGGGAATTCAACCTGTTGCGCGACACTTACGGCGCGGACTACGGCAAACGGCCTGGCGGCCAAGTCACCATTATTACCCAGTCCGGGAGTAACGATTGGCACGGGACGGCATTTGAATTCCTGCGCAACAGCGACCTTGACGCGCGCAATTTCTTCGATCATGCCATCCCGCATTTTGCGCGCAACCAGTTTGGAGGTTCTTTAGGGGGACCGATCCAAAAGGACAAGACCTTTCTGTTTGGCAATTACGAGGGATTCCAGCAGCACCTGGGATTGACTGATGTGACGCTGGTTCCGGACAGCAATGCACGCCAAGGTCTATTGCCCGGCCCGAACGGCACGACGGTAAACGTGGGAGTGGCCTCCGGAGTCGCGCCCCTGCTTTCATTGTGGCCCGTGCAAAGCCCCGGCGCGCCGGACTTCGGCGGCATCGCCGAATCGTTCAGCAACCCTTTGCAGACGATTCGAGAGGACTTTGGAACCATGCGGCTCGACCACATCTTCTCCGCCAAAGACTCCCTCAGCGCGGTCTACACCGTGGACGACAGCGCGGATAACTCGCCCACCATCAATCCCTATAGCACGGACCTGGAGAGCCTGCGGGAGCAGGTCGCGAGCCTTCAAGAAACTCACGTTTTCTCTCCCACCTTGCTCAACACCGCACGCTTCGGATATTCTCGCGCGAGCTACTTCTATACCGGCGAACCCACGCCCAATACCCCCGCCGCAAGTGTCCCGAGTTTCCTGGCTGGCCGCCCGGTTGGCGCGGTGGTAATCGGGGGTAGCGCGGCATCGAATCCGGCCGCCCAATTGAGCCTGGCGGGCAGCAACAACGGAAGCAACCTGGACATCGCTCGAAATCTCTTTACTTACGAGGATCGCCTAACGCTCACGAGAGGGCGTCATCGGGTCAGCGCGGGCGTGTGGTTCCAACGTCTCGATTCCAATGAGAATTTGGCCCTCAGCCAGTTCGGACAAACGACATTTACGAGTCTGACGACTTTTCTGGAAGGCACAGTGGGGACATTCCTGCTTGATCCCACGCCCACCCCTCTGAGCTGGCGTTCATTCCTCGGCGCCTGGTACGTCACGGACGACATGCGGCTGACCTCCAAGTTGACGCTCTCCCTGGGTTTCCGCGACGAGTTCACCAACGGCTGGAACGAGGCTCACGGGCGCGGTGGCAACTTCGTATTCAGCAATGGGATCATTGTGACGCAACCGCTTGTCACAAATTCAGTTTTCACTTCCAATAACGCGAAGTTCCTGCCCCAGCCGCGAATCGGTTTGGCTTGGAGCCCCTTCGGCGCCAAAACCGTCATCCGCGCGGGAGCCGGGATGTACAACGATCTTCAAGACGCGCTTGGATACCGGCTCGATCAGAATGCGCCCTTCAATCCAACCTACAGTATTGCGAGTCTCGCAGTCTCTAAGCTCCCACTCACACCCAGCGCTTCGGTGCCCTCGAGCGCCAAAGTGGTGCCCGGCGGCGTTCAACCCAATTTGGAGACCCCCACCCTCGTCTCCTATTCACTCAAGCTTGAACAGGAAATAACTCCCAACACCTCTTTCAGCGTTGGCTACGTGGGCTCGCACGGGTACCACGAGGTGCTCAGCCTGGACGCTAACGAGCCTTTCCCCACAGTTTGCCCTGCGGCCCCTTGCCCGGCTACCTTGCCGGCAGGAACGTACTACATTCCGAGTGGAACACCAAAGGCCAATCCCACCCTGGCAAACACGTGGAGTTGGTTTTCTGAGGGTCTCAGCTCCTACAACGCCCTGCTTTTGGATGTGACTCACCGCTTCAGTGAAGGCCTGACTTTGAGGGGAGTTTACACTTGGTCGAAGGCGCTCGACGACGGCGACTCCCTGAACGCCACCGCAGCCGGCAATGCTCCGGGGTTGGTCATGAATCCCTTCGACCTCCACGCCGATTGGGGACTGGCCACGTATGACGTCAGAAACGTGGCCGTCATTAACGGAAGCTATGAGCTGCCGTTCGGGCAGGGGAGGCCCTTTGCGAATGGTTTGGGCGGCTGGCGCAATGTACTCGCCAGCGGCTGGGCTCTGAATGGCATTGTGACCTTGCAGGACGGCTTTCCATTCACACCACAACTGAGCTTCAATCCCTCCAACAACGGCGATACGCGCAATCCGGTGCGACCGTCTCTGAACCCTGCGTTTAGTGGCAAAGTGATCCTTGGAAGTCCGAATCAGTATTTTAATCCCGACGCCTTTGTCGTTCCACCTAACGGGACTTACGGGAATGTTGGACGAGACGCCTTTATAGGCCCGGGGCTCGCAACTTTTGATTTCTCGTTGCTCAAGGACACGAGGATTACGGAGAAACTAGGTCTCCAGTTTCGCGCGGAGTTCTTCAACATTTTGAACCATGCGAACTTCAATACCCCGAACCTGATCACATTCACATCCGCTACCGGGGCCCCATCCCCCACCGCCGGTGTGATCACGAGCACCTCCACAACCTCACGCCAGATCCAATTTGGACTCAAGTTCATCTGGTAGGCCGGGGGTTCTTGTCGAGATGACAGGGCACTTTCAGGTGGAAAGAAAATCGACTGAGCGTGGGCCTGGCGAGCCTCAATGCTGGCGGAGGACATGACGCCGGAACTCCGGCCAAAACTCCTGGACGAA
>Ga0326728_10022953_pt1 | contig 11509 bp, 10 predicted proteins | sample MB3enrmetagenome_FD_207602 | JGI IMG/M metagenome (GOLD analysis project Ga0326728, IMG submission 207602) | Lab enriched peat soil microbial communities from McLean, Ithaca, NY, United States - MB31MN | ecosystem: Environmental > Terrestrial > Soil > Wetlands > Peat | place: USA: New York... | reverse complement strand
GAAGAAGCCGAGGTTGCCACCTACATCGTCTGCAATCCCAGCGGCAGCGGCCAAAGGCCCGAATGGGCATCAGACTATGAATCCGCCGTTGCCGGTCGACCTGATTACGAGCCGGAGGTTGAGGAGGCGGGCGACCAGGATCCGCATATCATTATGTACACCTCCGGCACGACCGGGGTCCCGAAAGGGGCCATCCTTTCCCACAGAAAAACGTTCTTCAACGTCCTCAACTCGGACATGTTTTATGATTTGACCACCAAGGACGTCATGATTATTGCGCGCCCTATGTTCCACTCAGGTGGTCTCATCGTCGGGTCCGCGCCCGTACTTTACAAGGGGGGAACAATTATCGTCAGACGGAGGTTCAGCCCCATCGAGATACTGGAGACCGTCCAGAAATACGGGGTAACCATATTGGAGCTTCCCGCCACCGTCTACCAGTTCATCCTGAACGAATGCGATCTCACCCGGTACCGCCTCGGCTCGATACGATGTTGTTTTACTGGGGGCGAACGAGTGCCGGTCCACCTCCTCGAGCAACTTGCCGCCAAAGGGATGATAGTCTCCCAGATTTATGGCCTTACGGAGGCCTCGACGCTCTGCTGGCTGCCATGGCACGAGGCCCTTCGGAAGATGGGCTCCGTGGGCCGCCCCATCTTCCATGGGAGCGTCAGGATAGTCGACGAACAGGGCAAGACGGTCCAACCGGGGGAAACCGGAGAGATCACCGTCAAGGGACCGATCGTCATGAGCGGATATTGGAACAGGCAGGACCTGACAGATGAGGTGATGAAGGACGGATGGTTTAGGACAGGGGACATCGCGCGCACGGACCCGGACGGTTTCATCTACATAATGGACAGAAAGAAGGAGATGTACATCAGCGGCGGAGAAAACGTCTACCCGGCCGAGGTTGAGAAGGTGCTCCTCTCCCACCAGTCCGTGGCAGATGCAGCGGTTGTCGGCGTGCCGGACGAGAAATGGGGAGAGGTCGGCAAGGCATTCATCGTGCTAAGAAATGAACAAAGAGCGACAGCCGACGAGATCTTCGCGTACCTCGATGGGAAGCTCGCAAAATACAAGACGCCAAAATATATCGAGTTTGTCGCTGCCCTTCCGAAGACGGCCTCGATGAAGGTAAGGAAATACCTGCTGAAGAACAATAACGACGTGAAATAGGCAGATGACCTGATGGAGAAGGGTGTTCTGGAGCAAATGATCTTTTCGCCTGAGACGGGGAGCCTCCACTTCAACGGCGTCCGCTACATGATCGTCCGACCGGAGACCCTTTGCGCAGTTCAGAGGCTGGCAGAGGAGCAGTTCGGGGCTGCTGGCGCGGCCGTCCTCTTTGAAAGCGGCCGGACCGGGGGAAGACTTTCGACGGAGAAATATGGCCAATTGTTCCGTCTGTCCAACCGGGAGGCCGCCTTTTACATGTGCGAGATGGGAGCTCAGATAGGGTGGGGCAAATTCTCAATTGAGACGTTTAACGAGGAGGAGCAGAAAATTGTCGTGACCGTGCACCATTCCCCGTTTGCCGCGGCCTACGGCCCGTCGGACAAGCCCGTCTGCCATTTCATACGTGGCGTCGTAGCGGGCATAGCGGAGTCGGCGTTTGGTCATGCGACCGAAGCGGCGGAAACATCGTGCTTGGCCTGCGGCGGCATGCACTGCACCTTTGAGGCATGCTGAAAGAGGGGTTTAGGCCCATGGAAAAAAGGTACTTTGACATCAGGATCGAAGCATGAGGGGCAGCCCTTGGCACTCCTGAGCGTAGAGAATCTCTCGATCCATTTTGGCGGACTAACAGCGCTCCAAGACTGCACCTTCGAGGTGGCCAAGGGGGATATTTTTTCTCTTATCGGGCCCAACGGTGCAGGAAAAACGACGGTCTTCAACATTATCAGCGGCCTTTACAAGCCGGACGTCGGCGGGCTTTGGTTCGAAGGCAGAGACCTCCTCAGACTCAAACCTCACGAAATAGCTAGGATGGGCGTCGCCAGGTCGTTTCAGAATATCGAGCTGTTTCAGGAGATGACGGCCCTCGAGAACGTTCTCATCGGCAGGCACATGCATTTGAAGGCGGGCATTCTGTCGAGCGCCTTATCGTTGAGAAGGGTCAAGAACGAAGAAAAGGAAGCTCGCATCGCCTCCGCTCAGATTTTCAGATTCTTACATTTAGAGCAATATCAAGACGGGATGGTCTCTGATCTTCCTTACGGAATCCAGAAGAAAGTTCAGCTTGCCATGAGCCTCGCGGCTCAACCGAGACTTCTGCTTCTCGATGAGCCGGCTTGCGGCCTGAACCCAAAGGAGACGCAAGATCTTATGGATCTCATCCAGAAAATCCGGTCGGACCTTCATGTCACCATTCTGCTTGTAGAGCACGACATGCAGGTCGTGATGGAGCTCTCCGACCGCGTCTGCGTCCTCGACTTCGGGCGAAAAATAGCGGAAGGCACCCCAGCGGAGATCCAGAACGATCCCAGAGTGATCGAAGCCTACCTCGGTGAAGGAAAAAGCGTATGCTCGAGCTGACGCAGGTAGAGATCTATTACGGCAAAGTCCGCGCTTTGAAAGGGGTGTCTCTCAGAGTCCCGGAAAAGTCCATAGTCGCGCTTCTCGGGGCCAACGGCGCAGGAAAGAGCACCGCGCTGAAGAGCATCTCGGGGCTCATCCATCCTGCCTCCGGCTCGATCCGTTTCTGCGGCGAGGCGATTGATCGCGACAGTCCCGAGCGGATCGTCCGGAGGGGCATCAGTCACGTACCCGAGGGCCGCGACATCTTTCCCTATCTTACGGTGAGCGAGAATCTGGCCATGGGCGCGTTCACGCGTCCCAAGTCGGAGGCTTGTGAAACCGTTCAGAGGGTGTTCGGCCACTTTCCCATCCTCCACAGAAGGCGAAAACAGATGGCAGGCACCCTCTCGGGGGGAGAGCAGCAGATGCTGGCCATAGGGAGGGCGCTGATGGCAAGGCCGAAGCTGATTCTCATGGACGAGCCTTCCCTGGGACTGGCGCCCATAGTGGTCCACCAAATCTTCGAGATCATTCTCGAAATCAACCGGGCTGGCACAACCATCCTGCTTATCGAGCAGAACGCCCACATGGCCCTCCAGATCGCTCTGCACGGCTACGTGCTGGAGACGGGAAAGGTCACCATCGAGGGCGGGGCAACGGAACTTCTGGGGAATCAGTATGTGAGGCACACCTACCTCGGGATGAAAGTGTAGGAGGGATAAGAGCGTGCTCATCCACGTGGTGATTAGCGGAATTGCGACGGGTTGTATTTATTCGCTCATGGCCCTCGGCCTGACCCTGATCTACAAGGCGACGGAACACGTCAACTTTGCTCAAGGGGATATGGCGATGCTTTCCGGCTTCGTTGCCTTCACTTTTTTTGAGTGGCTTAAATTGCCGCTCCCGCTCGTTTTTTGTCTCACCCTTTTATTTTCTATCGGTCTCGGGCTCGCAATGGAGTTTCTTCTTGTGAAACCGGCCATCCGGGGGCCTCATTTCAATGTTTTCATTATCACCCTCGGAGCTTCGATCGTGTTGCAAAGTGCCTCTGGCCTCATCTGGAGCCATGATCAGTTTCCCTTTCCCTCTCTGTTTCCTGATAAGAACCTTGTCTTGGGACCTGTTCAGACGGACGCAGGGAGCGTCGGAATCATCGCGACCACTCTGGTCCTGATGCTCATCCTTTTTCTTTTTTTCAAGTACACAAAGGTCGGAACGTCTCTGCGAGCGGTGTCGCAGAGTCATCGGGCCGCGCTCCTGATGGGAGTCAGCGTCAGGCGTTCCTTTGCTCTCGCCTGGGCCATTAGCGGGCTTGTGAGCGGCATCGCCGCTTTCCTGATCGCGCCAGTCGTTTTCTTGAGCACGCAAATGGGTCTTGTTGTCATTAACGGGTTCGCAGCCGCCATCATGGGAGGTTGGGGCAGCTTTCCCGGCGCTGTTATCGGAGGGATTTCTCTCGGTGTCCTGGAAAACGTCGCCCCATACTATTTCCCCCCTCAAATAAAAGGCATCATCCCTTTTGCAGTATTGGTCGGTGTTCTCGTAATCAGGCCGACGGGCATCATGGGTGAAAAACGGCAGAGAAGGGTATGAGGCGAATCACGGCATTCCATTGGAGTATCGTCACAGCCGCATGTCTTGCGATGTTTCTGCTCTCTCCTTTGGTCCTTAGTAGATATCTCGTCTTTATTCTCAATCTTCTCGCTATTTACGCCCTGGTTTCGATAGGGCTAAACTTCGTGACCGGATACACAGGACAAATTTCGGTAGGTCACGCGGGGTTTCTGGCCCTTGGCGCCTACTTTACGGCCATCGTTGCAACGAAGGCCCCCTATCTTCCTTTCTACGTCATTCTTCCGATGGCCGGATGCTTTGCAGGATTGATTGGGTTTCTCCTTGGGATTCCTATTCTGAGATTGCGAGGCTTTTACATCGCCATGGCTACCCTTGCTTTTGGGGTCGTTATAAGCCAGATCGCCCTTGAGTGGAGGGGCCTGACACACGGGGACGAAGGGTTTAAGGTAACCTCCGCATTCATCGGCTCCTTTGTGTTCGATTCGGATAAGAAACTCTTTTACTTGGTCCAGCCCTTCGCCATTGTGCTGATCCTGGCCGCCCACAACATTGTCTCGACCCGGGTCGGAAGAGCTTTCGTTGCTGTCCGAGATAGCGAGAATGTAGCCCAGACCCTTGGAATCAACCTGTCCTGGTCCAAGACGTCGGCCTTTGCATTGAGTGCCTTCTATGCTGGATTCGCGGGCGGCCTTTTCGCATATGTGGTTAGCCATATCACCCCTGACTCCTTCAGCTTGACAATTTCCATCGACTTCATCGCGATGATTGTGATAGGAGGAATGGGGTCAATTCTTGGGTCTATTATCGGGGCGGTCATCTTGACTGGCATTCAGCAGCTTCTTGGAAGCTTGCCAGAAATTCAGATGCTCATATTCGGCGTTTCGTTGATCATTTTCATGATCTTCATGCCTCGGGGGATCAGCGGGGTCATAAGCAGCCTGGCGACTGCAACAAGGGCTGGGAAAAGGCTGTCTTCCGAACAAGAGGCCGGCGAAAAAGGGGCGTAACGAACAGTTAGCGAAGGAGGGGCTTATGAAAATGACGTGGAAGAGAGCAGTCGTGGGAGTTTTCCTGTTTCTGGTTCTTTTCTGGATTGAGACTAGCGCGGCCGCTGAGGTCGGAGTAACCTCCGACAGTGTTGTAGTCGGGTGCTCGAACAGTTTTTCGGGTCCTCTGGCTTTTTGCGGCACGGAAATGGTCAAACACGGCATCGAGATATACTTCAGACAGATCAACGAACAGGGCGGCATCAACGGCAGAAAGCTTATCATGAAGTCTTACGACGACGCGTACGATCCTACGAGAGCCGTTGCCAATACCAAAAGGCTGGTTGAAGAGGATAAGGTCTTCTGCATTCTTGAACCCCAGGGCTCCTCGCCCGTCGCTGCGACTTTGGACTTGGAGAAGCAGAAGGTCCCTCTGCTTTTTCCGTTTCAGGGCCTGCCTTTGCCAGGCAGAACGGTTTTCACGGCGACCACGTCATACCCGCGGGATGCGGAAATCGTGATTGACTGGCTAGTCAAGACGAAGGGCTTCAAGAGAATCGGCATGATATATCAGGACGACCAATACGGGTCGGCCTACCTGGACACGGCCTTGAAGAAGCTAAAAGGCACGGGTATGGAACTGGCGGCGCAGGAATCTGTCAAGCGGGGCGCCCTCGACTTAAGCGCTCAGATGGTGAAACTGAAGCAAGCTGACCTTGACGTGCTCTGGATCGTCCTCGTTCCCGGACCGGGTGCCATGGTCTTGAAAGAAGCCAAGAAGGAAGGCTGGACGAAGACGAAACTCCTTGCGACCGGTCCCTTAACGGACGAAAAGTTCATTATTCTCTCAGCAGGGGAAGGAGAAGGAGTGTGGGGGTTCTCGGTCTGGCCCGATCCCGTCCATTCGCAAAAGCCCGGAGTTGTCGAATACAGGAATTTGCTGCAAAAATACGTCCCTGGGCATGAACCCAATCGGTACAGCATCTTTGGATATTTCTTTGCAAAGTTGTTTGTCGAAGGACTGAAAGGAACAGGAAAAGACGTGACCAGAGGAAAGCTCGTCGAGGCCCTTGAAGGCATCAAGAACTGGCGAAACGACATTATTCTGCCCGTCAGCTTTTCTAAGGAAAATCACGCAGCCCAGGAAAGTGGATTCATGGTGGAAGTGAGAAAGAACGTCTTCCAGCCGATTTCCGGCTGGCAGAGCGAAAAAGATGGGAAATTGGTCGAGAGTCCTTTAGGGGAGTGACCCTTCAAGGAGGCTACGATCGCCGTGATCGACCTTTCAAGCGAAATTGGCGGGGTAAGGCTGAAAAGTGCTCTCCTGCCCGGATCCTCGGAGCTCGCCTTCGACGGCCCTTCGGCCGGACGCCTGGTCAGGGCAGGTGCGGGGGCCGTCGTCACCAAGACCTTCACCTCGCCCGACCGGATGAGGATACGTATTCGTCCTTACGAATTCCCCCTCGCCAGGTTTGGGAAAGAATTTGCTTCCTGCGGAAGCTTCGTCTCGTTCTCAGCGCCCCATGTCGCTGAGATGGAGAAGGTGCTGAAAATGAACGTGCGTGAAATGGTCGATGTCTGCCGCTTGGCCCGGGTCCCTCTTATCGCCTCCTTCTATGAAGATTTCGGGCGCCCGGAGGACTGGTCCGAGACCGCTAGGCGCTTCGAGGAGGCAGGTGCCGACCTGATCGAGCTCAATTTTTCCTCCCCTTCGAACAAGCAGGTTCTCGAGGAGCACCCGGAGATTGGCGGCAAGATCATCTCGATAGTAAGGAGGCGGGTGCGAGTCCCGGCGGGCATCAAGATCAGCCCGACCATCGAGCCCCTAGAAAAGAGGGCTAGGGAATGGCACCAAGCGGGCGTCTCCTTCATCACGGCCCATAATGCGCCGAGCGGCATTTTCATTGACGTGGAGCGGGAGGAGCCGTACGGCGCACCCTCTGTCGGAGGCTATCTCATGGGCAGACCTTTCCTGCCGTGGTCCCTGGGGAGGATCGTCCAGATGAAGCAAGCAGTCCCTGAGTTACCCGTGATCGGCATAGGAGGCATTTCCGAGTGGCAGGATGCGCTGCAGTATCTTCTGGTCGGATGCGTGGCGGTGGGTGTGGCTACCGGGGTGTACGCAAAGGGGCTCGGGGTATTTCGCAAGATCGAGAAGGGCATTGCCGGCTGGATGGAGCGGAAGGGTTACGGTCGCTTGCAAGATTTTCAGGGCAAGGTGCTGCCCATGATCACGTCCGCCGCCGACCTAAAATTGAGGGAGATTGCCCCGTTTGCGGTGCCCCCCAACACCCCGTACGCGCCCCGCGTTGATCCGTCTCGCTGTTCGCGTTGCTTCACGTGCGGCAAGCGGTGTCTCTATGCCGTGTTTCGAAGGGAGAAGAACAGGCTTCTGATCGACGAGGAGAGGTGCTGGAGTTGCGGGGCGTGTATCGGCGTCTGTCCCACCGGTGCCCTCGTCCTCGCAGACCGCACGACGGGAGAACTGGTGTGGGACGGGGAGGGAACGGCAAGGCCCTTCAGGCGGGAGGCATGGAGAAAGAAAGAATGAAACGAAGAATCGAATCAGGAATAGATCCTATCTTCGCCTCCGTTCTCCAAAGACGTTTCAAGTCTATCACTGAGGAAATGGGATTGACCCTTCTTCGGACGAGCCGATCTCCGATTCTCAACGAAGCAAGGGACTTCGTGACCGGTCTCTACGACGCGGAAGGAAACATGCTGGAACAGACCGAGTATATCCCGATCCTCGCGTTCGCCCTGGCCCCTGTCTGCAAACGGATCGTAGAATCATTCGAAAGCGATCTCTACCCAGGCGACGTGATTCTCCATAATGACGTCTACACTGAGGGGAACCAGTTGGCCGATGTCGCCGTTTTCCGGCCTGTCTTCTGGAAAGGCGAGCTTTTCGGGTGGGCAGCAGTGAAAGGTCACCAGGCCGACATAGGGGGGGATGTGGCGGGAGGATATAATCCGGACGCCAGGGAGGTCTGGCAGGAGGGCATTCGCATTCCTCCCGTCAAGGTGTACGAAAAGGGTAGGTTGAGGAAGGATGTGTGGGATCTCATCTTTTCCAACATCCGCTACCCGATTGTCGCTCACGACATAAGGGCCCAGATAGGCGGGACCGCGCTTGGTGAGCGGGGATTGCTGAAGCTCCTCGAAACCCACGGCGCCAGGAAATTGAAAAAACATATCTCTTTCCTTTTTGACTCTGCCGAAAAGATGGTGCGAAAGTCGATCAGGGAGATAAGAAATGGCCTCTACCACGGAGAGAGTACCGTCTACTATGATGGGGTCACGCCCGGATCGGAGATGGCGATACGGGTGACCATTCGAGTGGAGGACGAGGATGTCTACTACGATTACACAGGCACCGACCGCCAGACCCCCGGCTTCGTCAACGCCCCTCTCGCATCCACCGTCTCGGCTGTCGTCCTCACCTTTCTCATGCTTGTCGATCCGGGCATTCCCCACAACGCAGGGCTTTTGCGGCCCCTTCACATCAACGTCCCGGAAGGCACGTTTCTCAACGTCGCCTACCCCGGAGCATCAACCTTCGGCAACACCCTATGCGGCCCAAATTCAGACGCCATTTTTTCAGCCCTTGCCCCGGGTTTGCCCCGTCAGGTTACCTCGGGTTGGAATAGGGCCCTCAATTTCGCCGTGACTGGTCAAGATCCCCGCAGGGGCGAGCCTTACGTCGATATCCTTTTCAACGCCTTGAAAGGGGGGTCGGGCGCCTGCTACGGCTTCGACGGTTACAGCCACATCGGCCTGATCAACTGCGCCGGCGGCATACTTGCCCAGGACCCGGAGATGTTCGAGCACCAGGATCCCCACCTCCTGATTCATCACGAGTACCTCCCGGGGTCGGCAGGCGCCGGACAATGGAGAGGCGGTTTCGGGGTGGAATCGGTCATCCAGTTTCAGGGTGAGAACACGCGGGGGGTTACCTTCGGCGACGGCGTAGACGAGGGGGCCAGGGCTTTCGGTTTGTTTGGGGGGAAGCGGGGATCGATCAACTCAATAGAGATAACCCATCCCGATGGGACAACGTACCATCCTACATCAAAAGAGGTAATCAACCACATACCAACAGGTTCTATCTTCAGGCAGAAAGCAGGCGGGGGCGGCGGGTACGGCGATCCTTTCGATCGGGAGGGTGCCAGTGTGTTGCGCGACGTGAAAGATGGGCTCATCTCAATCGAGGAGGCCGGCCATAATTACGGGGTCGTGATCGATCCTGTGACGCTTGAGATTGACGCGAAGAAGACGCTGGAGACGAGACGAAAGGCGGGATAAGAAGATCGGGGGACTTAATTAGGAGGGAAGGTGTTTTTCAAGAAGATCGACCACGTCGGGATCGTCGTGAGGGACCTCGCAAAGGCTGTGAACGCTTATTCGGTCGGATTGAACTTCAGCACCGGCGAGATTGTCGAGATCCCCGACGTGAAGCTGCGTGTTGCGGTCATGCAAGTGGGCGGGATCGGGATAGAACTACTCGAGTACGGAGACCCTGGGATACCCGTGGCAGCTTTGTTGGGCGCGAAGCAGGCGGGCCTCAATCATGTCTGCTACGAGGTGGATAACATCGGGGAGGCAATAGAGGAACTAACGTCGTCGCAGCTTTTCAAGCTCGTGCCGGGCTTCCCACGAAAAGGTGTTCGCGGAACCATAGCTTTCTTAATCCCGCTCCATAATGATGGCGAAAGGATCGAGATTCTGGAGGTAGACCATGGGTAAGCATTACGCGGAGCGGAAGCTTTGGAACGAGAAGGTCGAGACCATGTCCGACGAGGAGATGCGTTCTCTCCAATGGTCGAGGCTCACCCGTCAACTCCGGTACGACTACGATACTTCTCCCTATTACAGGGAGAAATTCAGACAGGCGGGACTTAATCCCCGCGATATCCGTTCTTTCGAAGACTTTCAGCAACTTCCCATCATGACCAAAGCGGAACATCGGAAGGTCCAACAGGAGTCGATTGAACGTTTCGGCAACCCTTATGCCCTCATCACCTGCGCACCTATCGAGAAGATCGTCCGTATAAGCGCCACGTCGGGCACAACGGGTGTACCTACGCTCTATACGCTCACCAGGAACGACGTCAAAGTGCTCAACGAGATGCATTGCCGGAAGTACTGGAGGGCAGGGCTGCGCCCTGGCCACGTGGTCCTCCAGGCCCTGTCCTTGAGCATGTTCACCGGCGGCCTGCCTCTCTCCGACGGCATACAGGCGATGGGCCTCTGCTGCGTGCCCGTGGGCATCGAGGGCGGCACAAAGCGGGTGCTCCAGTTCCTCGACTTGACTCGGCCCCAGGTCTTGATCGCAACCCCTTCTTTCGGTGAGTATTTCATCGACAAGGCCCCTGAGCTAGTCGGTAAGGAGGCTAAAGACCTCGGGATCAGGTGGTTCTTTTGCGCTGGCGAGCCCGGAGGGGGCATACCTGAAACAAGACGGAGGCTCAGGGAAGGCTTCGGAGCCAGAGTCTTCGACCATACGGGCGGAGGTCATGCGTTTCACGGTATCTGCTGCGGCGACGAGGAGTTCAGGGGCATGCACTTTATTTCGCCCGACCATTGCATCCTCGAAATAATCGATCCGGAAACGAAGAGACCTCTTGCGATGACCGACAATGCCATGGGGGAGATGGTATTCACGTTTATCGGATGGGAGGGCGGGCCTTTCCTCCGCTACGCCCTGGGTGATATCCTCCAGGTTTATACCAGTCCCTGCCCTTGCGGCTTTCCGGGCATTCGGTTCAAGATCATGGGCCGCGCCGACGATATGCTCATCGTGAAGGGCATGAATGTTTACCCGGCAGCGATCAAAGATGCGGTCATGGGCTTCATTCCAAGGACAACGGGGGCCTTGAAAATCGTGCTTGACCAGCCTGGCCCCCTCGTCAAACCTCCACTAAAGATAACAGTCGAGTACGGAGCTGGACTCGGATTGGGGGCGCAGAAAATACTGGCTGCCGACTTGAGCCGATACATAAAAGAGAATCTGCGGGTCAATCCTCAAATCACCCTGGTGCCGCCGGGATCCATTCCGAGGGAAATGGGCAAGACAAAACTGATCGAAATCGTGAAAAAGATGTAGCAATGCGGTTGTGATTATCCTTGCTGACAGCTTCCAGAATCCCTGCATGGCTTTCAAGGGGATCGCAATATAGTTGATGGAGGCCGCACGTGAGATACAAGATAGGGATCGACGTGGGAGGGACTTTCACGGACTTTCTCCTCGTCGACGATGACGGACGGTCGGACATCTACAAGGTTCTCTCGACACCCGACGATCCTTCCATCGGTTTCATGAATGGCCTCTCCGAAATGGCGAAAGAAAGACACACGACGCTCACGCAATTCATTCGCCAAGTCGATGCGATCGTGCACGGGACCACCGTTACCACGAACGCGGTCCT
>Ga0326728_10022952_pt1 | contig 11509 bp, 6 predicted proteins | sample MB3enrmetagenome_FD_207602 | JGI IMG/M metagenome (GOLD analysis project Ga0326728, IMG submission 207602) | Lab enriched peat soil microbial communities from McLean, Ithaca, NY, United States - MB31MN | ecosystem: Environmental > Terrestrial > Soil > Wetlands > Peat | place: USA: New York... | reverse complement strand
CGTCACCTTGGAAGAGGGTGCGAAACGCCGGCCAATCAGCCGGGACGTCGGCCACCCACACATGCCCGCGCGCCGCCACCGGCAACCGGGCCAAGTCACGCGGGGCCGGTTTCCATCCGCCTGGTAAGGGTGCAGCACCGCTCAGAATCGGCCGCTCGTTTGGCGCGGCCACGATCTCGGTGGTCGCATTGCCACTGGCGTTGTCGCGCAGGTCGAACACCACCGTGTGAGCGATGCGGTACACCCCACCTCGCATCACAATGCGAACGCTGCGCTGCGGCTCGGCGACCCGGGCCGCGCGGACCGCATCCCGCGCACGCTCCAACGTGGCAAACGGTTGCGCCTCTGTGCCAGGGTTGGCGTCGTGGCCATCAGCGGCGACGTAGAAGTCGGCAGCCAGGGCGGTCTGGAAAGCCAGAGCCAGCGCTGTCGCAAAGAATATGGCTGTGAGCCTTTTCGTCATTGTCACTCTCCCGCAAGATATGGATTGGGGGATTTCTGGTTTCAACCTCACGTTTCCTTCATTCCAAACCCCCGGTGAGATATCCGAGTTAGGGGGCGCTCAGAGGACGCGAGAGGGCATGGGAAGGAGAGTCTTTTGTGCTCGTGGCCCCAGGCTCCACGGCATTGCAGCTCCCACCCTTCCTACTGGATTCTCTTACCACCAGCCTGGGCGGGAGAATAATGGTACGAGGGCGCGAGCGATCTTTGGAATCGATCAATCCTAGCGCTAGTTTCGCGGCTCGCTCTCCCAGGGAAGCACTACTTTGATCGATGCTGGAGAGCGGCACGCACAGCAGGGAGTCGTATCCAAAATTTCCCGCGCCGACAATGGCAAAGTCGTCGGGGATTCCCAGGCCCGCATCGAAAATGGCCTTCATGGCCCCCACGGCCGTAGGGTCATTGAAGCAGAAGACGCCGTCGGGTCTGGGACGAAGAGCCATGAGTTTGCGCATGGCCTCGTAGCCGCTGGCCTCCGCGTCGTCATCGCCGGAGCTACCCGCTACTTCGTATCCTGGCGGGACCTTCAAACCGTGGCGCTCGAGCGCGCGCCGGTATCCTTTCAGCCTCCCCGTGCCGGTGCTGATCATCGGTCCACAGATGTGAGCGATGTGGTGGCATCCGCATTCGATCAAATGCTGTGTTGCCAAAGCCCCGATCTCATCGTTGTCCGCACCCACGTAGTTGGCCCGGAGGTCGCTGAAGTTGCGGTCGACCAAAATATAGGGGACGTTTCGGGTTTCAATACGCCGCTGGCTTTCACCAAATGACAATTGCGTGGAGGCGATAATCAAGGCGTCCACTTGGCGAGCCAGAAGATGTTCGATTTCTTGCTGTTCGAGTTTGGGATCTTCCTCCGCCGAGGTGATCACCAGACTATATCCGCTCCGGCGGATCTTCTTCGAGATTCCCCTCGCAACTTCAGCGAAAAATGGATGAACCAGGCTGGGCACGATCAGCCCGATCATGTAACTGCGGCCGGTGACTAGACTTCGCGCCGCCCAGTTCGGTTGATAGTGCAATTCTCGGGCTCGTTTGAGTACGCGCGCGCGGGTTTCGGGGCTGATGTCGGAGTGATTCCGCAACACCTTCGATACGGTCACGATGGAGACTTTCAGGTCTCTTGCGATATCCTTCATGCGTACTGACATCTGTGGGTTCCCCCGGAGCTTCCTTAAGATAAGAATGCGAAGCTCGCTGGCTCATGAACTTATGCATATTACACGTTACAGTCAACGTTTATTCTATCACTTGGGAATGGTGTGTCAAGCATATCAGCGGGTGGCAGAGTGCCGGGTGCCACCCCGCGGGGTTCTTCGTGAGCCCATCTGGGGGCATTAGCAAAAGACACTCGCAGGGGAACAGCTAGGAAATTCACAAAGAATCCGCTTGACACGCAATAGCAAACTTATGGTAGTGTGAACATCGTTTACTTTAACGATATGTGAGAAGCTACATTTTTGAATTGCGTGGACGGAGAGTGAGGGAGTTTTTAATCCGCCGCAAGCATTGATAAAGAGGGGGAGGACACTGTGAAGCATTCAAATATTTGTAAGGAGCGGGATCCGCAAACCATCTCTGGGTTCCTGGCTCTGCAGGGTTTCCAAAACGCCGCGGCCATCGCGATATTGCTCTGTTTCCTGGGAGCCTTTGTTCCTCCTGCCTTTGCCCAGGTCGACACCAGCAGCATCACGGGCGCGGTGACTGATCCCTCGGGAGCCGTTATTCCCGGGGTCACCGTGACGGCGAGCAACGCGGCCACAGGATTCATCTATCCCACAACCACCAATAGTACCGGCTTGTACACCCTGGCCAGCCTGCCTCCGGGCACCTACACTGTGTCCTTCACGGCCAAGGGATTTGCAACAAGCAAGCGCAGCGGCATCACGCTGGAGGTGAATCAGCACGCCACGGTTGACGTGCGCATGACCCTCGGCACGGTTGCCGAAACCGTGACGGTGGGCGGAGCGCCGCCTCTGCTCGAGGCGCAGGATTCCGCGACCGGCCAAACCGTGGATCGGGCGCTCATCGACGATATGCCGCTGATCGGGCGAAGTGTTTATGGCTTGGCTTTATTGAGTCCCGGAGTTAATCCCGGCGCGGGTCAGGCGGTAAGCTTTGGAGCGGGTGGTAATGGTTTCACCTCCAACGGCGGCCGCGCCGGTACGGCAGACATCCTGCTCGACGGCGTTTCCACGACCGCGTCTTCAAACTACGCCGTTGTCTTGTCAGGGCTCTACACCCCGTCGGTGGAGGCGGTCCAGGAATTCAAGATGGAACAAAACGGTTACGGCGCGGACAAGGGTTTCGGCGGAAACACCATAATGAATGCCGTGATGCGCTCGGGAACGAACCACGTTCATGGGGACGTTTACGAGTATCTGCGCAACGGTTACCTGGATGCGAACAACTGGTTCACGAACCGGGCAGGACTTCCGATTCCCGCCCTGCGCGAAAACGATTTCGGCTTTACCTTGGGCGGGCCCATCCAAAAAAACAAAACCTTTTTCTTTGTGGACTATGAGGGGTCACGAACTGCCACGGCGGCTTCCTATGCGATGGGTGTCCCCAGCGTGGCGGAGCGCGCCGGCAACTTCGGCGAGTTGTGTGGCGATGCCGGGGGCACGTTCAACACCTCGGGACAATGCTCCGTGGCGGCAGGCCAAATCTGGGATCCTTACAGTGCCATCTATAACTCCAAAACTGCGAAAGCAAACAACACGGTGTTCATCCCCAATAACAACATGGCCACCTTTACCAGCGCCGGCAGTTCGGTGCTTGCCGGCACCTCCTATCAGCCCGCCGCAACGCCGGGGAACTTGATCGACCCGGTTGCCGCCAAGATGATGACGTATTTTCCTACGGCCAATGTGAATGTCGGCACGTCCGCTTACAATCCCTATAATAACTGGGCGGCCTCCGGGGCGAATACGAGCAACGACGACAAGTTCGACGTCAAAATTGACCGCCAGATCAGCGACTTTACGCACTTCGACGCGCGCTTTTCCGAGGATTTCGGTAACTCGATCGTGGCCAACCTCTGGGACAATCCTCTATGGGCCGATGGCATCGGCCCAACTTTCAGTGGAGCGGTAAACGCTGTGGCGCGGGTGACGCATAACTTTAGCCCGACGCTTCTGCTCACCGCGACGTATGGATATACGCGCGCCAATAGCCGTCGCTTACCCCCCCTCACGCTTTTCCCCAGTTTCAATGCCATTTCGACTTTGGGTGAGCCGTCCTATCTGGGAAATCAGGGGTTTAATATTCCGCCCGACATCAGCATCAGCACCAATTACACCGCCGTGATCGGCTCGCACCAAATCCCTGTCCTCCTTTCCGCCACGGAGATCCACAATCCCATGGTCAGCCTGGACAAAATCTGGCACCGTCACGACTTTCAGTTTGGCGGGGAAATGCGAGTGATGAGGACGGACTTTCTGAATACCTCCAACCCGGGAGGCACCGAGACATTTACCAATGTCCGAACTTCGCAATTATCCACCGCCACGACCGGCGGAGACGCGATGGCATCTTTTCTGACAGGATTTTCAAACAGCGGGTCCATTGATATCCAGCCGGCGACAGCGGAACAGAGCATTGAGTATGCCGCGTATTTTCAAGACAACTGGCATGCGACCTCGAACCTGACCCTGAACCTCGGGCTACGCTACGAGCTGCCCCTGCCGCGCACCGAACGGTTCAACCGCGAGGCTTGGCTCAATCCCACCGCCACTTCGCCGCTCTCCGGCCAGGTGTCGCTTTCCTCAGCCGCCGCGGCGGACTTCACCGGGGCCGGTCTGACGGCCCCAAACCTGAGCACGATTCTGGGAGGTGTGCAGTTTGTGAGCTCGGGGGACCGTTACATCGTCGACCCGCATTACCCGAATTTTGCGCCGCGCTTTGGGTTAGCTTATCGCTTGCCTCACAACCTGGTGGTACGGGGTGGTTACGGCGTCTTTTACGAGGTTGCGGATTACGAGGCCGGGGGGAAAGGCGCTTACGGACAAGACGGGTTTAGTGCCACCACGACCCTGCTCACGACGTACAACTCAAACGCCTACACACCCTTTGGCCGGCTGAGCAATCCGTTTTCCACCGGGATACTGCAGCCGTCCGGCAGCTCCTTGGGACTCAGCACAGAACTCGGGACCGGGCCTACCAGCCCGTTCCGAAACTTCAATCAAGTCCCGTATGCGCAAGACTGGAATTTGGGCGTCCAGCACCAGTTTGGCAGTGTGCTCGTGGATGTGGAATATATCGGGACGGCAGGGACCCACCTTTACAACATGGGAGCGGCAAACATGGACTACCTCGGGCGTTGGGTAGAATCCGCCACCTCCGCCCAAATCACGGCCCTGAACACCTTTGTTCCCAACCCGTTTGCAGGACTTATTACCACGCCGGGCTGCACCATCTGCGGTTCGACCGTGCAAGCTTACCAATTGGCGCTGCCGTATCCCGAGTTCCCCAGCTTCTCGGCTACGCAGCCGGCGCTGGCGAGCTCCAACTACAACGCTTTGCAAATGCGAGTGGAAAAGAGATTCTCGCACGGCCTGGAAGTGCTGGCGAATTATACCTGGTCGAAATCGATCGACAACGCTTCCCTGTCCAGCACCAATGTCGTGGGCCTCGGAGGGACAGATCCCACGGCTCAAGATCCCAACAACTTGAAGCTGGAGCGGTCGGTTTCCGAATACGATGAGCCGCAGACGCTGAGCTTCAGCTATATATACCAACTGCCGTTCGGGCGAAGCGAGCGCTGGGGCAGCCACTGGAATAGCGTTACAGACTCAGTTCTGGGCGGCTGGCAGACGCAAGGCTACTGGCGGTTCGACGACGGGTTTCCGATTCTCCTAACCCTTAGCGTCTCTAGTGCCCTGCCGTCTTACGGCCCGCAGCGGCCTAACCTGACCGGCAAGCTGACCAAGAATACCGGCAGTGAAACCAGCATGGTGAGCCAATACTTTGCCGACCCGCAGGTGGCCGTAACTCCCGCGGCGTTCACTCTGGGCGACGCGCCGAGGGCGCTGGGCACCGTGCGGCAGCAGGGAACACAGAACGCGGATCTTTCCCTGTTTAAGAGTTTTCCCATCCATAAACTTCTGGGAGAGAGTGGTGCATTTCAGCTGCGGCTGGAAACCTTTAATGCACTTAACCACGTTCAGTTCGGGTACCCGAACTCGGCCGTTGGGGCAAGCACGTTCGGGCTGGTCACCAGCCAGCTTAATTCACCGCGCCAAGTACAAATAGCTGCGAAGTTGTACTGGTAATGGCAAGCGGCACTCTTAAGGCGGGCGCGAGTGGGTAGCCACGCTCAGTGATGTTCTGACCGTGGGTTCTCCCTTTGATGATGAACCGCCGGCCGACAGTGGCCACGGTGATTGCGCTCACCGTTGTTCCTTGGAGGCATTCAGTACGGGTCGTAATCTCCGGGTATATTGGATGACAGAAACACGGCGGGAATTTCTCAAGGCAGCAAGTTGTATACCCATAGCTCTGGCGGCGCGCGATATGGCGGGAGTGCGCGAAGCTGCGTCGGCAGAACCGCCACGCTTTTTCGATTCGCTGGCGGCCGCGTTCGACGGCCCTTTCGCCCAATCCTTTGGCATAACCGCGGAGGGAAACCCCCAAGATCCCCAAACTCATTACAGTTCAAACTCACTGCATGCCGAAGACCTTACCTTTGACGTTTCCAACAACTCCATTCTCTGTTCGATCAATCGCCACGGACTCTTGTGGAAAGCCTGCATTGAAGTGGGCCTTATTCCGACGGCCCTGACCCCCAGCCCGCGTGGCCAGTATGTTAGCAAGCTGTTGGGGCGGGGTGGTCCGTGGCCTTTTCAGCTTCGGCGGGAAGGCGCGAGTCCGGTAAACCTGGATGCCATCCCGGGCGCAGAAGCCGGCCTGCTCAGGAATGTTTTCCCTGTCTTCACGTGGCATTGCCAGGAGTTGCGCCTGCGAACGCTGGCTTTTGCCCCGATCGGGGGCCAGGCATTTTCGGCAGCACCGCGTGCCATTGTGGTGGCCATCCAGATCCAGAATCAGGGGCAAGAACCCATCGCCGGCGCGTTGCTGGCGCCTGCGCGTCTGGAAAATATCGAAACCTTGGAATTGGGCAGACCGACGGAAGTTCGGGAAGCCGTCGCCGTGCTCGGGGAGCAGGCCTGGAATCCCCAATTTCCGGAGGTTGCCTTCAAACTCCGACCGGGCGAGCAAAGTGTGTTCACTTTTGCTCTGTTGCTGGGGGTGGATGCCGAGGAACTGCGCGCGACCCGTCAGGTGCTTCGCCAGAGGAGCCCCCTCGACTGGCTGAACCAGACATGGGAGTTTCACGCGACGCGGTTCGGAGAATTGGCGATCCCGGAAGACCCGTACTTCGCCGAGCTTTTCGTGCGCATGGGGGAACTCTGCCGCCAATCGCTGATGCGATTGAGTGACGGCAAATTCGGCGCGGGATTCTGGGGAAGCTATGCGGCAACCCCCACCTTCATCTGGAATAAAGACAACTTTCATGCCACCCTTCCCTTGAGCTTCCTGGAGCCCCGGCTGTGCGCGGATGCCATCCTGTATTTCCTCGAATGGGGCGTGCCGCCGCGGGCTATGGGCCGGGGCCTGGAGCGATTTCCCAACGCGGGGCGAGTGACCCACTCCCTCGGGAATGCCCTTTCCGGCCTGGTCATTGCCGGGGCCTATTACCAGATGACGGGGGATCGGGAATTTTTCCGAGCGCACCCCGAGATCATGAGTAAAGCCCGGGAACTGCTGGAAGAGGTGCTGGAAAGCCGGCGCGACGAGCCCCTGCTGTTTCCGTCGATGTATGTTTCGGATGGAGATTCCCGAGGTGATTATCATACGGGATCGAATCTGGTGGCCTGGTACGCGTTCCGGAGTATGGCGCGGATTGCGCGCGAGGCCTATCAGGAGACGGAGCCGGCGCGCGAATGGAGCCGGTTGGCGGAGATCATCAAGGAGGATATCTGGAAACGTTGCACCGGAATGGCGTCACTGGGGAAACAGTTTGTGGAAGGCGCGATGGCAGACTGGACGTGGATCGTGGCGCGTGACGGAGAAGAGAGCGACACCAATCTGATGCCTTTTTATGGCTTTTGCGAGAGCGACGAGGCAGCTTACCTCAACCATGCGCGCGCCGGGTTGACGCCGCAGAACCCATACTACGCAGCGCCCTTCAATGGTATTTGGTGGTTCGGCCAAAACCTGAGGTGGGTTAGTACGACTTTTCCGGGGTGGATGACCGGGCTGGCGGGATGTAGCAATGAGCATGAGCTTCACGAACACTTGGAGCGCATTCGAACGCTGGTGGATGCGGACGGGTCAATTTGGTGGTGGCCGTATGCCTACGGCACCACCGACCCGACGCGGCCTGACCGGCTTCCGGTGGGAGGCAAGTGCGGCTGGGCGGCAGGGGTTTACCTGTGCCTGTTCGTCCACAATATCCTTGGTTTGTCGCTGGACCTGCCATCGCGTCGCATCAGCCTGCGTCCTTTTTGCCCCTGGGAGCAATTCCGGTGGAGCAATTGCCGGCTGGGCCACGGGGTTTTTGACATCCACTATCAGAAGGAACAGGCCCGCATCGTGGGCGAGATCTGGAATCGCAATCCAATGGACTTCGACGGCATGATTGAGTTGATGCTCCCGGAGGGCGCCGCGCTGACGGCTTGCAAGCTCAATGGCCACCCGACGTCGGATTACCAGTCAGGAAAACGATATGGCCGCCTCACGGCTGGAATTTCCAGCAAAATTGCACGCGGCGGGACGATGCAGCTTGAGGTTTCTTACCGCATGGATTAGCTCTGTGTAAATCTCAACCGGCGCCAACACCGGTGCACGTGTCCACAGACGTCTCACCCGGCAGGAGGCGTCTCAGAATAATTGACACGTTCCTCCGAGTTAGAATGCTCACCAAGGCTCCGCTTGTCGGACCACCGGTACTGGAAGGAAATAATGAATCGGTTTTTGCTCTCCATTTGTCTGGCACTCACTTTGCTGTTATCAACCTTTCCGTTGCAGTCCCAAACCCCGGGAGGACGCACCGGTTTTCGCGGGAGAAAGGGTGTCAGCGGGAGAAAGGGTGTCAGGTACCCTTTCCGGGATAAGGCCTGCTCCTTTTGATCGCATACCGGATATTTTCAATTTTCTCTTTCGGTCGGGTGGTTAAATAAAGGGGTCGCGGTAGGGGGGGAGAGAAGGGTGTCAGGAGAGAAGGGTGTCAGGTACCCTTTTTTTGCCCCTTTCCTGTCCGCGAGTGGCTGGAAAGGGTACCTGACACCCTTCCCCCACCCTTCCTCGCCCAGACACCCTTCCTCGCCCACGGAGCAAGGGATCGGTCCGGGAAATTGAGGAGTTCTTCTGATGCCCAGGCGCCGCCGCTATGAGCCGCTGAACAAACACTCTCGGCCGTCTTCCCGCCCGTTTTCCCAAGCAGGTCTCCGCCTCGATACGGGCCGGATTTCTTCGCCGTCTCGAGCTGATCGACCGGACGTGACCACCTCAATCATCAGGGAGTATGGGGTCAGGCGAAACCCAGTAGAGATTATTTTTTCGCTTTCGGATGGCCCCAGACACAGCATGAACATAATAAACCTGTGTAACGTTCCGTCTGTCCCCAGGTTCCCCCAGGTTCCGATAAGGTTCCGATAGGTTCCGATCAGCATGAGGCCGGTGGTGCGTGGAGTTTTCCTCGCACTGCCCACGCCAAGAGGCCCAGAAGGCCAGTGCCGATGAGCAAGCAGGTCGACGGCTCCGGTACCGTCGAACTCAGAGGCTGTATGTTATCGAAGGATATGCCGGGGTTTGCTATGAGGGATGTGTTGACATATGATGGAAGGGAGATGAAGACGAGCTGACTAGAGGAGGTATTGATGTAGAGGTATGAAGCTCCAGTGGCAGGATCACCAATAACATTGACACCGGTGAATCCTCCACCAGTCACCACTCCACCGGTCTCAGTGAATGAATTATATGTATAAGCGATCCAGAGTGTCGCGTTGATTGGCGCAGAACCAAGGTAAAAGTCAAAATCCGTCGGAAAGCTCTCGATGAGCACTTGAGCAGCGGGGCCGGTCGTATTGTCGTTGAGTCCCAGTATTTCTCCGGTGACCGTTCCAGAAACGTTCCCTGTCGCCGTACCCGTGAACGAGAATGTGAAATCATCCCCCTTGGCTGGGGCGCCTAAGAGGACAGTCCCTAGAAATACCAAAGCGAAAATTAACCTCATGTATTTGACTCGCAACATGATTTCTCCTTGTAGCCCCAGGCACTCTACCGCAATTCCAAGCCTTTAGCCTTTAGTAGCACGATCTTCGCCAAACTCACCATACTGAAAAGAAATGACTTACCACAACGGGGCACTGGACACACTGCAACTCATTGCCACAATTGAGCATAGCATTGCCGGATTGGGGATGGGGATAGGCACCGGCGTCCCCGGTTTTCCCGATGAGCTGCCGACCGCTTGCGTCTCGCGCTTTTGCCCTTACCCTGTAGCGCGGCGGCGTGCTGAAGCCCGCTGGCGGTCGTGGACGACGTGGCCGGGAGCCCTCAGGGCCGTGTTGACCGACTTCCGGTCGGGAAATATCGCAGCGACGTCAGGGTCAAGCACCACCATGATCGTGTCCTTTGTAAACCGGTCAGCATATTTCCCGCCTACCCCGCGGGAAAAGTCATATTCCGGCAACATCTCTTCGGAATTCCGATGAGAGCGTCCCTTCCTCATAGTTGCTCCGTTCCCATGGTGTGGCAGGCCTTGCGCTGATGATTCGAATCTCGTCCTCAACTTCTAAATGTACCACGACTAAGGTTCTGTTCCGGGCAGACTGCCCAATGGTCACAAATCGATCCTCCTCTATCCCATTTTTCCTCAGGCCTATTGACCCTTCCGCCCTCATTGCGCTTGCTCTTGCGCGTTGCCCGGCGTACTACTGCCAGGTTGAAAATGTAAGGCGGGAGAACTGGACTGCGGATTCCGTGCACGGTGGGAGAGCAGGGGCGATGCCTCGACGGGCGCGGCTGGTGAGGGCCGCCGTTGCCACCCGGTGACGCCCGTGACACAGGCACTCCTGCCTGTGTCATTTTATCGCACCGCCCATGGCGGTGCAGCCTCCCGCACAGCCAGGAGTGGCTGTGCCACTACGGCCGTCCCGGCCATGACCCGACACGGGCGGGACGCCCGTGCACGCCACGTGGGGCGAGCGGTCGCTCGCCCAAAGGCCGAACGGTCGCCACGGCGACCCCTGCGACGGGCTGAACGGGGTTCAGCCCGGGCCGAACGCCGTTCGGCCCTACACCACGCTGCCCCCGCCACTCCGCCGACGACGGCGAGGATGCCCGCATTGGCGACCCAAACCCCGCGTGACACACTCCCCCATATCGCTTTTCGACAGTTTCCGCTGAGAAGATGAACCCATTTGCGGCGCCGAAAGCGGGTAGTCACCGTCAGTGGTTTTCTGACCGTGGTCTTTTCCCACGGTGCGAGGCCGGGGCGGAAAGGACGGGTGAAGCTGCCGGAAGGCGGGCGGGGGGCGAGTCATAACCACTTTGCCCTGGACAAGGCCGCGGTGGCAAGCTGACCGATGCAGATTGATGACGCGCGATTGCGCCGGAGGTACCTCACCTGAGAAAAGACCACGGTCAGAAAATCACTGACCGTGGCTACGTGCTAGAGGTACCACCCCTGAGAAAAGACCTCGGTCAGAAAATCACTGACCGTGGCTACAGGCTTATTCCTCCGGAAGTTTGTCGCCCAGTTCACTGGCCAGCCGGGATACGTCCGTGGTTTTACTAAATGACTGAACCTCCTGCTTGGAGGAGTCCCCGGGGATGTCACTTGGCCGTCAACGGGCCCGCCGCTCCTCACGCAACTCGCTTAAAGTCGATAAATCCGCGCTCCACATCGGTGTGGACCAATTGCACGCGGAGCTGGTGGCCCACGTCCATGCCCTCAAAACCGCTCGTCAGTCTTCCCTCCACGGGCGGATGCAGAAGGCGG
>Ga0326728_10022951_pt1 | contig 11509 bp, 11 predicted proteins | sample MB3enrmetagenome_FD_207602 | JGI IMG/M metagenome (GOLD analysis project Ga0326728, IMG submission 207602) | Lab enriched peat soil microbial communities from McLean, Ithaca, NY, United States - MB31MN | ecosystem: Environmental > Terrestrial > Soil > Wetlands > Peat | place: USA: New York... | reverse complement strand
CCATGGATTGGCAAGACCCCCGCATTGTCGCGTTCGTGAGGGAACTCTCTGGCAGGACGGAGGGCAGTAGGCAGTAGGCAGTTGGCTCCAGGCTGTGCGGTTGTGCCATGTGACGCACGCCCTACCGGGAAATTCCATCCAGAAACTCTTCCACAGTTAATCCCGCTTTTGCGATCAGGGCACGCAACGTTCCACGCGCGACTTGAGAATGGTTGGGGACGGAGAGCGTGGCGACATGGCCACTTTTGGTCAGAATAATGTGGCTGCCCCGCTGCCGAGCTTCTTCCCAGCCCAGCTTCTGGAAGGCCCGGACGACTTCCCGTGGCCGGAGCAACGGAACGGGCGGCATCAGCTTACGACTTCCACTTCGCGCGTGGTGACCGTGAGAGGGAGGCCTCTTTCGGCGCGAACCTCAAGACATTCCTTGATGGCCTGCCGAATGTTTTGCTCGGCTTCCTCTTCCGTTCTGCCCTGGCTTACGCAGCCCGGAATGGACGGACATTCAGCAATGAAAACTCCGTCCTCGTCGGGGTAGATTACGATCACCAGTTTCATATCGGCTCCTGTCTCCAATTATCGCACACTTTCTGAGCTATTCAGATTCCGGCTCAGGCTTCGCCACCGGCTGTAGCTCCTTAACCGTGTAATCCGCGGGCACCCGGAAGAGTTCGGCGGGCGGCTCGTCGAACACGATATTGGTGAGATGCATCACGATCTCGCCGTGCCGCGGGTCGTTGTAGTTTTCCATCAGCAGCAGGCGGGGCGTCGCCGAATACCACATTTCCCTTGTAATCGTTATGGGCCGATCGTTGTCCTGGGAGCCCTCCGGAATGATGGTCGTGATACGCTCCCCCTTCGCTTCCATCCCCTCGATCACTTGTGTTCCGAGATCTTCGTGGGTCGGCCGGGGGAGGCGAACCGGATGCGCGGGCATGACATTTGCCGAGGCACCGGTCGGCTGAGGACGAGGCGAAGGCGCTGGTTTTTGTATCTCGGTCTTTCGCCCCGTGTGATCGCGAGGATAGAGATCGTAGTTGACGCCTGCGACAGGGTCCTCGATGGTGATCAAATCGAGTGAGGCAGGCTCGCCCGGAGACTCCCATGCGCGGGTAAAGTACTCACGCCGCGTGCGCCCCTGGTTGTCCCTGTAAATCTTGATGAGTTCGTGGTGCGTGATCTTGGTGCCATCCGCTAGGGTTTGGGTTCTGACGGTGATTTCATCGGCTGAGTAAGGAGTCTCACCTCGGGCGCTTTGGGCGTCCGTCGCACCCGCAGTAATCCCTGATGAAGTGGTCCGCGCTGCCTGTTGTGCTGCCGAAGGCAAACCGATCAAAACCAGTCCGACAAGACACACAGCCACGAGGAAGCGATGAAGATCGTTGTTCACGTTATCACCTCCGGCTATTGCTGCATTTGATGTTCGTGATCGGCCGCCGGTTGTCCACGCAATTGAACCGGGTTGCGCGGCCCCCCGGTTTTGGGGTCCGCGGTTTGCCGCGGCCCTAGTGCCTAGTCAGTTTAAAGAGCGCACTATCAAATGACCTCCGGAAGGGCGGGGCTTTAGCCCCGCTGCCAAGGAGAGCAAGGTTCAACGGGCCTTCAGGCCCTGAAACCACATCGCTTCAGGGGCTAAAGCCCCTATGAGCCAGCCGAACTCAGCGGCGGGGCTAAAGCCCCGCCCTTCCATTTCCGACGAATAAGTCCGCTTATTAATCGAACTAAGCCCTAGAAAAGGCCGCGGACCTCAAAACCGGAGGTCCGCGCTACCAGGCTTAAACCTTCAGCAAGCTCCCGGGATTATCCTTGAGAACCACGCCTTCGCCGTGCCCGCCTTGATCCACGATGAGTTCGCGCAGGGCGGCTTCGTGCAGCACGTTATTGGAGATGACGCAGTTCTGAAGGCCCTTGCACACGATGCCAAAGGACGGGCTCCAGACGCCCGTGCCTCCGTCGTCGCGTCCGGCGCATAGGGTGTTGCCCACGCACGTGACGCCCTTCGCTCCCTCGATCCAAATCTGCGACGAATCGTGGCTGCCCGCCTCGGCCAGCTTGCCGCTCCGCTTGAAGTAATTTCCGCTGAGGGTGATCGAAAAGCACCCGCGGCGGCTGTTGCGCAGGGCGATTCCGCAAGTGCCCGCGCGGTCGAAGAAATTGCCGGTAATCTGGTACCCGTCCGAGCTGTCGATCACCATATTCTCCTCGCCGTTCCATTCCACGCGATTGCCGGTGAAGGTCACGGAGGCATTCTCGTCACGCGCCCCGAAACCGGCGCGCCCGTTGCCGGAAAACCAGTTGTCGCTGAGGAACCCGTCCCAGCCGCGCAGGCTCAAACCGTCGCCGCCATTGTAACCCAGCATCGACTGCCGGACGGAGAAGCACCAGGCGTGCGCAAGGCACACCCCATCGCCCGTGAAGCGGAGCACCTGGCAGCGCTCGATGCGAAAGGCGTCTTCGTGCTTTCCGTAGTCTGGCTTATCGAGGAAAATTCCGTGCACTTCCTTTCCCAGCCGCGCGCCTTCGAACCCCAGGCCGTCAATCGTGGCGCCCTGAGCCTCCCCGATATTGAGCAGGCATTTGGCGTCGCCTCTTGAGAGCTTCAGGGCCGTTCCGCCCGGCTTGTGATAATCCCACGTAGGCACGCCAATCAACGCGGTGTTGGGGCGCATCTTGAGGTCCGCGCAAAGATACACGCCGCCCGGCACAAACACCGTTCCTCGCACTTCTCCCGCCGCGTCCAGGGCGCGCTGGATGGCCTTCGTATCGTCCGTCCTGCCGTCGCCGGTGGCGCCGAAATCGCGCACATTCATCTGCTGCTGACCAGCGGCCGGCGTTTGCGCCCGCGCGGACGCTGGCGCACCTAAGAGCAGCGCCGCGCCACCCGCCAGAGCGCTCCTGGCCATCTCGCGGCGGCCCAAAAAGGTTGAATCGCTGTTCGTCATGATCGTTCTCCTTGGTGCAACATTATGTGATAAGATTCGCCCATCATGAACACAAATATCATTTCACGTCGTACTTTTCTGGGTGCTATGGTAGCGGCGCCGCTGGCGGCGGCCGCGTCAGCTTCGAAATCTATTCCGGTGGGCTTGGAACTCTACTCGGTTCGCGACGATCTGAAGAAAGACCTGATGGGAACCGTTCGCGGTGTGGCGCGCATGGGTTACAAGTGCGTGGAATTCTACGCGCCTTACTACGAGTGGACAACCGATTATGCCGGCAAAGTGCGCGCCGAACTGGATGAACTCGGCATCCATTGTTACTCGACTCACAACGGTTTGAATTCGTTTACCCCGGAGGGCCTTAGCAAAGCGATGGACCTCAATAAAACGCTCGGGTGCCGCTACATCGTCTTGGCGAGTCCCGGGGAATTGAAAGGCCTGGATGACTACAAACGTGTGGCGGAAACCCTGAACACGGCCGACGACACCATGAAACGCCAGGGCCTGCACGCGGGCTATCACAACCATGATGCCGAATGGCGACCCGTCAACGGGCGGAGACCCATGGACGTGCTTTCCGCGACGCTGGAGAAAGACATCATGCTGCAATTCGATGTGGGGACGTGTCTTGAGGCGGGCGGCGACCCCATCGCCTGGATCAAGCAAAACCCCGGCCGCATCCGCTCCATGCATGTCAAGGATTGGTCTCCCCAGCGGGGGTACAAAGTGCTGACTGGCGAAGGGGTTGCACCGTGGAAGAAGCTCTTTGCCGCCGCTGAAACGACAGGTGGAATCGAGTACTACCTGATCGAGCAGGAGGGCAGCGACTACCCGGAAATGGAGACGGCACAGAAGTGTCTTGCCGCCTTCCGGAAATTGCACGCGGGGGGATAATAGGAACCGCCTGTCATCCTGAGCGGAGCGAAGGATCTCCGCAGTCGCCCGTGGTACAACGAGTTCGAACAACTGCAGAGATCCTTCGCTTCGCTCAGGATGACACATGAGGGTTGACATGTGCAGCACATGCAACTATGCTATACACATGTCAACCATGATTCAAATTCGCCATGTGCCTGACCCGCTGCACCGCAAGCTGAAGGCGCGAGCAGCCCTCGAGGGCAAGTCACTCTCCGACTATCTGCTGCGCGAAATCCGGCGCGTCGCCGAGCGGCCCACCATGGAGGAGATCATGGAGCGGCTGGCCCGCCTCTCACCCGTCAATCCTCGCGTGCCTCCTGCCCAGGTCATTCGCGACGAGAGGGATGGCCGGTGATCGTACTCGATGCGTCCGTGGTGGTGGAACTTTTGCTGAACCGGCCCTCCGCGGCGCGCCTGGCGCGTCGATTGCGCGATCCTGACGAGGCGCTCCATGCCCCGCACCTGATCGACCTCGAGATCGCTCAGACGTTGCGGCGCTATCAGGCGATCGGCGAGTTGTCCCCGCAGCGCGCCCGTCAAGCGCTCCTGACATTTGGCCAGATGCCGATTGAGCGCCATCCCCATTGGCCGTTCCTCGGCCGTATCTGGGAATTGCACCGCAACCTCACCGCCTATGACGCCGCCTACGTCGCCTTGGCGGAAGTTCTGGATGCGCCGCTTCTCACCTGCGACCGCGCACTGGCCTCCGCACCGAGCCACCGCGCCAAGATTGAGCTGCTCAGGGGTTAAGATCGCAGCCGCTCAAGAGCGGTGGTCTCTGCCGGCCTATTCCCGTGGCCAGGGCTTCCACCCTGCTCTTGCTCACTCCGTGCGACCGCCGTATGCTTGATTCGATGGAACAAAAAGATTGCCGAGATCGCTCGTCCGACGGCGCAGCGCCACAGGCGCCGGCAAGCGCCGCCGTGCTCGATCCCGTATGCGGAATGGAGATCAACCGCGAGGATGCGGTGGGCAGTTACGTCCACGAGGGGAAAGAATACTTTTTCTGCAACCCTTCCTGCCTGGAGAAGTTCCGCGCCGATCCAAATCAATATCTGAGCTCCGGCGTAGGGGCGAGCGGCGCTCGCCCGGGGCCGAACGCCGTTCGGCCCTACGGTGCGGCGGCAACTGCGATCTACACCTGCCCGATGCACCCCGAGGTAGTGCGCGACGGGCCTGGAACTTGCCCCATCTGCGGCATGGCCTTGGAGCGGCGCACCGTGGCCGAGGCGGAGGAAGCGAACCCCGAATTGGTTTTGATGACCCGTCGATTCTGGGTGTGCCTGGCCTTGACGCTTCCCGTCTTTCTGCTCGCGATGTCGGACATGATCCCGGGGCAACCGCTCCAGCACGCCTTTTCCGCGCGCCTGCTCAGCCTGGCGCAATTCGCGCTGGCCTCGCCGGTAGTCCTTTGGGGCGGCTGGCCGTTCTTTGAGCGCGGCTGGGCCTCGCTCGTCAATCGCCACCTGAACATGTTTACACTGATCGCCCTAGGCACAGGCACCGCCTATGTTTACAGCCTGGCCGCGGTGCTCATTCCCGGCAGCTTTCCGGAATCGTTACGCGGCGCGGGCGGCGAGGTTCCGGTGTACTTCGAGGCGTCGGCGGTGATCACCACCCTGGTCCTCCTGGGCCAAGTGCTGGAGCTTCGCGCCCGAGCCCAGACGAGCAGCGCGATCCGGGGATTGTTAGGACTTGCGCCCAAGACAGCGCGCGTGGTGCGCGACGACGGCAGCGAGGAAGACGTGCCGCTCGAGCGCCTGGCCGTGGGAGATCGGGTGCGCGTCCGCCCGGGAGAAAAAGTCGCGACGGATGGCGTGATCGTCGAAGGCTCGAGTTCGATTGACGAATCGCTGGTGACCGGCGAGCCCATTCCGGTCGAAAAGCAAACCGGGGATCGGGTGACGGGCGGAACGGTGAACGGCTCGGGGAGCTTTCTGATGCGGGCGGAGCGCGTCGGAAGCGACACCCTGCTGGCGCACATTGTGCGGCTCGTCTCCGAGGCGCAGCGAAGCCGCGCGCCCATCCAACGCCTGGCGGACGTGGTTTCTTCCTATTTCGTTCCGGCGGTAGTTTTAATTGCCGTGCTCACCTTTGTCATCTGGGCAAGCGTGGGCCCGCAACCGCGGTTCGCCTATGCGCTGGTGAACGCGGTGGCCGTGCTCATCATCGCTTGCCCCTGCGCGCTGGGGCTTGCCACGCCGATGTCGATTATGGTGGGGACGGGCCGTGGCGCGCAGGCAGGGGTGTTGATCAAGAATGCCGAGGCGCTCGAGGTCCTCGAGAAAGTAGACACGCTGGTGGTGGACAAGACCGGCACGCTGACGGAGGGTAAACCGCGCCTTGCCTCGGTTCATCCTCAGCCCGGATGGGACGTGGCGGAAGTGCTTCGCCTGGCCGCGACTCTCGAGCGGGGGAGCGAGCACCCGCTGGCCGCGGCCATCGTGGCCGGGGCGCTGGAAAGAAAACTCGTGCTCGGCGAGGCTCGAGAATTCCGTTCCCTCAGCGGCGAAGGCGTGACGGGAGCCGTCGAAGGCAAATCCGTGGCCCTTGGAAACCACCGGTTGTTCGAGAGACTGAAGATCGACTTGGCCGCCCTGGACGCCCAAGCCGGCGAACTTCGCGCCGCGGGCCAGACCGTGGTCTTCGTGGCCGTCGATGGGGTTGCTTGTGGATTGCTGGCGGTGACCGATCCCATCAAGCCGTCTGCCCCGGAAGCCTTGCGAGTGTTGCAGAAGGACGGCATCCGCGTTGTGATGCTTACCGGCGACACGCGCCGAACCGCCATGAGCGTGGCGCGAGAACTGGGCATCGATGAAGTCGAAGGAGAGGTTCTGCCGGAAGCGAAGGGCAAAGTCATCCAGCGGCTTCAGGCGGAAGGGCGCGTGGTGGCCATGGCCGGAGACGGCGTGAACGACGCCCCCGCCTTGGCGCTGGCGCAGGTTGGCATCGCCATGGGAACCGGAACGGATGTGGCCATCGAGAGCGCCGGGATCACGCTGGTGAAAGGAGACCTGCGCGGCATCGTGCGGGCGCGCCGCCTGAGTAAAGGCACCATGCGCAACATCCGCCAGAACCTTTTCTTCGCGCTGGTTTACAATGGTCTGGGAGTGCCGTTGGCGGCGGGAGTTCTTTATCCGCTCCTGGGCCTGCTTCTGAGCCCCATGGCCGCGGCCGCGGCCATGACGTTCAGTTCCGTCTCGGTCATCAGCAACGCGCTGCGGTTGCGCAGGCTGCAACTGTAGGCGGAAAGTCTGTCCGTAGTCAGTTGTCCGCTGTCAGTTGTTCGTTGCAGGCAGTCATCGAAGATTCGAGATCTTTACCCGCCCCGATTCCTTTCCCCGTAAAGGTGGGAACCAATGGGCAGAGGCAACTGACCACGGACGACGGACCACGGACAAAGAACTCTCCCATCGAGGTTCAACCATGACGTTCCTGACAACGAGTTATCAGCTCAAACGGGAGTTGACTCCTCTCGACCTTGAGCGCCTGCGGGCCCTCTCCACCTTTTATGGAATTAGAGGAATTTCTTTTGACGGCCCGGTTCTGATTGTCGAATATGACGCCTCGCGAATGCACGAAGCAGAGGTCCTGGCGCAGGTGCGCAAGGCGGGAATTGCGGTAGAACCGGAAAAGCCCATTGCCGAGGGCAGCTTCGATTACGCCGGTGAGTTCAGAGATTTCGCCTGGCCGATCGAAGGCCTAAGCCCCGCCAACAAGAAGGCGTAGCGCCGACCCTCATCCTGGGTGGTCATGGGCGTGCAGCCCATCTAGCGAAATGAAAGTCGGTATCGTCGCCCCCGCGCAAGCGGGGGCCCATTGTCAGTTCAATGGATTCCCGCTTTCGCGGGAATGACATACACGACGGGCCTGTCAGGAAAGCGAAGCCAAGGATGACGGATTAAGTGTAGCTCAGCGTCCGAGCCCGACGGCCAGCGTCTTCACCATGGTTCCGTTGGCGTCATCGTCTTTGAGGGCCCAGACAAAATTCCCGCCCAGTCCGCCCGGTACGCGCGTCTGAACGTAAACCGTCTTCAGGGCCGCCGTGAAGGGATCATCATAGGACCAGAAGGTTCCCGTGGTGGGATCGTAGAGCCACGCCGCAACGCTCACCGGGTCGAAATAGCGGCTGTAACCGTTGGCGGGGAGGGTTGAAAGCGTGGAATAGGTGGCCGCGCCCGCAGCCAACAACGCGTCGCATCCCGGAGGGGCGGCCGACGGGTCGGTGCACAGGCCGCTTCCGTTCGCCAGCAGGACCGGCGCCGCCCACGAACCATCCTCCGTATCCGTAGAAGTTTGATAAAGGCCATGATTCACGTTCGGAATGCCGGTCCACCCCGCTCCATACAGAGGCACGCCCATGACGTACTTGGAGGGAGGCACGCCGGCGCTCAGGTAGGCGTTCACGGTACAGGCGATGCAAAGACCCTCGCCGAATTCAGGGTCTTTCCTGGAATCGAACAGCGGCGAAGCGTGATTGGCGACATTCTCCCAGGTCCCATTGTAGTTATAGCCATCGATGGTAATGAAATCCACCAGCTTCGCCGTCGCTGCGAGGTCGATGTTGGAATAGTTCTGCTCGCCTGCCGGCCCGTCGAAGGAGAGTTCGTAGTATTTGCCGTTGGCCTTCCCCAGCGCGTTCAGTTGCTTGCGGAATTCCTGCAACAAGAGCGTGAAGTTCTGCGTGTCGGTCGCCGTGGGGAATTCCCAATCGATGTGAATCCCATCGAAGAGGGCAGGAGCGCTGATGCCGCTGGCTACGTTGCCGGTGATGAACATGTTGAGGCATGAGGAGGCAAGCGCCTGGCGGCCGGCCTGCGTGCTGGCTGCGGTCGAGAACGCCGTGGTGTTCGTCGCATTCGCGCCGCCGAGAGAAATCAGGGTCCGCAAACGGGGATGAAGTTGTTTGAGCTTCAGGATCTCCGCGAAATTGCCGTAGAGTGGCGCTGTATCCGGGATATTGCCAACGGGCGGAAGGTACGGAGTTTGGTAATCAGCCCAACTGTCAGCAATGGTGCATGCGTCCAACGACGGGTTGGTCGAGTCTGCCGACACATTGGCAAAGGCGTAGACGAAGTGCGAGAGCCGGTTGGCAACCCCATTATTCTGTAAATCGGCGATATTGTAATTGGCGTAGTAAATGCTCCATTCTTCGAAGAACCCCGCCAGAATCTTACCCTGGCTGTTAGGGCCGCCGGCTAACAACGTTGCGGCGCTGGCTAGCAACGCGATGAAGCTGACTATGCCAGCACGCCACAGTTTGATTCGAGTCCCGTTCGTCATGGTAGACTCCTCCCCGCTCTCTTCCGTTTCTTGCGCCGAACTAAAAGCGAGCCTCCGAAATGACTGCCTTACGATAGAGGATTATACCCGCACGAGCTTCGCGGGAAAACAGAAATCGGCGGTGTCTTCAAAGCGTGTGGTGCGGGCGTCCCGCCCGCCGTCGCACGGTCATCTTGCCCGTGCGCGGGAGCGGGACGCTCCCGCGACAGCGGGCGGGACGCCCGCACCACAACGGCGGAAATCCGGTTGCGGAAATCGGCGTGCCGATGTCATTCTGAACTGAAGGAGAAGGCAGGTTCATTATGAAAATCCTGGTGCTCAACTGCGGCAGCTCCTCGATCAAGTTTCAACTGATCGAGACCAGTGTGGAGATGATCGCGGCGAACGCGGACCGTTGCATAGCCAAGGGGAGCGTCGAGAAGATCGGAACCGACGAAGCGGTGTTGCATCTGGCTGTGCCGCCCAACCCTGCCCAGATCGTCAGGGAGGAAATGCTGGACCACCAGACGGCTCTTACGCGCTGCATTCAAGCCCTTAAAGAAGCTAAGGCCCTGGGTGACATTTCCCAGATCGAAGCGGTGGGACATCGCGTCGTGCATGGCGGTGAGCGCTATTCGGCCTCGGTGATGATCGACGAGGAAGTGGAGAAGGTCATCCAGCAGTGCAGCGAACTGGCCCCCCTGCACAATCCCCACAACCTGCGCGGAATTGTTGTAGCGCGAAAAGTCTTCCCCCTGGTCCCGCAAGTCGCGGTGTTTGACACGGCGTTTCATCACACCATGCCTCCCAAGGCTTATCTCTACGGCCTGCCCCATTCTTATTACAAGCGTTACAAGGTCCGGCGCTACGGCTTCCACAGCACCTCGCATCGTTACGTGGCGTTCTATTGCCGCGGGATGCTGGGCAAGCGCAAGGAAGAGGCCAACCTGATTACGGCTCACCTGGGCAACGGCTGTTCGATTACTGCCATCGAAAAGGGCCGGTCGGTTGACACCTCGATGGGTTTCACCCCGCTCGAGGGATTGTTGATGGGCACCCGCTGCGGCGACCTTGATCCGGCCATCATTCTCTATCTAATGTCAAAAGATGAATTAACCATTCACGATGTATCTACACTATTAAATAGGTTCAGTGGCCTGTACGGCATATCGGGAGACTCGAACGACATGCGGGAGCTGATCGACGCGGCGGCAAAAGGCGACACGCAGGCGGAGACGGCGATCGACTCGTTCTGTTATCGCCTGCGGAAATACATTGGCGCCTACACCGCGGTGCTGGGCCACGTTGACGGCCTGGTTTTCACGGGAGGCATCGGTGAGAACTCGCCCCTGGTGCGCGAGAAAACCTGTCAGGGACTGGCGGAACTGGGTTATGAGATCGACTCGGCCCGGAACCAGGAGGCCATTGGCAAGTCGAGCGAAATCTCCGCCGCCTCCAGCCGCATCCGCATCTTCGTCATTCCGACCAATGAGGAGTTACTGATCGCCCGCGACACCTTCCGGGTGATCAAGGGATTACCGATTCCGTCGTAGTCGTAATCGGCAGGACCGCCTTGATGGAAGTGCCCACGTCGCCGGACTCGATTTCCAATCGTCCTCCCAACTGGGCGACGCGCTCCCGCATGCTCTGCAGGCCCAACCCCCGCACATGATCGGGCGGAATACCGCTGCCTTCATCGGCCACCTCGAGGGTCAGCGCGCTGTCACCCTGCGCCACCGCCACCTTGACCTTCTTGCTCCCGGAATGGCGGTGGGCGTTGGTAAGGGCTTCCTGGACCAAACGAAATGCCGTCAGGCGAGCCGATTCCGGCAAAAGAGGCAGCCGGCGGGGCAGAACCAGTTCGACTTCCAGCCCGGTTCGCTTCACGAAGTTATCCACATACCAGCGCAAGGCGCCGTCCAGGCCCATCTCGTCGAGCGCCGGGGGATGCAGGACGTAGGACATATTCCGCAGCTCCTCGGAGACCTGGCTGGCCAGATTCAGGCTGTCGTTCAGGGCGGCCCGGCCCCGCTCGTCAAGACAACCGGCTTTCCCGTCCAGCACGCTGAGGTTCAAGGCCAGCGCGGCCATGGTCTGTCCGGTGCTGTCATGCAACTCGCGGGCGATGCGCCGGCGCTCCTCTTCCTGAGACTCCACCAGTTGCGCCGGCAAGGCTCGCAGAACCGCTTCGGCCTTCTTCCGCTCCGTGATCTCCTCGATCGCCAGCAGGATGAGCGGCGCGCCGCCCTTGCGCGTGCGAATTTGCCGGCCGTTCAGCAGCATGGTCCGTTCCCCGACGTCGGGGAATTTGTGTCGCACTTCGAATCCCTCGAAAGCCGTCTGCGCGGGCAGAACTCGTTCCAGGAGTTCTCTCAGCGCCGGAATATTCCACT
>Ga0326728_10022950_pt1 | contig 11510 bp, 9 predicted proteins | sample MB3enrmetagenome_FD_207602 | JGI IMG/M metagenome (GOLD analysis project Ga0326728, IMG submission 207602) | Lab enriched peat soil microbial communities from McLean, Ithaca, NY, United States - MB31MN | ecosystem: Environmental > Terrestrial > Soil > Wetlands > Peat | place: USA: New York... | reverse complement strand
CCGTGATCAAGACTCCAAACACGCCAATCGCGTTACTGAATTATTACGCGTGGAAATCGAGGCTAGCGTATTTGCGAAACCGTGTACTTAGCGAGCCCGGCTCACCGGGGCGGTATCGTCCACAGATAGATCGGGCTTCGCTCCACGATGCGCTTCTTCTCGGGCGTCCAGTCGCCCATATCGAAAGCGTGAGAGACCACGCGCGTGCCAGGCTTGAGTTCTTTGACCAGCTTGGGGCGCAGGCGGAGATTCAGGTCCGGCAGGAGATACAGGGTCACCACGGTGGCTCCGCTGATATCGGCCTCGAAAAGGTCGCCGGCTTCGAACCGCGTCAGCCCCTCGACCGCGGCGCTACGCGCGTTGGCCCGCGCCTCGCGGATGCGGTCGGGGCTGATGTCGATGCCCACTCCGCGAGCGCCCAGCCGGGCGGCGGCGATGACAATGCGGCCGTCGCCGCTGCCGAGGTCAAAGACGGTGTCGCGGCTGGAGACGCCGGCCAGCTTGAGCATCGCGGCCACCACCGTATCGGGAGTGGTGACATAGGGCGCGTGGATTAAGACCGGCGGAGGGCCCTGGGCCGCTGCGCCCAACACCACCACCGCGGCGATCGGGAATTCGGCAAGCCTTATCATCACGCACCATCATATCCCGGCGCGTTGCTATCGCTCGCAGACAATCCCGGCGCTGGGCAGGATGGGAAACATGGTATCCACGGTCAGGGACGCCTGAAACGTCTTGCTGTTGTAACCGTTGAAGCTGTCAAACAGGTAATTGGTGCGGTCCGTCAGGTTGATGACTTCGCCATAGAGCGTCAGCTTCCACTTATCGCGAGTCCACGACTTATTCACGCGCAGATCGATGCGCGAGTAAGCCGGGAGCCGTAACTGGTTGCGCACGCTGGTCAGATAGTACAGCGGCCCGATCTTTTGAAAGTAGCCGGGGATGGGGAACCCGGTGCCGTAATTCCAGCGGATGCTCAGGTTGACCGTCGGTTTGAGGCGGTAGCCGCCGTACAGGTTCACCGTGTGGCGCTGATCGAAATCCGAGGGGAAGCGGCCGCCGGAGCCCGCCGGCTCGCCGCCATCGCGCATTTCGGTGCGGCCATAAGCGTACGAAATCCAGCCGGTGAAACGGTTGGCGCTGGAGCGCTGGAGAAAGAATTCCACGCCCCGCGCGTAGCCGCGCAGGGAATTGAGGTAGGGCGGATTGAGCGGCGGCGCGAAGATCTTGCCGTTGATCAGGCGGGGGTCATACAGCGGCTGGAAAATCAGGTCCCGATCGGCGCGATTGTAGAACTCGACGCGCAGCCGCGTCCGTTCGCCGAGGCGCTGCTCCATGCCCGCGGTCGCATGGTTCGAACGCATGGGCAGCATGTTGCGCCCGCCCAGCGGCGAGGTGAGCACCGAGAGTTCGGGGTACTGGACATATTGTCCCCAGGCGAGCTGAAGCTGCGTGGCCGGCGTGAGGAGCAAGGCGCCCGAGGCCTGCGGCGAAATGGCCGACACGCGATCGACCGAGTGGTCGTCCCAGCGCGCTCCCGCCGAAAGGTGCAGTCGGCCGGACCACCCGGACCAGGCTTGCTGCGCGAATCCTCCCGAGCGCCTGCCCGTGCCATCGAAATGGTCGAGCAGGCGGGGCGCGGTGACTACCGACTGGTATTGATTGGAGAATCCGGAATCGCGCAGTTCGCGCACCGAAACCCCCACGTCCAGCGGGCTTCGCGAATTCCACATCCAGGTGGCGCTGGCGTTCGCCACCCACTCGCCGTAGTAACCCGCGCCCAGCGGCAGGTCGTTCGGGTTGTTGTTATCGAACTTCTCCCGCATCCAGGCGGCGTGCGTGGTCACCAGCAGTTTCTGACTGGGAACGTAGCGCCAGCCGAGGTTACCGAGTGTATAGTGGTAACCGGCGGTCACCAGTGAGTTGATGCCGAGAGTGGAGAGGTTGGTGTGGCGGTCAAGACTCGAGTAACTCTCCAGGACATACAGAGTCAGATTGTTCTTCGGAGTCAGGTCGTAAGTGAGTCGGCCCTGCGCGTCTTCGAAGCCGAAAATGAAGCTGGTGGTGGGAAAGGTGCGCTCGAAGATGTATTGCAGATAACTCTTGCGCACGCCGGCCAGCCACGAGCCGCGCTTTTTCCCGCCCAGCGGCCCTTCCGCCATGAAGCCCGCGTTCGAAGCGCTGGCCGCCGCGCGAAAGGTGATGCCGTTGCGGTTGCCGTCGCGGGTGTGGACGTCGAGCGCCCCGGCCGTGCGGTCCTCGAAACGCTCGGGGTACGCGCCTTCGTGCAGTTCCAGTTCCTCCACCATGTCGCCGTTGAAAGCGGTGGCCGACCCGGAGACGCTCTGGCCCTGCAGCATGTGGAACGGAGCGTGGAGCAGAATGCCGTCGAGGTACAGCCCGATGCGGCTATAGTCGGCGCCGCGCAGCGAGAAGCGCGCGTCGAAATCGTTGTTGGAAGAGACGCCGGGCAGGCTCTGCACGGCGCGCAGCGGGTCGTCGGCCAGCACGCTGGCGAGATTCTTGGCGTCGTTACCGGCCAGCACCAGGGCGCTGGGACTGTCCTGGCGGGTGGTTTCGAACGGGCTGGACTGGGCTTGCACGGTGTCCGTCTGGCGAAAGGTCTCGGGGCTGAGGACGACTTCGAATTCCTTGCTCTCGCCGGGATCCAGGTGGAAGGGACGTTTGAACAGGTGGTACCCCACGGTGGACACGTTGAGGGTGTAATCGCCCGGCGCGATGGCGGGGATGGCGAAATGGCCGGCGGCATCGGTGGTCGAGCGCCAGCCGCTGCCGGCAAGTTGCACCACTACGTTAGAGAGAGCTTCGCCCCCGCGGGCATCCAGAACCGTGCCGCGGATTTCGCCGGGGGCCTGCGCCAGTGCCGGCCAGAGGGCCAGCATGAGCCCGCCCCGGAACAGGGAGGTGCGCACGGGACGATGATAACAGCAGGACAGGCAGTGTAAAACCCAGAGGAGGGTATATGAAATACATGCTGATGATGAATTGCCCCAAGACGGGCTACGACACGTTCGGCGCATGGCCGAAGCAGGACCTGAAGGCGCACATCGCCTTCCAGAAGAGTTTCGACGCGGCACTCCGCCAATCCGGAGAGTTGGTTATGGCAGAAGGTCTGGCCTCTCCGCACGAGGCCAAACGCGTGCGCGCCGGCAAGGATGGCGCGCCCATCGCCGACACCGCATTCGCCGAGACCAAAGAGTATCTCGCGGGCTTCTGGATCGTGGAAGTCGAGAGCCCCGAGCGCGCCTACGCAATCGCCGCGCAGGCATCGGCGGCGCCGGGCCCCGGCGGGACTCCGCTCAACATGCCCATCGAAGTGCGGCAGGTGATGAGCGGGCCCCCCGACGAATTGCTGTGACCCGCCCTATGCCGGGGCAGAAGTTGCCTTCCTCCGCGTGCTCCGCGCCTCCGCGTCAAGCACACCGTTTCCTATTGCCCTACTCCTGCCGCAGGACCTGCACCGGGTCGATGGACGCCGCGCGGCGCGCCGGCAGAAAGGCGGCCGCCAGACCGATCGCGAGCAATGCGCCGGCAGTCGTGCAGTAAGTGAGCGGGTCGGCGGGCGTCACGCCGAACAGCACCTTTTCCACCGTTTGCGCCGCGGCCAGCGACGCCGGCAATCCGATCGCCAGCCCGGCCGCAACCAGCAGCAAAGCCTCGCCCAGCATCATGCGCAGTACCTTGCCGCGTCGCGCGCCCAGCGCGATGCGGATTCCGATTTCGCGCGCCCGCCGCGCCATCCCGTAAGCCACTACACCGTACAGGCCGACGGCCGCCAGCAGCAGTGCCAGCCCACCGAAGAAGCCCGCCACGGTGGCCAGAAGCCGGTCCTGGTAAATCGATTCGTCGATGCGCTGTGCGATGGTCTTCGGCTCGCTCGCCGTTACATCCGGACCAAGACGTGCGATCTCGCTGCGTATGGCGCGCGCCATCTCGTCGCGCGGCAGCGCGGAGCGCACCAGGATCGCTCCCCACCACTGCGCCATCCGCGCCGCGGGACGGTATACCGTGGGCTCGATTTCTTTCCGGAACCCCCCGTGGGCCAGGTCGGGCACCACTCCCACGATGAATGTGGGATCGACCTTGCCCTCCTGGAAACTCAGGATCCGTTCCAACGGATGCGCATCGCCCAAGAGCATCTTGCGCACGAATGCCTGGTTCACCAGCGCGACTTTCCGCGACTCGGCCGTGTCGCCGCGGTCAAACTCGCGGCCGGCAATGGGCCGGACGCCCAGAGCTTCGAAGTAACGCGGGGCGATTTCCTGAACGCTCACCCATGCCGGCTTCTTGGCCGTCAACTCCGATCCCGGAATGCGCAGGGTGGTGTTGGAAAACCCGTCCCGGAAAGGTCCCGGCGCGCCGTAAGTAACCAGTGAAACACCCGGAAGAGCCTCCAACTGCGCCACCACACGGTCGCGCGCCTCCCGGATCTGGGCCGCCTTCCACTCGCGCGGAAAATCGAGCGTGAACTCCACCACCGTGGGATTCCGGAATCCCAGGTTCACCGACCGCAGCGTGGCCAGGCTGTGCACGAACAGGCCGGCCAGTGCCACCAGCATCACCGAAAAGGCCACCTGCGATACCACCAGCGCCTTGCGTAACGCCGACTGCCGGCCACCGGCCTGCGCGCCGCCCGACTTGATGCAGTCCGCCGCCTCCACGGAGGTGGAACGCCATGCCGGGAGAAGCCCGAACAACGCCGCCGAGAGCAGCGAAATGCCCACCGTGAAGGCCAACACGAGGGCGTCGGGAGCGGCCGGAAATGGGTCCGCCGAGGCCGCCGGCAGGAACTGGAGAATGCCACGCTCTCCCCATAACGCCAGCGCCACGCCCAGCACGCATCCCGCCCCGGCCAGCAGGAGGCTCTCGGTCAATCCGTGGCGCACCAGGCGCCCCCGGCTGGCGCCCAGCGAAAACCGCACGGCGATTTCCTTGCGGCGTGCCGCGCCCCGCGCCAGCAGCAGGTTCGCCACGTTGGCGCAGGCCGCCAGAAGCACCAGTCCCACGGCCGCCATCAGCACGCTCAGCGAGTGCCCGAACTCGTCGCGCAGGCCCGAGAGGCCCCCGGCGCCCGCGCGCACTTCGATCTGCTGATCCATGGCGATCTTTTTGAATGCGGCGTTGGGGTGCTCTCCGTAAGTGGCGTCCAGGTAGTGCTGGAACAGCACGTCGATCGCGGCTTGCGCCTGGCGGCGCGAGATCTCCGGACGGCGCCGCCCCATGATCCACAGCCAGTGCATGCCCGGCTCCATGATCTCTTCGTCGGTCATCATTGCCGGCACCCACAAGTCGGGATGATGGTCCACTTCCACTCCCCGGAATCCGGGAGCGGCCACCCCGATCACCGTCAGCGGATGTCCATCGACGACCATCGTGCGCCCCAGAACTGCGGGATCGGCGGCGAAACGCCGGCGCCAGAAATCGTTGCTGAGCACCACCAGGGGATGAGCATGCGGCGTTCGGTTATCGTCCGCTGTGAACAGCCTGCCGACCGCCGGAGCGACACCCAGCACCGCGAAATAGTTGCCCGAGACAAACTCGCGCTGCGCCGTCTCCGGACGGTCTCCGGAGGCGCGGAAGGGCGCCTTGTCGACGCCGCTCCGGGCGATGACGCCGTCGAAAAGATCGTTGCGCTTGGCGATCTCCAGGTACAGCGGGTACGACGAAATGCCCACGCCCCACGCGCCCGTGCGGTACATGGTCACCAGTTGTTCGGGGTGCGCCACATGCAGCGTGTCCAGCATCAGGATGTGAAACAGGGAGAAGATCGCCGTATTGGCGCCGATTCCCAGCGCCAGCGAAAGCACCGCGGCCGCCGTGAACCCCGGATTGCGGCGCAACCCGCGCAGCGCATGCGCCGCGTCCTTCGCCGCGATCTCGATCCACGGAATTCCGCGGCGCTCGCGATAGATCTCCTCGGTCTGCGCCACCCCGCCGAATTCCCGCCGCGCCGCCCGCCGCGCCGTTGCCGCATCCATCCCCTGCCGCCGGAATTCCTCTTCCTGCATGGCGAGATGGATCGCGATCTCGTCGCGCAATTCGCGATCCAGACGGCCGCGGCGAAACAGGGCCCAAATCCGCTGCCCGATCGTACGCATCGCCCTTATTCCTCCTGCGCCAGGTTCACGAACCGCTGCATGATGGCCACTGTGTGGGCCCATTCGGCCGATTCTCTTTCCACCTGCCGCAAGCCCTTGCGCGTAATTTCGTAATATTTGGCGCGGCGGTTGGCGTCCGAAGTGCCCCAACGCGACCGGATCCAGCCCCGCTGCTCCAGGCGCAGCAGCGCCGGGTACAGCGTTCCCTGGTTCAGATCGAGGGCGCCGCCGGAAATCTGCTGGATTCGTTTAGCCAGTCCGAATCCGTGCTGCGGCCCCATGGTTTGGAGCGTGCGCAGGACCATCAGGTCCAGCGTGCCCTGCAGGATATCGGATTTCGCCTCTCCTGTAGACATCCAAAAGAAGTGTGCGCCTTTTCCTTTTGGATGTCAAGAGGTGAGGCGCGCGCACAGAGGTGAGGCGCGCGCCTGCCGAGTCGAATTCGTGCCGAGACTGGCAGGAGCCGCCTTTCTCCGCGGTCTCTGAAAAGCTCTGCGCTCTCGGGTTTTGACTTGGGTTTCTCCGCGTCTTTCTCCGCGTGCTCCGCGCCTCCGCGTCCAGTACACAGTTTCCTATGGGTTCCGGCTTCGCCGGGCTAGGGAGTGGTTCAAAACCTGGTCACTTCCGTGAAGTTGAAATCCCGGACCTTCATCGCCGGCGCCACCAGGTCGAACGCCTCCTCCCCCGACGCGCGCACCGGCGCCGAAAGCGCCTCCACGTTCGACAGCATCTCGATCAGGCCCTGATTGAAGCGGAAGTTGCGCAGCCCGCAAGCGACTCGTCCGCCTTCCACCAGGAACGTGCCGTCGCGCGTCATCCCCGTGAAGATCTTCTCGTACGGGTCCACCTCGCGGATGTACCACAACCGCGTCACCAGAATGCCCCTCCCGGTGGATTCCACCATCCGCTCAATCGACGACTCGCCGCCTTCCATCACGACGTTCACCGGCGCCTCGCCAAATTCGTTGGGCAGGGGGAAGCCGTGGCCGGTCGGCGCGACACCGGCCAGCGCCGCGGCCTGGCGGCTGTAGGCGACGTCGCGCACCACGCCGCGATCCACCAGGGTCAACCGCTTCCGCGGCACTCCTTCGCCATCGAACGGCGCGCCCGCTTGCAGCGGGTGGCGGACGTCGTCGTGAATGGTGATATTGCCGCCGAATATCTTCTGGCCGATGCGGTCGTTCAGAAAGCTGCGCCCGTCGCGAATGGCGGTGGCGCTGAAATCGCCGAACATCTGGCCGGCCAGGTCGAGTACCGCGGCAGGCTCCAGGATCACGGTATAGCGGCCCGGCGGCAATTCGCGGGGCGCGCGGGATCGGGCGGCCTTGCGCGCGGCGGCGCGAGCCAGTCCCACGGGATCCAGATCGCGACGATCGCAGGCGCTGGCTTTCGCCCATCCGGAACTGTCGGCGGCCATCGCGGTGATCGAAAAACGCGCCATGCTTTCCTCGTGCCAGGCGCAAACCCCACGCGAGTTGAACAGCGCAAATGAGGATGCGCCGGTGGAGTAGATCCCGGCGCCCGTCTGGCCTGCGCCTTCCAACACGCTCAGCGCCTCCGCCACGGCGCGCGCCCGTTCGCCGGCCGTAACCGCGGCCGTTTCGCCGAAGTACCGGCAGCAGGGAGCCGATGCCGGATCCTGCGAGACGGGGTCCGCCAGCGGTAGAAGGTCGGGATCGGGCGCGCTCGAACGGGTGATGGCCACCGCCTGCTCCACCACCTCGCGAATTCCAGCCGCATCCAGCCGGTTGGTGGAAGCGCGCGCCGTGCGGCCGCCGATCACCGGGCGCACCGAAAGCTGCATCGTCCGTTCCGCCACGCTCTGGTGGATGGCATTGTTGGCGAAACGCGTCAGGGCCTCGTCGGTGCTGGCGATGATGGCCTCCACCTCGTTCGCGCCGCCGGCACGCGCCGCCTTCAGCACGCCGCTCCAGATGTCGCCGGGCTTAACCGCTCGTTGCGAAGCTACCATACCAACCGCTCCCCTGAAAAACCCGCCTTCTCTTCGCTTTGTGTTCGCCGTATGTTCGCCGGCGGGTTTTTCATGGCTTTTGGTGGCCCGCCGCGGGCCATAGGGAACTCCCTCACGGTCGCGGCTCCGACCTTCCGAGTCAAATTCGTGCCGAAGCTCGCACTTGCCTTTCTCCGCGCTCTCTATCAGCTCTGCGCTCTCAGGTTTTGACTTTGGTTTGCTCCGCGTCTTCCTCCGCGCGCTCCGCGCCTCCGCGTCAAGCACACAATCTCCCGACCCGCCCTAACTCCCATAAGCGCTCCCGATCTTGATCTTGCGGAAGCGCGCCGGGCTGGCCCCGTGACCCGTGCCCATCACCTGCTCCGGCTGTCCTTTGCCGCAGTTGGGCACGCCCCAAAGCGTCCAGTGCTCCCGCCCGGCAATCGCCTGGCAGGCATTCCAGAACTCGGTCGTGATGCCGCTGTAGCTCGGGTTCTTCAGCATGCGGACGCGCTTGCCGTGCCGGATCTCCCACGCGATCTCGCAGCCGAACTGAAAGTTATAGCGCTTGTCGTCGATAGACCAGCTCTTGTTCGTCTCCATGTAAATCGCGTGGTCCGCGTCGAAAACGTCGTCGAGCGATTGCGCGCCCGGCTGCAGGCTCACGTTGGTCATGCGGATGAGCGGCAGCCGCGCCCAGCCATCCGCCCGCATGCACCCGTTGGAGCGCGCCTGGCCCACCTCGGCCGCGGTCTCGCGCGAAGTCATGTAGCCCACGAACCGCCCGCCGCGAATGATATCGGTCGATTGCGCCGGCACGCCTTCATCGTCAAACGCGAACGTGCCCAGTCCGGGGCCATGTTCGGGCCGCGCGTCGCACACCACGTTGACCATCTCCGATCCATAGCGCAGGCGCCCGAGTTGATCCAGCGTGAGAAAACTCATGCCCGCATAATTGGCTTCGCTGCCCAGCACGCGGTCCAGCTCGATCGGGTGGCCGATCGATTCGTGGATCTGCAAACCCAGTTGCGAGCTGTCCAGGATCAGATCGAATTCGCCCGCGGGACACTGATCCGCCGCGTGCAGAGCCACGGCCTCCTCGGCGATGCGCGGCGCGTTCTCCAGCAGGCGTAGCTCCTCTATCAGCTCGTATCCCTTTAGCGCATGCTGCCCGCCGAACGAATTCGGGTACGAGCGCTTCTGGATTTCGCCATCGCGGTAGCTCATCGCCGAGAGGCCGGCGCCCGAAAGGTAGCGGGTCTGGTCGATCAAGCTGCCGAGCGTGGATGCGAACACCTGCCGGCGCCGCTCGAATTGCATCGCCGTCTCCGCCAGGCTGATGCCCGGTGTGCGGCGCAACTCCTCGTCGACCGCCAGCAGCACGCTCAGGTTTTCGTCCACCGGGATGGAGAACGGGTCGATGGCAATCGGCGACACCCACGCGGCCTCGTACTTTTCTTCGGGCGCGAGCGTGATTTCCCGTGTCGAAGCCGCCCGGCTGGCGCGCGCGATTTCGAGCGCCAGTCGGGCGGCGGCTTCCAGGCCATCGTGCGTCAGGTCGTCGGTGGCGGCGAATCCCCAGCAGCCGGAGGCCAGCACGCGGATGCCAATGCCGGTCGATTCGGAGCTCGAGACGTGGCCCGCCCTGCCGTTCTTGGTGGTGATTTCGCGCTCCCGGATCTCCACGGCGCGCACGTCGGCATAGCTGACGCCGCGCCGCGCTACGGTATCCAGGGCGCGTAGTGCCAGGTCCTTCATCTCGGCTCAGCCGGCGCGGCGCTTCAGGGCGCGCTCGACCTTCAGCATGCGGGCGCGCAAATCGCGCAGGTCCCGATCGCGTTTCGAGTCGGTCCGGTCGCGTTGCACCGCCCAACGGTTCAAAGCGGCGATCGCGGCCGCGCCACCGGCAATCGTGGTCGAATTGCGGCGCGTGGCCGCCTCGACGCGCTCGAACCCGCTCTCCATATCGATGCGCAGCACCTGCATTTCGCCCTGCAAGCTCTGCCCATAGTCTTCCACCAGCTTGGCAAGGGCGGCAAATGCGGCTTTAGTTTCCGGGTCCATAGAGTCCATTCCCATGCTATCTCATCGCGGCGTGATCAGACCGCCCAGCTTGTCCTGCTCGCTCGACGCCGTGCGCGGAAACCGCGTGGAGTACGCTTCCGGATATTTCAGACCCGATCCCGTGTTGTACAGCACGATGCGATCGCTGGGCTTGAGGAACCCGCTGGCCAGGAGTTTCTGCGCCGCCGCGACGCACGCCGCCCCTTCCGGCGCCGCGTAGATCCCTTCATCGGAAGCCAGTCGGACCCCCGCTTCGAGCATCTCATCGTCGCTCACCGCAATGGCCGTCCCGCCGCTTTCGCGCACCGCCTGCAGCACCAGGAAATCGCCCAGCGGTTTGGGCACCCGCAGTCCTGCCGCGACGGTATGAGCGTTCTCCCAAAACCGGCTGCGCGGCTCGTTTTCCTCGAACGCCCGCACCACCGGCTGGCAACCCTCGGCTTGCACCGCAATCATCCTGGGCCGCCGCGAGCCGATCCATCCCAGCTTCTCCATTTCCTCGAAGGCCTTCCACATGCCGATCATCCCGACGCCGCCGCCGGTCGGATAAAAGATCGCGTCCGGCAGCTCCCAATCCATCTGCTCGGCGACCTCAAAGCCCATGGTCTTTTTGCCTTCGATGCGGTACGGCTCCTTGAGCGTGCTGACATCGAACCACCCTTCGGCCGGCCCGCGCTCGGCCACCATCCGTCCGCAATCGCTGATCAGGCCGTCGATCAGGGTAACGTGCGCGCCGTACGCTTTGCATTCCAGGTAGTTGGCCTGCGGCACGTCGCTCGGCATGAAGATGTAGGCTTCGATTCCCGCCGCCGCCGCGTACGCCGCCATGGCGCTCGCCGCGTTACCCGCCGAAGGAATGGCCACTTTCCGAATGCCCAGTTCCACGCACATCGATACCGCGCAGGAAAGACCGCGCGCCTTGAACGAGCCGGTGGGATTCAGCCCTTCATCCTTCACCCAAAGCGACTCGGCGCCAATGCGCGCTCCCAGCCGCGCGGTGCGGATCAGGGGTGTCCATCCCTCCCCCAGAGTCACTACCGATTGATCCGAGGGCGGCAGAATCGGGGCGTAACGCCACATGCTGGCCCGGCCGTTGGGCACATCGCGCCTTCTCCAGCGATGCCGCAGAGTGGCAAGATCGTACCGCACCAGCAGCGGTCCCCCGCAACTGCACAGGTTGGCAACTTGCCCCGCTTCCAGTCGTGTGGCGCAAAGACTGCATTCTAAATAGCTTGCTCTAGACATCCAGTAAAGAGTCTAACATCGTACACCGCGTACACCGCCGGCCCCCGGAGCGCTCGCCCCCACAACCCCAACCCCCAATCCCCAACCCCCAGTCCCCGCTCTTCAGGTACAATCCGAAAATGCACCAGAGA
>Ga0326728_10022949_pt1 | contig 11510 bp, 12 predicted proteins | sample MB3enrmetagenome_FD_207602 | JGI IMG/M metagenome (GOLD analysis project Ga0326728, IMG submission 207602) | Lab enriched peat soil microbial communities from McLean, Ithaca, NY, United States - MB31MN | ecosystem: Environmental > Terrestrial > Soil > Wetlands > Peat | place: USA: New York... | reverse complement strand
GGCCGAGCGCGATTACCCGCGCCAGTTTCCCAACGCGCTGGATTACGTGGTGTTGTTTCTCCCGGCCGAATCGCTCTTCAGCGCGGCCCTGGAAGGGGACCGCGATTTGATTGTCTGGGCGGCGCAGCGGCGGATCATGCTGGCCACGCCGGCCTCGCTCATCGGGCTGCTGCGGGCCGTGAGCGTGAGCTGGCAGCAGCACGCCCAGAGCGAAAACGCGCGCGACATCGCGGTGGCGGCGCAGGAGTTGTTCAGCCGCGTTGTCAAGCTGATGGAACATTTCGGACGCATTCGGGACGGGCTGGAAAAGGCCAACGCGGCCTACGACGACGCGGTGGGAAGTTATGACCGCATGGTGCGCCCCAGCGGCGAGCGGCTGTTGAAGCTGGGCGGCAACGCCGCCGCCAAGGGCCTGGCTGACATTCAACCCCTGGACGCCACCCTGCGCCTGCCGCCGCCGTGAGCATTTTAAGCCTTGAACTTGAAGGGGTCCTTCTTTAATTTCTGCCTGTAAAGACTGGTGACAGGCCCCGAATTTACATTTCGGGGATTTTTATTGTCGCAGCGGGTATGAGCTTGGACGGTTGGCCGGAACATTGAACGAATTTATGGCAAATACCATTTTAGTGGGCGCCCAATGGGGCGACGAAGGCAAAGGCAAAATCATTGATGTGCTGACCGAGACGGCAGAGTTTGTCGTCCGCACCCAGGGCGGCAACAACGCCGGGCACACCGTGTTCCTCGGCAAGAAGAAATATGTCCTGCACCTGGTTCCCTCCGGGATTTTGCGGGCGGGAAAAATCTGCGTGATCGGCAACGGGGTGGTGGTGGACCCGGTGAGTTTGGTGGCGGAAATGGACGAGTTGAAACGGCTGGGAGTGCGGGTGCGCAATTTGTGGGTCAGCGAGTCCGCCCATCTGGTGCTTCCCTACCATCGCGAACTGGACGCGCACCGCGAGACGCTCAAAGGCGACAAAAAGATCGGCACCACCAAACGCGGCATCGGCCCGGCTTACGGGGACAAGGCGGCGCGGACGGGATTGCGCATGATTGACCTGATCAACCCGGAGCGTTTCCAGGCGCTGTTGCGCGTCAAGATCCGGGAGAACAACGAGATTTTGCGCGCCTTCGGCGCCCGGCCGCTTTCCTTCGCCAAAGTCCACGCCGCCTATCGCGCGGCCGGGGACCGGTTGAAACCTTTTGTCACCAATACGGTGGTGCTGTTGCACGAGGCGACGCGGCGGAACGCGGAGATTCTTTTTGAGGGCGCGCAGGGGACGTTTCTGGATATTGACCACGGCACCTATCCGTTCGTCACCTCCTCCAACACCACGGCGGGCGGGGCCTGCACCGGATCGGGCGTGGCCCCGCACCGCATGGAACGGGTGGTGGGCGTGATGAAGGCCTACACGACGCGCGTCGGGGAAGGGCCGCTGCCGACGGAGTCGGCGGAAATCGCGGACTTGCTGCACGGCATGGGCCGCGAATTCGGGGCCACGACCGGACGGGCCAGGCGTTGCGGATGGTTCGACGCGGTGGCCAGCCATTATGCGGCCATTCTCAACGGCATTGACGAACTGGCGGTGACCAACCTGGACGGATTGGACACAGTGGAGAACATCAAGGTCTGCGTCGCCTATCGCGCGGGAACGGCGCGGCTGGATTATATGCCGGCGGACACGGAGTTGCTGGCCAAGTGCGAGCCGGTCTATGCGGAATTTCCCGGCTGGCGCGCGCCGACTTCGCGCTGCCGCGCCTGGAAGGATTTGCCCCCAAAGGCGCGGAGTTATTTGAAGGCGCTGGCGGATTTGACGGGCGCGCGGCTGGGCATTGTTTCGGTCGGCCCGGCGCGGGAACAGACCATTTTTGTGTGAGGCGGTCTTATGGCGGGCGGCCCGACTCATCTCAGCGCGCAGGCCCAGGCCACCATCCCCGGGCATGTCGCCATTATCATGGACGGCAACGGGCGCTGGGCCAAGCAACGGCACCTGCCGCGCGTCGAAGGCCATCGCCACGGCGTGGAGTCGGTGCGCGCGGTGGTGCGCGCCGCCGGCGAGGCCGGTGTCAAGCAACTGACCCTCTACGCGTTTTCGGTGGAAAACTGGAACCGGCCGCAGGACGAAGTGGACACCCTGATGCAATACCTGGCGCGGTTTCTGAAGAACGAGATCGGCGAGTTGAACAAGAACAACGTGCGGCTGGACGTGATCGGCCAGATTTACCGGCTGCCGGAATTTGTGCAGGAGCAGTTGAAGAAAACCAGGGCCGCCCTGGCCCGCAACAACGGCCTGACGCTGATCCTGGCGCTGAGTTACGGCGGACGCACGGAAATTGTGGAGGCGGTGCGCGACATCGGCCGGAAAATCAAGGAGGGCCAGTTGGACCCGGCCGAAATCAACGAATCGTTGTTTTCCCAGCATCTCTACACCCGGCATTATCCGGACCCCGACCTGCTCATCCGCACCAGCGGGGAGATGCGGATCAGCAATTTTTTGCTGTGGCAGATTTCCTACGCCGAACTGGTGGTGACGCCGACGCTCTGGCCGGATTTCCGCAAAGCCCAGTTTTTTGAGGCGCTGGAGGAGTACACCCGCCGCCACCGGCGCTTTGGACTGGTCTAACGGTTTGCGCAAAAATAACTTCCGGTTTTACAGGCGATCTTTGGGAAAAGGCCGTTTCGGAGGATTGAGAATTGGTCATTGAGAATTGGTCATTGGCAATTGAAAACCGAGTCCCCAATCGCCAATTACAGATTCCCAATTTTCAATTCTCAATCGCCTTCCAAGGCGCGCTTTCAGGTCGCCATTTCGATAATGTTTGAATTGCGCCTCCATATCAGAAATTGTTCTTGCGCGGAACCTGAGCGCGGGGTTTCGACGCGGCACGGCATGGCAGATGGCGTGGCTTCCAGGGCTTGAATTTGCCGGCGCGGTCTTCGCGGCGGGCGGCGCGCAGCCCCGCCATCAATTTGGGATTCTGCGCCGTAAGCCAGTCCTGCAACTCGTCAAGCGTTTCCACTGAGGAAAGCACGGTCGTCGGGATTGCAACAGTGTTCGGTTTCATGCGCAACCTTTTCAGTCTTTCGGCGCTTCGAGCAGGCGGCGGGGCAGGTCGCGTCCTCCGTGCATAACGCGCTCAATGCTCAAGGCCTCGCCGCTGATGCGATAAAAAACAAGGTGAACCCCAAAACGCCCTCCAACCGGAAACGACCGGATGCCCGCCAGTTCTTGCGCGCGAAACTTTCGAGCCTGCCCCAGTCCTGGCTGCCGCGCGAGCTTCCTCACCGTGGCGTCAAATCCCGTCAAGAAACGATCCGCCACCTCGACGCCGGCATTCGCCACATACCAGCGGTATTGGTGGGTGAGATCCGCCTCGGCGCGGCCCGAAATGCCTGCGCGCAAACTCATGTGCCTTTGCGGGCTGCGTTGCGAATCCGGTTGAGGGTCGCCTTGCCGTAAGGCCGGCGCGGACTGCGCACGCCTTCCAACAGCGCCGCCTCCAGCGCAGGGGATTCGTAATCATCGCGCAGTTCGAGTGCGCGGAGCGCGTCGCGCATGACGTCGCTTTCGTCCGCGTAACGTCCGCTACGCACCTTTTCCTTCACGAGCGTTTCCAATTCTTCTGTCAACGTGACTCTCATAAATGCATTCTATCTGTTTCCGGGCGTACCGGCAATTTCATTTCGCCGCCACCCTGGCGGGAGGGTTTTTTTTGTGTTTGAAGATGTAGACAGGCGGTTGCATATTGACTGAGGCCGTTTCTACCATGAACAACTTGCCGCTTTTGAAGTTGATCGCACGTATGGCACCTCCAACTAAAGCTTTGGTGGACGGCGCGCTCATAATGGCGGGCACGGGCATCAGCGTTCTTTTCATCTCCACGGACGGCAACGGCCGGAATCCCATTCCGGTAATGGGAGAGATGATGTTCGTGGTTCTGGTCACCGGTGTGATTTCATTTTTGCTTGCAAGAATTGTTCGCAGCGTCCCGATTGCAATCGTCGCCAGCGTCATCATTACGGATATGCTGTTTATTCTGTGGGGTGAACTCCAACTGACTTCATCCTCCGATCCATATGCAGATGAGGCGATCATGATGTTGCCGATCATTTTCTTGGTTGAAACCGCCCCCACAATTTTGCTTTCATCCGTAGGTTTTGGCAGAATGGCGGGCCGTTTCTGGCGGAAAAGGCCGCTTCCAATCGAATAGAGCGATGCCGAGAATGGTGAATTGTGAAATGAAATTCCGGGCTAGACACATGGGCCTGATTCGTTAATTTCCTCTGCTGATGCCTGAACCTGCGATACCGCCGGCCGCGCCGCCTTCCAAGGCGGCCATATTTTTTCGGCGCCTGGCCAGTTTCACGGCGCTTTGGACCATTGTGCTGGTGGCGCTGTTTTCGCCCTACAGAATGGTGTCGGATTATCTTTTCCTCCTCATCATGGTGTTCCTGGCGGCGGCGGGCCTGACGGAGTTTTACGGCATGGTGGGCAAACTGGGGTATCAATGTTACGCCGGATGGGGCGTGTTCGGCGGGGTGCTGCTGCTGGCGGCCACGTTTGTGGATGTTTCCGGCGAATTGGGCCTTCGCGCCGGGCCGTCGCGGGTGAACGATTTTGAAAGCAGTTTTTTCATTCTGTTTGTGCTGGGATTGTGCATCCGCCAATTTGTTTCCCGGCACACCACCACGGGAATTGTGGCCATCAGCACGACGCTCTTCGGGCTGATGTACGTGCCGTGGCTGCTGAACTTCATCCAAAAAATCAATTTCTTCACCCCCGGCGTGGAGGGGCGTTATTACCTGCTCTATTTTGTGCTGGTGACCAAGTTCAGCGACTGCGGGGCTTACGCGGTGGGATCGCTTTTCGGAAAGCATAAGATGATTCCGCGCATCAGCCCCGGCAAGACATGGGAGGGTTTCGCCGGCGCGATCATGGTTTCCACGGCGGCCAGCGTCGTGTTTGCCTCTTTGGCGGGCGATCATTTGGCGGGGATGACGCCGGCGCACGCCGTCATTCTGGGGGTGATTTTGAGCATGGGGGCCGTGGTGGGGGATTTGATCGAATCCCTTTTTAAGCGCGAGGCCGGGTTGAAGGATTCGGGCCGCCTTTTCCCCGGCATCGGAGGCATCCTCGACTTGCTGGACAGTTTGCTGTTCAATGCGCCGTTGATGTATTTGTATTTGCGCCACATCCTCACCTGATGAAAAACGTTGTGTTGCTCGGCTCGACCGGCTCGATTGGCGCCAGCGCCATCAAGGTGGCGGAGGATTTGCCGGGCGAAATCCGCCTGGCGGGCCTGGCGGCGGGCAACAATGTGGAACTGCTCCTCCAGCAAACCCTCCGACACCGGCCGGCGGCCATTTCCATCGGCGACGCCGCCAAGGCCGCCGAATTGAGGACGAGGCTGGGCGCGGCGGTCCAGGTTTTTTCGGGCGCGGAAGGCTTGATCCAACTGGCCACGCTGCCGGGGGCGGACATTGTGTTGATCGCGATTGTGGGCACGGCGGGTTTGCAGCCCGCGCTGGCGGCCATCCGGGCGGGCAAGGACATTGCGGTGGCGTCGAAGGAAATCCTCGTCATGGCCGGGGAGATCGTCATGCGCGAGGCCCGCGAACATGGGGTGCGGGTGCTGGCGGTGGACAGCGAGCACTCGGCCATTTTCCAATGCCTGGACGGGAAGCCCGCCGGCTCGGTGCGCGCCCTTTGGTTGACAGCCTCGGGCGGTCCGTTCCGCTCGACGCCCCGGGAGGAGTTTGCCGCCATCACGGTGGAGCGCGCCTTGAAGCATCCCTCGTGGGTGATGGGCCGGAAGATCACGATTGATTCGGCGACCCTCTTCAACAAGGGCCTGGAAATGATCGAAGCCCGCTGGCTGTTCGACATCGAGATCGGCCGCGTGCAAGTGGTGGTCCATCCGCAGAGCGTGGTGCATTCCCTGGTGGAGTTTGTGGACGGTTCCATCCTCGCGCAGTTGTCCACGCCGGACATGTGCCTGCCGATTCAGTATGCGCTGACCTGTCCCGGCCGCGTTCCCAGCCGCCGGGTGCGGACCGATCTGGCCCGCTTGGGGCAACTGACCTTCGAGCCGCCTGACCCCGAACGGTTTCCCGCCCTCAAGCTGGCGCGGCAGGCGGGCGAAACGGGCGGGACGCTCCCGGCGGTGTTGAACGCCGCCAATGAAACCGCCGTGGAGGCTTTCCTCGCCCGGCGCATCAATTTTCCGCAGATCAGCGAATGGGTCGCGCGCGTGATGTCCCGCCACGCGGTGGTGGAACACCCGGACCTGGCCCGCATCCTGGAAGCCGATCACTGGGCGCGCCAGGAAGCAGGGCGCTGACGGGCAAGACCAGGCTGAGGTTCCGCGCAACAACAACTTCTGATGGACGAGTCACGGCCCGGCGGAGTCCCGCCCCGCCGGTTTGGAATCGGGGGCGTCGCGGTAGCTCTGGACGACCCACTCGCTCAGGATTTTGTCGGGGGCGTTGACGGCGTCCACGTCAATTGTAAATACATCCTGGCCGGTGTTTTGGAAGATGAGTTTGAGGCCGAATTGAAAATCCTTGAAACGCAAGGCGCAAAGTTCCCGCACCGGCATGCGCTGCTCAAAGGCCAGGCAGACGAGCCGCTCGGCGGCCGCGTCGGTGAAACGCAGGCCCAGATGGTGGTTCTCGCCGAAGCGCAGGGCAAAATCATGGGCCAACTGGCGCGCCACCACGCGCTCTTGCTTTTCGTGCTCCTCCAGGAGCTTGCGCAAATCGGCGGCCGGATTGTCCACCAGTTCCCGCGTGACGACAAAGCGGCGGACCTGGGTGGAGGGAAGCTCGAATTTGAAGTCGCGGAAGAGGCGTTCGCAGACGGTCATCAGGCCGCGCGCCCCGGTGGTTTCGGCGGAGGCCAGATCGGCGATGCGGCGCAGGCCGTCGTCGCCAAAGAGAACTTCGATGCCATAGGCGGAAAAGGTCTGTTCGTACTGGCGGATGATGCTGCCCTCGGAAGTTTTGAGGATGGTGAACAGGTCTTCGGCGGAAAGTTGCTGGCAGACCACGCGCACGGGAAGGCGGCCAATGAACTCCGGCTCGAATCCGAACTCAATGAAATCGCGGGTCTGGGCTTGATCGAGCCAGGAGGTTTCCGCGCCGGGCACGGGCTGGCTGGAGGAACCGAAGCCGATGGTGGCGGAGCGGAGGCGTTTTTGCACCAGTTTTTCCAAACCGTCAAACGCGCCGCTGACGATGAACAGGATGTGGCGGGTGTTGATGGTGGAGGGGGCGCTCTTGCCGCGTTGCGAGACCTCCATCATCGCCTGGATTTGGCCGCTGATGTCGTTGGGGGAGCGGGCGGGGACCTCGGTTTCCTCCAGGAGTTTGAGCAGGTTGGTTTGCACGCCGCGCCCGCTGACGTCGCGCCCGTTCATGTTGGGCGCGCCGGCAATCTTGTCAATCTCGTCAATGTAGATGATGCCGTATTGCGCCCTTTCCACATCGCCGTCGGCGTGGCGGAGCAGTTCGCGCACCAGGTCTTCGACATCGCCGCCGACGTAGCCGGTTTCGGAGAATTTGGTGGCGTCGCCCTTGATGAAGGGGACGCCGATCAGATCGGCGGCGTTGCGGATGAGGTAGGTCTTTCCCACGCCGGTCGGGCCGATGAGAATAATGTTTTGCTTGGCGTAATTGGGGGTGTCCTTGCCTTCGCGCGCCAGGCGGACATGGTGATAGTGGTCGCACAGGGCGACGCTGAGGACTTTTTTCGCCTCTTCCTGTTTGATGACAAAGCGGTCGAGGAAGGCTTTGACATCGCGGGGCGTTTTATTGAAGAGGAACTCCTGTTCGGGCGGAGCGGGCGGCGGGGAGGCCGCGGGGCCGGCGGGTTCGGGTTTGGGCATCGAGCCGCCGGCCAGGTGCTGGCGCACGAAATCCTGCATTTGGCGCTGGAATTCCTCCGGGGAGACCGGGCCATTGAGATTTCGTTTCGGAATCATCGCAAGCCAACTTAAACCACACCGCGCGCAAATGGCAACATGTTGCGGGAGGCAGCCTCCGGCCGGGGGCGGCGGGAAAGGGACCTGGTTCCACACGGCGGGAGGCGGCTGGAATGGGACGGATAGGACGGATAGGACGGATGGGACGGATGGGACGGATGGGGCGGAGCGGACGGAGGCGGCATCGCCGGGCCGGCGATCGAGGAATTGGCGGGGGCCGCGATGGGAAATGCGGAAAAACGGAAAATGCGCTTTGGGAGCGCATCTGAATTGACCCGGCGGGGTTCAATGATACAAGTAAGGAAGTGAATCGTATCGCAAAAGTGGGAAAAACGCTGGCCCTGCTGGTGGTTCTGGCGATGGTGGCCATTGGAGCGGGACTTGTGATTGCCTGGTATATGGGCAATCACGACACGGTGAGCGCGGTGGCGCTGGCCCCCGAGACTCCCGTTTCGCAGCCGCCCGAATCCGCGCCTCCCACGGTGACACCTCCCAAAGGTCCGGGACTTGGTTCGGTTCTGCCTCCGCTGCCGCCGGTCTGGACCAACCCGGCGACTCCAGCGGACAGCCTGCCGTGGGGACAAAGGCTGGATGAAATTCTGTTGCGCGGCGGCGAACCGAGCGACAAGGCGGACATGATCACCAACCTGATGAGCGTCGCGCCACCGGAGGCCCAGGTGGAGCTGGCGCAACATTTGATCAACATGGCGCAGGACGATCACTACGATGGGACGGCGGGATTGCTGACCAACGCCGCCACCCCGGCGGCCGTGTCCACGGTGCTGATGAATGATTTGCTCAACCGCCGGAACAACCTCAAGCTGCCGATGCTCCTGGCCATCGCCCGCAATGACGACCATCCTCTCAAGGACCAGGCCAGGGACATGTTGGAGCTTTTTCTCCAGGCGGATTATTCCACCAACTGGGACCAGTGGGCCGCCGCCGTGGATGCCTGGCTGCAGCAGAATCAGTAGCGATGAGGAAAGATCCGTTCCCAACAGGGACGGGCCGAGTCACCAGACGCGGTTCAGGCCGCCTTCCGCAATGGCTGTATCGTTTGTTCGATTTCCCTGGCGGAGGACAACCGGGCTTGATCCAGTTCGTAATGGGATTGCAGATTGAGCCAAAACTGGGGCGTGGTGTTGAAATATCGTCCCAGGCGCAGAGCGGTGTCGGCGGAAACGCCGCGCCGGCGCAGCGCGATTTCATTGACGCGGCGTGAAGGCACATGGATCTCCCTGGCCAGACGGTACTGGGAAATGCACAGCGGCTTCAAAAAGTCCTCCAACAGGATTTCTCCCGGATGGACAGGATTCAAGGCTGGGTCTTTCATAACATTCCTTCGGTTCAATTTGCGGACCGGCTCGCTCCAACGCAGGGTTTGTTCGTAATTAAACACCATCCCGGTGTCCCGGCATTGAAGCTCCGAATCACCCTTCAATAGCAACCAAAACCGTTATCATGTCAAACGCGCCATTCCGGCGATTGGGGCTGCCCGCCCCGTCGTGACCGCCAGTGAGTTCGTCGAGCCCAGGGGTTGTCTCCGCGGGGTCAATTCGCATTTTCCCTCCTAAAAAGGCAGTAAAACGCTACGATTTCCCTCGGAAAACAGCAAAATATGCTGTTTCAAATGTAGCCATACATTGTTGCCTTTTTCCCTTGACATCCTTGCCATGCGATGTTTTACTGTGGCCATGAACATTGACTAGCCATGCCGATCCCCGCCAATCTCCACCTGGAAATCCAAGCTCATCGCTCCCAGCACTACGGCGTTATCCGCTCTTCTTTCCGCGCCAACGGTAAAGTCATCCATACCAATCACGGCCGTATTTCCGGCCTGCCGCTGGACAAACTCAAGCTCATCCAAGCCGCCTTCCGCGGCGACGTCGTTGCTAAAAGCTCCGCCAACGCTTTCCGTGTTCTTTCTTCGCGCGAATACGGTGCCAGCCAGGCCTTCTTGCAGTTGGCCAAAGATCTGGGCTTGCCGCAAATCCTTTACTCCCGCCACGAACCTTGGATTGCCCCGGCCCTGGCGATGATCGTCGGACGGATCGTCTATGCCGGCAGCAAATTGGCTCTTTCCCAGCAGGGACCCAACACCGTGCTGTGGGAGTTGTGCGGCGTGGAGGGCAGAGTGGACGTGGACAAACATTGCTATGAGGTGATGGACCGGCTTTTGGAACGTCAGGCCGCCATTCAGCGGGCGCTGGCCCAAAAGCATTTGCAAAACGGGCATCTGGTTCTCTACGACATCACCAGCAGTTATTTGGAGGGAGAGTACGAAGGCAGCCAGTTGGTGGATTTTGGTTACAACCGCGACGGCAAACGCGGCCACGAACAGATCGTTGTCGCCCTGCTCTGCAACGAGCAAGGCTGCCCGGTGGGGGTGGAAGTCTTGGCGGGCAACACCAAGGACGACAAGACCGTGGCCGCCAAGGTGGAGCAGATTCAAAAGGAGTATGGCATCAGCCAACTGATTTTTGTGGGGGATCGGGGGATGATCACCCAGACCAGCCGCCGGCAGTTGGAAGGAGTCCAGGGACTGCGAACCATCAGCGCGCTGACCCATCGCCAAACGGTGGAGTTGCTGGAGCGCAAAGTGATCACCCGCGAGCTGTTCGATGAGAAATCCATCGCCGAGGTGATTGATCCCGACGATCCCCGGCGGCGCTATTGTCTGTGCCGCAATCCCGAAACGGCCCGGCGGGAAACGCAGACGCGAAAATCGCTCCTGGAAGCCACCCGCCAGCAATTGGAAAAGAGCGCTTGCTCCAAAAGGAAGGCCAAGGCCGAGAAGATTGGAGCCCGGGTGGGCCGGGTCTTGCAGCGTTTCAAAATGGGCAAGTTTGTGGACTGGTCGGTGCAGGAGGGCAAATTGCGGTGGAGTTTCAAGGAGGAGGCTATTGCCGCCGAAGAGCGCTTTGACGGCTGCTATGTCATTGTCAGCGATGTGCCGGCGGAACAAATGGCCAAGACCGAGGTGGTGGCCTCGTATAAGAAATTGAGTTTTGTGGAGCAGGCGTTTCGGAACCTGAAGACCGTCCAGTTGGAGATGCGTCCAATTTACCACAAGAAGGATGAGCGCATTCGCTGCCATGTGTTTATTTGCCTGTTGGCTTACTACCTGCAATGGCATGCGCGGCAGCGGCTCAAGCCCTTGTTTGCCGAGGACGGAGAAGGCAAACACCGGCAGTGGACCTTTGAGCATGTGATCGAGCGACTGAAAGGCGTTCGTAGCGAGCGGGTCACGGCCGAAGGAGTGGAGATCGAAATCCACACTCAGGCCGACGACCAGCAGCAGAGGATTTTGAGTCTAATTACCGGAAAGAGATCGTAGCCATGAAGCCGAAATAGAAAATGAACGAAAGCCCTTGGAAAATCAGGGGCTTACGCGGTTTTCAAAATGGGAAAGTGCGTCTTGGCCAAAGCGTTGCGTCATGACTACAGAGCGTCACTTTCGCTTCCGGTCGGCGAGTCGCCGACCGGCACAGGCGGGTCGCCTGTTCCACCCATCCAAAGGGCTGCCAGGT
>Ga0326728_10022948_pt1 | contig 11511 bp, 6 predicted proteins | sample MB3enrmetagenome_FD_207602 | JGI IMG/M metagenome (GOLD analysis project Ga0326728, IMG submission 207602) | Lab enriched peat soil microbial communities from McLean, Ithaca, NY, United States - MB31MN | ecosystem: Environmental > Terrestrial > Soil > Wetlands > Peat | place: USA: New York... | reverse complement strand
GGCCGCCCGCGCTACCCGTTGGCGCTCGGCGCTACCTGCGGGGACGGAGAAGAGAATCGCTTCGCGGGCTGCGGACTGCAAGGAGAACTGCAAAATAATGTCGCGTGGAGATAGGGCCCGCGGGCGGGGCCGCCCGCGCTACCCGGCGAGGACGGAGAAGAACACGGCTTCGCGGGCTGCGGACTGCAAGCAAAACTGCAAAATAATGTCTCTCGGAAATAGGGCCCGCGGGCCCTTCGACTCCGCTCAGGGCAGGCTCAAGGCCGCCCGCGCTACCTGCGAGGCCGCCCGCGCTACCTGTGGCGCCTGCTCTATAATCTTTCGAAGCATGAACAACTCTGGCAAGTTGCCGTTTGCGTCTTCCTCACGCGTGGTGAAACGCACGCGCGGGTATCTGCCGCATTGGGAGCAGGAGGGCGGCATGTATTTCCTCACGTTCCACTTGGGGGACTCGTTGCCGGCGGAGGTGCGGGAGAGGATTGCGCGGCGCAAAGCGATACTGGAGGCGGCGCGGCGCAGCGGACGGAAGCTGGTTCCCATGGAGTCGGTGCTTGAGCGCGAACTGAGTTCCCGCAAAATCGAGGAGTATCTGGATGCGGGGTACGGGGAGTGCATTCTCCGGCGGACGGAATGCGCTGCGCTGGTGGCGGAGGCGTTGCGGTTTTTCGAGGGCCGGCGTTACGAGTTTGAGGCTTGGTGCATCATGCCGAATCATGTGCATGCGGTGTTCCGCACGATGGAAGGACGTGGGCTCGCAGAGATCGTGAAGACGTGGAAATCGGTGACGTCACGGCGCATCAATGCGGTGCTGAGCCGCCGGGGGAGGCTCTGGCAGCCGGAGTATTATGACCACCTGATCCGGGACGAGGCCGAGTTGGAAGCCGCGGTGGAGTATGTTCGCAAAAACCCTGAGCGGGCAGGATTGGTGGGCTGGCCCTGGGTCTATGTGAAAAAGCGATGAAAGGGTAGCGCCGGCGGCCCCGCCGGCGGGTCCTGCGTGGGCGATCGAGGGCATGGACGGAGAGCAGAACGGCTTCGCGGGCTGCGGACTGCAAGGAGAACTGCAAAATAATGTCTCTCGCAGATAGGGCCCGCGGGCGGGGCCGCCCGCGCTACCCGTTGGCGCTCGGCGCTACCCGTGGGGACGGAGAAGAGAACGGCTTCGCGGGCTGCGGACTGCAAGGAGAACTGCAAGATACTGTGTCTCGGAGATAGGGCCCGCGGGCGGGGCCGCTGGCGCTACCTGCTGGGCCGACGACCAACGACCAACGACGAAAAGCTGCTGGCCGACGACCGACGACCGACGATCCCGCAAAGCGGGACCGGCGGCCGCCGGCCAGCTACTGTCTGGCTTCGGTTTCCGGCTGGGATGTGGCCAGGGGCGCGGGCAGGAACTGGGGCTTGGCTTCGCTCAGGGGGCTTTCCAGGGCGATGCGGAGCACGTCGTCCATGGTGTCCACGAAGTGCAGCTTCATGACCTGGCGCAAGTTCTCGGGGATATCGGGGAGGTCTTTTTCGTTGTCTTTGGGCAAGATGACCTCGAAAATGCCGGCGCGGTGGGCGGCCAGCAGCTTTTCTTTCAATCCGCCGATCGCGAGCACTTTGCCGCGCAAGGTGATTTCGCCGGTCATGGCCAGATCGCGGCGCACGGGAATGCCGCTGAGGGCGCTGGAAATGGCGGTGGCGATGGTGATGCCGGCGGAAGGTCCATCCTTGGGAATGGCGCCTTCGGGCACGTGCACGTGGATGTCGATGGTGCGGTAGAAGTCGCGGGGCAATCCCAACTGCTTCCAGCGCGAGCGGGCGTAGGTCATGGCGGCCTGGGCGGATTCCTGCATCACGTCGCCGAGCTTGCCGGTCAGGATGGGCTTGCCGCCCTTGCCTTCCACCACGGAAACTTCGGTGGCGAGAATGGAGCCGCCCACTTCGGTCCAGGCCAGGCCGGTAACCAGGCCGACCTCGCTCTTCTCGGCGGCGGCGGTATCGCGGAATTTCACGACCCCCAAAAACTCGGAGAGGCGGTCTTCGCCGATGACGATGGCGAATTCCAGGCCCTCCTTCACCACCTTGCGCGCCACCTTGCGGCACACGTTGCCGATTTCGCGCTCGAGGTTGCGCACCCCGGCTTCCCGCGTATACGAGCGGATGATGGCGGTAATGGCAGCGTCGGTGAAGGTGATGTTCTTCTCGGTCAGGCCGGCCTCGAGGCGCTGCTTCCTCACCAGGAACTGGCGGGCGATCTCGAGTTTTTCCTGCTCGGTGTAGCCGTGCAGGCGGAGCACCTCCATGCGGTCCTGCAGCGCCGGAGGAATGGTGTGGATGACGTTGGCGGTGGCGATGAAAAAGACCTGGGAGAGATCGTATTCCACGTCGAGATAGTGGTCCACGAAGGTGGCATTCTGCTCCGGGTCGAGCACTTCCAGGAGCGCGGCGCTGGGATCGCCGCGGAAATCCATGGACATCTTTTCGACTTCGTCGAGCATGAAGACGGGGTTCTTGGCGCCGGCTTTTTTCATCATCTGAATGATCTGGCCGGGGAGGGCGCCGATGTAAGTGCGGCGATGGCCGCGGATCTCGGCTTCATCGCGCACCCCGCCCAGCGAGAGGCGCACGAACTTGCGCCCCGTGGCCTTGGCGATCGACATGCCCAGGGAGGTCTTGCCGACGCCCGGCGGCCCCACAAAGCACAGGATGGAGCCTTTGGGGTTCTTCACCAACTGGCGCACGGCGAGAAATTCGAGGATGCGCTCCTTGATCTTTTCCAGCCCATAATGATCTTCGTTCAGGATGCGCTCGGCGCGCTCGATGTTGCGGATTTCCTTGGTGCGCTTCTTCCAGGGTACGGCCAGCAGCCAATCGAGGTAATTGCGCGAGACGGTGGACTCGGCCGACATGGGCGGCATGGCTTCGAGTTTCTTAAGCTCGTTGAGGGCCTTGTCGCGGACATCCTTGGGCATGCCGGCGGCGTCGATTTTTTTCTTCAGCTCGTCGAACTCGCTCTTTTCGCCGCGGCCGAGCTCCTTCTGGATGGCCTTGATCTTTTCGTTGAGGTAATACTCTTTCTGGGCGCGCTCCATCTGGCGTTTCACGCGGGACTGGATGGCGCGGTCCATGTTGAGCTTTTCGATCTCGACGTCAAGCAGGTCGGCCAGGCGGCTGACGCGTTCGGCGGGATCGAAGATTTCCAGCAGCTCCTGCTTTTCCTCGATGGCAAGCTGGAGGTTGGCGGCGATCGTGTCGGTGAGCTTGGCCGGGTCCTCCATGCGCACGGCGGCGATCATGGTTTCATAATTCAGCGACTGGCAAAGCTTCACGTACTGTTCGAAAAGCTGAGTCACGCGCTGCATGGCCTGATCGAGGCCGGGCGCGGGCTCGGGCGTGAACTTCACCGTGCGCACCATGGCCTGCAGATAGCCGTCGGCTTCGGCTACTTGCAGGATTTTGCCGCGCTCAATGCCTTCAACCAATACCTTAATATTTCCGTCCGGGAGCTTGAGCGATTGGACGATATTGACTATGGTTCCGACCTGATAGATTTCATTGGGGCGGGGTTCATCGACGCCGGCATCGTGCTGGGTGGCGAGAAAAATCCTTTTATCGGAGCCCAGCGCCGCTTCCAGGGCGCGCACGCTGGATTCCCGGCCCACGACGAAAGGCGTCATCATGTAAGGAAAGATGACCACGTCGCGGATGGGCATCATGGGCAGCTTCCGGGTCTCGAATTTTTCCTTTTGGCTCACCATAGCATTTTAAACCGTTTCCCGTTTCCCCGCTTTACGTTTCACGTTTCACGTTTCACGCAGGAAACAACGCCTCCGGATTCCCGCCAGCAGGTCGTTGGCCATCGGCCAGACAAGGAACGTTTCCCGTCCCCCGTCTCCCGTTTCACGTTTCACGTTTCACGTTTCACGTTTCACGCAGGAAACAACGCCTCCGGATTCCCGCCAGCAGGTTGTTGGCCATCGGCCAGACAAGGAACGTTTCTCGTCCCCCGTCTCCCGTTTCCCGTTTCGCGTTTCACGTTTCACGTTTCACGTAAGAAACGGCGCTTCCGGCTTCCCGCCAGCAGGTCGTTGGCCATCGGCCAGACCAGGAACGTTTCTCGTCCCCCGTCTCCCGCCCCCGTTTCACGTTTCACGTTTCACGTTTCACGTAAGAAACAGCGCCTCCGGCTTCCTGGGGAATGGGAGGTTTCCCGCGGCACAGCCCAGGGGGTGGCGAAGAACCGCCTTCCCACTATAAACCGGAATGGGGTTCAGCCAAGGACTAATTGCCCTTGGCCGATTGCGAGTTTGGTTACCCCGCCTTTTCCATGGCGGCGAGGGAAACCTCGCGTTTATCCACCATTTCGCGGGTAACCTCGAATTCCTTCAGGCGCTTCTGGCTGGGCAGGTGGTACATGAGGTCGAGCATAAGCTCTTCCAGGATCATGCGCAGGCCGCGGGCGCCGACTTTGCGGTTCATGGCTTCGCGGGCGATGGCGCGCAAGGCCTCCTGGGCGAAGGTGAGCTTGACGTTTTCGAACTCGAACAAGCGCTGATACTGCTTGGTGATGGCGTTACGCGGGCGGGTGAGGATTTCCATGAGGGCCATCTCATCGAGGTCTTCGAGCATGCCGATCACGGGCACGCGCCCGACAAACTCGGGGATGAGGCCGAACTTGATGAGGTCCTGGGGCTGGACCATTTGCAGGATCTCGGTATCGCGGCCTACGGGGGGCGGCAGCTCGGGTTCGGCGGCGTCGCCGTGCGGGGTGGAGCGGAAGCCCAACTGTTTTCTGCCGATGCGGCGGCCGATGATCTTTTCCAGCCCGACGAAAGCGCCGCCGCAAATGAAGAGGATGTTGGTGGTATCGACGGGGGTAAATTCCTGGTGGGGATGCTTGCGGCCGCCCTGGGGAGGCACATTGGCGACGGTGCCTTCGAGGATTTTGAGCAGGGCCTGCTGCACGCCTTCGCCGCTGACGTCGCGGGTAATGGAAGGGTTCTCGTCTTTGCGGCCGATCTTATCGATTTCGTCGATATAAATGATGCCGGTCTGGGCGCGGCCCACGTCGCCTTCGGCGGCTTGGAGGAGCTTGAGGATGATGTTTTCCACGTCCTCGCCGACGTAACCGGCTTCGGTGAGGGTAGTGGCATCGACGATGGCAAAGGGCACGTCGAGCATCTTGGCCAGGGTCTGGGCGAGGAGGGTTTTGCCGGTGCCAGTGGGTCCGATGAGCAGGATATTGGACTTGGTAAGCTCGACCTCGCCGGTACGCTGGCGGTTCATGTAGATGCGCTTGTAGTGGTTATAAACGGCGACCGCCAGCTTTTTCTTGGTCTGTTCCTGGCCAATGACGTATTCGTCGAGGAAGGTTTTGACCTCCTGGGGCTTGGGCAGGTGATTCGGGGCGGTGGTGGTGCGCGTCTCGGTGCGGTCGTCCTCGAGAATGGAATTGCAGACCGCGACACATTCATCGCAAATGTATGCCCGGGGATAGTCACTGGGGGAAGAAATGAGCTTGGCCACCGCATCCTGCGATTTGTGGCAGAAGGAACAGCGTAGAACCTCGTCCGAACCCGACCTGGATTTCACTGGGTAGCTCCTTAGTATTTAGCCTGCCGGCGCCATCATGTTTCGCCGCGCCGCCGGCGGCGCCCGCTGTGCGCGCCGCCCCGCGCCCCGCCGAATCCCCCAGCCAGCCCCGCCCGCGTCCACAGCCGCACGGGCGGCGCAGAAGGCTTACCGGGGTTTATCGATGATGTCGTCAATGATGCCGTACTCCTTTGCCTGCTGTGAATTCATGATAAAGTCCCGTTCCACGTCTTTTTCCACCTTATCCAGCCGCTGTCCGGTGTGCTTAGCCAGCAACTGGTTAAGGATTTCGCGCATGCGGAGAATCTCGCGCGCGTGAATATCGATATCGGTGGCCTGGCCGCTCAAGCCGCCCATGATGTGCGGCTGATGGATCAGGATGCGGGAGGTGGGTAAGGCATAACGCTTAGCCGGGGCGCCGGCCGCGAGCAACATGGCGCCCATGCTTGCCGCCTGGCCGATACAGATGGTCATCACGTCGTTCTTGATGTACTGCATGGTGTCGTAAATGGCCATGCCGGCCGTGATGGAGCCGCCCGGCGAATTGATGTAAAGCTGAATGTCCTTTTCCGGGTCTTCGGCTGAGAGGAAGAGCAACTGGGCAATGATCAGGTTGGCGACGTTGTCGTCAATAGGGGTGCCCAGAAAAATAATATTGTCGCGCAGCAGCCGGGAATAAATGTCGTAGGCCCGCTCGCCCCGCCCGGTCTGCTCGATTACCATGGGAACCAGCATTCCGCTCCGGTCCTTTCACACGCATGACCTGCCGCGCTCCCCGCGCCGCGTGCTGCGCGGGGTGAGACCAGTAAAGCCCGCCTGAGGCGGCGATTCAGGCGGACCGGTGATACAGGAAGTCGAGGGTTTTCTCGTTGCGCAAACGCTGGCGCAACCGGGCCAGCGTGCCCTCCCGGGTCAAGCGCGTCCGCAACTCCTCGACCGTCTGCCGCGCTTGGCGCGCCATCGCCTCCAACTCCCGGTTCACTTCGGCATCGCTGAGCTCGAGGTTCTCGAGATCGGCGATGCGGTCCAAAATCAACGCTACCCGGACATCCCTGGCGGCCGGCTCGCGTTGCGCGGCGCGCAGCCGCGTCATGTCCATCTTCTGCAAATCCTCGGCGCGCATGCCTTGGGCCGCCAAAGCGCGCAAACCGCGCGCCAGCCGCAGGCCGATCTGCCGCTCGACCAGCGCTTCCGGGAGCGGAAAGGCGTGCCGCTGCACCAGGCTTTCGATAATCCGGTCTTTCGCCTGGCGCTCGGCGGCGCGTTCCTTCTCGATTTTGATGCCGTCCCGGACGCGTTGCCGCAGCGCGCCCAAATTTTCCCACTCACCCACTTGCCGGGCGAACTCATCGTTCAGCTCGGGCAGGCTCTTGCTTTTTATGCCTTTCACCGTGACCGCGTAGGTGAAGGCGCTGCCTGCTAATCTTTCATCGGCAAAATCCTCCGGATAGATTACCTCAAAAGTACGTTCGTCACCGGGCCGGAGGCCGCGCAAATTTTCGGTGAAGGCGGGAACGGTATTGGCGCCGCCGATCTCCACCAGCACGTCGTCCACGCGGATAGGCTTGCCGGGGGCTTGCCGGGGGGTTCCGGTGAACGCCACTTGCGCATAATCGCCTTCCTGCAAGGCGCGGTTCTCCACCGCCGCGTAGGCGGCGTGCTGCTCGCGGAGCTCTTGCAGCGCCTGCTCGATTTCCGCGGCGGTGACCTCGACTTCCACGGACCCCGGCCGCAAAGCTTCATACCCGGAGATTTCGATTTCCGGCAAGACTTCAAACGTGGCCTTGAAATGCAAGGCCTCTCCCTCAGCCATGCTGAGCTCCGATACCTTCGGCTCGGAAACGGGCTTGAGGCCGTGTTTTTCGGCTTCGTCGAGGAAATATTTCGGGACCAGGCGTTCCAGCAAATCGTCTTTCAACTCCCCGGCGAAGCGCTGCCGCACCACGGAGAACGGGACTTTGCCGCGGCGGAACCCCGGCACCCGGGCGAGCTTCTGATACTTGCGCAGCAAAGTTTCGGTTTCCTGGGCCACAACCGCGGCGGGCACTTGGATGTGCAGCTCGCGCGTGCAGTCAGCGGTGCTTGGGGTGGAGGTCAATGAGGACACCCGGCCGTTAGATTCGACTCCGCCGCAAATGAATCCTGCAACCTTATCATTAGCATTTTAGAAGTGGGAAAGAAAGCCGGTCAAACGGCGGGAACCCCGGGCGCCGCGCGGCACGCTCCCCGGCGGCGGGGAGCAATCGCCCCGCCGCCGGCGCCCGGCAGAATCCGGCGTTCTCCGGCGGGGCGCCTGGCGTCCGGCGCTGAGCGGCGCCGCGGGGGAGCGCCATCACTTGCCGGCCTCGAGCTGCTGGAGGACGGCGGCATAGTTGGGGTCCACTTGGCGCATGTAGTCGGCCAGCCGCTTCTTTTCCTCGCTGGTCATGGTGGCGCTTCCGGTGAGAATACGGCGCAGGGTGGCGGCGATATCGTCAACGTAATTGGTCATGCGAATGTATTCGCCGGTGGCGGTCATGTTAGCTCCTCCTCGAAAGGAAACGGCGTGCAGCCGAATGTAAAATGCCGGTCCGTAACCGCGGCCGGGGATAACTTATTCTCAACCCTCGGCGCGCTTTCGTAAAGCCCGGGCGCCTGCAGGTGAGGCCCATTGCCTCCGCCCGGGGCGCTAGGGACGCGCCGCGCTTAAGGCAGCGATACGCTCTTTGGCCGCGGCCAGGTCCGGATTCAGTTGCAGGGCCTTTTGGTAGGCGGCCAGCGCCGGCGCGGGATTTCCGGCGGCTTCCAGGGACTCGGCCAGCAACAGCCAGCGCTGGGCAGTAGGTTCAATGGCGAGGGCGCGCGAGAACCGGTCTGCCGCCTCGGCATAGCGCCCTTGCTGATAAAGGATGAGGCCCAGCCCGATCAGGGAAGTAGCATGGCGAGGATCAACGCGCAGCGCGGCGCTATAGTTCTCCCAGGCGGCCTGAGTGTTGCCCAGCCGGGAGTACAACGAGCCCAGATTGTTAAGGCAGCTAACCCGGACTACGTCGTCCGCCGCATAGCGCAGAGCCGCCAGAAATTCGGGCACGGCGGGCGCGAAATCCTCTTGGGCCAGCAGGGCGGTGGCAATATCGTAGTGAGTTCTTGCGCTCTCAGGATCAAGACGCTCCGCAACGCGATAGTGCTGCAGGCTCTCATCCACCAGCCCGGCGGAAAACAGGGCTACCCCGAGCTCGGATTCTATGATGCTGTCGGGCGAGGGACTGACTTGATGGGCGCGGGTGAACAGGGCTACCGAATCCCGCCAGCACCACAGGTCGGCGCGGGTGACGAAGCCGGCCGCCAGCAACAAGCAGGCAGCCGCCGCCGCCGTGACCGGGCGCGGCAGACGCAGGGCCGCCACGGCTTCCGCCGCCAGCCACGCGGCCATGACAAACAGCCCGAGCAGCGGAATATAGGCGTAACGGTCCGCCATGGCGTGCGCGCCCACCTGCACGATGCCGATCACCGGCACCAGCGTGCCCAGAAAGAAAAACCAGCCGGAGAAAAGATACCGGCGGCGGCGCTGCCAAAGCACGCACCCGGTGATGGCGGCGAGAAACAAAGCGCACAGCAGCACGTTCCAGAAGGGCAGCGCAGGGTACGGGTAATAAGCCGCCAGCCCGGAAGGCCAGAAGGTCATGCGAAGGTATTCGCAGTAAGAGTGCGCCGCATTGGCCAAATGCACGGAGAGCGGACGCGGGACTCCCGCATGCATGGCGCCGGCTTTTCTCTGCGCCACCAGCGTGATCCAGGAAGAGGCCGCCGACAGAGGCAAAAGCGGCAGCTTCTCGAGCGACAAGCGCGCGCCTTGCCGCCACCAGCTCAAGGGCGCGCTGCCCGCGCCGGGGGAAAGGCGGTTGACTGGGTCCGGCAGCCGGGAGAGCGGCCAGTAATCCAGCAGCAGCAGCACGAAGGGAAAGGTGACGGCCATGGGCTTGGACATCAGGGAGGCGGCGAAGGCGGCGGTAAAAGCCAAGTACCTTTTCCAATTGGGATTTTTCACGTACCAGCCGTAACCCCCAAGCGCCAGCAGAAAGAAGAACGTGCTCAGCAGGTTTTTCCGCTCCGCGATCCAGGCGACGCTTTCCACGTTGAGAGGATGGAGGGCGAAGAGCGCGGCGACGAAGAAACTGCGGCCCAGGCAGCCGGTGGCGCGGCGCAGGAGGAAGAACAGGAGCAGAACGTTGGCGGCATGGATCAGGAGGTTGACGCAATGCGGGCCTGCCGGGTTCATGCCGAAGAGGCTGGAGTCGAGCAGGTGAGAAAGCCAGGTAAGGGGATGCCAGTTGGCGGCCTCCAGGCTGGTAAAGGCCCAGGCGGCGGTGGCCAGGCTCAAGCCGGCTTGCACATGGGAGTTGGTGGTGATGTAGACATTGTCGTCCCAGGTGAGAAAGCTGAAGTTGCGCGCGGGCGCGTAGAGGAGCAAGGTAGCGGCCAGCAGCAGGAGCGCCAGCAGGGAGGGCGCGTGCCAAGTTCCCGATTTGCGGGAGCGCTTCATGGTAGCCATCTTACAACCGGGGAGAGCAAGTTTCTACGCGGCAAAAACCTGGGTGGAGCGGCGGAATCAGCGGGGCTGGGGGCTCAGGGCGGCGATACGCTCTCTGGCTTTGGTGAGGTTCGGATTCAGATGCAGGGCCTTCTGGTAGGCGGCCAGCGCCGGCGAGCGATTTCCGGCGGCTTCCAGGGACTGGGCCAGCCACAACCAGCCTTGGGCAGTAGGTTCAATGGCGAGGGCGCGCGAGAACTGGTCTGCCGCCTCGGCATAGCGCCCTTGCTGATAAAGAATGGAGCCCAGTCCCGTCAGGGAGGTAGCATAGCGGGGATTAAGGCGCAGAGCGGCGGTGAAACTCCGCCACGCGTCCTCGGAATGGCCAAGCTTAAAGTACAACACGCCTAAATTGTTAATGCAGGCTACCCGAACTATGTCATTCGTCGCGTAGCGCAGAGCAGCCTGCAGTTCCGGCACGGCAGGCGCCAGTTCCCCCTCGGCCATCAAAGCGGTGGCAATATCATAGTGAAGGAGTGCATCTTGAGGGTCGAGGCGCTCCGCCATCCGAAAGTGCGGCAAGCTCTCATCCACCAAACCCGCACGAAACTGGGCCGCTCCGAGCTTCCCCTCGATGGTTGAGTCTGGCGAGGAGGAAAGTTCCTCCGCGCGCACAAACAGGGTTACGGAGTCCTTCCAATACCACAAGTTGGCGCGCGCGACGAAGCCGGCCGCCAGCAACAAGCAGGCGGCCGCCGCCGCCGTGACCGCGCGCGGCAGACGCAGGGCCGCCAGAGCTTCCGCCGCCAGCCACGCGGCCATGACAAACAGCCCGAGCAGCGGAATATAGGCGTAGCGGTCCGCCATGGCTTGCACGCCTACCTGCACGATGCCGATCACCGGCACCAGCGTGCCCAGGAAGAAAAACCAGCCGGAGAAAAGATACCGGCGGCGGTGCTGCCAAAGCACGCACCCGGTGATGGCGGCGAGAAACAAAGCGCACAGCAGCACGTTCCAGAAGGGCAGCGCAGGGTACGGGTAAAAAGCCGCCAGCCCGGAAGGCCAGAACATCATGCGGACATATTCGCAGTACGAGTGCGCGGCGTTGCTCAGGTGCGTTGACAGCCGTTGCGGCACCCCCAAGTCCATGGTGCCGCCTTGCCTTTGCGCCACCAGCGTGATCCACGAAGAGACCGCCGACAGAGGCAAAAGCGGCAACTTCTCGAGCGACAAGCGCGCGCCTTGCCGCCACCAGCCAGAGCGCGCGCTGCCGCCGGCGCGGGGAAGCTCGCTGAACGGGTCCGGCAGCCGGGAGAGCGGCCAGTAATCCAGCAGCAGCAGCACGAAGGGAAAGGTGACGGCCATGGGCTTGGACATCAGGGAGGCGGCGAAGGCGGCGGTAAAAGCCAAGTACCTTTTCCAAT
>Ga0326728_10022947_pt1 | contig 11513 bp, 10 predicted proteins | sample MB3enrmetagenome_FD_207602 | JGI IMG/M metagenome (GOLD analysis project Ga0326728, IMG submission 207602) | Lab enriched peat soil microbial communities from McLean, Ithaca, NY, United States - MB31MN | ecosystem: Environmental > Terrestrial > Soil > Wetlands > Peat | place: USA: New York... | reverse complement strand
CACGCGAGGGCTCCATAGTCGTTGCTCCACGAGCTCGACCGTCCGGCGGGCTCGAGGGTCGTTCCACTCCAGCAGGCCGAGCTTGAGGGCCAGCAGCACGGAGGAATCGACCCGTTCGTCGCGGGGGTGGATGCTGCGGACGAACCGCTCGTGCCCGGCATCCCAGAGGTGTTCCAGGGCGGCCTCGTGGATCGCCGAACTGGCCTCGCGCCACCGGGCCCCGTCCTTGCCGAGCTCGAGGGCGATGCGGGCCGCCCGTTCCAGGGCATGGGTGACCACGGCCGTCGAGTAGGTGTGGATCCCGTCCCGTTCTTCCCAGAGGTCGAAGCTAGGCCGGGGCAGCCCGGTCGGGAGGTCCCGGAACTTCAGGAGGAAATCGGCGGCGCTCTTCACCATCGGCCAGTGGTCGAGCAGGACATCGAGGTCGCCCCGGAGCTTGAAATGGTGCCAGACCGCGGCCACGACGGTGCCGGTCTGGTCGACCTGCAGGAACGGGGGGGGATGCCAGGTGCTCCCCACCGTGCCGTCGGGGAAATGGCGGTGGAGGAACGACCCGTCCGGTCGCTGGCATTGGGCGGCGAACTTCAGGAACCGATGGGCGTTGTCGTAGAGGCCGGCCTCATCCATCGCCTTGCTGATGTAGCCGCCGTCGCGCCACCAACAGTAGTTGTAGGTGTCCCCGCCCACCACGAGGGAGGTGGTATCCGGCGAGGCGACGACGGACCCGTTCTGGCCGGAAATGTGACGAAGCACCAGGACGCTCGTCTGGTAGAGCCGGCGGGCCCGCTCGTCGAGGCCGGGCGTGGGGCGGGCCGGATGGCGGGCGAGCCACGTCCCCCAGAACGCTTGGGCCTCTCGTTCGAACCTCTGAGGGTCGCCAGAACGGACGTACTCCCGGAGCCGGCGGACATCCTCGAGGCTCCGGCCGACCGCCACGAAGAGCCGGACCGGCACCGTCTCGGCCCCGCGACCGACCAGGTCCCACTGGAGCACGCTGTCGGCCGCTCCGTGGCTGATCGTCCGCCCCTCGAGGAAGCCATCCTCGGCGTCCACGTACGTGCCCCGCAGCCCCTTGAGCGTGTGCTCGCCGCAGACGGCGTGGTTGAACCCCGGTTCGCTGAACAGCTCAAAGTAGTAGCTCCGCTTGTAATGGACGACCGAGTGGAGTTCCGGGTCGACGTAAGCGGTCTCCTGGAACATCGATTCCTCGATCTTGAAGGAGTGGTAGGCGAACAGGCGGATCCGGCGGCCGAGCGGGGCGCGCAGACGAAGCACCCGGATGAGGAGGTCGTGGTTCGGGTGCACATGTTCCTGGACCCGCACCTCGAGGCCCATTCCGGTGAACACCGTCTCCGGGACCGATGTCGAGCACTCCGGGTTCTGTCGGACCTCGAACGGACCGCCCGGTCTCAGCCACGCGAACTGGTGGGCGTCGAGGTCAAAGACGCCGAGGCGAGCTTCGCGAAGGTGCTGGAACTCGCCCGGGTAGGGGAAGAAAAGGTCGTTCCACTCGCCCCCTTCGTTCACGGTCAACAGCACTCGGCCGTTCCCAGAAAGAGCCGTGATCATCCCTTCCCCTCTGCGACGCCACCCTATGAGCTCTCGGAGGCCGTGCGCGCGGCGGTCCCGAGTCCTCCATCCCGTGGGGTCGGGGACCGATGGAGCGCGGAGGAGCGGGTCGGCGGTCGACCGCTCTGTCGGCTCAGATGATCACGTCGAACCGCACGTGGGCGCGTTCGATAGGGGTGGGGGCTCGGCGATGGAGCGCTCGGGCATCGCTCGCCCCCTGAGGGCCGCTGATCGCCCGTTCGAACTCCTCGAGGGTCGCACGGGAGCCCTCCGCCACCACGACCACGGTGCCGTCGGACTCGTTCCGTACGGTTCCGGTGACCCCGAGGCGACCCGCCGCCCTTCGCACCCGATCACGGTATCCGACCCCTTGAACGAGCCCCCCCATCACTAGGTCGACGCGGAGCCGGCGTTCGAGGCCGTACACTGGGTCCATTCCGTCGGAGGCCGCGTCGGGCAAACGCGGTGCCAGCCTCGTCGTGCCGTATAACTTCCCTGCTCGCGCGAGGGGGGTCACCCGACCCAGTTCCATACGTATAAATACGTGGCTATCCAGATTTATCATGCCAGCACGGCGGGGAACAAACCATGGCAAGTGGATTGCAACGAAAGACGATCTACGTCGGAACGGTCGTGGCGATACTGGCTCTGGTCAGCGGGTTCGCGCTCGCCTCGACCGGGATCATGCTGACCCACCACAATCAGAACGCCAGCGGCGACTTCACGAGCACGACCGGCCCCGTCAACGGTGTCACGTGGGTCTCGACCCAGCTCAACACCACCAACACCGTGACCATGACGGTCCAAACCGCGCTCGGGATCCCGAGCGCACCGGTGAGCCTCGGGGCCGGTATGAACGTGTTCTGCCTGAGCGGGAATGTCGCGGGTTCGAGCCCGTGCACCGAGGGGGACTTCAGCGAGTGGGCGAACTACAGCTTCACGACGAGCTTCACGGGCGCCATGAGCGTCACGATGTCCATCATCACGGGGGCGTACTCCGCCGCCCAGACGCTCTACGTCTCGCAGCCGGGCACCGGGGACGTCGCCGGAAGCATCGTGCTGGTGTGGGACCTCGGGTCGAACTCGATCTCGGTCAACAGCGTGTCCGTGACACTGAACCAGTGTAGCGGGGCCACAAGTTGTCCATAAGGGGACCATAGGCGGGGCCCGCCGCCCTCTACCGAGGGTTCGCGGGCCGACCAACCCTTTCTTTCCCTCCCCGCTACTTCTTTTTGGCTCCCCCGAATCCGAATCCCCTTTCGGAGCACTCTCTTGGGTCCATGGGAATCGACGCCAAGCATTAATTCGAGGAAGGGACCCTAGTAATCCCTCGGGGATCTCACCGGGGGAGGATGGAGCGGGCAGAGTGGTCCGAAGAGGAGCTCCCGGAAGAGGGGGACGCCCCAACCTCTCGGGGTAGGGCTCCACCCCGGGTCCGTCGGGAGGAGCCCGAAAGTTCCCGCGGCCACTTCATCGAGGCGCTCAACGAGAGCCTTCCGTTCATCCTGTTCGGCGTCGTGTGCATCGGACTGTCCATCTGGCTCTGGGACGTGAGCCCCGCCCCGGGAAGCGTGCTCCCGCTCTGGATCCTTCTGCTCGGGATCGGGATGATCGCCCTTCTCGGCGGGATCCTCGCGATGGTCCTTGGCGAGAACGCTCCCGAGGTCCGGAGCTCTAGGACGCGGACCTCCGGGTCGCGGACCCCGTCGGCCCGGGGCCCCGTCCGTCCGCGGGCCGTCGCCCCGGCCAGCCCCCCCGAACCTGCGGCCCCGATCCCGCCGGCATATCGCCCCCCCGAGCCGTCGTACGACGATTGGCCCGTTCGGCGGCCGCTCTTCGACCTCGGCGCCCTCCGCATGGAGACCGAGGATCTCGCGGAGATCCCGACCGACCGCCCTGCCTCGCCCGAGGAGTCCATCGACCCGCTGTTGCGCCTACGCCGAACTCCCTCCGCGGCCCCCATCCGGGAGCCGGACGTTCGGGAGGCCGGCGATGAGGTGCTCCGGAGCATCGACGACCTGAGCGTCTACGTCCGGGGGGACGACCGCCCCCGGCGGACGGCCGCTCCCTCCTCTTCCTCGCCCACGCGGGACTCCTGGCGGTGCGGTAACTGCGAGAAGGGGTTCCCGGGGACCGAGCTCGACCATCCGTGTCGGACCTGCGGCGCCTCGCTCTGCCGGATGTGCTTTGAGCGGTCCACCCAGGACGGTCAGTCCTCCCTCTGCTCGGTCTGTACCCTCCTCGAAGGCGTGCCGGACCGCCAGCTCGCAGCGGCGGTCGAACCCCCGGTCCTCCCCCGGCTCAAGGTAACGACCGGCCCACGGGCCGACTAGGAGCCGCGCTAGTTGGTCGGGGGGAGGTTCGCTTTCACCCGGAGCGCCGAGTAGAACCCCCCGAACGCCGTGGCCGTATGGGTCCGGAGCCCTTGGTTCCGCAGCACCTCTCGTACTTCCCGGGCGCTCTGTCGGACGTCGAGCGTCTTCGTGGTGTCGAACCGGTACTGGAAGGTGCCCGGGGGCCCCCGAGGGAACGGCTCCCAGTCTCGGACGCTCGTGACCCGAAGCTCGTGGTTCTTGAGCCGGTTCTCCGCCGGAGCGAACGCGGGAAGGGCGAGGTGCTCGTCGGTCAGCCACATGAGGGTCGCCTCTCGGACCGCTCCTTCGCTCAGCTCGTCGAGGCCGCCCGTGGGGGCGACCTGGTTACGGACCCAAGCGACGAGGGCGTCGAAGGTGCGCTCGGAGTTCTCCTCGAGGAGCTGGAGCACGGCCTGGCGGATGGCGACGCGCCGGAGCTGCTGGATCCCCGTCTCCGAGCCGCGGTAGTCGCCCCCGAGGCCGAGGAGCGCCTCGCCGTTCTCCGGCAGGTCTTTGAGGGTGAGCACGGTCAGCGGGGTCGGGGTCTCGGAGTCGCTGACGTACCACACCGAGAACTCCTGACCGTTGGTCACGATCGCGACCGGAGCGTTGACGCTGCGGGCCATCTTCACGACCGCATCGGAATCCGTCCCGGGCTCCTCGGGCGCCTTGACGTCGACGAGAATGCGAGGCCGGCCCGCCGCGTCCAGAAGGGCGTAATCGACATGCTCGCCGTCCCGCCCGACCGGGAAGTCCAGGAACACCTGCTTCTTGTCGCGAGGGTCCCACCCGAGGGCGCTCAAGAACGGGCTCACGATCCAGTGCTTGACCTGTTGCTCGGTGAGGTCCTTCACGTCGCGCTGGGTCTCGCTCGCGACGAGGTAGAAATCCGCCAATCGGCGGGAGAGCTCCGAGGCTTCCATGGCCATCTCAACGCCGCGCCGGGACATTAAATGTTACGGAGGTCGGGCACGACGGAGCTGTCGCGCCGCCGATTCGAGGTACGGTGCGAGAGGTCGGAGCTCTCGACCGAGCCCGGCGTAGGCCGGAAGCCCGAGCCGGTCGCTCATGAGCCACTCGACCTCGTACGGGTAGAGGAGCCGCGAGCCGAGGGCGACCATCATCCGGGTCAGGGCGAGGGCGCCCCGTCGGGAGAGGTGGAAGTAGCGCGGGGCCCGACCGACCGCCGCGAACAGTCGGTCGGTGAGCTCCCGGTACGTGAATCGGACCGGCCCGCCGAGGTCGACGGTCCCGACTTCGGACCGGGTCGCCTCCCGGAGCAGGATGTCGGCGAGGTCGGCGGTGGCGAGCGGGCTCACGTGATAGCCTCCGTCCCCGAAGATCGGGAACCGACGGTAGCGCTGCATCAACCGCATCATCGGGCCGAGGAGGCGGTCCCCCTCGCCGAAGAGCAGGGTCGGTCGGAGGATCCGGTAAGAGAGGCCGCTCTCGGCGAGGGCCCGGTCGAACCCCCTCTTCTCGACGAAGTACGGTAGCTCCCTCTCGAGACCCGCCGGCCCGTCGGGCACGCTCACGTGCAGGAACCGCGGAACGCGTCGCTCTACCGACGCCGCAAGGCATCGCCGCAAGCCCTCGGCGAGCGATCGGAACGCCTCGGCCCGCTCCCAACGGTACCACGCCAGGGTCAGCACGCAATCGACCCCGTCGAGGAGGGGGCCCCAGTCCCGAACCGACGCGACGTCCACGGCGACCCGTTCCACGTTCGGTCCCGATTCGGCGTCGACCCGGTTCCGATGGACCGAGCGGACCGTCCAGCCGGGCAGGAACGCCGGCAGGACCGAACGGCCCACAAGGCCACCGCCCCCCCCGACGAGGAGGAGGCGCGGCCGGGAGGAGCCGACGCTCATCCCTCGGGGACCGCCGAAACGACGGGACCGGAGGCTCGAGCCTCGCCGGGGACAAAAGCCGGGGAGAACACCGCTTGCCAGGCCTCCTTGACCGGGGCCCGAAGCTCCTTGACCGTCACCGGGTGGCCGGCCTCCTCGGTCACCGAGGTCATGAGGCGACCGTCGAAGCCGCACGGGTGGAACGCCCGGAACGGGCCGAGGTCGTTGTCGACATTGAGGGCGAACCCATGGAAGGTGACCCATTCCTCCACGGCGACCCCCACCGAGGCGATCTTCCGGGTCCCGTCCACCCAGACGCCCCGCTTGCCGGGCAGCCTTTCGGCCGAGATCCCGAAGGCGGCCACGGCCCGGACGACGAGCTCCTCGACATCGTGGACGAACCTGCGCACGTCCCGACCTCGAGGGTTGAGGTCGACGATGGGATAGCCCACGAGCTGGCCCGGACCGTGGTAGGTGCTCTTGCCGCCCCGCTCGACCCGGACCACCGGGATCCCGGACGGGGCCGGCTCTCCGTCATCTCCCTGGACCCCGACGGTGATGACCGGCGGGTGCTCGACGAGGAGCAGGGTGTCCGGGACCTCCTGACGGCGACGAGCCCGTCGAAGCTCCCGCATCTCCCGAAGGGATTCCTCGTACGGACGGAGCCCCCAGTCACGCACCTCGAGCAATCTCTCGCCTCCGGGCCACGTGCATCGGCTCGTCCAGCCATAACAATGCGGCCTCCTGAAGCATCTCCGAGAAGGTCGGGTGCGGGTGAATGGTCATCGCCACGTCTCGGACGGTCGCGCCCATCTCCAACGCGAGCGCCGCCTCGGCCGCGAACTCCCCGGCGGCTTGCCCGATGGCATGGACCCCGACGAGGAGTCCCGTCGGCTCGTCCCCGACGACTTTGAGCCACCCTTGGGTGGCGTGGTAGGCGTGCGCGCGTCCCAGAGCGGCGTACGGGAAGCGGACCTCGCGCGGGTGGTACCCCTTGGCCTCCGCCTCGGCGACGGTGAGCCCGGTGCTCGCGATCTCCGGTGTCGTGAACACGACGGACGGCACCACGGCGAACTGGTAGCGCGTGTTCTTCCCGGCGATCACCTCGGCGGCCACGACCCCCTCCCGGTAGGCCTTGTGGGCGAGCATCGGCAGCCGACCCACGTCGCCGACGGCGAAGATGTGCGGGACGTTGGTCCGCTGTTGGTCGTCGACCAGGACCGAGCCGGAGCGGGGGTCGACCTTGACGCCGGCTTCGTCGAGCCCGAGGCCGGCGGTCGCCGCCCTCTTGCCGATCGTCAGGAAAAGTCGTTCGGCGGAGAGCGTCTCCTCGCCGGCGGCGGAGGTGACCGCCATCCGGACCCCTTCGGCGTTCCGCTCGAGCTTCGTGGCCCTGGTGGAGGTCTTCACCGTGATTCCCTGTCGCTCGAAGGTTCGGGTGAGCTCTCGGGAGAGGTCCGCGTCGAGGCCCGGCAGGAGCTGGGGGAGCAACTCGACGATCGTGACCTGGACCCCGACGGTCGCACAGAACTGACCGAGCTCGCATCCGCTCACCCCGCCGCCGAGGACCAGGAGCGATGCCGGTAGTCGGCTCAGGTCGAGCATCTCCCAGGCCGTGAGCACGCGCTCGCCATCGGGCTCGAACCCCGGGATGCTCATCGGAAGGGAGCCGGTCGCGATCACCGCCGACTGGAAGTCGATCCGTTCCCGGCCCCCGTCGGGGGCGGTCCACTCCGCGGAGTGGGGGCCGGTGAACCGGGCCTCTCCCGCGAGCGGCTCGACTCCCGCGCTCTTGAGGAGGGTCCGGACGCCCTGCCGCTCCTTCTCGACGACGGCCTGCTTGGCGAGCTGCGCCTGGGCCATGTCGAAGCTCACGGAGGAGGCGACGACCCCCATCGAGGGTCCGGTCGTCCGGACCTCGTGGTACAGGCCGGCAGCGTGGAGGAGGGCCTTGGAGGGGATGCAACCCCGATTCAGGCACTCCCCCCCGAGGTCCCTCCGCTCCACGAGGAGCACCTTCTTCCCAAGCTGGCCGAGGCGTATCCCCGCCATGTAGCCGCCCGGGCCTCCGCCGATGACCAGCACCTCGGTCTCCCTCGCGTAGGTTCCTGCCATGGTTATGTGGCCTCCGTGCCCGGACCGGCGGGAGGCGGTCCGGTCGCCCAGACGTCCGTCGTCAGGGACGCTGCGGTCGGCGCTCCCACCCGCTCCGCTTCCTCGATCGCGAGCTTCACATGGGATTCGGCCCGTTCCGTGACCGTCCGAACGCCCTCCTCATCCAGGAGACGGAGCCGGAGCAGAAGCTCCTGAAGACGACGGAGGGGGTCGTGGCTGATGGCCCGGGTCATCCAGTCGCCGGCCTGGTAGCGGCTCGGGTCGTCCGAGGTGGAGTGGGCGGTCATCCGGAACACGACGAACTCGAGGAGGGTCGGGCCGTGGCCGGTCCGAGCGTCCTCGCGCGCCTGTCCCAGCTCCGCGAGGACCGCGATCAGGTCGGTGCCATCCACGCGCCGACCCGGGAGGCCGTAGGCCGGAGCCTTGTCGGCGAGCCGGGCCACGTGCGTCTGCCGCTCCACGGGATGCGAGATCGCCCACTGGTTGTTCGTGCAGCAGAAGACCACCGGTAGCCCGAAGACCGCCCCGAAGTTGAGGCCGGCGTGGAAATCGTTGGAGGAGGTCGCCCCGTCCCCGAAGAAGGTGAACACGACCCCAGGCGTCCCGGCGCGCTTCAATCCGTAGGCGAGGCCGACCCCGTGGGTGATCTGGGTCCCGATCACGCTCGACATGGAGAGATAGTGGACCTCCCGGGCCGTCGGGTGGCACGGCATCTGCCGACCCCGCGCCGGGTCCCGGTCGTTGGCGAACAGGTGGTCGAGGTATCGTGCGAGGGAGTGACCCCGAACGAGCGCGACCAACTGCTCCCGAAGGCCGGGCACGACCCAGTCCTCGGGGCGGCTCAGCAGGCCGGTCCCGACGCTCACCGCTTCTTGCCCCGTCGCGGAGCCGTAGAAGCCGATGCGCCCCTGGCGTTGCAGGCCGAGCATCCGTCCGTCGAGGACCCGACCGAGCGTCATCCAATGGAACGCGCCGACGAGCTTCTCCTCCCAACCCGGGCCGATCAGCGAGGCGAGCTGGTCGGCGTTGTAGGGAAGTACGGCGACCCCGGGGGCGTCGGGAGCTCCCTCGGTCATGCCATCTCGGCGAACAACATGTGCGGGTCCTCTAAGTAGGACTTCACCACGGAGAGGAACTGGGCGCCCGTGATTCCGTCCAGGGCCCGATGGTCGAGGGACACGGAGAGGTTCATGAGCTCCGCCGGGACGAGGGTGCCCTCGGGTCCATAGATCGGGCGTCGGACGATCCGGTGGACCCCCAGGATCGCCACTTCGGGGTAGTTCAGGATCGGGGTCGCCAGAACACCGCCCAGCATTCCGAGGCTCGTGATGGTGAAGGTGCTCCCCGTGAGCTCCGCCCGGGTCAGCTTGCCGACGCGACCCCGTTCGCCCAGGTCTTGGAGCTCCCGAGCGATCTGGGCCACGCTCTTCGTGTTCGCATCCCGGATGACGGGGACGATGAGCCCGTCGGGGGTGGCGGTCGCGATACCGAGGTGGAATCGCCGTTGGACGACCAGCTCCTGGCGGTCGTCATCCATGAACGCGTTCATGTGGGGGTACTCTCGGAGCCCCGCGACCACGCCTCGGATGATGAACGGCAGGTAGGTCAACTTGACCCCGTTCTTCTCGAGGTGACGGGCCATCTTCTCGCGGGTGCGGACGAGTTCGGTGGCGTCCACCTCCTCGACGTAGGTGAAGTGGGCGGCCCGATGCACCGCCTCCGCCATGTGCTCGGCGATCACCCGGCGAAGTCCGCGGATCGGTATCCGCTCGATGTCGGCGGGGGATTCGGCGCCGCCGATCGGAGGCTTCGCTCCCTCAGTCGCGGGTAAGGGCGCGATGGGGGGGGCTGGGGACGTCGCCGCCGTGGGCACCGGAGCCAGAGTGCTCGGCGTCGGACTCCCGCCCGGCGCGGCGGCGGAACGGACATCTTCCTCGGTGATCCGTCCGCCCGGGCCGGAGCCGTGGATCCGGGAGAGTTCGAGGCCCTTCTCGGCGGCCAACCGCCGGATGTGGGGCGTCGCGAGGACGCGCCCCCCCGCCGGAGGATGCACGGTGGGGGAGGGTGCAGGGGGAGGTGCCACGGCAGGGGGGCTCGGCTCGACGGGGGCGGCCGGAGCGACCGGGGCGGTCGTCGTCGAGTCGACGAGAAGTTCGATCGTGACGAGGAGGGCACCGACCTTTACCTTCTCCCCCTCGGCGGCGTGAAGCTTGAGCACCGTGCCGCTCTTCGGCGAAGGGATCTCGACGTTCGCTTTATCCGTCAGGACCGAGACGAGTGGAGCGTCCTCGGCGATGCTCTCTCCTTCGTGGACGAACCATTTGACGACCTCTCCCTCGGCGACGCCTTCCCCGATGTCGGGGAGCCGAAATTCGTAGCTCATCATTCCGCCTCAACTGCTCCGGACGGCGGTCCGGATGGCGTGGGTGATCCGTTCCACGCCGGGTAGGTACAGGTGTTCTAGGGCATAGGGGAAGGGGGTGTCCCAGCCGGTCACCCGGACCACCGGCGACTTGAGCGAGTAGAGCGCCCGTTCGGCGAGCAAGGCCGCGATCTCGGCACCGTACCCGCAGAACTTCGGGGCCTCATGGACGATCACGGCTCGACCGGTCTTCTCCACCGAGCCGAGGACGGCCGTTTGGTCCAAGGGGACGAGAGTGCGGAGGTCGACGACCTCGGCCTCGATGCCCTCCGACGCGAGGGTCTCGGCCGCTTTGACCGACGGCGGCATCATCGCGCCGTAGGCGAAGACGCTCACATCGGAGCCTTCCCGGACCACTTTCGCCTCCCCGAGCGGGACGCGGTGGTCGCCGTCCGGCACTTCGCCGGTGACGGCCCGGTAGATCCGCTTGGGCTCGAAGAAGAGGACGGGGTCCTCGTCGTGGATGGAGCTCAGGAGCAGGCCCTTGGCGTCCGCGGGAGTGCTGGGGATGACCACCTTGAGTCCCGCCGTATGGGCGAAGTACGCCTCCGCGCTCTGGGAGTGGTACAGCCCGCCCTTCACGCCCCCACCGTAGGGCGCCCGGATCACGACGTGACAGGGGTACTGACCTCCCGAGCGGTATCGGAACTTCGCGAGCTCGCTCACGATCTGGTCGAACGCCGGATAGATGAAATCCTGGAACTGGATCTCGGGGATCGGCTTGAGCCCGTACAGCGCCATCCCGATGGCCGTTCCGATGATGCCGGTCTCGGAGAGCGGTGTATCGATCACGCGTTCGGGGCCGAATTCTTTGATCAGGCCCTCGGTGGCCCGGAACACGCCGCCGTTCACCCCGATGTCCTCGCCGAGCAGCACGACATCCGGGTCGGCGCGTAACGCCTGCTGAAGCGCCCGGTTGACCGCCTGGACCAGGGTGAGCTCGGTCATGGTTTGAGCGCCCCCTCCCGGAGAAACCGGGAGAGCTCGTCCCGCTCCTCCTGAAGTCCGGTCGGCCGCTTCGCGAGGACGTCGTCGAACATCGAGAGCGGGTCAACGGGCGGCAGGGATTCGGTCTGGGAGAGCGCGGAGGCCACCTCCTTCTTCGCGGTCTCCCAAAGCTCATGGTCCTGTTCTTGGGTGAGCGCGTTGCGCTCGAGAAGGTCGTGCTTCATCCGGGCGAGGGGGTCCTTGGCCTTCCACTCCTTG
>Ga0326728_10022945_pt1 | contig 11514 bp, 8 predicted proteins | sample MB3enrmetagenome_FD_207602 | JGI IMG/M metagenome (GOLD analysis project Ga0326728, IMG submission 207602) | Lab enriched peat soil microbial communities from McLean, Ithaca, NY, United States - MB31MN | ecosystem: Environmental > Terrestrial > Soil > Wetlands > Peat | place: USA: New York... | reverse complement strand
TTTCCGTTCCTATCTGGAGTCCCATTACGGCTTGGAATTTTATGTGACCAGCCTGGATGGGCAATCGGCGCGGGTCTACCCGCTCGTGGAATGGGAAAAGTTGGAAAACAAGTTGAAGGAACAGCCGACCATGAACCAGTCGGTGAAGAAGTTTCTCGAGCACACGAACTACTTTGGGCAGGTGTGCCGCATCGACGGGCAGGGGCGGATTCTGATTCCGGCGGTACTGCGGGAATCGGCGGCCATGCAGGGCGAGGTAGCCGTATTGGGATACTTCAGCTACCTGGAGGTTTGGAACAACCAGCGTTACCGCGAACACCTGGAGAAAGCTCCGCTCACCGACGAAGACCGGCAGGTATTGAGCAATTTGGGGATCTAGGCCGGCATGACGAGATTTGGCCACGTTCCGGTTTTGCTGGAGGAGTCGCTCGAGTTTCTCGATATTCGCTCGGAGGGCGTGTACATCGACGCCACCCTGGGAGCGGCGGGGCACACGGAAGCCATCCTGCGGCGGGCGACCAGGGGAAAGGTTCTGGGGATCGATCGGGATGCGGCGGCGCTGGCTGTGGCGAGAGAACGGCTGAAGGATTTTGGAGAGAGAGTCATCATCGTGCAAGGGAACTTCGCCCAACTCGAGGAGTTGCACCGGGCCAGCGGGCTTACGCCGGCGGACGGCCTGCTGGCCGATCTGGGAATGAGTTCCCTGCAACTCGAGGATGCGTCGCGTGGTTTTTCATTCCGGGCGGAAGGTGTTCTAGACATGAGAATGGACACCGGGTCGGGCCCCACCGCGGCCGATCTGGTGAACGGTATGAGCGAGAACGAGCTCGCGGACTTGCTGTGGCGCTACGGTGAAGAGCGTCAGGCGCGCCGCCTCGCGCGAGCGATCTTGGGGGGCCGTCCGTATCAAGACACCCGGCAACTGGCGCTGTCGGTGAAGCGAGTGATCCCCTCCCGAACGGCCCCCCAGCAATTTGACAGCCTGCGCAGGGTCTGGCAGGCGCTGCGCATCGGCGTAAACCGGGAGATGGAGTGCCTGGAGTCGATGCTCAGCCAGGCGCTAGGCGTGCTGAAGCCGGGCGGGCGGGTGGTTATTCTGGCTTATCACTCTCTCGAAGACCGCCGCGTCAAATACGCTTTCCGCGCTTGGCAGGCGGCCGGCCGGGCGGAGATTCTGACCCGCAAAGTCGTGCGGCCGGGGCCGGACGAGTTGCGGGCTAACCCGCGCTCGCACAGCGCCAAGCTACGCGCGGCGCGCAAGGTAGATGAGTAGGCTTGGTGGGGCATCGAGCAAGCGGCTTCTGAGCACGCGGCCACGGGCCGGCGGAGAGGAGATCGGGGAGGCGGCAGGAAGGGCGCTGAGTTGACCGGCCCAACCGCTGCCCAGCCCCCATTTCAAGACTATGGCGACAGCGACATTTCCAAGAGCCGTAAGGCGTCCGGCGAATGCTCTGGCGGCCGGCCGGGCGCAGTTTCTGGAGATCCACTTCTGGAAACCGATCGACAACAGCGCCTTGGTGCGGGACGAGAGCCCCACCCGGCGGCACGATCTGCTGGTGCTGCTTGGGGTGGGGGTGTTGCTGTTCAGCGTGCTGATGCTCTTCACCATGGAACATTTTCAAAGCCTGGAAGCGCGCTATCAAATCGAGAGTCTCAAGACGCAGTCGGCGCAGCTCGAGGAATCCAACGCCCGTTTGCGCAGGGACCAGGCGGATTTGACGAAACCGCAGCGTCTCGAAAAGCTGGCGATCCAGTACGGCATGGTTCGAGCAAGTGCGCAGCAGGTGATTACCTGGGGCCAAGGGGAAGCGGTCCCCTTGCCGGAGCCGTAGAACCGCCGGAGCAGGCGAGGCAGTTTCAGGGCTTTCCCGCAAGTGAGAGGGGGTGGCGTCGCAAGTCGTCACCGGCCGTTGCGAGCGCCATATGGAGAGGCCCGCAGCCCGCGTCGCGCCTACCGTGCGCCAGCCGGAGGGACTTATGGGACCTCGCATAACCCAGGTGAGGCTGGAGAGAGTTCACATGTCCCGTGCGCGCCGCCGGGCGCTCGTGCTCGGCATTCTACTGGGCCTCTGGTTTGCCGGCCTCATCGCCCGTTTGTACAGCCTGCAAATCATTGACTATGGAGATCTCTGCGAGCGCGCGCGGCGGCAGCAGCAGCACACGATTCGCGTGTCACCCCAGCGCGGCGAGATCTTCGACCGTCAAAGGAACCCCCTGGCCATCAGCGTGGCGGTGGATTCCGTCTTTGCTCTTCCGCACGAAATTCCTGACCGCAGCATGGTGGTAGACCTGCTGGCTCCGGCGCTGGGGCTGGACGGGAACGAATTGCTGGGGCGGCTCACCAAGAACCACACCTTCTGCTGGGTGAAACGGGACGTCAGCGCCGAAGAGGCGCGACGTGTGGGGGATCTCAGCCTGCGCGGCGTTTACTGCCAACGGGACAGCAAGCGGTTCTACACGCAGGAGAATCTGGCCGCCCAGGTTCTTGGCTACGTGGGCACGGACGGGACGGGGCTGGCGGGCCTCGAGTACGGCCAGGACGCCGTCATGCGGGGCGTGCCGGGCAGCGTGGTAGTGCAAGCCGACGCGCGGCGCAAGCCGTTTCAATCGAGCGAGTGGCCGGGCAAGCCGAGCAAGCCGGGCAAGAACCTCGTGCTGACCCTGGACGAACGGATCCAGTACGCGGCGGAAAAAGCCTTGGCGGAGGCGGTGCAGAAGTGGCAGGCGGTGGGTGGGGTGGTGGTGGTCCAGAACCCCAACACGGGCGAAATCCTGGCCATGGCCAGCCAGCCCACCTACGATCCCAACTACTTTGCCCGCAGCCGCCCGGAAGCGCTCCAGAATCGTGCTGTCTCCTGGGTTTACGAACCAGGTTCGACTTTTAAGCTGGTGACCGTAGCTGCGGCGTTGGAGGAGAAACTGACCACCCCGGAGGAAGCCATTGACTGCCAGCAGGGCATGATCACACTGGCTGGACACGTCATTCACGATCACAAATCATTCGCGGTCCTGACGGTGCGCAACGTGGTGGCGCAGTCGAGCGACGTGGGCGCCATCAAATTGGGCCTGCGCCTGGGGCCGGAGCGGATTTACAAGTACATCGGCAGCTTCGGTTTTGGCGAGAAGACCCGAATCGAGTTGCCGGGGGAAGAGCGGGGGATGCTGAATTCCCCCAGCCGCTGGTCCGGCATTTCGATTGGCGAAATCTCGATCGGGCAGGAAGTCGGCGTGACGCCCATTCAACTCGTGACGGCCTACTCCGCTGTAGCCAACGGGGGAGTGCTATTCGAGCCGCGGCTGATTCACGACATTTACTTGGGAACGGTACACGACGCCATCCCGCCAGTGCCCGGACACCGCGTGATCAGCGAGCGCACGGCGAACCTGATGAAGCAGATTCTGGCGGCCGTCGTCGAGACGGGGACCGGGCAGCCAGCGCGGTTGAGCGGTTACAGCGTGGCGGGGAAGACGGGGACGGCGCAGAAAATCGACGCCTCCGGCAGATACTCGAAGCGGAATTACGTTGCCTCTTTCGTCGGATTTGCGCCGGTGCCTCGGCCGGCGGTGACCATCCTGGTGGCGATTGACTCCCCGGTGGGGGAGATCTACGGGGCAGAGGTCGCCGCGCCGGTGTTCAAACAGATCGCCGAGCAAACCCTGGGTTATCTCGACGTGCCGACGGACGCTCCCGCCCGCCCTGCGCCGCCAGCCTCACCCGGGCCGACGGACGAAAGCTCGAAAGGGGAAGCAGGCTCCGCCGGGCAAAAAGGCCGGGAGCCACGCGGGGCCGGCGCACCCTCGCTGCAAGTTGCCTCCCTCGAGCAGACGGTGCGCGCGGACGCCGCGGCGGCGAGCGCGACGCCGCCGAGCGTTTACCTGGACGGCGCTCCGCAGACGACGGTGCCCGATTTCTCCGGCATGGGAGCGCGCCGCATCGCCCAAGAGTGCCAGAAACGCGGCTTGGTGCTGAGACTCGAGGGCAGCGGACTGGCGGTCGCGCAGGATCCACCCGCCCACACGCCGGCGCCCCTGGGCTCGAACGTGGTGGTGCGGCTGGCCCGCTTCGCACAGTGATATAATCGAGTGAGCAATGAAACTGAGCGAACTGCTGGGAGGGCTGGAAGGGCTCCAGGCGGGCCCGCCGGCCGGCGCGGAGTTTACTTCTCTAGCTTATGATTCGCGCCGGGTGGAGTGCGGAACCCTGTTCTTCGCCATTCAGGGCGAACAGGCAGACGGGCATGCTTTTATCCCGCAGGCGCTGGCGCGGGGCGCCGCCTCCGTGGTGAGTGAACGCCCGCCGCCGGCCGGCCTCGCGGGGCGCTGGGTGCGCGTGCCGCACATTCGGCGCGCCCTCTCCTGTGCCGGGCGGGCCTTCTTCCGAGAACCCCATTTACGCCTGAAGCTGATCGGAATCACCGGCACCAACGGCAAGACGACCACCGCCTTCCTGGTGGACAGCATCTTGCGCGCCGCGGGGATGCGCACCGGCCTGTTTGGGACCATCGAATACCGAATCGGCGAACGGGTTTTGCCTGCCCTCAACACCACGCCGGAGTCCCTGGATTTGTGGTCCCACTTTGCCGAAACGGCGGCCGCCGGGGGCAGCGCCGCGGTGTTGGAGGTTTCCTCGCATGCTCTGGCCCAGGAACGAGTGTGGGGCCTGCCGTTTTCGGTGGCGGTTTTCACTAACCTGACCCGCGACCATCTGGACTACCACCAAGATTTCGAGCACTATTTTGCCGCCAAAAGGCGCCTGTTTGAAGGCTTGGGAACACCTCCGCCGGGCTGGGCGGTAATCAACCTGGACGACCCCTGGGGAAGAAAACTGCTGGAGGGGCCAAGCCCCAACCGTCTGACCTACGGCATCGAGTCAAATGCTCAGGTTCAGGCGAAGCTCGCGGACTGCCGATACAGGGGATTGGAGGGCAGGATTTCCACTCCGGCGGGCGAACTGAAGCTGCTTTCCCCGCTGGTAGGGCGGCCGAACCTGGCGAACATCCTGGCGGCCACCGCCGCGGCCGTCGCCTCCGGAATTCCGCTCGAGAAAATCGAACAAGGGATTTCGGAACTGAAATCGATACCGGGCCGCTTCGAACGCATTGACGAGGGGCAACCGTTCCTGGTCATGGTGGATTACGCCCATACCGACGACGCCTTGCGCAATGTTTTGAACGCCGCGCGCGAACTCACGCGAGGGCGGCTCATCGTCGTCTTCGGCTGCGGCGGCGATCGCGACCGTGCAAAACGGCCTTTGATGGGCGAAGCCGCAGGCTCCCTGAGTGATCTAGCCATCCTGACCTCGGACAATCCTCGCAGTGAAGACCCGCGGCAGATTATCAACGAAGCCCTGGCCGGTTTGCGGAAGACGGGAAAACGGCACCTGACGGAAGTAGACCGCGAAACCGCCATCCGGTGCGCCCTGGCGGAAGGCCGCGAAGGGGATGTGATCGTGCTGGCCGGCAAGGGACATGAGACGTACCAGGTTTTGAAGAACGGCACAATTCACTTTGACGACCGGGAAGCGGCGCGGAAGGTGCTGCGCGAGATGGGGTACGGGGTGGGAGAATGAAACTCACCTTGGGCGAGATTGCGGCCGTACTGAATGCCGGCGGCGGCGCGCGGCAGGGGGTGGCGACCGGATATTCGATTGATTCCCGTACCCTTCGCGCTGGCGACCTTTTCTTTGCCATGCGCGGACCGCGATTTGACGGGCACCAATTCCTGGCGCAGGCGCTGGAGCGCGGAGCGGCGGGGGCGGTAGTGGAGCGCGCTTTTTTCGAGCAGGCCGCGGCGGACCAGACGGCGCGGTTGCTGGCCGTCGACAGTCCGCTCGAGGCGTTACAGCAGTTGGGGCGGTGGGCGCGCCGCCAGTGGGGGCGTCCGCTGGTGGCGGTGAGCGGCAGCACGGGAAAGAGCACCACCAAGGAGATGATCGCCGCGCTGCTGGGGCGGCGGTTTTCCGTGCACAAGTCCCAGGGCAATTTGAACAACCACTACGGCTTGCCGCTGACGCTGCTGGAACTCGAACCGGAGCATGAGATTGCGGTGGTGGAATTAGCCATGTCGGCGGCGGGCGAGTTGACGCACCTAGCCTCGATGGCGGAACCGGAGACCGGAGTGGTGACCAACGTCGCCGCGGTGCACCTGAAGTTCTTCGATTCGGTGGAGTCCATCGCGCGGGCGAAACGGGAATTGATCGAAAACCTCTCCTGGCGCCACGGGGCGCCCACCGCGGTGCTGAATTACGACGATCCCCGCGTACGGCGGTTCGGCGAGGAATTCCAGGGAACGGTCGTCACCTTCGGGATGAGCGCGGGGGCGGACTTTCAAGCGCTTTGGGTCAAGCCGGGGGAACCGATGGGGAGCGAGTTTCGGGTGGTGGGCCCCAATCTGGACGCCGACTTGGCGCTTCCCCTGCCGGGCCGCCATAATGTTCAGAATGCGCTGGCGGCGATTGCCGTGGCGTGCGATTTCGATGTGGCGCCCGCGGAAATACGGCGTGGCTTGGCGGAGTTCCGGGGCCTGCCGCAACGAGGGCAGATCCTGACGCTGCCCGGGCCGGTGACGGTGATCAACGATTGCTATAACTCGAATCCCCTGGCCATGGCCAGCCTGCTCGAGACAATTCGCGACTGGCCCGGCGCGGGGCGGCGGATCGCGGTGGCCGGGGAGATGCTGGAATTGGGTCCGCAGTCCGCTGCCTTGCACTCAGCCACCGGCCGCCTGTGCGCTGAGAGCGGCCTTGCCTGGCTGATTGCCGTTCAGGGCGACGCGCGGTTTTTCCTGGAAGGCGCGCGCCGGGCAGGGTTCCCTGAGACGCAGACACGTTTTTTCGTGGAGGCGCAGGCGGCGGGAGAGTTTTGCCGCTCCCTTCTGCAACCCGGTGACGTGGTGCTGGTGAAAGGTTCGCGCGGGGTTCACCTGGAAACGGTGACGGAAATGTTGGGGAAAGTTGAGGAGTTGAGGAGTTAAGGAGTTGAGGAATTGGGAGGTCGAAAAGTTGACAGGCCGGGAAGTTAAAAGGTCGGGAAGCTGAAACGTCGGGAAATTGAAAGGCCGAGGAGTCGTGGCGCTGGGGAGCCGAGCAGCCCGCGCTAACGAATCCAGTTCATGACTTTTCGACTCTTCAACTCTTCAACTTCTCAACTCCTCAACTGCTTTACGAACGCCTATGTTCTACTATCTATATCGCGCCTATCATAACCAGCTACACCTTCTCAACCTCTTCCGCTATATCACTTTTCGCACGGCGTACGCCAGCATGACGGCCCTGCTGCTTTCCTTATTGGTGGGGCCCTGGGTGGTGCGGCAGTTGCGGCGGTTCCAGATCGGCCAGTACGTGCGGGAGGATGGGCCGAAGTCGCACCTCGCCAAGGCCGGGACGCCCACCATGGGCGGCGTGCTCATCAACCTCTGCATCTTCGTTCCCACCTTGCTCTGGTCTGATCTGGGGAATATTTTTGTCTGGCTGGTGTTGGGGGTAACGGCGGCTTTTGCGGGGATCGGATTCTGGGACGACTACCAGAAGGTGCGGCGCCGCCAGAACCTGGGGTTGACCGGCCGGACCAAGTTCCTACTGCAGATTCTGGTGAGCTTCGTGTTTGGGATGGTATTGGTTTTCTTTTCGGCGAAAGGAATCTACTCGACCACTTTGACGGTACCTTTCTTCAAGCGCTTCCGGCCCGACTTGTTGATCAGCAGCCTGCTTTCCCGTCCTTGGACCTATCCTTTCGCCTTCTTGCCCTTCCTGCTCTTTGTCACCCTGGTGCTGGTGGGTTGCTCGAACGCCGTGAACCTGACGGATGGCCTGGACGGGCTGGCTACGGGCAGCGTGGTGGTGGCGGCCTCGGCTCTGACGGTGCTGACTTACGTCACCGGCCATGCCGTGCTTTCCGAATACCTGGACTTACAGCACCTGCCGCGGGTGGGCGAGCTGACCATCTTTTGTGGATCCATGGTGGGTTCCAGCCTCGGGTTTCTCTGGTACAACGCTTATCCGGCGGAGATTTTCATGGGCGACGTGGGTTCGCTGGCGCTGGGCGGGGCCATCGCCACCGTGGCGGTACTCATCAAGCAGGAGCTCTTATTGCCCTTCATCGGCGGTATTTTTGTGATCGAGGCGCTTTCCGTGATCGTGCAGGTGGTTTCGTTCCGACTGCGGGGGAAGCGGGTCTTCCGCATGGCGCCCATTCATCATCACTTCGAACTGGAAGGATGGAAGGAATCCAAGATCATCGTGCGCTTCTGGATCGCGTCGTTGGTTTTCGCGCTTTTCGCGCTCACCACCCTGAAGCTGAGGTAGGCACCTTGACGGATGGTGGTTTCTGCGCATAAAATGCGCCATAATTGCTATGGGTCGACCGAGATCATTTCGCTACCCGAGGCGAGTTAGCCTGACGCTCAACCGCGACACCCTGGTGACGGCGCGGCGGCTGGCGCGGCAGGGCCGCCGGTCTCTTTCGGAGCTCATCTCGGAGATTTTGGAGTCATATTTCAGCAAGAATGGCCACTCGCGGCCGCGGGGGATCGCATGATGGAGGTGCGCGGCAAACGCGTGCTGGTGGTGGGCCTGGGGAGAAGCGGGCAAGCCGTGGCCTTGTGCCTGGCACAGCGGGGCGCGGTGGTGACGGTGACGGACACCAAGCCGCCGGCCGCCTTTGGGGCGTTGTTGCCGGCGTTAATGGCGCAGAGGATCGGTTTGGAGTTGGGCCAGCAGCGGCTCGAGTCCTTCCTGGCTCGTGATCTGGTGGTGCTGAGCCCCGGCGTGCCCTGGGATTTGCCGCAACTCCAGGCGGCGCGGGAGCGCGGCATTTCCGTGGTGCCCGAGATAGAGGTGGCGGGCTGGTTCCTGCACCACCCCATTGTAGGCATTACGGGTTCCAACGGCAAGACCACCACCACCCTGCTGCTGGGCAAAATGCTGGAGGCCTCGGGGTTCCGCACTTTTGTGGGCGGGAATGTGGGCGTGGCCTTGAGCTCGGCCGTGGATCAGATGCACAACGGTGCGATCGTGGTGGCCGAGCTGAGTAGTTTTCAATTGGAGGCCATCCAGGGCTTTCGACCCCATGTGGCCGTGCTGCTGAACCTGTCGCCCAATCACTTGGACCGCCACCCTTCGCTCGAGGCCTATGCCCAGGCGAAGCGTCAGATCTTCCGCAACCAGCGGGCGGACGACTACGCCGTTTTGAATGCGGACGACCCTTGGGTGCTCAGCCTCAGTCCGGCGCTCGCCAGCCACAAGGTATTCTTCACCCGCTCGCAACAGATTGTGCACGGCGTCCTTGTTTCGAACGGCAACGTGGTGTACCGGACGGGGCATCTGGAGCGGGTGCTGTTCGAGACGCGCGAGGTGCGCCTGCGCGGCGCCTTCAACCTTGAGGATGTGTTAGCGGCCGCGGCGGCGGCCTGCCTGCTGGGAGCGGACTTCGATGCGGTGCGCCGCGCGGTGCGGGAATTCAAAGGTGTGGAGCACCGACTGGAGTACGTCCGCGAGATCGGCGGAGTGGAGTTTTACAACAATTCTAAAGCCACCAGCGTGGATGCTACGGCGAAGTCCCTGGAGGCCTTCGAGCGCGGGGTCCATCTCATCCTGGGGGGAAAAGACAAGGGGGCGCCGTACGCGCCTTTGCGGCCGCTGATGAAGGACCGGGTGCGCAACGTTCTGCTGATTGGCGCGGCGGCGGACCGCATTGCCGAGGAACTGGCGGGCGCCGTGGAGATAATCCGCGCCGGCACTTTGGAGAACGCCGTACTCGAAGCCTACCAGAGCGCTCGTCCCGGCGATGTGGTGTTGCTGGCTCCGGCTTGTTCGAGCTTCGATCAGTTCCAGGATTATGAAGAACGCGGCCGGTTCTTCAAGGAGCAGGTGGGGCGCTTGGCGAGCTACGTGACCGCGGGTGCGGTCGTTTGGAACAGGAAGGTGGGGCAGAGGATAACGGGCCTCAGTCCGGTGGTCTCCGCCCCCTCTCCGGATCGCCTGCCGGCCGAGGCAACGCCAAAGGAGCCCCAGTTGCGTTCCACGCTTGCGGCGGAGCCCTCGCCGAAGGAAGTCAGGGTGGTACCGGCCCAGCCTGCCGCCGGCCCTACGCCAGCCGCCCAGCCTCCTGCCCCGGTTTCCGGCCCGCCCCTGCCGCTGCCGGGACTGGCACTGGTTTACGAAGTCAAAGTCGAGGAATTCTCTGGGGCTGAAGCGGAGTTGGCGGACGAGCGTCCGGAGATGCCAGGAGCGGCTCCGGCCACGGCACCGCCGGAACGAACCGCGGATGCTGCCCTGCCGTATGAGAGGCGAGAGAGAAAACGCGCTGGTGCGGCTGGCCGGTCGGTAGGCGGCCTGCGGACGGGGCGAATAAGTTCCATCAGCCTCGGGCCCGCCACTGTGCCTGAAAAGGGCAAGGTGGTTTTCCTTCCTGATAAGGAGGGGCCAGGGGTGGTTGACTTCTCCGCCACCGCCTCCGGCCCCTCCTCAACGAGCAGGGGAGCCGAAAAGGCCGCCGCTCCCGCCGCTGGCGCGGCGAGAAGCGGTGAACCGGAACCGGACCCGGCGGCCCCCGATGGCGTACCCCAGCCGAAACTGCCCGGAATGAATTGAGGAAGCATGGCCAGGCGACTCCAATCCGACAAAATCCTGCTCGGCACCGTGGTAGGATTGACACTTTTCGGAGCCCTCATGGTGTTCAGCGCTTCCGCGGTCATGGCTACCGAGAGGTTTCGCAGCGGTCATTACTTTCTGATTCGCCAACTGGCCTGGGCGGGCTTGGGTTTTGCAGTACTGGTTGTCCTGATGTATGTGGACTATCGCTGGCTGGCCAGCCCGAAGGTCGTTTTTCCGGCGCTCGCCGCGCAGTGGATTCTATTGACCCTGGTGTTGTTTGCCAACCGCACTCATAATACGCGCCGTTGGCTGCACTTGGGACCGGCTAGTCTGCAACCTTCCGAACTGTCCAAAATCGTCGTGGTTCTTTTCCTTGCCTATTTCCTGGCGCAGCGCTCCGGTGCCGTCAACCACCTGAAGCATACGCTCCTTCCTGTCGGCCTGATCAGCGTCGTGACCATCGCGCTGGTGGTGGAGGAGCCGGACTTCGGAACCGCCCTGGCCATCGCCATGATCGTGGCGGCCATGCTGTTCACGGCCGGCGTGCGCTTGCGGTACTTGGCGGCCATGGGCACGGCGGGTCTGGCTGGGGCTGCCTGGCTGGCTCTCGGCTCCGCCTACCGGCATAACCGCTTGCTGGCTTTCCTGAACCCTTACAGCGACCCGTTGGGGAAAGGGTTTCAGATTATTCAGTCTTTTATTGCCGTGGGCACGGGCGGGATTACGGGAATGGGGCTGATGGAAGGGAAACAGAAGCTCTTCTATCTTCCCGAGCCCCAGAACGATTTCATTTTTTCGGTGGTGAGTGAGGAGTTGGGCTTCATCGGGGCGGTGCTGCTGATCGCCGCTTTTGCCGTTATTCTCTGGAGAGGATGGCGGGCCAGTGAGGGATGCACGAGCGAATTTGGGCGATTGCTGGCCAT
>Ga0326728_10022944_pt1 | contig 11514 bp, 5 predicted proteins | sample MB3enrmetagenome_FD_207602 | JGI IMG/M metagenome (GOLD analysis project Ga0326728, IMG submission 207602) | Lab enriched peat soil microbial communities from McLean, Ithaca, NY, United States - MB31MN | ecosystem: Environmental > Terrestrial > Soil > Wetlands > Peat | place: USA: New York... | reverse complement strand
TACAGATCGCGTGGGCAAACCCCTATGCAACCAGGTACGTGGTGCAGTACTGGACGGGAAAGGAAGATGCGCTGGACAAGCCGGCGGATGGCTTATGGGTGGAGTTTCCCCATGGTGAAGTGACCGGAGGCGCAGGCGGAGACAAGGTACTCCGGCTCGCGGATCAGCCCGTTCAGACGCGGTTCCTGCGTATATGGATGACAGAGTCTTCTAATACCTGCGATACGCATGGAGCCGGCGACCCGCGGAATTGCGTGGGGTATGCCATCTCGGAGATCTCGGCTGGTAACTTCAATTCGCTCGGCCAGTTTGTCGACATCGTGAAGCACGAGCCGGGACAGGCGCAGACCATCACCCAGGCATCGTCGGTCGATCCATGGCACACCGATGATGGCATGGTGTCTTCTCGCATTCAAACAGGATTCGATCTCTTCTTCACCAGCGGCTACACCAACCACCTGCCGGCAATGATTCCGATTGCCATGATCTATTCAACTCCTGAGGACAGCGCGGCAGAAATCGCGTACATCGAAAAGCGGCGTTATGCGATTTCCTATGTCGAGATGGGTGAGGAACCGGACGGAGCCTATATGCTGCCGGAAGACTACGCGGCACTGTATGTGCAATGGGCAGCGGCACTGCGCAAGGTTGATCCGGGGTTGAAGCTGGGAGGCCCGGTGTTCACCGGCGAAAACGCCGACATCAAGACGTGGCCCGATGCGGAGGGGCGCACGTCGTGGTTGGGCCGGTTTATCGACTACCTGAAGGCGCACGGAAAGTTGGGCGACCTGGCATTTGTGTCTTACGAGCATTATCCGCTGGATCCATGCCAGGTGAATTGGTCGGATTTATACCGCGAGCCGAAGTTTGTGGATGACGTTCTGGCCGCCTGGCGCGAAGACGGAGTGCCGAAAGATGTGCCGTTGATGATTACGGAGAGCAACGTATCGTGGTCGCTGACTGATCCCATGCAGGATGTGTTTTCAGCATTGTGGCTTGGAGACAGCGTGGGTACGTTCTTGACGCACGCCGGAGCGAACGCCGTGTACTACCATTCGCCGGTGCAGCCGGAACCATTGCGGCCGGGATGCCACTCCTGGAGCACCTACGGAAACTTCGTTGCCGGCGAGCACCTTGATATCAAGCAGTACACGGCGCAGTATTTCGCCAGCCAGCTCCTGAATCTGGACTGGGTGGAGCACGGCGCCGGAGTACATTTTATTTACCCGGCGACGGTGGATTTGCACGACGATGCAAAACGCGACCTGATTGCGGCGTTCGCCGTAAAACGGCCTGACGGGCAATGGTCGCTGCTGATGATCAACAAAGATCCCAGCAATCCACACACGGTAAAGATTTCGTTTGAGGATGGGGGAAAGCAAACTACGGCGCGGTTTCTGGGGCAGGTGAAGACGGTGACGTTTGGCCCATCGGAGTATGTGTGGCACTCGTCCGGAGCTACGAGTCATGCGGACCCCGATGGGCCGCCCACTCGCAACGTCGTGGATTGGAAACAAGGCCAGGAAGTGCTGCTGCCGAAGGCGTCGATGACGGTGCTGACGGGGAAAATTGGCGGGCGGTAGCCCCATAACGGCTGAACCGAGGGAACTCTCACAGGCATCTATCAGTGCCCATTGCGGACCGGTATCTCCGGCACTCGGCAAATTGTCGGTGCCGGAGGGCCGTTCGGCATCTAGTGTCCTGTCTCTAAAGTTCGCATCAAAACAAGGCTGTCATCCTGAGCGGAGATTGGCGCGTTCTTTGCGCCAATCGCAGTCGAAGGATCTGCATTTGTTTCTCTACGAACTTCGGATTCACCACACTAGGCTACTGTTTAGTATCGAGCGGGTGCTTTGAGTCCTCGTAAAACTGGTTCTGCAGCTTGAGGCTCACGTCGTCTGCCTTGATGGCCTTGAGAGCCTCGGCGATTTTTTGCGCCCACTGCTTTTGGTCGTACTCGCCCAGTTCCTTGTTGCCCGCTTCACCCTGGCCTGCGTAGTGATTGGGGAAGCGCGCATACCACCAGATTCCGGTGTAGACGGTGCCGGGCAGCGACTGGCGGTTGAGATCCGCGCCCGACTCCTCCTGGGCGCGATCCATGTCCACTAGGTCGGGGCGGGCCACCAGCATCAATGAGGTCTCAGCTTCGCCGGCGTGCCCGTCAACATGCGTCTTTAGTTTGGGACGATCGGAGCCCGCGAAATCGATCAGGCCTATTACGTAGACAACGTAGTCGTGCGGCGAGGCCATCTGTGCCTGCGCAAACAGCGGTAGCAGATGGTTGTTGCCGCCGTGGCCGTTTACGATCGCCACCTTCTTGCAGCCGTTGCGCGCCATCTCGTCGGCCGTCTCCTGCAGCAGCGTCAGCTGCGTCGAAACGCTGTAGGCTACCGTTCCCGGTTGCTGCTTCGCCTCGAAAATCTGGCCGAAGTAGTATTCGGGAAAAACCACAGCGTACTCCTGCTTCACCGCGTTCAATACCGCAAAGCGCACGTCGAGGAGGTCGGTTCCGATGGGCAGATGCGGACCGTGCTTCTCGAGGATGCCGAAGGGCAGAACGCAGACGCCCTGCGCCTGGTGAATCGCCTGAATGAAATCCGGTCCCGTCAGTTCCTCCCACTTTGGAGACAGCGTGCTTTGGGCCCGGGCGGCCGCAGTTGAAATCACCGGCAAGAGGATGGATAGGGCAATTAGACGAACTCGTTTCATAAGTCGATACTCCTGGGTTGACCTGAAGAGCACCGGAATCATAGCACAAGGTTTGAAAGTCAATCGCGGAGGATCGGCCTTCGTCCTTTCAGGCATCATCCACGAAGTAGCGGAGAGCATCGCGCTCTCCCGGGGCCAGCGGCTGATCGAATTCACTTCGTTTCAGTTGTGGAGTCAATAGCGACCGGGGCGATGAGCCAACCGTTGCAGCTTTTCTTTGATGAGGAGAATCGGGAATCTGGCCACCGATCTTACGCTGATCGAATCCGCGCAAGGATGGTTTCGCTGCTGTTTTTGTGAATTTTGAGGGAAGCAGGAGCGAAGGCTGTTTTACTTGCGCGCCATGGCCGCAGCTCTCATTTCTCGCCCCGCAAGTCTCTCGCAGGGCATGGGCAACAGGCGTCTTCAGCGCCCGGACTCTGTTACACTTGAGTGAGCGTGACGAGGGGAACGAACGCGCCAGGCCGCGCCCTTTCGATGCGCCGTCAACCGTGTTCGGGGAGTGGCTCAGCCTGGTAGAGCACCTGGTTCGGGACCAGGGGGTCGGAGGTTCAAATCCTCTCTCCCCGACCATTAGAATCAATAATTTACAGTCGATTCGGCAGGTTGAGCATGCACCACTTTTGGTGCAAGGGTGCCAATTGGGGTGCCAATTGCGTCCTCTTCTGGTTCCGGTTGAAACAGCAGTCGGCGTTTACCAGCTTCTATCTGCTGTTGGTTGTCATCGTTTGGATCTGAATTCATCACCATATCCACCACTGCAGACACAGCCGACTGGCGCTCATCCCACCATGTCCTGCTGTAGCCTTCGAGGGTCATGGGAATTTCAGAATGACCCATGTTGTCGCGCGCCACTTCAGGTCGAGCACCTGAACGACGCATCAGGCTGGCATGCATGGTACGGAACCTGCGAAAGTCGATGCCCTTGGGAATGTTCAGTTCCTTCGCTGCGACCTTAAGGTGCCGCAGCACATTCCTGCGCTCTGTCGGCGTGCCGGACCGAGTCGCAAAGACAAAGTCATCTGGCTTGCGATGCTTCGACTCTTGCCAGATCCGGCCGATTGCCGACTTCATGACTCCCTGCCCGTCGAAGGGCACCTCACGATTCCCATGGAGCGTCTTGGGATCGTCGAGGTCGCCATCGTAGAGCCGTTCGTCAATCACGATGCAATCTTCGAGAATGTCATTCCACCGAAGCGCAAGGGCTTCCCCAACGCGCATCGATCCGAAGACGATCAGGGTCGCAATTGGCCTGCCCGGTAATTTGTACCAGCGCGAGAGTTAGTGTAGCGCAGCGGGAGAGTTAGATATCTGCCCGTCGCAGTGGAGCGATTCGAACCCCCGGCCCTCTGCTCCCAAAGCAGATAAGATCGTTTATTGAAACCTGTTGAAATTCATTAAGAATAAGTACTTTTGATTGAAATGTTTACCGCATGACTGCGATTCTTGTTGATGTCTGTAGTTTCTGGCGGCTTTGGCCGCTACAATTCTGACTACACCGCCGAATTGCGCTGGGATTTCGTTCAGCGGGGTAACGAGAATTCTTCCGCTGTCCGCGTTTCGGCCATTGGGTTAACAGACCGCTGACACAATCTCCGGACGCGATCTTCTCTTTTGGCAGATATGGGTAACGGCCGATTTTCGGAGAAAGTCCGCGATGACCATCAGACGTTTTGCTAAATTGCTGTTCGGCGCATTGCTTTTAATGGCGGCGATAACGGCGCTACTCATTATGTTCGCCGCGAACAAGCGCCGCGTCCTCGTCGAAACCCAGCAAAGGCAGCTCCTTTCATATCAATTGGCCGAGGAGCTCCGCCAGAGCTCAGACGATCTCACCCGTTTTGCGCGCCTCTATGTGGTCACAGGCGATCCCCAATACGAGCAAGACTATCGAGACGTGATTGCCATCCGAAACGGGCTGAAGCCGCGCCCCGAGCACTACGAGCGCATCTATTGGGATCTTTACATCGACCTGGGGCATCCGCCCCGGCCCGCGACGACGCCCGTATCGTTGTTAAGCCTGATGCAGAAGGCGGGGTTTACCGATCAGGAGTTGGCAAAGCTGCGAGTGGCGGAGGACAGATCGAATGCGTTAGTTCAGACCGAAGAGATTGCGATTCACGCCATGAAGGGTCAGTACCTGGACAAAGCAGGCGGATTCACCAAGACAGGTCCTCCGGACCAGGCAATGGCCATTCGCCTGATGAACGACGCTGCCTACAACCATCAGAAGGCGCTCATCATGCAGCCCATCGATGAGTTCATGGGAATCGTCGAGGACCGTTCCGCTTCCGATTTGCAGCAGTTCAACAGAGAAACCGCGTTTCAGTTCAAAGTCCTCGAATCTTTTCTAGGTGTTTTCGCGGGGCTCGTGGTGCTCTCATATCCCCTGGTGCGCAAGCGAGTGTTGTTGCCCGTGTCCGATCTACAACAACGAACACGCATGGTAGCCGCCGACATCGATAACCTTGCGGCCGTTACGAAACAGGTGGCTCAGGGCGATCTGAGCAGCTCGTTTACGGTCAGCGCATCGCCAATACGTTCGACGCGGAAAGACGAGATCGGAGAGTTGTCACGGCTGCACGACTCCATGATCGGCCGCTTGCAGGAGACGGGCGCGTCGATTGCCGAAATGACTGCCGAGTTGAACCGGGCGAATGAACGTCGTTTCCGCGCCCTGTTCGAAAACTCGTTGACAGCGATCTACATTATTCAGGACGGCCGCATAACAGAAGTGAATCCGGCCATGGCAAGGATGCTCGGCTACGAACCGGATGAGGCCGTAGGTATGGATCCGCTCGCATTTGTCCGTCCAGACGATCGGGAATCGGTAGCGCAGAAAATGAGCCAACGGGCCTCTGGCGAGATGGAGCTTATTCAGTACGAATTTCGTGCCTTGCGAAAGGATGGAGGAACGGTCTATGTCGAGGCGATGGCCAAGGCAGTCGATCTACTTGGCCGGCCCGCAGTCATCGGAAACGCCGTTGACGTAACCAGCCGCAAGCGGGCGGAGGAACAGTTACGCCTGACGCAATTCTCGCTGGATCATGCTTCGGACCCGGTGTTTTGGTTGGACTCCCAGGGCAGGATTGTTTACGCCAATGAGGCGGCTTGCCAGACCTTGGGCCACTCCCGGGAGGAACTGCAATCGTTGACGATCCCTGACATCGATCCAAATATGTCCGTTGAAACCTGGAGACCTGTATGGGAAAAGATCAAGACAGAAGGCTGGGCAACCTTTGAAAGCTGCCACCGGACGAAAGACGGCAGGGTTTACCCCGTCGAGGTGACCAGCAACTATGTCGAATACGGGGGAAAAGAATACCTTTTTGCCTTTGCGCGCGACATCACCGAACGCAAAAAGGCGGAGGAGTCGATTCGCGAGAAAGTGGCTCGCTTAAGGGAAGCTGAGGAAATCGCGCATTTCGGAAGCTCCAGCCTGGACTTGGCAACAGACACCACCATCTGGTCGGACGAGCTTAGCCGCATCGTCGGCCGGGACCCCAATCTGCCACCGCCGAATCGCGCGGAACGTGCCGCGGTGTATTCGCCTGAAAGTTGGGCACGCCTTGGGGAGGCCGCTAGCCGCGCACTGCAAACTGGCGAGCCCTACGACTTGGAACTCGAAGTAGTCCGTCCGGACGGAACGCGGCGCCAGACTCACGCCCGGGGCGCCGCTGCGCGAGATGAATCAGGCCGCGTAGTCCGGCTCTATGGCACGCTTCAGGACATTACGGAGCGCAAACAGGCCGAAGAAAATCTGGAAGCTTTCAACAGAACACTCCGAACCATTATTGCGTGCAATCAGGCGCTGGCAAAAGCCACCGGCGAAGAAGAACTATTGAAAGCGATCTGCACAAATCTTGTTGAGATTGGTGGATATCGCGCCGCGTGGGTAGGTTACGCCGAGGACGACGAGAGCAAGACGGTGCGCCCGATTGTATACGCCGGGTTGGGAGAAGAGAATTTTCGGAAGTCGCGAGTAAGCTGGGCTGACGTCGAAGAAGGGAGGGGGCCCGTGGGATTTGCGATTCGGACCGGCCGCCCTGCAATGGTTAAGAATCTTCCGGAAACGCCATCATATGTGCCGTGGCGGGATGGCCAATCAGGCGGTGGACCTGGTTCCGCGATGGCAATCCCCCTCGCGACAGGCTCAAAGATTTTCGGGACGCTGTGCGTCTACACTGCTTCCGCAAGTGCGTTCAGCGTGGACGGAGTCAAATTGCTGGAGCAGTTTGCCGCCGACCTGTCGTTCGGAATCGAAACCTTGCGAACGAGGAAGCGAGCAGAAGAAACGCAGCGCGATAAGGTCGCCTTGCAGGAGCAGTTAGGCGGCATCGTCACTTCGGTTCCCGGTGCGATCTATTCATTCTCGATGCGCCCGGATGGCACTTCAGCATTTCCTTACGCCAGCCCCCGCTTCCGGGACATTCACGGCGTCGAGCCTGAAATGGTGAAGGACGATTCTGCGCCTGCACTTCGGTTGGTTCATCCAGATGACCTGCCGGGCCTTGAAGCGTCGCTCGCGGATGTATACGAGCACCATGCACCCTGGTCTCATGAATTCCGAGTGAACCATCCGGAGAAAGGAGTCATTTGGGTCGCGGGAAACTCCTTGCCTGTGCAACAGCGAGATGGAGAGCAACTCTGGCACGGGTATCTGAGCGATATCACCGAGCGAAAACGGCTGGAATCACAGGCGCTGCAGGTTCGTGCTGCTGAGGCAGCGGCGCAGGCAAAGTCGGATTTCCTCGCCAACATGAGCCACGAAATCCGCACTCCGATGAACGCGATTATCGGAATGGCTCACCTTGCGCTTCGCACCAACCTGGATCGGAGGCAACAGGACTACGTGCAGAAGATAAAGAATGCCGGTGATCATCTGCTGGGGATCATCAACGACATTCTGGATTTCTCAAAAGTCGAAGCCGGCAAGTTGCGCCTGGAGACAGTTGACTTTCAGTTGGATGGCGTTCTCGACAACATCGGTTCGCTGATCGCGGAGCGCGCCGCCGAGAAAGGCCTTGAAGTTGTCTTCGATATCGGCGCTGACGTTCCGCGCGCCCTGAGAGGCGACCCACTGCGCATCGGCCAGGTGGTGCTCAATTACGTAACCAACGCAGTGAAGTTCACCGAGACCGGAGAGATTGTCATCCGCGCCCGAGTCGTGGAGGAATCGACCTCTGACGTTTTGCTGCGCTTCGAAGTGCGAGACACTGGCATCGGATTAACGGAAGAGCAGCAGGCTGGATTGTTCCAGTCGTTTCAGCAGGCGGATATGTCAACGGCACGAAAGTACGGAGGCACGGGGCTGGGCCTGGCTATCTCAAAGAAGCTGGCTGAGATGATGGGCGGCGCGGTGGGCGTGGAGAGCAAATTGGGCGAGGGCAGCAAGTTTTGGTTCACTGCACGTCTGGCGCGAGGAACTGAAGACGTTCAGCAATTCATGCCGCAAACCAAGCTGCGCAACCAGCGCGTCCTGGTGGTCGATGACAATGAGACCGCCCGGACCGTCGTTTCCGACATGCTGGAAAGGATGACTTTCCGCGCCGATACCGCGGCTTCGGGAGAACAGGCCGTGCAGGCAGTTATAAAGGCGGATTCCACCGGCGATCCCTACCAAATCGTGTTCCTTGACTGGCACATGCCGCCCGGCATCAACGGCGTAGAGACGGCGCTCAGGATACGCGCGTCAGACCTGAAGCTCCACCCGCACTTCGTGGTGATCACGGCATACGGGCGCGCGGAGATCTTGCACGAAGTGGAGAAGGCAGATATAGGAGTCACGCTGGTCAAGCCGGTGAACGCATCCATACTCTTTGACACAGTCACGCAGGTGCTTGGAGGGTCGGTGAGAAGTCAGAGAACCCGCACTGCGATCGCGGACAGGCTGCCTGATTTCTCCGGAAAAGGAGTAAGGATTTTGCTCGTCGAAGACAACGAGATCAACCAGCAAATTGCCGCTGACATTCTGCAACAAGCTGGATTGATCGTGGACATTGCCGGAAACGGAATCAAGGCGGTGGAGGCCGTCCAGCGGACCAAATACGATGCCATTGTCATGGACGTGCAAATGCCCATAATGGATGGCTACGAGGCAACGCGGCGTATTCGCGCAGCGGAGCCCTCAAACACGAGAGTTCCTATCATCGCCATGACGGCGAATGCTATGGCAGAAGACGAGAGGAAAAGCCTGGCAGCGGGAATGGACGCTCACATTACCAAACCGATCAACCCCGCAGTATTACTCCAGACATTGGCCGCTTTCGTTAAACTGCAACCGGGAGCCACCACCGCAACGCCGGAAGTTGAGGCTGACCAAAGCGCTTTTTCACTGGATTGCAAATTGCCCGGAATAGACGCCAAAACCGGCATGAGAACAGTTCAAGGTAATGCGAAACTGTATCGAAAATTGCTCTTGACATTCAGGAGCACTCAGATCCAGTTTGAAGAGACTTTTCGGAGGGCTCAGAACGAAACGGATCCTCACGCGGCAGCACGCCTTGCGCACACCTTGGCGGGAGTCGCTGGAAATCTCGGTGCGATGGGGGTCTACACCGCCGCCAAAGCCCTGGAGCAGGGTTGCATCAAGCAATTGGCCGTTGAGGAAATCGACACATTGCTGAAAGAAACGGTTGCGGCTTTAGAGATCGTGTTGAAAGGGTTGTCGCAATGCCAGGACCTGGAAGAGCAAGCCGCGACTCCGGCAAACCAGTTAAGCGACGCGGACGCGAGGTCGCTACTTGAGCATCTGCGTGAACTGCTGGAACAAGACGATACAAGTGCGATTGAAGTCGCCAATCAACTGCGAGCCGCTCTAACCATGCAACCTCATGCTGACATTCTTGAGAAGCTTTCAAAGGCATTAGACGGCTACGAGTTCGATCGAGCGCTGAAGCAGTGGCATGAACTCGACTCGTTGTTGCGGCAGACATGAACTGCCCTGCTACGCTCTGCGTTTTCTGGGCTGGGCCTTTTATCCAGCTTCTCTTCGCTCCCTCTCGACTGTGGGAGATAGCCAAGCGGTAATGGAGGCATGACAAACATCATGGCGGAGAAACGAACGGTTTTGGTTGTAGATGACACCCCGGAAATGCTCGATGTTCTTTCTGAGGTGCTGCGGCCGGAATTCAGGGTCAAGGCAACGCGCACGGGCGAACGCGCCTTTAGAATCGCGGCAGATGATCCGGCCCCGGACCTGATCTTGCTCGATGTCGACATGCCTGCGATGAACGGCTACCAGGTATGTCAGCAATTGAAAGCGAATCCGATCACAAAACGAATACCCATTATCTTTCTTACCTCGCGGGACCAGGTCGAGGACGAAAAGCGAGGTTTGGAACTGGGAGCGGTCGATTACATCACAAAGCCCATTAGCCCGCCAATCGTTTTAGCTCGCTTGCGTACCCACCTGGCTCTTGCAGATCAGCAGCGCGAATTGGAGCAAAAGGTCATTGAGCGAACTCAGGAACTGAACCAAACGCGACTAGCGGTGATCCAACAACTTGGCCGCGCCGCAGAATTCAGAGACAACGAAACAGGCCTGCACGTCATTCGCATGAGTTATTATTCGCGACTGATTGCGCAGGCATATACCCAGGACGACAGCTGGTCGGAATTAATCCTGAACGCAGCCCCGATGCACGACATTGGCAAGATCGGCATACCGGACAGCATTCTTCTTAAGCCAGGGAAGCTTACTGAAGAGGAATTTGCAGTTATGCGGACACACCCGGAGATGGGCGCGGGAATTATCGGTGACCACAGTTCTGAGTTGATGAAGATGGCGAAGGAAATTGCGCTGTCGCACCACGAGAAATGGGATGGCACCGGGTATCCATACCGGCTTTGCTGTGAGGCGACGCCCATTTCCGGCCGCATTGCTGCCATCGCCGATGTCTTCGACGCTTTGACAACTGCTCGACCGTACAAAAAAGCATGGAGCGTCGCAGATGCGATCGCGGAGATCAATCGGCTGCAAGGAATCCACTTCGATCCCCAACTTGTACCTGTTTTTCACGAGGTGTTGCCCGAAATCTTGGATATCAAGGAGCAGTACGACGAGCCCGCTCGCGCCAAAAACAGTCAACCCCCTGAGGCTGAACCGCAGGCTGTGTGAGTTGAGGTTTGGAACCGTCCTCCGCAAACTATGGTCGACTCAGGAGTTGGAGGTCAACTTATCCCCACGGAGGCTGAGAGCAATACCGGTTTAGAGTAGCGTCGTTGGACCAAAGTCTGAGGCGTTGGAGGACTAAGTGAGAAGGGTGGACAGTCAATTGAAAAGAGCCACTCTTATTGCGCTGCTTGCGCTTCAAGGAATATTGGGTCGTGCGCAGAACGCAGCCGAGACAACGGGCGTGCCAGATCCTGCACAGAAGGCCGAGCATTCATTCGAAGATTTGAACTTCATCGGCGCGGAGGCCACGATGCCGCCGATACCCGACAGCATCGTCGAACCGAACTCAGGCTATCGCCGCGCACTTCTTGACCGCGGCATGGCATTGCGGCTTGTGCAAGCGGTCCAGTTTGCTGAGAACACCTTGCAGCCGCCCGTCCCGGCCGATAGGCAGGCCTATATTGGGGAGTATCCATTCGAAAGCGCACGCGAGCACCTGGTGTTCAGTGCCGATCTGCACCAGCTGCACCTCCGACACGCACAGTTCTTTGGCACCGGGGTCTGGAATTGGGTAAGTTGGAATCCCGCCGGTCCTAAGACCTTTCAGGTAGTGGACCTCTATTTCTATCAAAAGTTTGGCAACGATCGGGTTGAGATGAAGGCGGGCTATATCAGCAACAATCTCGAGT